>UMCZ01010193.1_pt1 | contig 78676 bp, 59 predicted proteins | sample 1964371 | NCBI WGS metagenome assembly UMCZ01 (sample SAMEA4835982, study PRJEB28245) | human gut metagenome | biome: gut microbiome; material: fecal sample | place: Denmark | collected 2008
AGTAAACCATAAATCAGAATCATTAGTTCAAATATCATCACCATTAACATTAGAAGCTCCTACTTTAATAGCAGATTTATTTACAAGATACCCAATCATATAATCCTTTAGATTATTATCATTAATAATATCATTAACAATATCTAAATTATTTTCTGATCAATATAATTGTTTCATGGTATCATTGTATTCCATTGATCATGCTCCACCAAATATTTGATCTAAATCATATATACTACTAATTTTAATATCTGTATCGAGTATACTATTTTCTCCAATTATATTACCAAATATATCGGTTTCAATACGTTCTACTTGAGCTACATTATTATTAATAACTACATGATTTATTTTCCAATAAGTTTGGTTATCAGGTTCTCTATAGAAGAGATTATCAAATACTTTGTCATAAACGATTGTTACACTAGGATCAAATAGTAAATTATGCATTTTTCTAAACATATTTTCTAACTTGATATCTGATCCCCATGATGTACGCCTATTAGCATTTGTAATCTCATATTCTGCTCATTTTAATAATTTAGGTAAACCATATTCTCCATTCATATCTGCTAAAATAGTCTTTTTATTTCTACCTACTTTAGCATCAATTAGTGATACATTTTGTTGTCTAGAAAAATACGGACTTGTAAATCCAGATCCGTCCATAGAATCAACACTATCAGTCATACCAGAAATATTTTGTACAGCAGCTCCAATATCTCCAACTACAGCCATTTTAACTTTTGGAGCAACTCCATTTTTTAATCCTTGTGCAAAGGAATGATGAGTAGCTCCATAAATAACCATACGTTTTACCTGAGAAATTCATCTGCTTGCAAAACTATGTTCAAGATATCCTTCTGTTGCAGAAACCTCTTTATTCTTATTTGGGTGAGCGTAAACTCCTCCAACCATCATTTTATTATATTCATTACTTAAAAATGAATCCATAATGAAATACGAATAAAGCATAGGATTTAATTTACCATCCTTATCATGTATTGTTACATAAGGAACTGTATATGATATTGGCTCATCATTTTCATCAACAGTTTCAATAGTTCTTTCAGAAATTCAGTTACTTCATTTTCTAGCAGAAAATGCCTTATATACATTTTTGTCAGAAGATATACTCTCTCAAGCTTTTGAACTATCTTCAAGAAATCTGTTTAATTGATAATTAATAAACTCATTAAATTGATTTCTTTCACTAAAGATATTATAAAGATTTTCAAGGGTTTCATTAAAGACATTTTTCTTAGTATATGGATCTTTAGATATATGAATTTCTTCAATAAATTCTAATCCATTGTCTCTAAATTTTTGCTTAATATCTGCAAGTTTTGTTTTTGCAATATATTCTTTTAGATCACTTATAGTCTTAAATTCTTTACCTATCGCTTGAGTATAGTCGTTTAAGATTTTATTAATTAAGTTCGTATACTGACTTTGATTTGTTTTAAATCAAATATTCATAATAGGTTCTAAATCAGATATATTCTTGCTAGAATAATATTTCTCTAAAACCTCCTTAAAGTTAATTGAACCTAGATCTTTAAAATCTCAATTTTGACTTAAATCGAATTGCATTACAAAATGTTTATTTTTATCTGAATAAACTGTTGATTGCAATCCAATTACTCCGTTTACCTTTCCACCCTGCTCAGAAACAGATTTACTTGAAGTTAATCCTTCAAAGAAATCATATACTATTGCAAGGTGCATTACTTCATCTTCAGTAAGATTACTCGATTGTTTAGTATAATCTCCAATAGTTACTTCTGCTCGAATCTTTGGATTTTTAATACGTTGAATATTATTAAATACAGCATTATCACTCATTACTGTATCAGATCCTCATCCAAGTTCATCATGTAAATATTGACTCATTTTCTTATGAGAATACGCTAAACAAACCATTTGATATAATGGTAAATTATTACCTTCCGCATTCTTAATAACATTAATTGTATCAGAACCATTAGTAACACTTAAGACTTTTGCCAAATCATTTGCTTGTCCAAAGAAACCATTTTTGCCTATATCAATAATTTGACCTGAGTTGGCACTATATAAAATACTACCTAATATTGGAGTTAATAATGTAATTTTATTTACATTTTTTTCTCTTGGGAACACTTGTTCTGCAACTTGATTAAAATCATCTGCTACTAAAAATGAAGCAAAATCCATAAGTAAATCGTCCATTAAAGTATCAGATATTATTCCTGCAGAATTAATTTCTCCAGTATCAGGATTATATTTTAAATTTAAAGTATTACTGCCTTCTGTAATACTAATATTAGTTCCAATAATATTAATATCATATTTTCCTAACTTATTTTGGAAGTTAGTTTTATTATCAATTCAGTAAGTACTTGCAGCTTTAATAATATCTGTAAGAAAATATCTCTGTATTTGTACAGGTCTATCAGTTAAATTCTTACCAGTTAATTCTCCAGTTAAGTTGTCTTTACCATAACTAATATAACTTGACAATACTGTCTTATTCATTAGATGTGTATACATTTGTTTAATTGGAGTAGCCATTTTATCTGAATAGATAAACTTAGCAATACCTCTTAACTTATTTTGTAAGTAAGTTGTATGTTCTGGTGCTACAGACTTAGTTGCTAGTGCATTTAAATATTTTCCAATAATTTTACTCATATCCATATTGCCCTCTTTAGCTATTTCGTCAACTATTTCAGGGTCAACACTTTCTTCCATGAATAACTTTACTTTACCCATAGCTGAATTAAACCCAGATAAAGTAATAGCTGTATTTTCTATAATAACACCATCTTCATTAACTTCAGGAAAATATGAAAGTAAAATTTTTGCGAGGTCACTGACGGATTCTTCAGCTCCCATAAATTCATTATTACTAAAACCAGTATAGTGTGTAACATTCGGACCATCATAATTATAACGTCCTACAGCATAAGTTGAACTATTTTTATATTCTGGTTTAATAGAAATAAATGGAGTATATAATCTCAATATATCATCAAAAGTTTTTAATGTTACATATGCATTATATGCATTAAAATATTTTTGATCTTGAGTAAGTCCTGCATTTTTAATGTAGGCTTCATATTCTTTTATAGTATCTTCAAATACATTAATAATAGATTTAGGTTCTGAGTCAATGCTAATAGGAGTTAGAGGTTTTCCCATGAACTCACTAATAATAGATAAAAGTTCTTGTTTATATTTAAAAATTCCAGTATTTAAATTGGAATAACTTCCTAAAGTAGCATTTGCATCTATAAAAGAATCAGAATTAATATCAAATACAGACATAGAAATAATCTTTTTTGCTGTATCGTCAATCATTTTATTATATTGTCTTGAATTATCAATATAATATTGTTGAGGTGAAGATCCTTCGGGAGGAAGTTCAATACCTAATCTACTACTAATCTTTTTAGGTTCAGATACAGGTGTTGGAGCGGAGTCTGTATAGACTCCACTCACAAACATATTAAACACCTCATCTGGATTTGTAAAATGCTCATTTATGAACACTTTAAACGCATTTAAATCTGGTGAATCACCTCTAAGTAAGTTCTTCAGTAATGGATAATATGCTGAAGAATATCCACATTTAACACTCATTATTTTCTAATTTTGCTATTAAGTATTTCTGTACATTTTCTCTTAACTCATTGAGAGTTTCATTTGTACTAACTTCGTTATAATATGTACTTGCTATAGTTTCAGTTACTTCTGTATTTTGCATTAGAGCTTTAAGGTACATTAAAATATTAGGACTTGATTTATATAGATCCTTTGCAGAATTTAAATAATCTCTAAGTTCTACATATTCATTCATTGTATTAAACTCTCTAATTGAGTAAACTCCATCTTTATTTTCAAGTACAAAATTCTTTGAATTATTGTTCAAAGATACTAAAAATGGTACAAATTTCAAATTATTTCTAGAGATAATTGTAACATCATCTGGATTCTCTCCATAAGCTTGTTTAAATAAATTTTTAAGCATAGGAGTAAGATCATCCTTTATTTCCTTCATTACAATTTCAGGATTACTAGAGTCTCCAACAATTTGAATTATTGTATAATTTGGAGTAGTAACTTTATTTAATATTTCATTATTAACATCATTAACTGTTGATTCTAATAAGTCTATATTTGTAATTTGTTTGTTTACTCCAAACTGTTTAAACGCCTCATTAATTTTATTAATCTTTTGACGTTGTAAATCCTCTTGAATAGCTCTTTCAGGATTAACTTGAATCTTGTCATAATCTATAATAAAATCGTTTCCTATTAAATTAGAAGCATTTGTAGAATATAGTTTATTTGCAGTATCAACTTCATAGTAGAATTGAGATCCTGGAACTACTTTAACTGCATCATCAAATACATAAATACCTTGCTTAAAGTTTGGATTGTTTTCAATATGTTCTTGAAGTTTTTCAGTTTTTCCAACAAAGTCTGCAAAGATATTATATATCATAAATGATGGATCATTAAATTCAAATTTACCAACTCTACTAATATATCCTGTTTGCATTAACATTTGATTAGGATCAAAAGATCCAAATTCAGTGTTTAATAAAGAATCAAAATCAGAATAAGTTTTTCCATTAACAACATATTGACCATTCTCCATAGTTACTATTCTCTCAGTAACATTTCCTCTATCAGCTTGAGCTACTTTATCTTCATAAGTAACTCTAATTGCATTAGTATATCCTGATTGTGTATTTAGTAATGCTCCTAATCTAAATAATATAGTACTCTTATAAGGAGAAAAATATGCAAGTGAAATTAATTGTCCAGCTCTTTCTCTATTAAGATTATTTCTAACTTTAACATTTTTGTCTCCTGCTTTTCTTTGTGCATTAAATAAATTAACATTATTAATTGCAGTATGAATTATATTATCTAAAGAAGCAACACTATTTATTCCTATTAATCGAATTCTAGGATCATTTTGAACAGTATTTAAAATAGTTCCATCTTCTGCTACTTGTGCTTTTAAGTGAGCTTCAAATTCCTTTTGACTGACTAATGGATCAGCAGAGAATAACATAAATGTATTTCCTCTATTCTGATACATAAACGCATAGTTTCTTGAATCTGCTTCAAATGTATTTCCTACTCATTTAATATGATCTTGCCAGTCTGACTTACGTACTACTAAAGATACTAATTTTCCATAAGAAGAGAATAAACCTCCTTTATTTAAAGTACTTGTATTAAAATTAGATACATCAACAGTTGTTAATTCTCCTTCTCTTGTAAACTTAGCATAACTTCCAATTGTAAAATCTCCTGTATATATTCCAAATCTTGGAGTTGTAAACAATAGAGGAATTTGTGCTGTTTTATCTTTTATCTGAATTTTTGCTACTAATAATCCTCTTCGCCCATTATCATATGGAACTACTTCAAAAATAGGTTTAGTTTTTAGTGCAGTTTCTAGTTCACTAAAAGCACGACCCATAGCTCTATCTTTATTTAAAGCTTGTCCTAATCGTACAATTTCTCTTGGATTTTTATAATATCCATATTTAAAATAAGCAGCAATTAAATTTAAAGCTCTAATATATTTAGGAGCTGCAAGTTTACCTTTTATTCCTAATATATTAAATAAAGAAGATTCTGTAGCTTGATCATAATTTCATAAATTATTTAAATAGAAATCTGCAATATCATTCCATTTAGAAATATTTAAAGGATTATCTGTTATTCCTATATTCTGAGGAACTTCTTCAAGTATATCTACAGGAGGAGTAACAGATTGTTCAACATTAGGAGCATGTACTGGATTTTGATCTGTAACAGGAGGTTGTTCTCCAGTATTACTATTGAATGTTTGTTTGCTTTGTGCTTCAGCTACAGTATTTTTAGTCTCTGGTTCTACAGAAACTTGTCTAACTGGTTCCTTAGGAGATTCACTAACTATTTCTGCTTCTGGTGTAGGTTCTACTCTTGGCTTAATATTTTGTTCTGAAGTTGGTATAACAGGTTCAGCTACAATTGGATTTGGATTTACTTCTTCATAATCAATAGATTCAGGACTATTCTCTAATAACTTAGTTCTTCAGTCTTTGAAATCACTAATTTGTTCAGGAGATACTTCAATACTTCCTGCACTAGTCATATCATTAATTGTGTTTAACTTTAAATCTAGACTAATCCCGTTATCTACAATAATTGTACCTTTTGTAGAACGTTGAGTTAATGTATATAAATCCTTAAGAGTTAAATAGTGTTTTCCACTCGTATCTTTCCAACTCTTGTCTATGATTGCAAATTCAAATTCATCACCTTGAACGCTATCTAATCCTACCACTTTAACATTATTAATAGCGGTATATTTAGCAGGATTATCAGTTATAATTGCAATATCACTAGATAATTTAGATAACTTTTCTACTATTTTAGGTACTTCATCTGAACTATTAATAAATTTCTCTCCACCAAATGTTTCAGTAGTTTCAAAATATTTAAGTTTAATACTATTTTCAGATAATATCTGTTTCGTTAATAAATCGATCTCACTTTCGAGCATACTTGGATTATCATAGTATTTATCTCAAGTTTGATCTAATATACTATTTAAAATAGTATAGTTATCGTATTTTGCAATATTGTTTGGACGTAAGGGAGCAGTTAAGTTTGGAGTGCGTGTAAAATAAGTATCTTCAATTCCTAAATTTCTTCTTGCATTTTCATAGAAAATATAGGCTGAATTTTGTTTATAATCTCCTAATCCAACAATTAAGATATTATTTTTATTTGCCCATCTTGTAATTAATTCAAGATCAATTTTAGAAAACTGACTAATTTCATCAATAAATATGATTCTATTCTCAGTTTCTGCAAACATTGTAGCTGGATTTAATTTTAAATCCTTAAGAGTATATGTAGGTATTTCATCACTTCCAATAACTTTATTAATATCTGATTCAGAAATTTGTTTTCCTAAAATCTGTTCAATTAATTCTGCTTTCGTATATGATAAACCATCATGCTCAATTGTTGCAGATAATCGATCTGTTTGTTTCCTTGTTGGAGCTACAGTTACAATTTTATATGCAGGCATCATTTTACGTAGTACATAAGCTACACCTTGTGTTTTACCTGTACCTGCTCCTCCAAATGTTGCAATAAAGTTTAATAACTGACTTTTATTCTGTATATAACTATCATCTGACGTAGCTTTTGCTTTTGCAGATAAATATTTAACAAATTCATTAAATAAATCTTTCCTTTCAGATGTTGCATGTATTAATCTAATTGCATATTCTTGAGAGAAAATCGGAGCTTTATTAAATGATTCATCAGTAATAACAGTTTTTAAGTTATTATAGAAATTTGCAGAAGGATATGCAATTAAAGATAATAAATAAACTGCCTGATCATAATCAGTAATTGCTTCAGTATCTCTAGCAAGCTTAGTAGGTCTTGCTGTAATTAAAGAAGTTGGTTCGAATAGTGAAGTGATGCGGTCAACTATTTCACTATTAGATAGTTTTTGATCATCTATAAGTTGATAGATTTTAGTTTCTAATCTGATAGAAGCCTCTTCAAATTCTTTAAAATTACTCTCCTTAATTTCTCCTGATGGAAAATCTGATTCAGCAATTAGTTGATTAAGATCTAAGTTAAATAATGATGCAAACTTATCTTTGATTACAGAATTTTCATTATTAAGTAACAGATTTGTAAATCTCTGTCTCATATTAATGGCAATATCTTTCTGTTCTCTAATTTTTTGTGCATTATTATTTTCTGCAATATTTATTAATGTATCAAGTCTAACCTTAATTGCTTTAAGATCTGAAGACATATTAACTGCAGTTTCTGTATCAATTTCTGCAAGTAGATCTTTAGCTAATTTCTTCTTAAACTTATTGATTTGAGTATTATATCCTCCATCTATAGAAGCAATAACAAGAGAATTTAAAATATCAATAAACCTACTAGTTTCTTTAAGTCTAGTTAAAGCATCCTTATTATTAATAATATAATCTTCTAACGAATCACTATTAAGATAACTATTATACTCTTTTACAATAAGATTAACAATATTTTGGCTAATTCCATTAGTAGATACTGCAAATTTTTCTAATAACTCATATGCAGGAGATACTTTAATTTCAGATTTAAGATCTGCAACATCATTAATAAAATCAATAAACGTTCTTCCAGATATTCTTGGAATAATTCCAGCTAATATTTCATCTGCACTTTGTCCTAAAAAGTCTGATAAATTTACTAATCCGTCACTTTGTAAAAGATTTTGATATGCAGTTTTAATCTGATTTATATCTCCTTTTGATACAATATCCTGAAAAACAGCTAAGTCATTTGCAATTCCAAGAGTCATTGACTCATATCCTACACTATCACCTTCTGTTCTTTCTATATATGCATTAATAGCTTTTTCTCAATTAGCTGCAGCAATTCCTTCAGTAAATCCATTTATATAAAAATAACTCTTCATTAATGCAACAAGGTCTACATCTGTTACATCAGTATATAAAGAATTAGTCTTTAAATAATTTAAGAAATCTATGTAACTATTTGCATATGTATTTAAGGCAGCTTCATTATCTGCTATAAACGTATCTGGTCTAGCTAATACTTTTCTACCTTCTTCGCTCAATTCTTGAGTTAATCCAAATTCATGTCTTTTAACTAAGAAATCTTTATAATTTTCAGTTAGTTGTAATTTAGTCTGAAGTTCAGATACTTCTTCATTAATTTCAACTCCTTCAGGAAGTTTAGAAATAGCTTCATCTATTTGTGCTTTTAGATTAGTAATTTCTTTATCGATATTTTTAATACGATTAGTTTGAATAGTTTCACCTGGAGCATAAGCTTTACTTAAGTCTACAGTTTTTTGAGATACGGCTACTAGATCTTGTGCAATAGATTCATTTAAACTATTAAATAAATCATATGCTGCAAATACCTTTGTTTTCTCAGTTGACTTAGAATATTTTTCATATTCTTCTTTAATCACAACTTTTTCATCAGATGTTAATTGATCAAAGTCTTTCTGATATCGAACTTTAGTAAAATTATGAATACCTAAGTCATCAACAAAGGCAGTTGCTAATGCAGGAGTAGCAGCGAATCTTGCTTGTCCAAAATAATAGTCATTAAGTTCTCCAGAGACTATTTTATCACGTCTTGCTCTTAAATCATCAAGTTTTGCTTTTAGTCTTTGAAATTCTACATCATTTTGAGCTGCTGCTATTTTGTTATCAACATCTTTAGGAGTTTTAGGCTCAAGTTCAGTAGGAGTAATCTTAGATTCTAAAGCTACCTTAGTTTTTAAGATATCCTCTGTAAGATCATTCCAATCAGAGAATATTTTACTATAAACTCCAGTTTCAATTAACTGATTTTTAAGGCTTTCCCTTTGAATATTCTTAGCTAAATTTTCAGTTACATTGATACCAGTCATAGCTGATAATGCTTGTAACTCTTCATCAGAAATGTTTAATCCCTCCTCATTAATAATACTATCAATTCTATCAATGTAACTATTAATTTGGTTATAAATAACATCATTCTGAGATTCTCCTTCTTTTGCAGATTCGTAATTAATTTTATATCCATCAGGTTCTTTAACAAGTTCAAATGATTTACCTGAAAGATTTCTACTTCCAAGAGCTCCTTTATCACGTAATCTTATTAATTCTCTTTTTAAATCAGAGGTTTTGCCATTTCTTATTAAGTATATAATTTCTTGTAAAGAATCATTAGGTTTTTGAATTGCCTCATCATTTATAGAGTTAATTCTTGAATCTCATTTTTCATGGAAACTAAATACAGCACCACCAATAGCACCTCCCATAAATGCAGAAGTATAACGCGCAAACGCTTCTTCTGTGCTTATACCAAAATCAAGTTGTCTATCCTCATCTACAATACCCATCGTGTTTAACGCTGAGTAAAGTGCTTTTACCATATCAGATGAAACTTCTTCTGCTACTTCTTCAACTCCTTCATTAACACTGTCATATAAAATATTTCCAGGTTTCATTTTAGAGATTCGTTGCTGAATTTGGTTTTTAGTTTTCATAACCCAATTTGCAGCAGCTTTAGGAGAAACAATCCCTTTGTTGATGTTTTCATTAGTTACTTTTTCAGCAACATCTTTAATAACTCCTTTTACAGATGTACGGTCGAGATATGTATCTTTAAACCAAAAATCTTTAAAGTAGTCATTATTCATTAATGTAAACATTGCTCCCATTACAGATAACATTCCTAATCCTGCAACTCTATCAGATGCTCCAGCTTGTTTAAATGCATCATAAGCATCTGTAGAAGAAGTACCTGCCATATAAGCTAAAGATAAGGCTCTACCTCATTTAATTGTATTCTCACTAACATTTTCTTTACCTACTATTCACTTTGGTATTTGTCCAATTACTCTTTGTTGAAATAATTGTCTTGAGCTATCTTCAACTAATTTTCCAATATTTTCTACATTTCAGAAACTATTTCTTCCATAATCAGAAACACTTCCATCAAATCTAGAAAGTCAAGCTTGAATATCAGTAGCTGTTTGTGCTGATTTAGAATTAGTTAAATCTCCCTTAGCAATACCTTCGATACTTCTAAATAATACTGGGAATAATTTTCCTATTTCAATAGCAGCTGTCATGCCACCATATACTTGTCCAACATATGGAATAAGCATTGGTCCTACTTTAAACAAGACCTTTGCTAAAGTGCCTCCAACACTTTTATCTAATCCATCTGAATCAAAGAAATCATATTTATTCCATTTACTTCCATCAACAGTTAATGTATCAGATATATGTAGAATATCTTTTCCTGTAAGCGGTCTATTTCCTAATGTTTCATAAAATGGATCTCCTTCACTATTAAATTTTAGATCTCCTGCTTTATGTGAAACAGTTCTTCCATTTACTTCATGAGTTCCATCTTCATCTCATTGAGCTAATACAAGTGTAGGACGAGCTATAGCACCTAACCCACCTCATTCATTAGGTGTTCAATCCTCAAACTTACCAGTATCATAATTAAATATCTTATTTGTTTGTGCTACTTCACGTATCGACATAGTTGGACCAGAAGTTTCATATAGATTAACTATACCTCGACTTCTTCTTTCAGGATTAGAGAATTTAACTAATCTTGAACTAACATCCAGTACATCGCCGCCGAGAGGTGCAAAATAATCTGCAGGATCATATGTAAATGAATCCATAGCAGTACTTGCTAAATTAGCTTCATCTGCACGATTATATAAGTCTAAAACGTCTTTATAATATGTGTCGAATTTTTGATTATCAAATTCTCCTCTATCGTTTTTAAACGCCTCTTGTATTTCTGGTATACCTTTATAATATTCTCTATCTTTAACATTAGAGTTATCAGGAGTTATTCCTAAATTAACTAACTCTTGAACACTTTTGTCTGGCTGAAAAAATAGTGCCGCCAGCCAATCATTTTTCTTCTGATCCATCATACTTTAAAAATTAGCTTTTATGCTTTGTTGTTGTTTTTTCAGATTTGCCTGATTATATATATCTCTATATTCACTAGCACTTCCAATTTCATGATTAGATGCAACAGTTGCAAGTTTAGAATCATGCATAGGCATAAATATCATTCCTTTATACATTGAGTTTTTATTACCATGGAATATTTTCCCAAGGAAGCCTGGCTTAAAGTTATCAACTTTTTTGTCTGATTTCTTTACTACATCTCCTCCATAGTTTACATAAGTTGAATAGATATTAAATATTCTATCTTTATCTGGTCCATCAACATGCCATAACCAGGGAGAATTACTATCAAAGTCAATAGCCTTATCACTTGCATAACCTGTTAATCCAAAGAATACCATCATATCTTCAGGTCTGAATTTTCATCTATTGGTTTCAGTATCAAACTCTAAATCTAGATCATATTCATGTAACTTTTCTATCATTCTCTGTCTAGATACATTAGGATTATCTTCAACTCATTCTTCAAATTTAGTATATCGATCATATGCATCTAAGTCAGGTTTATAAATTCCCATTTGCTCTGCATTTCGATCTTTTGGCAATCACATTCTACTAAGTGAACTAGAGCCATCTCACACAAGTCTATTTAAATCAATATCTGATATTCTTTGATCTCCAAAGAAAATAGAATTTTTATCAACAATATTACCTATTTCAGCCTTATCCAATACATTTTTTAATGTATTTTGAGTCACTTGTGTGCCATTCTTATCTTGTAATGGATAATCTCTAGTTACAATTTCTAACCCTCCTTTGGCATCAGATGTTGATAAAACTGCAATTTTAGGATCTACAACTCTACCTGCAGCAATAGTTTCTAGAGAGCTTCTATTAACATCTTTATCTGTTCCTCCAGAACTACTTCCAGCTTTAGAAGCAGTTGAATCATAATCTAAGGATTGTTTATTTTCTACACTGTGATCTGTATGTTCAACTACAGCAATTTGAAGTAACCGTTTTACATCCTCAGAATTACTTGGATTAAATCCTTCAGCAGCTGCTTGAGCTCTCAAAACATTTTTCATATTTTGAGGAAGAGTTTTATATAAATAATTGACGGCTAAATCAAGACTTTCTTTATCGTGATATCCTTGATTAGACGAACTAGTTGATTCTGTAACTTTATATATTCCATCTGGTCCATTAAATCCTAATAATTGTTCAAATCCTTTTTCAATTTTATTCTGATATTTAGAAGTATATCTATCAAACTGATTTGAGGATTTATTAGTTCCAAATGCTCCAATAGTAGCTTTTACATAATCCACTATAGACTTCATTCCAACTGTATTAGATAAATCTGTAAGGATACTATTGTTATATGCTAGTTCTGGACGTTCTTCTCGAAGGTGAATTAATTGAGAGTTAGTTAATGCTTGATATTTTTGTGGATTTTTATAATAAGTATCTGCAGATATAGTCTTAATACTACCATCTTTATTATATACATATAAGCTACCTTCATTACTAATTGCAACTTCAGACCCAGATCCTTCTTTAATAATTTGTTCTGATGCAGTTTCATGTAATTCATTATTATGCTTAATTCTATTAGCTAAAGATTGTAATCTAATTAAATCAGACATATCATATTGATTACTCTGTCCAGATACAAATAACTCACCTAAGTTTTGAGATTTTCTTAAAAAACTATTAGCTCTATCTAAGAAGTAATCTACATCATTAGGTAACCCATTCTCTTTAAGAACATTAATAATTTCTTTTTGAATAAGTTGTTCTTCTTTATTTTCACTTGTTTTAGAGGTCTGAGTAGCAACTTGTGTAGGCTCTGCAGCATCTCTAAAAAAGGGGGTATAACTAATACCCCCATTTTGATATCTCTTTATCTTCATATTTATGACATCATTTTTAGAAATAACTTAATAATGTTATTATTTAGTTCTCCAACAGCCTTATTGATAGCTTTTTGCTGGTCTAGATATTGCTGCTCATCTGTTTTACGTAAATATCTACCCCCAGATTTATAACTATGAGGTATAAATCTTTGAATAGGAATTTGCTTAGGATTAGTATAATTAACTAAATATGGTTTTGTATCTAATTTATTTCCTCCAAGCCAAAATCTTCTTTGAGATTGTTGATAAGGATTAACTAAAGCCTCAATTCCATATTTACTTCTATTAGTAGCAATATCTCCTGAATACTTATAATTTAAATAATCATCAATTTTCCAACCACTATATTCAGGATTTTTACCTTCATTCTGTTGCCAATTATAGAACTCATTAATTTTACTATTTCTAAAATTAGTAAACCAATTACTGAAATCTCCAGCAGCTTTTTGTTGTGCTAATTGAGCTTGTAAAGCTTGTTTCTCGTTTAGATCCTTAGCATAGTCACCTCTTAACTGATAAATAAGATTCTTAATATTTTGAGTTTGTTGAGTAATCTTATTAGCATCAGCCATATCTAACTGAGCTAAACCTTGTGCTCAACGGTTTCTATTCTCATTAGCTATCTGAGTTCTAATATTAGCGTATTGTTGTTTTTGAGCAAGTAACTTATCATTGTATTGATCTATCATTTGAGAAAATTTAGCATCTCTTTCTCCTTCTAATTGATCAACATTCATATCTCTCATAAGTCTTTCTGCTAATACTTTATTTGGATCACTAGTTGATGTCTTATATTGACGCATACTTTTAATACGATCATTATACATTCTATGCAACCCATTATCACTAAATCTAGAGTAAAACTCAGTAGGCATTTGTTGTTGAGAACCTATCATTCCTTTACGAATGGCATCTTTCATTTTTTGGGTAGTACGATTGATACCTATTGTAGAAGTAATAAAGTCTCCTATTCCCATTACCATATCAGGATTAATATTAAATCCTTTTCCTTTACCATGTCCAAAAGCTGTATAATCAGAATTATCTGTATTATATGAGGATCTGTTTAAATTAGACAAGGTTCTACTAGTAGAATCATTAAGTAATTCTTCTTTTGAATCCAACCTTCCTTTAAACCCAAGATTATTATTAATTTGAGCCATTTTAGCATCATTTAAAATCGAATCATACCGATTCCTCACTACAGCATTTTGAGGCGATTGAACAGTCTTATTTAAGCCTATAGAAGTACGTTTAATAGGAGTTCCAACAACAGCAACTGGATCTACTTGTACATTAATCGGATTATTATTTTTATCTAGCATATAATCAGCTACACTAGTCCAATTTTGATCTATTGGAGTACTAAATGTAGGATACTTAGTGCCAGGTTGTGCTTTTATAATTTTACCACCTTTTTTATAAAATACTGGATTATTCTCTGGTTTATAATACCAAAGATGTTGTGGTTGATCACTAAATATTCCTAAGTTAGGAGCTAAGTTAGAATAGATTGGCATTGTAATAGGTCTCCGTTTTAAAGCTGTAACTGATGTAAACATTTCAGGTCCTCCGAAAAATCTTTGAACTTGAGAAGTTTGTTTATCAGCATAGTTCTTAAAATAAGGATTACTCCTATTAGTTTTTGCATCTCTAGTAGCAGCAGTCTTATTCCAATTTCACCAACCCATATCATCTGGATTCCTATAAGTACTAGGAAGTTCATCATATTTAAATTGTCCTGTATTAAGTCCTTTACCTATTGAAGACTTCCAAGGTTTTCTTCAATTGAAATTTATATTAGAGGAACGTTTAATACCATACTCAGAAAGTAAGTCAGTAACATTATCTGTTTTAACTTTACCTAACTTTCCAATAATTATTTCTTCTAACTTTTCAGTTTTTTGATTTTTTGGAAGTGAATTGACCGACTCAATCTCAGAACGACCTAATTTAATAGTAGGAAGATTTTTGTTATTAGTTGGTTTTAAGGTAACCATATCAGAATCTCCTCCTTTTAGTTTTGCACTTCCTGTAGTACGTTTTAAATTAGCAAAACCTCTAACTCCATTCAATACAGTACGAATATCTTTAATAGTTCATTTACCATCTTGAATATTTCCTCACGCAGTTGCTAATCCAGATGCCGCACTTCCAAAACTAACTCCTTTAGTTGCTCACTTAACAGCATTTGCAACAGCTTTAGATTTCTTTAAAGCTTTAGCTATTTTTGCTGTTTTAGCTCCTGAGCCAATCCCAGGAAGTAAAGTAGCTGCATCTAATCCTAGATTAAGTGCTAAATTGCCAACATCACCTCAGTCTAATCCATCTCTAGCAACATCCGCTCCAAAACCAGTTAAAGAACCTACTGCACCAACTCCAGCTCCAGCAATATTGCCAAATCCTGGTACAAAAGTAGCACCTAAAGAAGCAGCATCTGCAACTAAAGCTGCAATTTCAGCTTTGTCAGCAGCAGTTAATTGTGTACCATCTCCAATAGTTTTTTCTTCTCCAGCAGCGCGAAGTTTTTTATCTGATTGTTGAATTGCTTGTTTACTAGCTTTTGCACTATTAACTCTATTTGCAGCAACTCCTCCAATTTGATATTTAATAACTCCTCCGTTTTTATTACTTGGAACTCTATAAGCTAAACCTAATTGTTCTAAGCCTTCAGGAGTAGTAATACTTCTTAGAGCAGAATTACCTCCTGTTCCTGAATATTGTTGTTGATACTTACCAAGCGTTTGAGTTTTAATTAAATCCTGAAATAATTGATATAAATCAGGATATTTTTGTCCAATAATTGGATTAAACTTAGCATGACGAGTACTAATTGTAGCTATATATGGATTTCTAATAATATCACTAATATATCCCTTAACTTCTGGATCTCTTAAGATTTCAGGATGTTGCTCAATATATTGTCCTAAACGAGAATCAATATTCCAATAATAATTTCTCATACTATCTTCAGATCCAGGTAAACGACTATTTAATGTATAGTTATCATTTCCTGGGTTTTCGTCATGAAAATAGTATAATTGAGTTTGAGGATTATAATACAATGTAGCTCTTGTTTGAGGATTTGAAGCATCTCCAGTACTTGCTACTTCTTTATATCCTCCAGTATTTCCTATAGTATAGTAACTATTAAAAGCAGTTGTAGGATTATTTTCATAGTAAGAATTAATTATATTTGGATCTAATTGCTCTTGTAAAGTATTATTATAATTAATTCTTTGTTTAGTTAAAGGATCAATATATACTCTTTCTGCTAAAGTTCTTAAAGGGTGTCCATAGGGATCAAACTGAGAAGAATCTTCAGGATTGTAATTAGGAAAATAATCATAAACTAAAGGATCACCTGCTTGTCTAACATAGTTACCAGTTAGATCTGCAGCATATCGATTTGGTTGAAAATACGGGGACCACATTGGATTACCTTCTGAATCAACAGAAGTACTAAACCATGGAGATCTAGAACGATTTTCATCCCAATATTGTTTAATAATTGAAGAATTACCAGCAGTTCTCTTATTATCTGCTACAAAATCTAAATACTTTTGAATTTTAGATAAACTATCTTGGTCATCGCCTCTATACACTCTTCCATTAATAACAAATAAACCAGAATCATCTGGAATATAATCTGCATAACTTCCATATTTTCTCTTAAATTCATTATTAAGTCAAGCATCTCCAGTTCCAATATATGATAATAATTCTGGATTACTTATAGTTACATTACCATTTGAATCAACATCGAATAGATTATTGTATTTATCATAATCCCATCCTGCTTTACCTCAGTTTTCTTTTGTTTTCTTAAGTTCTTCTTGTGCAGGATCTACTTCTTTTTGAGCTTGAACAGGTTTACTTCCTTCTAAAAAGATACCAATATCATCTAATGCCATAGCATCTTCATCCGTCCAATTTCCTTGTTCAAGCCTAGATATAATATCTTCTATGCCTTGCTCACCATATTTATTGTAAAAGTCTATATAAGCTTGCTTATCTAAATCATTATAGCCTTTAAATTGATCATTATCCCCATAACCTGCAATATCTTTTAGACTACGAAGTCTTCTAGTTGCTTTTAGATTATTAGCTCCATTTATATAAACTCTATTTCCATTTACTAATTCAAAATCTCCAGTATCTTTATTACGCTTATATTCCATAGTAATATCACTAGACCAATCTCTAATATTAATTGGATCTAATGCTTCTACTGGCTTTTTATATTGAAAATCCTTTAAAGCATGAACTGCATTTCTTGCAGTATTTTCTTTTCCCCTTCATAGATTTCCAAAACTTCTGCCAAGTCTACTTCGACGTTTACCTAAACGTTCTGCTTGATTATTAGTAACATCAAACTGTACTCCTTCTAATCTATCGGCACTAGAATCATATGATAAATTAGCACCTGATCTTAGAGCATCAGTTATTTTACTAAATTGATATGCAGTATCTTGATCTAATGTTTTTCCATAAGAAGACATCTGATTTAGAAAATCATCATCAACCTGATATTGATTACCATCTATAGTAAAAGTGCCGTATTTTTGAGTAGGAGTAGAACCGCCTTGTTGATATTTAATTACTTGTGCCATTTTATCACACTTACTTTATATATAAAAAGGGAGATTGATCATGTCAAATCTCCCTTTTATCTAATGATCATTAAATTACTTTTTGCTGAAAAACTTATTTTTCATTTCTCCGCCATTTTCTTTTTTGGCACATTTCTTACGTTTTACAAGCTTACCACCTTTCTTGAAAACAGGCTCACCTTCAGGGGCTTGACCTACAGGACCCTGCGGACCTTCACTCATAGCTTGCTGTAAAAGTGCTAAAAAGCCTTCGCATACCTGCATTGCTGCCTGGCAATCTTGTGCCTGTAATGCTTGAGCTGCCATTTCGCCTAACATTTGTAGTGGATCTTGTCCACCCTGAGGACCAGCAGGTGCTGCACTAGGTGCGGGAGCTGCTCCACCTTCTTGTAGAAATTTAACTATTTTCATAATTTAAACTATTTTTAATTTTATAGATATCTCATAACTCTGTGATTGTCATATATTCATTTAATGCCCAAAGATAATACTTTAGTTCTTAATATCCAAATAAAATTACTAAAATTTTCATTTACATTAAATTTTTATGAAAACACTTGCTACATTAGCAATATTATATTATCTTTGTTCCACAACCCAAGAGTATAAAATGAGTCTATTTCATTCTCTTTGGAGATGCTAGATTAAACATGAGACAATATAGGGTTATAAAAGATAGTTAGTATCTTTTAAGGAGAGTAAGAAATTACTCTCCTTTTTCTTATCTATTTAGGAGATTCTACAAACTCACTTGGACGATTATCCTGTTCATTTATATATTTAAAAATCTTTTTTCCAAGTTTAGCATAATCAGAATCAGCTTTACTTTTATTAGCCTTTTTTGCTAACTTTATTAGAGTTCTAGAATTTTTTCTTGAGAAAATACGTTCACCACCAACCAAATCCATTTGAGGTTTTCCATCAGATCCAAGAATATACATTTTATCAATTTCTTTTTCATCTATATCCTCTTCAAAGTCTAATTCGTCTCCAATCTGAATTCCAGAATTAGCATTAACTTCTAATACATATTTCGTTCTTCCTTCTTCATCTTCAGGAGTAGAAATAATTGGTTCAGAACTATGAGCTTTACCTAATACTACATTATAAACTTCATCATCTTGATTTATAAATACTAAATCAATATCAAATTCCATTTCTTCCGTATTAAATACTACTTGGCCTTGATCTTCAGGCATTATAAATAACATACCTTCGTCATCATCCATAGATTCTACATTACCTAAACCTTGAGCTCTTTCTTCTTCAGTTTCTGCGATTAGAACTTTATATTCTTTATCTGCTATTTCTATTTTTACCTCTTTCATTATTTCACACTTTTAATTAGTCCACTTCTATCATCTGTATTCTTTAATAGTTCATGACAAACTAATTTTCCAGCTTCAATTGCGATTTCATTAGATGAATCTTCTTGATATGCTTTATACAAAGCTTCAAGTTTATCAGTAAACTCTTTTCTAAGTGTCCACTCTTCCTTTTCAATTTCTGCTGTCTGAACAATTCCTCCTTCAGATTGTGCTACTACAGGAATTCCTTTTTTAGTAATTTGATCTTTTAATTCTGGGTTTACATTTTCTAAGTGATGTTTATGTGCATGTAAGTTTCCTTCAGGAATTAAATTCATCTTACCTCCAAGTTGGAATTTTTGTGTTTCTGTAGATTGTGTTGGTCGTTTCTGCAAGAATGCTCTAGCTTCGTCTAATTCAGGAAATTTCATTCCGTTTTTAGCTAAGGAATACATATTATCTAATCCATTATAAGTATTAAAGTTTTTACTAGCAAGAGACTGACCTATTTGATTATTTAATCTTTTCTTACCTGCATCCGTAATATCTAAAGTAGTATTTTGCATCCTTCTGGCTCTAGTTATAGCATTTTGACCTTTTCGATGAAATCCAAAGTCAAATAATCCAGCTTTTTTATTACTATATTTATCAATACTATTACTGATAAATTTCTTTGAACCACTATATTCATTACTAATATCAGATGTATTATCTACTAACTTATCAATACGCTTTCCTCCAATACCATTAATTAAATTTAGTGCAGCACCAGCAGCCATTCCTATAGGACCAAGCATACTTAGACCATCACTTACCATTCCTTGTATTTGAGAACCAGTACCTTCAACACGATCTTTAGTTCCTCCAATAAGATTTCCTATAGTTTTAGCTCCAGTATTAATCATTCCACCCATAGGATTAAATTGACTTACTACATTGTGTCCTATGTCTTTAACTCCAGACATTACTTGAGCAGTAGATCCAGTTTTCTCATTTCCTACAAGGGCTGTATTAAGATTTCCAATTAACTGGTCTCCCATTTGAAAGGCTCCTCCAAATTTGCCATTTAGATTATTTACTGTCTTAGCTCCACCAAATGTATTATTTTGTCAATTATTAACACTATTAACAGTATTCTGAGAAAATATACCTTTTGCATTTGAAAAAGGATTTTTATTAGTTAAATCAAATCCTGAGCTTTTAAAGTTTCCAATATCAGATTTGATCTTATTCGTAGAAGTATTCATAAATGTATTATAATCTCCTAATCTAAGACCAAGTTGTTTCATCATATCTAGATCGATAATATTTCCAATGCTAGCTCCTGTTTCCATTTTCTTTATTCTTTTATGCATAACTTTGAGTCATTAATGTTTGTAATGCAGTAATAATAACAAGTTTATCACCTTTATATTTAACTCTAATTCTTGCATATTTATCTCGAACTTTAGTTGCCTTTAATGGAGATTCAAAATCATTAGAGCTTGTTTGTTCATAATATATTGGTTGTACTTGGAAATACCAAGAATCTTCACTATAGTATATATTACCTAATCGTCTTCCATATTCTTTTATATTTAAACAATCTGCATGTACATTTAAGTAATATTCATTTCGAATTGGATCTCATGTAACTTCTGTTTTATATCCTTTAGATTCTTTATCTAAATAGATTTCTGGGAAATTAGCATTTGTAGATTCATTTTTATTAAAAGTTTTATTTCTATAAATAGCTCTTTTACTAAATTCATATACATCTCCAGTAATTTCTATTTCAATAGAATTTGGTTCAACATTATTAGATATTATTACTAAATTGTCAAATATTTTATGAATTCCTTTTGGTTCATTAACTATAAATTCAAACTCAAAAGGTTCCTGTTTATTATATCATTTAGTAGGTAATATTTGATTTGTTTCATCACTATCAAAATAATTTATCTCATCAATAATGTTACTTCTACCGTGTACGAAAATATTATATAATAATGCCTTATTTCAATCATCTTGATATTTCAGCATGTCGAATTCTTTTAGCGCTTCATAAGGAATAATAGCTCCAGCTGTATACGACCGTTCAATTCCAAAAACAATACAATTACTCATAAGGTTTCCACTCTCATCTTCAGAAGGATTATCTTCTGATGAGGTTACAATATATGGAGTATACTTTACTTCAATAGTATAATATAAATAGCCTCTGTCCTCTTTTCTGTATAGATCTTTAAATTCTATTGAAAACGGAGCTGCATCCTTCTGTTCAAGATAATTAGCATAGATTATTTTCTGACGATCCTCTTCTGATTCAGCATCTATAGCATTTCCAACATTTTTATTTTTAATTTCAACTCAATTCTCACTTACTTCATCCATAAGCCAGGTTTCTTCATTTGCTTTGCATTCAATAAGTGAATCAATTTTTATTTCATCTTCATCTCAGTAATATCCTTTTATAACGACACTATTAACATTATATCCATTATACCCATCAACTGTGAAAGTAAACTTTGAGTATTCTCTATCAGAAGTAACGTATTTTCCAGTTCATTCTTCTCCTACCTTTACAAGATCATCAGTTTTTCGAAGATTATTACTTATTATACTAAATATTTTACTCTTAAGCAAATCAAAACTAAAATATGTATTATTTATATTTTCTGATAATAAAGGAACTCACGAATATCTAGTAACTCACATGCTACGTACTTCATTATAACATATATTCCAAATTTTATCATCATTATAAAAAGTGAACATAATATCATTTTTATAAGCATTAAAGTGAGTTTTAACATTTCTTGTTCCTAATGCTACTGTTTTTTCAAGTTCCTTAAGATTTATTTCATCATTAAGGAATCTTTGAATTGTAAAATCAGATATAAGTTCAAGACCTCTATCAGAAAATCTCCAAATTTTCTTAGTATATGTATCAACGCCATATACTGCTCTAGGAGTTCTTATAATAGAGTCTTTTCATATAGAACCATACATATCAGATATAATTGTCATTTGCTTTTGTAATACTCCAGATCCATACATATGAATATTTTGCCCAGTAGTAGTTTGAATAAGAGCTTTTTCATTTATTGGAACAATAGCTATAGCGTGCTCAAATACAGTTAATAGATTTCCTCCTCAAGGAAGAATTTTTACTATACCTCCATATTGTCTATCTAAATCTTCATATGATAATCCTTGGAATACCTTATATGAGTTCTTAAAGTTTCCATCTACCTGAATATCACTAAACATTATACGAGTATCAAACTCGTCAACTTCATAAGGTACATCTATGTGCTTATAATTTCTTTTAAATCCTAGAGTAGTACTATATCCTCTATTATATAAGTTACTTTCTGGAATTTTAGCAGAAGATTTAGTAGACATACCTTGTATAGGATAAAATCCTCTTGGATTTCCCATTAATGCAATTTCTTCTGTATTAAACTCATCAATGCTTCTAAGAGAAATATTATTATTAGATAATCCTTTAAATGTTATTCAACTTCCAATAGCTACTGCATTAATATCTCCAATATTTATATCATCCCAGTTTTCAGTATTTCTAATACCTTTAAAATTATCTTTTCAAGTATTAAAATCTACTATTGTATCATTTGTAGGAACTGTTTGAGAAGTGAAATTTCTATGTAATCTAATGGTAGTTGTATAAGTAAAGCAATCCCCACGATATAATATTGGAATGACGCTTCAATTAAATTCTATAGAATTACCTTCTTCGTCTTTATAATTAGTAGTACAATCTGTAATATCCTTGTCTTTTATCATACTAGTATCTGTAGCATATCTATCAGATACTGCAAAGTAAGGAGAATTATCATCGATTCTTATTTGAAAATATTCCTTATTAAATGTTTCGGAGTAATTTTTTATATAAACATTATATAATGATGATTTACCAAGTAAAGTATTACATCCTACAAAATCAGTAAATACTCCTCTAACTAATTGAGCATCGCTTGATTCCATATCCTCTTTTCCAAAACAGGTTTGTTGTTTAATTTCTTCTTGCATTCCTGCTCTAGTACAAAAGATATTATCATTAATAATTTTCTGAGGAATATCCGAGTCTATATATAAAAGTTCGCTTGTTGTTTCTGCATTTGTACTTTCAACATTTGTTAAATCTAAGGTATAACTTCTTCCTGATGCGTTATATTGATTAAACTTGTATGCTTCTACTAATTTATATCTATCTGAGTTAAGTAGAGATTGCATTTGCTTATCACACTTAACATCTGCTGATAATAATCCTGAATAGCTACAATTGTTACTATATATAAGTTTTGAATCATAATCGTTAATCAATACCTTATTTTTATTTACAAAAGATTCTGTTACAAGCTTTGGATTTTGGCCTCCTTCAGAAAGATCAAGACAAGGAACTCCACTTACAGTGTCAACTCCTATAGATAACCCAGAGAATAAAAATGTTGGAATACGCTGTTGCCTAACAAAGTAGTATCCCTTAATATTCAGTTCTTTAAGTTTATTAATTACAAATTCAGGGATTCTAATTTTTAATCCCAATGGCTTCACAGATTTTCCGTCATGATCAATAATAGTCTTATCTTTAGTGAATCTAAATACTCCTCTTGTATTTTCTAAAGTTTCTAAAGATATAAAATCTTTATTTTCTATAGTTTCAGGATCTCTTAAGTCTATATTATAATCATAATTACATTTATTACTTGATATTATCTCTCCATTATCTCCTTTTTCTTTAAAATGATAAGTTGAAAGATTAAAATCAATACCTCTAAGATTATATACAGGAGATAAATGCTCATCATTATATATAAATACTACTCCTAGTCTATAAATTTCTCCAGGGAAATATCCAAGTCTATAATATATATTATATGGAGAATAGTATTCTGCAGCAGTAATATCCCCTTTATAAATTCCATATTTATCTGTAATATATCCTATATCATGTTCTTGACATTCTTCTACATTAATATATAACGCAAGATTACTTAAAGTAGCAGAGTCTTCTTTAAGTTTTGAAACATTTGCAAAAAATAATCTATTTTGAACTTGTGCCTGGCTTTTTACAGACTCTACGTAGTTATATTGTATATTTAAATCTTCTGCAGTTATGTCTTCAAGTTCTTCAAATCCATTAATAGTTATTGTCTGATTGACATCAGTTATTTCATAAGTCTTTTTTATTTTATGAAAATCTGTTTTAGAAATACCATTTACATCACAACTTGTTCTACTATAATATATATTTATATAACTAAAAGACGTATCTATATTCTTAAGATAAAGTATTATAGATTTATCAGTACGTTCATCCATATAAGCTCCAACACAAGTCTTAGGATTTGATAAATCTCCTTTAAATACAGACACTATTCCTGATTCAGCAACAATATCAGTTTCATTATAGTCACTATCAGAATATTTTATATAAAATATATAATTCCCTCCTTTGAGAGTTCCAAAGTAATCTACATTTTTAAATTGAATCTTTGGAATTCTAGTAACGTTTCTAAATAACCTAGTTTGTTGATCTAATTCATTTTCTGTATATAAATTAGATTGTTTAATTTGGTTTCGATTTATAATTTTATATCTATTATTTTCTAATAACGCTACTCTAGTATTTATTATTCTAGGAGGATTTTTATCATCGTTGAATATTAAATTTGTACTTCCATCATAAGAACTTTGACATTCTATGTCTATAGGATTTTCTAGATCTAATTTTAATTGAGAGTTACTTACTGTAAAATCATCAATCTGATCATCAGATTTTTTTAAATTACGTAAAGGATTATACTCTCAAGCAATATCTCCAGTATCCTTGTACTTTTTTACTTTCAGTTTTATATCCATTATTGCCCGTCATCATATATATTAGAAATAAACTCTCTTGCTACAGAACGCGTATTATTATCTGTCTCTCTCATAAACAATTCTAAAGTAGCATCCATATTAGATCTTATTTGATCTGTAAACACCATACTTTTTATAGCATTAGTTAATTTCACTTTATTTGCATTCTCATTATACTCATGAATAAGATATAGATCTCCACTTTTTATATTCGGCTGTCTTTCTAATTCATCTACTTTAATTCTTACATCACTATTCTTATTATCTATTAACCTTTGGAGCTCATATTTAAAAGACTCATCAGGAGTAACTATACAATTAAAATTGACATTTGTATTTGTAGATATTACATTATTGTCTGCAAAAGATACTCCATTAAATATTAAATCTATTTCATCTGGAATGTCAACTCTCTCATCCATGAAATATTTTCAATCATATGTTCCAGAAAGATTAATAGTTTTTATATATACTGGATTTATAAGAGATTCTCCATAGTTATATAAAGAATAATAAATTATATTATTTTTAGAAGACATACAATATCTTAAACAGTATATCATCATAAGATAGGAATATATACAAGTTTTAGAAATATAAGAAGTATCTTCCTTTGAATTTGAAGGTGCTTTATTAGCACAGTAATATATACAGGGTCATGAATTTTTTGTTTCATATGACATTGCAAGGCAGAAATTATTTGCAGATCCATATCTGCCAAAGAAACCAGAATCTCCAGAATGGCTACTATCATTACCATACTTTGCATTATAGAAATTATATATATTAAATCCATAATCATCAGCATAACTTTTTGTACTAGTTGCAGAATGACCATTTGGTTTTCAATCTGTTCTATGCCAATTAGTTCCACTTGAAATATTTAAATCTCCAAGAACACTAGGTCAGTTCTTTTCTGGAGTGAATTCTTCTGTATTCTCACCATAATACAACTTATTGTTTTCAAACCTAATAGTAAAAGGACCTACCTCTTTCCATCAGAAACACATTGACCATTTATCTTTTCCAGAACCGTCTTTTCTAAATTCTACATATTCAGGTCTATATTCTATTGTATGAGTATCGTTTTTATCTGTAACTTTAGTTTTAGTTTTTCCAATAGGATGATATTCATATAAATATTTATCATTACTACTGATTTCTTTTACAATATTATATTCAGTATTTGTAACTGTAAAAGTATTAAACAAATCAAATGAAAAAGATCCATCTATTTTATTAAAGAGTAGTGTATAAGTATTGCCTTTAGAATCTATAGCCTTGCCATTATTAACAGTAACGCCTTTAGAAGTGATTCATCTTCACAATCTACCGTCATCTCCATTTTGGTCTTTTGGAACGGATATAGTATATACTTCAGAGTTTCCTACCTTTTTAATAGAATATGTATTGCCTTGTTTAAATATAGTCTTAATTCCAATCTTAGAAGTATCATACGTTTCTCCAGGAGGTTCTGGATATACTAATTTAATTTCACTAAAATAGTCACTAGAATCAAATGAATAATTATTTATTTTTTCATCTTTTGAATCTTCATTACCTCTTCGTTTTAGAAAAGCAGTTTCTGTAAACGCATAATTACCTGAATTAAGTTCGAGTTTTATATAATCAGCAAAGTAATTTACAAGGTCTTGTCCTGTAATATCCTTAAAGTTATCTTTAACATAATATCACCTATTTACAAGTTCTGTGGCATAAATTCTATTTTCGGCAGGTTCTATATCTCCTCTAATAGGATTTCCAGATTCAATATTAATAACATAACGAAGACTTAGAAAGTATATATCCTCTTTATTAAAATTAACTTTTTTTATCTTAGGTTCTCCAGTTTGAGTAGTATCATACTCTGCTATGTCTTCATTATTTTCAGAAAAGGGTATATCTATAATAATAGTTCCATTACTTATTATATCAGAAACCGAAGTCCAATCAATAGCAGTATAGGGGTTGTCTGAATCTGAAGTAGAATATCTTTCTAACTTATATTCAAGGCTAACTCCAGGAAAACTTTCTCAAGAAGTAAGCATTGTTAGAGAATTATCTCCTACAAAATATTTAAAATAATTTCTTCCAAAGTGTATTTCATTAGGATCTATTGTTATAGGATCTCTAGAAATTGTTTGTGTAAATTGACTATATATTATATAATTTTTCTTACCTTCATTTTCAACTAATAATGCGGGAGTAATATATTTGTAGTTTCCAAGCGTTTTTGCCTCAATAGTATTAAATATTATAGACTGGAAATTATTATAAGATATTAATTGATTAGGCTCTAGACTTATTGGAGATAATTTACTTATATTTTTTTCATCTAAAGTATCATAATCATGTAAAAAATATACTAAATTATTTTGAATCTTATCTAAATCTCCATCAGCATAATTTACAAGATTCCAATAAGTTTGTACTCTAAGATCTCCGCCTGGATAAACTTTTATAGCATTTGAATCACTATTATCTACATATATCTTACTTTTATCAAAATATATATTAAATTGTTCTGGAACCGTAATACTAAACTTTACAGCAAGCCAGCCAGGAATATCCCAAGATACAGGAATCCAATCACTTCTATTAGTTGTGGATTTATCGACTTGTAATTCAAGAAGCCCATCTATATTATACAATTTATTTTCATCTGTAAGAATATAAGGAACTAAGTGTCTATAGTATTTATTATTTAGCTGTTCAAGTGCTTCCTTAAAGGAATATTCACCTGAATTTTCATATATAAGAAGATACTTATCTCCTGGATTTAAATAAAAATTAGGATCTTTACTAAGAAGTATAATTTTAGTTTCACCTTCTAAATCTTTATATAAAGATGTTTTATCAATAATAATATCCTTAATTGTAGCATCCTTATTATCTACAATTGGGGTAAAGATTGTTTGTTGTGATGGAAAACTTCCAATTTCTACCTTGTCGTCAATTGGATTATATGAAATAATATATAATACTCCTTGATGTTCTTTCATTCCAACAGGAACAAAACCATTACTCAAAGCTCCATTTTTAAACCCATAATTACCCATATCATTCTGTAAGGCAAATTCATTACCATTATAAGTAATTAAAGTGCCGTTTAAACAATCAGTCATTACAGTATTTGGAACCATTAATGGTTCTACATCCTTTATCATTCCTCCATTAAACTGATTTATTTGATTTAATTTATTCTTCATAATTATTATGTAATTATTGCTGCAGAAGGAACTTTAACTTCTCCAGATGCAGATATAGTAATTTGAGTATCTCCACTTCCTAAAGTTGCAGAACCATCTTCATATACAACCAAAGGTCCAAACTTACAAAAAGTATCATAGTTATTAATATTATATAGATTGCCTCTCTTCAAACTACATTTACCTGTATTTTCGATACTAATTCAATTTTCTTGAGTATCATTTATTCCAACGAATGATGTTCCTAAAGCAGATATTTTAAGATAACTCTTTTGTTCAGCACTATTGTATAGGTATATAGTTGGGTTATTTAAATAACAGTTATCACTATAAATCCCTATTCCAGAAGGATTTAGTATATCGTCTGATATTACAGATAAATTTCCAATAACTGTATTACTAGTTTGATAAAAACTGATAGATTCAGGATTGGTTTCTAGTATAATATTATAATACTCTGAAGTTTCTTCAGGCTCTTGATAATATTGTACATTAATTGAGGTAAACGGTTGTTCTTCAGTATCTGAAGTTAGATTCTCAGCTTCTGAATATGCATACAACCCAATAGATTCTGAAGAAAGAGCTAGAAAGCTTGCTTTATCTGAAATGTATGTAGTATGTACATATATTTCGTCATTATTAATACCTGTAACTATGAACTTTGCACTAATATTCTCAATCTCCTCAGATGTATCTTTTTTATATTCATTTATAATTAATTCTCCCTCTGTACCAGGAGTAACAAATCCTGAATCTATATATAATTTTAAAACGACGCCATTAAATGTAGATTTATTTTCCTCTGGAATAATGTAAATTTTTGTTATAATCTCATTATATAGATTAGATGAACGTGCAATATTTTCAGTAATTTCTGTATCTTCCGTAATTTCTTCAGGATCTATATAATAATTATCTGCAACAGATAATGGTATGCACGAAATATTCTTTCAAGATTCAATGTTTATTGGCTCTCAATAAAAAGATTCTAATAAAAGTTGTTTATCAAAATCTAATTGATGAGAGGTATATGTTGATGGAGTTTGTCAATTATAACTTGTATTTACAGATTTTACAAGATCTTTAGCAAACTCAACGAATGTAGTCTTACTAGTATTTATTCCTTTTACAGAATATAATTTATATAGAAGCTGTAAAATATTTATTCCAAGATCATATAGATTTCCATCAATATCTAGCTCGCTTGCTGTAACACTTATATTTCCTCCAATTGAGATATTTCCAGAAAGAGTTTCAAAACTAAGTTTTTTAATATTAGCATTACTACAAACTACTGTATTACATGTAACTTTCCCATCTTCAGCTATAAATTTTCCATCTGTAGTTTCTAATGTATTAAAAGAGATGTTCTGTTTATTTAATAATGCTTGAATATCATTTCAACTATGCCCATCAATAAACTGTGCATTAAGATTACTTATAACTTCTGAACTACTTAATTTAAATGGAGGGGTTCCATTAAATATTACAGTATTATCAAATATTATATTCCCTTCAAGAGAAGCATCTGAATTTTGAGAATCACTAAAACTAAAATAACTATTATCTAATGTATAATAAATTCCTCCGTTTAATGCAAAGATTATTTTTCTATCTCCAGGATATTCATACTGTCCTGTCTCATATAATAATATATCGTCTACAATTATAATTTTAGACTCTATAGATTCTTCGTCTTCATCATCAGTTGTTTCCTTATCATAATTTAACTTATAATATTTATCTCCAACTTTTACTCTTATTACCCCACTAGTTTCAAAAACTAAATTTCTTCTAGGAGACCCTATTATTTCTTCTTTTGCCATATTAAATCATTATTATTTTATTTTTTACATCTCTATATGCTATATATTCAAAGTTTCTTGTTGTGATTTCACTTTTTAAAAATGTCCATCCAACATCAATTGGATAGTATAATTTAAAGAAGTGTGTTCTAGATCTATCTAAATAACACTCTTCTTGTATTTTATATAACTTCAAATCTCTAAACTTTATTTTAGATCTACGCTTTGAAGTTATCTGAGTTTTATAAAATTCTCACTCAGCTTCAGTTAGACCGAAATAGTACGCTCCGTTATATACTTCTTGAGCGTACTTATATTTCAGTCTTAATTTAATACGATGTTTAATATTATTATATCTAACTCTTTTATAATCATCAAAAAACATCTTCCCACAAAAAGCAGTATAGTTATGATTTCCTAAAACTACATCTGCTCCACTTTTAGCTAATAAATGAAAACTACTAAAACCGTGTTCTATAACTCTTTTTAACTCATCTTTTGAGATCTTTGGATATTTTTCTTGTATAATACCTAAATAATCGTCTAATTCTTTAATCATAATTAATAGTACACTTTTGCTTCTTCAGTATATTGATCTATGAGTTTTTTAAGATATTTATCAACATAGATTGGTTTTTCCATAGTTTCTTTATTATGCTTCATATATCTATATACTAGCTGGTTTCCTGTAAATTGAGATAATACAAAATCAATATTATTAAATTTACCTCTTCTATATGCTTGTTTAAAGTCTTCATCTGCAATTTGTTTCATAGAAATTTCTCCATAATTCCCAAAACGCAGAGGTAGTACAAAGGTAACATTATTATTTATAATATCCAATAAGATCTCATAAAAACAGTCATCAAAAATCTTAGCAGCTAGATTCTTACGATCTTTATATCTATTTTTTACTCATCTTCCTTTTAGTAATTTAGGATTTAACCCATTATATAGTTCCCTAGAGTTAAAACCATGAGGAAACATTTTTTTATTCATTAGTTAACAGGTTTAAATGATTTCTTGTATTGCTTTCTATCCCAACGTGTACGAGCATCAAGAATCTCATTCATTTCATTTTGCGAGATATGTTCAGGAACTCTAGCATCACTGCAAGCTCTCAACCATTCTTGTTTAACTGCTTGAGCTATTTGAAAAGAATTACTATCTCTTAATACAAGACTCTTTTTATATAAATCGATATATGCGGCATATGCAGCTAATGCAGTTAGTTCTTTATCTGTTATAAGTGGTAGTCCATCATCATCTACAATTACTCCATGATACAATACAGATACATTTGAGTAATCTCTATCAAACTCTAATGCATTATTTATCTCATTATAATTTAATAGCTTTCCTGATTGGTATAATGGATCTTTATTCCATTTTCAAGCTTCATTATATCTTTCATAATAAGCATTTTGAACTAATGGAAATATACTAGTATCTGAAGTAGATTGAAAGTCTTCAAATGGAATTGTTACAGATTCTATAAAAGATAAATTACAGGGTAATTCTAGTATTCTATTTGTAGTATCTCCTACATATCTATACATTCTAGAATGTTTGTTACCTATTAACTGTAAACCATTTAAAACTATATCCTCAAAATTATCAGGATTTATTGTAACCCCGTATAATATATTAGCAAGAGAATATACAGAATTTATATTATTTAACTTCATAACTATTTAGGAGTTTGGTCGTTAGGAGTGACAGGAGTAGCGAGTTGCTTATACCAGCGAATATATTTCTCAGTCATTCTTTTAATAATTTCATCAGATAGAATTCCACAATCAAGATATGCTTCAGGATTTTCAGAACAACAATCTCATTCTAAAAGCTTTCTTGGATCTAAGAATAGTGCAATTACAGATATATATTTCACAAAAGGAACATTAAAAATATATCCGTCCATATTACCATTAGAATTAATTGCAGTATCTATATAGACATATGGACTTCCTGGTTTATTTTTTCTATACTTATGAAATCTATAAGTTTCATCTGTATAAATATTATAACGAGTATGTCTATCTATACTGCCAACAAATCTTATTGTATCAATTCCGTTTATATAAATAATCGGTGGAATTTCAAAATGTAATGCTTTTTCTCCAACTTGTAAATCACAACATTTTGACATATAATCACAATCAACTTCAATACAATTAATTGCTAAAAATAATTCATCTAAAGTTAAAATTCCTTTTAAAAGAAATTCTCTCATTATCTGATTACGTTCAGCTACTACTTCATCCTGAAGTTGTTCTACAGATATTTTGGGATTTGAAGTAATTCCAGCTAATCCAGTTACTGTATTATTATATACAGCACTTGCTATTTGTTCTATTGTCATAAACTTCAGTTTAAAAAATTAAAGGCAGGACAGGGAAATACCCCGCCCTGCCTTCTCTAAACACTTTTATATATTGAAGAATTACGCGATTACCGTGAATTCTTTCGAGGCTTCTGAGCCATAATAAGAAACAGTAACTTTAAGTACATCACCTACTTCTGCAGTTTTACCTGAAGCAACAGACAATAGACCATCTGTACCAATTTCATATTTACTATCAGCATTCTCTACAGCATACTTAACGTCTTTTACAACATCACCGCTAATTGCAGGACCTGAAATAGTTTGCTTAATAGAAACTTTTCCAGCATCAATGTCTGCAACAGTTAGATTAGCATCATTTAGAATTGTAATTTTGAAAAGTGCATCTGGAATATTTACAATAACTTCTGGACCAAAGGCATCCGTAATTGCTTTTTCAAACTCATCAGCAAGAGAACTCAATACATAGAAAGTATGAGTAGTAATTGATTTCAGAGCCTGACCTACAGTACCTTGTCCATGAAGACCTCTACGAGGTGAGCAATATCCAAATGAATACTGAACATAAAGACCGCCCTTAACAGGATACTCCTCTTCATTTAAAGCATCATACCGAAGATTAGGATAACTTGGGAACCGAAGATTCTCCTGAATCCATGCAGCTGTACCAACTTCCATTATATTTTTCTCAACTACAGCTTTAGCTACAAGTTGATATTCTACTTCGTGACAAGCATCAGCAGGACATGCTAAAGATACTACTTTTTGTAATTCTGCAACTTTGATAATTTGATGTGAATCTGTTCCACTAACTTTTACCTTATCAGATCCTTCTTTTGTTATACGCGCAAATCTATAATTTTCAGGAATTGCCATTTCGATAGCTTTAATCATAATCTCCTGAGCTTCAGCAAGATTGCTGTCATCAAGTTCGAATTCAGCCATAACTGGCTTACCAAACTTATACCAGGGATAAGCATAGTCAGAAAGATATCTTCCATCTAAACTGAAACCTACAATTACACGATAAATACCAGCTACCGTTGGTACATCAAATGTAGCAGAAGGAGCAGCTCCTTTGTTGTACATTGTTTTATAAACAATTCCATCAATTAGACCTTCTTTTCTATAATCTGCACAACGAAGTACACGAAATAGATTTACAGCTCCAGTCATTGCCTTGAAACGAGGAGTTACACCATCTTCAAGTACATTTGAATTGATTATTACTTCTTTTTGAAAATCAAACATAGTTTTCTAATTTTTAAGTTAATAAATTTATTTATTTCCAGGTATGGCTATAGTTTGATTAATAGGAACATTTGTTTGTAATCTTGGATCACTTGCGTTCTCTAATAATAATCTAGTTACGATATTAATAATCTCGTAACAAACATAGTCTGGAAATTCCAGGGTTTGAGTATTATCTTCTGGTAATAATACATCATCCTGAGTCATGGAAACATACATAGGAGCTTTTACATAAGTAATATATACATTATTTAAACTTCAATTCGAATCGCCACTATGTATTTCCAAATTTACAGAAGATTGATTTACAATCCTTTTATATGGTTCTTTTAATGCATAAAATCGATATTTTCCATCCTCTGTTTTAATATAATTAGGACGATAACTACCTTCTTTAATTTCATTATCCATAACAGGATTTGTTACTGGTTGATCTTTTTCATTTCTATTAATAATATAATAATATGGCTTCTTATGTGAAGGTTTCATATAATAATTATTAATAATACCTGCATAAAGATCTGCAGTTAATCTTTGACATGTTGAAGTAATAGTTCTTTGCACTCCATTTCCACATCTAGATTTATTTGAATCACTACCTGTAAATTCTGCAATACAATTCAACATATGTAAGTAATCTTTAGGAAGTTGTAGCTCTCAAACAGTATCATTAAATTCCTGTCTTGGAGCAATTTTACCTACTTTAATTACTGATGTAGTTTGTAAAAATCCTAAGTCATCTGAACTTTGTTGATTGTACTCACTTCTATTATATACACTATTTATATATTGTTGAATTGCTTTATTAAACAAGTATATGAAGTCCTCAAGTAAAACTTGAGGAGCTTTCACCTTGTTGCATTCAACTAAAATGTATTCGTAACATTGACGAATTGTCATATCATTTTATTTAAGCTAGTTTTCTATTTTTAGGTGGTATAAAATAATCTACCTTTTCTAAAGTTATAAAATACTTATTTATTGTGTATTTATTCTTAATAGCTCTAGATAAATTTGAACCATTAGTGTTTAAAAACTCTATACATTTCTTAAATGTTAACTCTCTAATAAAATTACCATTATGATCATAAATATAATAGGTTCTCAGCTGTTTAATTTTATATTCTGTAATATTTATGTTTTTATCTCAACTTCATAAAAATCCATGCCGAGCCACTTTTTTATTAATAGATTCTCCAATAGATTGTCTAGAAATTTGTAAAATTTTACTGGCAGTATTAATACAGTCCCAAATTTTAAGTAATTTGCCTTCTAAAGAATATTGATAAACTTTTCCTTTTGTAGGATGAGTCCTTCCGCCACCTGCAGTAACATTATATGTATTCCCTTTATTAATAACCTCAGGTGTTACTAGTTTTGCCTCATATTTATAGGCATCAATAGGATTATCAAATTTTGCTAAGGTTTCTCTATAAAACTGATCCTGTCCATATTTTTTGAATGCAAAATGGAATGGGTATTTTGGGTGAGTAATACTGTAGGTATGTTTCGGAATCTGAATTCCATTACCATAATATCCATCAAAAATTTCATCTGTTTCTGTTTTATGTACTCCAATATAAAATTTTCCGTTAATTTTACATGTAGTTCTATATACAATCCAAATCATTAATATACTATTATAATATTTTCCTATTTAAGGTATAATTATTTTTATTAGTAAGTTTTAAGAACTTATAGACAATAAATTCATTTATAATACTTAATTTAATATGTAGTATACTTATATCACTTGTCTAATAGTCATTATATATTGTTATTTATTGCTTTTCTTCTTTTCCGTCTTTTCAACTTTTTCCTCAGCTTTATCTTCAGCCTTTTCCTCTACTGTTTCTTTTAAACTTAGTTTCTGAAGATCAGGGTATGTCTCTAATGTAATACCCTCGTAGATAGTTTTATTTGCAGGAATCTTCAAGAAGAGTAAGATAGATTCGTCAGTTGTACCTAGACGAACATCCCCATACATCCAAACTCCACTTTGAAGGTTGATAACACGTTGTTCTTTTGCGTCAATAAGCAGCAGTTTAAGTGCTGTATCTGATCCTGTATAAAGGTCAATAACAACCATTGGATCTTTTTCCGCTCTTTGATATAAATAGTCCTGAACATCTGAGTCAGGAGCATTTCTCATTGATTTGCCAAGTAACCTTGTTTTGGTAAGTCTTCCTTTAGCAGAATCTTGTTCAATATAAGTGAACGCTTTTGTTACAAGCTTCATACGTTCGATACGTTTTTCAGATTCAACTCCAGGTCTTTCTACATAGAATTCAGCTTGACCATAACGTTTTGGACCTCCGTCAATTAAAAGATTACCTTTTGAATCTTTAGAATCTCTTTCAGGTGCAATTAAGAATGAATCTTTAATGCAAGTCCAAATATTTCTTTCTAGAGGATTATCTAAATCAAACGTTTTACCATCATAAATCTCTATTCGTTCATCTTCCTTAATAAAGTAATTACTATCAGGACTATTAATTTCTGCTTCACTTAAGATCATTTCTGTATCTCCACTAGCGTCTACCTGACGAACTCTTTTTACAAAAGGATAGTTTGAACCATTTGCTTGTTTTAAAGGATTAATAAAGCAATGTGCTTTTTCCTTACCATATACATTTCTTAAAGTTACTATATTATTCATATTTATTCTTATTAAATTTATCTATACCAAATAATGATATCTAAGTTTTAAATATTTTGTAGACTTCTCCCGAAGGAGAAGCCTACTAATATTCTATTCTATCTTTTTATATTACTTTTCACTAACTAAAATAAAGCTACGATATGGGTTGAATACACCAACACCAGCATAACCCCAGTCAATAAGTTTAGTTGCAGCTACTGGGCTTGCAACAGGACCACTTTCACGTCCACTTCTACGACCAACACCCTCTAACCAGTTATGGCAGAACTCATTGTTCTTGAATGTGAACATTGCAATAGCGGGTTTTCCACTAGCAGCATCAGCAGTCAGATCAAGGAAGATACCATATTTCTTCTCAGGGAATTCGATATCAAGAGCACGGTCAACTTTGAAAGTTACAGTATTACCTGCATACTCGTATGAGTTATAGGTTGCACCAACTTTGATATAATCATTAGCACCCTTAGAGAACATGAATGTACCAACAGTCTTCCAGTCACGAAGATATCCTGACAGACTATCCTGAATTTCAGCCCACATAGGAGTATTGCAAATAAAGATATATTTATTGCCAGTAGGATTATTTGACTTAGCGATCATAGCAAGAATAGCAGTATTCATAACTTTATTAGTCATCTTTGAATACACATATTTACCTGCGAAACGCTCAATCTGAGGAATAATACCATCACCAGAGATAATAGGCTCACCTGTTTCAGGATCAAAGATCTTAGGTTTACCATTCTTATCTACGTTAGTCTTACCCCAAAGCAGTGCATTTGCACGAGCAGCCATGAAGCTATCAAGACAATCTTTTTCTGCAGCATTCATTTTGTAAACAGGATCACTTTCTGTTCCTTTACCAATCTGAATGAAAACGTCCTCCATTGCACGATACTTAGCAGTGTAGTCTACATCTGCGCGATGTGTTGCAATAAATGTACGATGCTTTTCAACATTTGACTGATACTTAACGTATCCTTCCTCATGCATTTCAGGCTGATAGTTCGTTAAGAAACGAGTCTTCATACCTGGCTGGCAGAATTCAACATCAAGAGTAGCATTGTAATCTGAATCTTGTAGTTTACCTACAATCTCCCAGTCTCTATCTGATCTACGAACAGGACGTGACAGGAAGATAACTTGCTGACGTGATCCTTCGATGATCATTACGTCATTTCTCTGATAATAATTTTCAGGGAAGTGGAAGATGATATCAGTACCCTGAGCACCATCGCCATCAGGAACCTGTAGGAAAGGAATTCTCTTAATAAATCCTACATTAATGTCCCACTCTACCATAAATGAATTAATACTTTGGAAACTATTTTTCTTGTCTTTTTCCATTGTATATATATTCATCAGAGATTCAGTAAGGTACGATGCGGTATACTGCTCATAAAGTGATGATACAATACCAAGACGTGCAGGTTTTTCACCTAAAAATTTGTAAAAATCCTCATATGTACGAGTTGAACTCATCTGAGGACGTACTGTACTAAAACTAGAAATTCTCATATTGTTTAATTTAATTGTTTATTTATAATTCGTCATCTCATAATGACGCGATTGATTTATCTGGATTTGATTTATTTTTCTCTTCATTAGTAGGTATTACAGTTGAAGGTTTAGGAGGTTCATTCTTAGGAGCTGCTGGCTTCCTAGTTTCCTTAATTAAACTCTTATAATACTGAGAAATACCTGAAATAGCATCTTTACCAAAGAGACGATACCAAGCAAGCTCTACAAGAACTTGTGGATCATTTAAATCTTTAAAGAACTGGCTAGCTCCATTTTCATCTTGATCTAGAATATAACTAAAGATCTCTTGTTTATCATGATCTTCAATTTGTAAACTATCAGATTTTTCATCTTGATAGTCAAGAGAGATTTCATTGAAATTTACTAACTGTTCCTCAAGTGTTAATTTAAATGCATTATACTGTTCCTCTTGAGCTCTTTGTGCATCTTCTACTGCTTTATCTTCTTGTGCTTTATATTGGTTTCGAATTGCCTCTACCTTTTTCTTAAATAAGTCTTCATTACTCTTTGCTAAGTCTAAATCTGACTGAATCTCTTCTTCAGTCATACCTTCAAACTTAGATTTAAGATCGGCAATATACAATTCTTCATCAGAGTAATCATCTACAGAGTAAGCTTTATTTACAGGACCATTTTGATTAATATAGTCTTGTACTGCTTTCTGAGAATAATATTCAATAACATCCTGAATAGTTGCGTTATTATTTCTTAAATATTCAATTGTTTTAACTTCATCATCAGATAAATCAGGCTTAGCTAATTCATTTAGAATATTTAATTGTTCGTCTCTATCCAACGAACTAAAATCTACTTCTTGTTCATTACCCTCTTCATCTTGATAAAGTAAAGTTTTTCCATCTCTTAGTCCTCTACTTTTTAAGAACTCACTAAACACGTCTAAACCCTCGCCAGTATTTAGGTCAGGGTTTTCAGGAGGTTCTTGGTTAGTAGGACTAGGTTCAGGTTCTGGCTCACTATTAGTATTTTGATCTGTAATAGGAGTTTTGTCTGTTGGTTCTGGATCTTCTAATAGAAAATCCATGTGATTTTGTCCATCGATAATCATAATTCTTATTTTTCCTTATTAATTGATTATTAATATGTTTATATATTCGCAGCAAATATAATGTATTAATTTTTAATTTCCAAATAAAAAAAGAATATTTTTTACTTTTTCTCCGAAAATAGATTAAATTTTCAATTAATTGCTTCTTTTCGAATATCTTTAACATATATTTCATCTATTGGTAGGTAATTTGATGTATTATCTACAATTCCATTAATATCATAATATACATTTTTAATTTTAGTAATAACATGATCACAATTATAATATGCTTCTGCTTCTGGAAATATGTATTTTAATATTAAATATAATTGATAACAACTATCTTGAGTATAAACTTTTTCAGAGCCAATAAAAGACTCTCTTATTAGTTGTATAACTTTTATTGGCTCTAGACTATACATAATTTACAAATATTTCTATTTATTAACTTTGTATTGCCTCAACAAAGTCTAGAATATTATCAGTAATAGATCCAGCTTTATCAAGCTTATCAATAAGTGACTTTAAGAAATCAACTTCACTATCTGTAAATTCAACTGTTAAAAGTTCCTTTTCTGGTAACCAAACAATTTTGTTATCTTTATTCTCAATTTTCAATGCTTCTACTTCTTCACTTGAAAAATCAATCTTTTTTCTAACATTACGCTTTGAAATCATTTCAGTTACTGAACCTTGTTCAGGTAAATTCATAAGTAACATTAATCGTGTAGCTACGTTTAAATCAATTTTTTTCATTTTAGTTTTACTCATATTAGTTCGTATTTTAGTTAACAATCGCAAAGTTAAAGATTATTTAATAAATAAACAAATTTTTATACAAATTATTGTATACAAACAGAAAAGGAGTGACATTTCTGCCACTCCTTTCTATCTATTCATTTAACATATCTTTTAATTCGATTAAATCTTGATGACTTAAAACTAAGGCTCGATTTACCAAAGGTAAATTCATCTTTATTTTTCCGCTCCCGATTTCAAGTTCTCCTAGAAATCCACTGTTGACTTTGAAAGGTTTAGTGTTAATTACATTATCAATCATTTCAGATAATATACCATTAACATCAACCATACCATCTTTGTCAGCGATTTGTTTTAACATTCCTTCAACTTTATAAGCATTGTTGTCAATTACTCTAGTTATCAAAGGCTTAGCGAATGCCATCATTGGATTGCTTTGCGACAATGAAGTTAATTGTTTATCAACAAAATTATTAAGTCTAGTCATTATTACATCTACGTGCTGCGCCATTGTTTAATAAATTCTTCATAAGTTAAACCTGGGTTATCTTTAGAGAATTCGCGGAACTTTTTAAAGATAGCCATCTCATTATCTGTCTCTTCTACTATCTTGTTCTTTAACTTCTTAACTAATTTTAGCTGTCTTTGTAATAAGTCCTTACCCTCTGAATTACTTTCAATTTTAGCTTTTACTAAATTGAGTAATTCTACTTGCACCATTTGTTGTAATGAAGCTGTAATTTCTGAATATTCTTGATCTTCAAAAAATCTAGCTTTTTGACTTTCTGTTAAAGAACTCATCTCTTTATCTATATCATCTCATATTAAATCAGTCTGGAGAGTTCCCTTCTTCTGCAGTTGTGCTAGTTGGGCTTCATATTGTTTTAATATTTGCATCTGACTTGTAATATCAGATTGAGATAATAGAGGGTCTGAATTACCTAGGAAAACTTGATTCACAGGATACATCTTTTATTTTACTTTAAATTACTAGGCCGCGGGTGTTGTAGTTGGCTCAAACAGAATACTGTTTGAATAACCTGCACAAGGGCAAAGTGGATTATAAAGTGAACGTTGTACTGTATCAGTTCCTACTTCTACAGCGGCTACACGGATAGGATAGAAAGTGTTATTAGCATAGTTAACAATCTTGTTGTCAGCACACATTCTACGTTCTGCTTCAAGACCTACCATACCAGCTACACTAGCAATCTCCATCTTAGTAACTTTGCTTCTCCAAGGCTCTACAGCAGCATTAACAGCAGCTGCAGTCTCAAGTTTACCAATCCGATCAGCTAATACATCGAATTGATCTCTTTGATTTTTATACAGCCCGAAGTCAGCGTCGATCTGGCTCTTGTAAAGTCCAAACATTTCACCATTAATAGTCTGACGATCGTTAAAACGAGCATTTGCAGACAGTAAAGCAAAATCATAAAGAGCTTTCTGATTAGCTAACTCAGCATTGCAAGAGTGTTGCCAAGCTTGGAATGTCGTTGGACCACCAGTAATAGCTTCAGCAGCTAAAGCACCAGCAGCTGCACTACCTGTATTTCCAAGTCCGAATAAACCTCTTCCGCTAAGAGCTAAAAGTCCTAATGCGGTTCCAGCAATACCTACAATATTTTCACATAAGGTCGTTAATCTTATGCAGTTCTCTTATGAACTTCTACATCTTTATATATACATGTAGTTAAGACTATATCTTCATCCAATTTGGATGCTCCCCATTTCGCACTACTTAGTGCTACTCTCTTCCGAGATAGTCGTTGAACTTTCAAAGATATTTCTATCTAAGCTTAGCTGCTGATTGTCCATTTCTGGAGTTTCCAGCAATTAAGGGAGTTTTGCATATAATATTACTATTATAAGGACCTAGTATATTAAGCCTAATCCAGTACCAGCTACACCTTTTGAAGCGTATTCTTTTTCACCGCTTTCATATACATCTTTGTGTACCATTTCTTTCTTTTCTACTACTTCCATAGTTCTATTATTTTTTAAATTAATTAAATCTATTTGTTGTAAGCTTACAGTACAAAGATACTACCGCATCAATCCAAAACATAACGTTACTATGAAAATAAAAAATCCCCTTAAGTTTCTCAACCTAAGGGGATTAGAAGGATCTGTAATTAGTAACTCGTTACTAATTCTTTTCCTGTAAAATATCTAAATCTTTCTTATATCAATATAATTCTTTAAATCCTATTTGTTTACGACCTTTAGGAATCTTACCTGCTCTAACATAATTATCAAACGTAGCTCTACTAACTTTCAAGTATTTGCAAGCTTGATATTTACTAAGTTTCTCGTTCTTGTTTGTTATTTCAGTAAGATATTCAATAACTTTGTTACACTCATCTGCACTTAAGTTAGAATTACCTGTATCTATGTCATTGATAATTTTAATTAAGAGATCTTTTATAATCTTCATCATAATTACTAACTGTTACCATATATAGCTCCATTAACCAATACTATACTAGAATTAATATATGTAATGCAGTAACATTTATAAGTGCCGCCTGTTAAGGTTCCTAAATCTTGCATTTCTGTATAAATAGTATTGTCAAAAGAAATACTAGTTGAAGAAGGAATTACAATAATAGCATCAGGCTCATCTGCAGAAACAAACAACGTATCTACTTCGTAAGTAGCTCCAGAAGCTCCTGTTCCAACAAAAATTCCAGGTTGTCCAGGAGTAGTTACAGTTTTAAGCTTCTTAGAGAAAATACTATCTAAGTTAATATTAACTACAGAAGATCCTGTATAAGAATTATTTGTTCCATTAGCTGTAATAGATAACGCATATGGATTAGGTAGTGCAACAGGAATTTCATTTGAGCTAATAGGAGTAAATCCTAATGCAGATACAATTTCTGATGAGGTAATATCTTTACCAATTTCAATCCAATTAATTAAAGCAGATTGTCCCATGTTAAATACTCCTGTATACGTTTTACCTGTATTTTCACTAGTAAGGAATGCTCTAACACTTCAATTATTAGCTGCAGTATATTTATACGGTTGTAAAGTACCAACGAAAGATTCTCCATCAACTGGGAGATTTGTATATGCACTATTATTATATTCAATTGGCACTAATTGTCCAACTCCATCAAATAAATAGTTATATAATCCAGTTATATTTCCACTACCTGTAAATGCGTCTCATGGAAACATTCGACTAACATTATAATTAGTTACATTATATGTATCATCTACTAGTAATGAAATCCCATTAATAGTTTTTAGTCTTTTAGATGTAACACTATTAGTTCCTGCACCAATAACAATGCGATCTTCTGCTAAATCATCTGGCATTGTAATAAAGTTTTGAGTTCCTACTCATGATTCAGTAGCGTATCCGTCTAAAGATGGAATATCACTTTTTAAAGCTAAATCTGAAAGTAATTGTTCTGATTTCTTAATAGATTTAGACCCTGCGCCAATAATAATATAGTTATTAGCCAGATCTCCACTAGCCATTACATCTCCACCACCCGCAGAGCCAATTTTATCATCAACTTCATTTTTTGTATATACTTCTGCAGTAGTATAATAATTTCCTAAAGTTACATTTAAGTCTGCTGTCTTAACATAGCTTCCTAAAGTGGCATTATTAACTTTATTGTTTAAAGCTGTGGCTACTACTTTATTCTGTACTGGATTTGTAGAAGTAGTACTTAAAGTATCATCTACTGTAATTGGGTCTGGAATTTCAGGAAAATCAGTAATTTGAGATACTGTATGCGTATGATTTTTAACTGCAAAAGATCCTACATTATATTGTGAGTCTTTAATATGTTTACCGTCCTTATCAAATGCTACAAGATTTCCATCTACAGCAGTTACTGGACCTGTAACATCTCCCATTCCAGCTTGTGCGGAATCAGCAGGTGTATAACCAAGAATCTTAACAATATCGTCTTTTGTTGCATTTAGCTCAGACAAAGAAGTTGGAACTACAATATTTGCAACTCCTTCTTTAGAACCATTTCACGCATCAAGTAGATCAACACCATTCTTCTGAATTTTCAAACTTTCAGGAGTAATAGATCCATTAGTAGTAATATTAGTAATACTTAAAGTATTATTAGAGATTTTATTATCTAAAGTATCTTTAATAGAATCTACTTGAGTTTTAGTATAATAATTTGTTAAATCAACATCTGTTGTTCCAATCTTCTCTCAATTTCCTTCTACGTATACATATTCATCATGTATATCAGTTCCTGTACCAGCTTTCTTTACTAAATAGATAATATTACTTTCTCCAGTTGTTGGAAGTGTATCTACTACTGTAATTTGTAAATTAGCTAGATTATCAATAAGTTCTTTTAATATTTTACCTTGTCTTGCAGATAATGCTTTTTCTGTATCAGAACTAGTAAGATTATCTATAATAGAAGCCTTTAATTGATCGCCAATCTCCACATTAACAATATTATCAATCTCATCGCTTAAATTAGTAATACTTGAATTAATAGTAGCTAAATCAGCATTAAAATCTGAATTCAATGAATCAATTGCATCTTTTACTCCTCCAGATAATACTAAATTAGTACTATCTTTAGTAGGAGTTATATCTGCATTATTTATTTTATCTACTGCTACAGGAGCAATAGTAAGTGCGTTATTATATTCCTCTTCAGTTCCTTTATATCCACCTTCAACAGCAATAGTATATGCATCTCTTCCATCAGCTCCTTTAATCGATTCTAGTCACTCATCAAGAGTACCTTTATAACCTTGCTGTACTGCTAATTCGTATGCAGATCTACCAGGTGCACCTATTGAGCCAGGAAATATAACCCACTTATTTTGTGCTTTATCAAAAATTTTTACACTCATAATTTATATATTTTAAAGTATTAAGCATATACTGCACCATTAACAGCAATTTTTCCATTTGCCATATAACTTAAGCAGTAGATATAATAAGTTCCAGATAAATTTGCAAGACCATCCATCTTAATTGCATTAGAAGCAGTAAATGTAAGTTTAGCAGTGCTTATAATAACTGAATCAGGATTACTTGAACTAAACCCACTCAGAGAAGAAATAGTTTTTGATGAAGTATTATTATAACTATATCCTGCAGAAACTGTTGAACTACTTAAAGTAGACGTTGATAGTATTCTTGCAGTATTTATAGCTACCGCAGATGAACCTGTGTATGAAGTTCCATTAATTGTTAGCGCATATGGATTAGGTAGTGCAACAGGAATTTCAGGTATATCACTGGTGTTAGCAGGAGTATAGCCTAAAGCAGAAGTTACATTACTTTTACTTAATGAAATAGTCCCAGAAGACAATGTAATATTACTTCCAACTTTAACTCCACCAAGTACTGAACTTGTAGCTGTAGGAAGAGTGTATTTAGTATCTGTTGCTGAAATAACATTTCCACTAATTGTAATATTAGCTCCAGCAGTATAAGTTCCAGCTGGACCTGTCGCTCCTGTATCTCCTTTCAAATTAGTGAATGCAAAGTTAAATACTTTTGCAGTATTTGAACCTGATGCAGTTACTGTTACAGAAGGTGTTCCAACAGTATTAGTAACTGAAGCAGTTGGAGTACCAAATCCTGCTGCTGCACCTTGAGCACCAGTAGCGCCTCTTGGAATACCAAAAGTAAACTTATTAGTAGAAGCATCATAACTAGCTGTAGCAGAAGATCCTGCAGCTAAAGTAGAAGCAACTACAGAAACTGATGTAGGAATATAAGAAGTACTGTTAAATGCATTACTTCCAAGTGTTTTTAATGTTCAACCATTAGCTGTACCATTAGATACAATAGCTTGATTAGCTGTGGTTGTAGAGCCAGTTAAAGTTGTATAGGATTGTGTATGTGCACTAGGGGTAAATGTAGAAGGTTTTCCTGTAATACTTGCCCAAGTTTGCGCTGGAACTGAAGTAAGATAGCCTTTATTAGTTACTCACTCCTCGGTAGCTACTAATTTCTCATTTTGATAAAATCTAGTTGCATATATTTCTGAGGCGTTACCTTCAATAGAATTTAAAGATTGTATTCTTATTGGTATTGAATTTGCTCTACCAATAAGCAATATGGTTGAACTTTGGAATTGTGTTGATCACCATACTTTACCTGAATTAGTTCCAAATATAATAGGGGCTGCGTAATCAGTATGATTTATTTTTCCTGTTGTATTATATTCATTGCTAGTTGTTGCACTATTTGTAAAAACTTTAAATCCGTTCATAAAGTTTTTAATTCCAGTTATATTTTCAGTAACAGAATTTTTTACATATCCTGCAGAAGCATGATTTCCTCATCCATAAGCAGTATTCCAATTTGTTTGTTTTGCGGTAGTAGGAATTGAGTATCCTGAAGTATAACTTAAAGCAAGCGTTCCACTTGCTGTAATTGGAGAACCTGATACACTTAGTCCTGTAGGAACTGACATTGCTACTGAAGTTACTGTACCTTTGTTTGTTGTAAAACCAGAATCATTGGTAAACTGACTTAGCTTTGTAGGAGCATTAGTCACTCCAGACCAAGGCACACTTGTAGCAGCCCCTGCAGTAAATACTTTAAATTTAGTAGCAAAAGTAGATGCAGATTCTGATACGCAGAAGTACATAGGACCTCCTGAACCAATCTGAACAACATCTCCTTCTTGTATAGTTAAACTCATTGCAGCTGATTGGGACTCCACTACATATAATCTCTCCATTGCAGCCGCAGGAATTTTAGAAATAGGAATCTCAGGAAGTCTATCAGCATTAAGAGTTCCAGAAGTAATTTTAGATGCATCAATATTAGCTAATGTAGTACTAATAGAGATATTTGTAGAACCATCAAAAGTAGCACTACCAGATACTGCTCCAGCTATTGCTATAACTCTTGAGGTTGCTAATTTAGTAGCTGTTCCAGCATTACCACTTACAGAAGTAGGTAAAGCAGCTTTAGTAACTGTTACATTATGTCCTGATACTGTCACTCCAGATACATATTGTCCTGAAGTAGCGGCTGCTCCTCCAGTTAATGAAGGAATATCAGCTTCGGTAATGTATCCTTTAGAATTAATAAGGGCTATAACTTCAGCCTCACTAATATCACATTTATAATATGTTCCGTGTGTCCAAATTTCATTTGCATCCTGGATGAACACAACACTTGATTCCTGGATATCACCAGCTCCCAATCGTGAAGTGAAACTGGCTTTCGTCTTAAAATGGACGAACCTGTTTGTAATTTTTGCCATTTTAACCTTATTTAAAAAATTAAAAATAAGGGAATGAGAAACTCCCATTCTCTATTGATATGTTATTCAAACTCAGCCCAAATCATTAAGCCATTAGCATAAGCTTTAGCAGAGTTGAAAGCAGTAATTGCAGCACCAGCAGTATCAAAAGCTGAAGTTGCTACATATGCTGCTGAATTTAAACCTTTAACAGGCACATCAGTACCTTTAACAGAAATTGTTCCGTTTGCTGAACCTGTAGCGATATTAGCTTGTTGTAAAGCAGAATCAGCTTTAGTACCTTGATCAGAAGTTGCATAAGCACTTGATTCGGTATAAGCCGCACTCTTAAGACCATTAACTGTACCTTTAAGCTGTTTACTAGACATGCTAAATTTAACTTGTCCATTAGTAGTATTAGCAGTATCTACAGTAATAGCCCCAGTTTGTCCTCCAAATGATTGAACTCCAGAAGCAGCGACAGAAGTAATTCTGCTATCCATTGCTTTAATTGCAGTTTGAAGATCATCCTCACCATATGTTCCATCACCTCCAACTAGAATATCTGCACCAGCAAGCACCACATTAGCTGATAATGGTTTACTATTAACGGTTCTTGTAGTTGGAACCTTTCCGTTAAGAGCAGTATCAAGTCCAGAGATTTTAGAAGTAGCTAAAGTAGGTATATCAGCTACTACAAGAGCTCTGCGGGAAACAGTAATGATACCATCAGTTTCAGAGACTGCAGAAACAACTTGACCTGTAACAGCAGTGTCAGCTTTATCTAAGGCTCCTATCTTAGTATTAATTTCACTTGTAACAGCAATTTTAGTAGCATAAGCAGATAGATCAATTGTTCCACCTAGCTTATCCCACATTCCTGTTTGAGTTCCTGCACCAGCTTTAATAGCTACAAAGTTTGAACCAGCTTCAAAAGCTTCTTCATTTAGAGTACCTGCAGCAACTACGTTATAAACATCACCAATAACAACTCCTGTAAGGGCAGTAAGAGCTGCAACATCATCTACAGAACCCTTCATCTTGTACACACTACCAACAGCAGAGGCTACTTTATTGTCAACTTCTTCTTTAGTATACGTAGTAGCTTGAGGAGCTGCTGCTTCAGCTGTAGCTTTAACTGCGTTAAGAGCAGTTGTAGTAGCTTTAGCAGCTAAGTCTGTAGTCAGACTAGTTACTTTACTTTGAGGAATTTTTCCTACAGCAAATGTAACAGTACTAGTTCCAGACTGAGTAACTGTTGTGTCATCTCCCTTATAAACAATAGCGGCAGGAATTTTGCCAATCTCAGTATCTGTATATGATTTAGCTGCATTTGTAGCAGCAGTTTGAGCTGCAGTAATATCTTTCTTTAAGCCATAATAACTCTGAGTTCCAGCAGCATCACTAGATACGCCAATATTTAATTTCTTCGCTAACTTTGTAGTAACTGCAGAAGCTGAAGCTACATCTGATAAATTTAGAGAAATTTCTTCTCCACTTTCGTTAATAATTTTAAGGGTTTTAGCACTCTCATCCCAACTTGCAGACTTGACGCCATCCCCAAATTTATCAAAGGCAGTAGCACTTGTTGCTACTTTAATCATACCTGTTGATGTTTCAAAGTAAATTCTACCAACTACAAGACCTGAAGTGGGAACTGTAGCAATTTTTTGAAAACTTAAATTTGTTGCCATTTTATATTTTTGAGTTTTTACCCCCCCCCACTAACGTGAGGAAGGGGAATTAATATTTTTTATTTAACTTCTGTCCAATACATATCCAATTTACCATCGTCTCCAACTTTAATTGAAGATGAAGTTGATACTAATTTAGATATATTTACTGCTAAACCTCTTGATGTTCCTGTATCTGTATCTGTAATAGTAATAGTTTCATCAGGACTAGTTAATGATGTAATACTACCTGCAACAGCAGTTTGAATACTATCACTAAGAGCTTGCATTCCTTGAGCGATCGTTTGATCAGCACCAATTTTTGCGCCACCAGTAATAGCAACTCCAACCTTAACTTGAGTACTGTTAATTGAACTAGCTAATGTTGCAGGAACTACATTTACTTTAACTATACCTTCTTCAAGTTGTAAAGCAACACCATTAGAGGAAGTAGTATCTACATCTTTTACTTTAATTTCATTAAGAGCAGTTTTAGCATCAGCAACATCTTTTACAAGACCTGATTCCTCATCTCCAACAGTAGTTTCTAAAGTAGCAATCTTTGCTGCAAGAGAATTAGGAGATTCTGTATTTGTAATATTAGAAACTGCTGTTTGAAGATTAGCAATACTAGTAGAGTTAGTGGAAATATTAGCTGTATTTTGTGCAACAGTTCCCTTTAATGCGCCTACAGTAGTTTCAACTGCATCTAAATCAGATGCGATTGTTGTAATTCCAAAATCAGTATCTAATTTAGTTTTTAATGCATCATAGTTAAGAGAAACTACATTTGCACCACTAACAGTAATGTAATCTGAACCTTCATATTTATCTACAAGTTGATTTACAGGGATATATAATGAAGTTCCATTAGTAATTACTAACTCAATATATAAATCTCCAACAACTGCTCCTTCATAAGGAACATCAGCTTCAGTAACTGATTTAACTGAACCTGAATCAACTACTAAGTCTTTAATAACATTGATAGTTGCTCCAAGGGCAACGCCATTTTTCTGAAGTTGATAAGAAGCAGCAAAACCCTCTTCAGGAGTTTCTAGTTTTACTACTCCAAGTGAATCTAATTCATCCTTAAGAACTTTACCTTGATTTGCAGAAAGTGCAGCATCTGTTCTTGTTGAAATTAAATTATCTACTATAACTGTTTCGACTGCAGCACCCGCATCAATACGTTTCCATCCTGAAGCGTTTGTTACATTCTCAACATCAATAAGCATGTATTGTGATTTCTGATCTCCAACAGTTACTACCATATCTTGATAGTAGTTCTTTGTTGGATATGCAGAATATAATTCTTCTAAGGTAGCTACCCACAATCTTGCATCTAGGATAGACTGACCAGTAGGTTCAATATTAAGACCTAATTGAATATTACCTTGTGTTCTTGCCATATTTCTTTCCTCCTATTAAGCGTTTGCAATTGTGAATAAATATTGGTTACCACCCTGTAAACCACCAGTAGTTGTCCAAACCTTGTAAGCTACTTCTGTACCCTGAACAGTTTGATTTACTGTATCAGCCAACATTTCCCAAGCTGTAAAGTCTACATCAAACTTACCTGTAAGAGCGTTCATAGCTTTTACAGCAGTTACTTTCTTAGTTGCAGGTACATATAAACGAGCTTTAGTACTATGTTCTGCTTCTGAAGCAAACTTTGCAGCAATCTGAATATTATTATCAATTCTAATAAGACTTCCAAATTTTGCATTATCTACAAAACTTGCAGGTAATGAGCTAAGTTCATTACTTGAAGTAGAAGCCATAACTCCATTACTAAAATACGGATATGTTCCATAAATAGTAACGTTTGAAGAATCAATAGATCCTGCAGAAAGTGGGTTAGGAGTAACTGTAGCTTTATTTCCTTTACTATCTACAAGTTCATCACCTTCTCCATAAGCAGCATGATACTTATAAGTCATAGCTCCAAGAACAATTTTTTCAGGAAGTTCTTGACTTCCAGCTCCAGTTGCTACATAACTTTCATCTTCAATAAGAGCACCAGCTCTGTTTTTATTTGGCTGTCCTATAACTGTAACAGTACCTCTATTAAATGAACCCTTAACACTAGTTCCTGCTGCAGGAGCAGCTGCTCCAATCTCATAAATTCCATTATTTGAAAATCCATTAGACAATGCTACAGAAGCTGAAGGAGCATTTACAGTTGGTTGAACAGTAGGAAATAAAATATCATCCATAAGCTGAGCCCATGTCTTTGTTTTTAATTCTCCTGCGGTAACGCCTTTCTTAATACCACCATGATTATCTGTTACTTGTAAATCATCAGGCATATTACTATTATATGTAGTAGATAGAGAGTCTACTTTTTCTTTATCTTCTTTTGCCATTAGACCATCTACTACTGTAGAGGCTTTTCCAAAAAGTAATGTAGTAGAAGTGGTATCGGTATATGTAATTACAATACCGTTTGCTTGTGTATTTAATTCTACATTAGCGACTTTCTTATCAGAGTCACCACCATATTCGACTCCATTCATAAGAATCTGCCCAACATCTGTTGCGAAATAAATACCATTAGCGTGAGTAGTAGTAGCATCGTAAGAAGCTTTTAGACCTCTATAAAATCTTACAACATTTGCCATGTTTTAAAAAATTAATTATTAACATCATTTCAAACCGTTGAGGTTAACTCTTTGATTTTATCTTCTAATTTTTGTATCTGTTGATCCATTTCACTCTTAGTATAATAATCCTTTAAATCTACGGTTATTTGTCCACTTCCTCATTTTTCCCACATATAAACTTCTTCTGTAGTACTTGGAGAATGAACAACAATATATTCTTCAAATAAGTCATGTAGAACTGTAGATTGAGCAGGAATCATATATAATTTTCCTAATTTGTCTGCGGTAGGATCACCTAACTCTTCAAAGCTATTTGCAAATTTAATTTCAAATCCTGCTGTATTAGGAAATGATTTTCAAGCAGCTTCAAATTGTTCTTGCTTGAGAGTACCACCAACAGCAATATAAGAATGATATAAAAAGTCTTGGACTGAATATTGATCCATAGCTTCATCACATGGATCATACCAAATCTTATCATGCTCTGGCTCGTTATTTGGAAAATCAGATTGGCATCCGATTGCTATATTTTCATCGCCAGGATCTCCTTTTTCTCCTTGAGGAATTCCAAATTTAAGATTTGCATCACTAATATCTGGATTTAAATCAGTTACATAAGGTTGTGCATCTGGTGCTAATTTTTCTACTTCAGAAACTACAGTTACTGTAGCAGGTTTTCCTTTAGGAACTTTTACATTTAAAGCTCATTCTCTAGGAGCATTAGTTTTATCAATTACTAATGACGGATTTTGATCTCACTCAACAGTTTCAATAGTTCCTGCATTAAATCTTGGAAGTACAGAACCAGTAGCAGTAATAACTTTACTTGATTCCATTGTAAGTTCTAAACTACCTTCTGCATCTGTAATATTAACAGACTTAATAGAATCTCCTTTTAGCTCATTTAAGTAACATAATACTGTCCATTCACTAACAGGAACTCCATCATAACCTCAAAGAATGCGATCATCTAAAAGAGTAGCAGGATCTCCAAAAACTCTAATAAGTTTAGGCGTTTTACCAGGTTCTCCTTGATCTCCAATAGATCTTCCTAGTACCTGCCAAGTAGCACCATCATTATATGATACATATCATTTATTATCCGTGATTTTAAGTATAGGACTAATTCCATCCTCTCCATCTTTACCATCACGTCCATTTCGACCATCGATTCCAGGACGACCTTCTGGGCCTCTTGCTCCAGTAGCTTGACCAATATCTTTTCATGAAGATTGGTTATCCATTGAAAGCATCCAACGGCCATTTTCTATTCGAAGATAAGGAGTTATTCCATCCTTTCCATTCTTCCCATCTTTACCATTTACACCATCCTCACCTACAGCTTTACCTAGGTTTTCTCATTTATTATTATCATAGGAAAGCATCCAGTTACCATTTTCTATTTTGAATACTGGTGTTTTTCCATCAGCTCCCTTTGGACCAGGGTTTCCTGTATCTCCTTTAGGTCCTTGTACAGGTACGTTTTCTTCAGTTTCTGGATCTTTTAAAGGTTCTCCGTTTACAGTTAAATAGTATAAATCACCTTTTTTTAGTAATCCAAGAACTGGAGTTTTTCCTTCTGGACCCTGAGGACCAATAATATTTGTTGAAGGAATTGAAGTAGGAGTTTCATCATCTAGTTTCCAAGAAATTATTCCATTTTTAACTTCAGGAACTCATACTTTGCCAGCAGGTCCTTCAACTCCTGCCATTACAAAAGCTCAGAAAAGATTTGGTTTAATACCAATGATTTTATCGTTTTCTCGAACTAATTCAGGCATATTTAACGAAGATGATGTATGACTTCTAATGCAAGACAATAAAGCTCCTTCAAATGATACAAAATCTACAATATATTCGTCATTAAAATAGTGAGTATTTGTTATTCATTCTCCCGCCATCTTAAAGGAAGTTCCTTTATAGAAATCTCTTGAATTATAAGCTCCAGAATACTCTCTTGAATTTTGTAGATCTATAGTAGGTAATATATTATTTTTCTTCATAGTTTATTATTTTGACCCTAATATTAAAAATGGAACATTAATACTTGTTGTTGGTACTTTGCCGTCTGCAGTTCTTACATCTAAAAAAGCTCCATTAAGCCCGCTTCTTGCAGAACCATAAAACATTTTTAACAAAGCCCCATCTCATATAGGTTGTGAAATAGCTACAGTAGTTATTGATAGAGTTCTACCAGGATAAATACTTGTTAAATCTAAATTTGCAGCAAACTTTCCAGATTGACTCACAGTTAATACTAAGTCAGTTCTACACCTATAAAAAGAAGATAAAGATGGCACACCAGATGAATTAAAATAGACTTCTCCACATGCTAAAAACGAATCACTATTATAATCATCATAACTTCTATAATAAAGATCTGAACGTAGTGTTCCATTCTGCTTTCATGTTTTCAGCTCAAAATCTGATGTATTTTCTACCCAAATTGTTCCAACATAGTAGTTACTTACTATTGAGGATGGAACGAATTTAAATTCTACTACACCTCCTGCAGGAAGCAAAATTTGGGAAGCATTAAAAAGAATTGGTTTATCATAAGAGAATAATAGCCTACCATTGTAATATCCACAAATTTTAATAGATTCATCATCATGGCCATTATCAAATGGGTATACAAATAATTGTTTATCCGACTTGTTATAAATTGCACCAGAATATGAACCATCAATATTTAATTGATATTTAGAAGCATCTATTTTAAGTATTACATCTTCATGTATGGTTGGAGAATATACAATTTCTGAGTACAATGAATCTAATACATGTGGATCAGATGATTGAGTCAGTGTATATTGTTTAGTATTTTGAATAAGTGCATTATTAATTTTAATATTTGTTAAGTCAACACTTCCATCATCCCCAAATTTAATTTTTCCTGCAGCCATATGTCCAGCTCCAGTTCTAAAATCAAATAGTATATTTGGAGTAAACTCACCTCCTGTAGGAATTTCTGGATCAAAGTTTTGATATTGTGTAGATGTTTGTCCACTTGCATCAATACCTTGTTGGCTAAACATATAGTTTCCATTAAATACAGCAGATCCAATAAGACCGTTAGCGATAATCCCAATTTTAGTATACAGCGCTTCAAATGCATCTAATTTAACTCAACTATTACTAGTATCAGTGCTAGGAGATTCATTACTGTGTAATGTTCCTTGCCAAGTTCCTACTATATTTAAAACATAATAGTTAGCATCATTAGAATCATATACATAAGGAGTTTTATCTGCGGTTCCTTGATATACAGTATTAACATTATAAATACCTTCAGGATAAATTATTTGTCCTTTAGAACCATTCTCTCCATTTAATCCATTAGTTCCACTTAATTTAGTAGGAGTACTTCAACTACCTTCAATTGTACCAACTTTATCAGCGTTACTTGTATAATTTACTCTAGCTTGAATAAACCAAATATAAGGAGTCTCTTCAGTTGGAGTTGGAACCGCTAAATTCCAACCTGTTGGCTGTCTTGTTGTTCCAGGAGTACTTGTTCCTCCATAAATAGTTGTAGTTCCTAAGCAATAACGAACTTCAATACCAATTCCAGGTAACCCATCAACTCCATCTTTACCTGCTGGACCAGGATCACCAGTAATTCCAGGTTCTCCTTTTATTTTAGTTCATTTATAGTCAGAAGGATCATCACTATCATTTATATTATAATCTACATAAATTCCAATTCAAGCACCTGGATCTTCTCCATTGTTACCTGTAAAGGTTACACCTCCATCATTAGAGTATTTAATATGTAGATAACTTGTTTTTCCATCTTCTCCATTAGTACCTGGGATTCCTTGTTCTCCCTTTTCTCCTTGAATTCCTTCAAATCTTGCCCAAGTATAGTCAGAGGGATCTGTACTATCTGCTTGAGTAAAATCTACATAAGTTCCAATATATGTACTTGGAGTTTCAGTCATTTGACTTGAAGAAGTAGGGTTAGCAACAGCAGAATATTTAATATGAAAATATGTAGTTCTTCCATCTTCTCCTGGAGTTCCAGGAATTCCGTCTGTACCATTTGTACCATTTTCTCCACTTATAACAACTGGAGTAGTCCAGTTTGTATTTAAAGTATCATCAGGATTAATAGTTGCTGTAGTCATCCAGAGATATCCATCTTTAGATTTTTCAGGAGGAACCACAGACCATCCTGAAGGAGTTCTTACTGTTGCGTTTAATGTAGGAGGATTTGAATTACTTGTATTTACAGCAAATCTAAATTCTGTAAATTTGCCATCTTGAGCTTGGCCATCTCTACCATTAACTGGTATTACTTCTGACCATTCAGTTACAAGTCCTGTTTCTCCATTAACTGTTCCAATACATTGTCACCAATTGCCACTAGTTGTAGGATAATCTTCCCATCCAGATGGACTAGGACTATTTCCTGTAGGCTTTGATGGTTTACTATCACTTAATTTATAAACGTATGTTTTCCAATTTGGTATTACTGCATCCTGTCCCTTTTCTCCTGTCATTTGAACAGGATCTGATCATTCTCCAACAAGACTAGAATTTCTAAAAGATGCTGTAATTGACCATATAATTTCAGAGGATGTGTGAATTGGAACAACAGTAGTTCATACAGATCCAGGATTTGTATTAGTTTTATTTACAATAGGAGGAGTATTAACACTACTACTTTTTGCATACATTAACTTAATGCTTAATCCATCTTCTCCATTAGAACCATCAGTTCCGTTTGTTCCGTCCTTACCATCTTCTCCATCTTTACCATCAGCTCCTTTAGGTAATCCAAAACTAAATTTAAATATATCCCCTTCTAAAACTACATTAGCATTAGCTTCAGTTGTTGAAGAAACATTAGCTACTTCTGCATCAAAATTAGGAATTTCTCCGCCTTCAGAAATAGTTTTTCATTCTGTATCATAATCTGCATCAGATTTTTTAACTAATGCTTGACCAGTAGTTCCTCCAGGAATTACTCCAATTCCATCAGAGCCATTCTTTCCATCAGTTCCATTTTGCCCAGGATCACCTGTAGCTTGGCCTATATCTTGTCAAGTTTGACCTTTATCCATTGAAAGTAGTCAACGACCATCTTCAATTTTTAATTGTGGAGTAATACCATCAGTTCCACTCGGTCCGATAGGACCAATATCGCCTTTATCTCCTTTTTGACCTTTACCACTATTTCCCATAATAAAAGCTCAATATGGATTAGATTCTACACCAACAATTATATCGTCTTTATAAATTAGATTCGGCTTATTTCATTCTGATGATAAATGACCTCTTAGACAATACAATAAAGCTCCTTCACAAGATATAAAATCAATAATATGTTCATCGTTGAAATAATGAGTGTCTGGAGTTCAGGCTCCTGCCATCTTAAAAGATGTTCCTCTATAAAAATCTCTAGAACTATACATTCTATAATAGTCTTGAGAATTTATTGCATTATCTATGATTACATTAACATTAGATCTCTTCATAATATTGAATTATTTTGATTATTTCATTATTAGTTGGATTACCGTGTTCAATATAATCAATTGCATTAATTAATTCGTTCATTGTAAATAATGCTTTTTTATCAGGTAAATGCCCAATATTAATATTAATTAATTCTTGAACAAATATTTTATATAATTCATTATATAGAATTTCCACAACCACAACTATTATTTATATTACCTAATTCCTCTCCACATAAAGAATTACATGAAGATAAATTATCTAATATTCTTTGCGCTTCTGTAAAGTTCCCCATATCTTTTAGATAATCAAACACATACATAGCACTTAATAAGAAATCTCTGCGATTCCTTAAATTTTCATCTGTTTTACATTTATCATAACTACATATTTTACTGTTATTCAACAGTAATTGCCGTTGCAAATATACTAAACATCTTTGTAATTTGCAAACACTAAAGACATTTTTTATTGGACAATAGAAAGTTTGTGAAGCCTTATTTTCTTGCACAAATTCATATGCTTCTTTATAACCAATAATTTCAGAATTTTCAATTACTTCGTCTAATGTATATCCTTCCTGGTCTGTAATATTAGATTTATAAAGATCCCCATTTAAAAAAAATAATTCATCTATTAAATTAATATATTTATCAGGCTCTTTATCGTCTTGAAAATGCATTAATTGTGGAACTACTAATTTATAATAAGAATAAGTTCCGTCAACATTTAATGTAAATTCAGATGCAAATCTACTTAAATAGTGTCCCCGATTATGTAATTCCTTTCTTATTTTTACTGATTCTGGAAGCAAATTTTCGTCAGTATTATAAGATAGAAATTCTAACATTATATACTGACTTAAATCTACACCTAAATAATCACTATTATCTACAGCAATTAATTTACAATCAGATCTAACAATTACATCAATATTTATTTTTTTATTCATATTATACAACTTGTTTTATTTTATCATTATAAGGATTAGTATCAACTGTTTCTGCAGCTTGAATTTGAACTTGTTGCTGTTTTGTTTCAATAAGTTTATCGTTATAATCCTTATCATTTTTAACTTTTTCTCTTTCAATAGCTACTTTTTCAGCTTCAAGTTGTAGTCTAGCTTGACTATTTTGTTCAAGTTGATTTTGTGATTGACCTAATTCTCTTTGTAATTGTTCATTTTGTTTCTGTAACTGTTGCAGATTTTGTTCATATTGCTGAAGTTGTTGCTGCAATTGAGAAACACTATTATTTTCTTCCTTCTTAACGGCAGTAGCTTTAGCTACATAACGTTTAAGTTCGGACATACTATTAGCAGTTGCAATACTTACTGCCATATCAGGATCTGACATTCCAGCTTTAATTAATTCAATATTAAGAGCCTTTACAGTTTCCATATCTTTAAAAGACTTAGAACTATCCTCAATATGTAAATCAAAATCTGTAAGTGTATAATGTTCAGGAAGTGCTGTAAATATTCTTGAATATTTATTACCTAATACAATAGTACCAGTAATACCATTTGGATATACTAATTTAGCTAAATTAAGCATATCATAATTAGCTTCTTTATAAATGATATCCATGGTCTCAAAATATTGTTTAGTTAATAAACCTGACATTTTAACTCCAAGTTGAACATTAGAAACTGCATCTCTCTGTTCATATTGAGCTAATCTTTCAGGTAACACTCCTGTAATTGAAGAAGCTTGTTGTTCTACAGCTTGAATAGCTAATTGAATGCCTTGAATAGCCTGAGTTTTAACAGTATCATCAAATCCATTAAAAATCGTATTAGGCATACCTTCACTACCTTCTTCCTTACTATTTATTAATGCTAAACCATTCTTTTTATATGCTTGCCAAGCTTTAACTCTATCCGTTAATTTTTCACCTAAAAATGAAGGAATAAAAGAAACATCCATCCAATCTCCAACTCCTCCTGAAGAAGCAATAAGGTTATCTCTAAAATATATAAGTAAATCATATTTCATTGTTTATTCGATATAGGTCGTTAATCTATATCCGTCTTTTTGACTGCTGCATGTCACCATGCAGATTAGACTATATCATACAAATTTGATTTAAAATTAATTCAAATAAATTCTGTTTCATTATATTTCATAACTACTTATAATTAATTTTAAATTAAACTTGTCCCCGCACTTCCACTTACTTAAGTGTACTCCTTTCGGATAGTCGTTGAACTTTCAAAGATATTTCTATCTAAGCTTAGCTGCTGATTGTCTTAAATTTACTATTATTCAATTTAAGGTTTTCCAGCAATTCACGGGGTTTATACAGGACTCATATAATTTAATCCTGTAGGTCCATAGTATGTGCTATTAATGAATATGGATCTCCATTTTTATCTAAGAAAAACATTCCGTTAACAGATAATCTACATCTACTAGGACAATCTGCACTTCTTACAATATACTTTGATTCTCCACGAGTAATATATACTTCTGAACCAATTTTTACTCCTTCATGTCTTGTTAATTCTCCAGTTTTATAATCTGCTTCAATTCATTCAACTTCATATACAGGAATAAGATGATTCTTTATAGGTTCTATTGAATCATAATCTCCAGGCCATCCTGGATGTGCTTCAAGTCCTGCAAGAATACCTGTATGTAAATTATCAGCTCGTAAATTAGGCTCAGCAGGTTTACCAACATATCTAACCAAATAAGTAGGAGATGTTGAATCTGCAGTTTGTTGCATATCTCTAATTTTCTTAGCTGCTTCTGTAGTTAATTCTGATCTGAATGTATTTAAAATATCCTCTCTTGACATTCATTTTCTAATAACAACTCTCTTAGAATCTGCAAGATAAGGAGAATTTGGATTACGTTCTATAAATGTATTAACAGGATTTAAAATTTCAATATTGACATTTGAATTACTTTCTGTAGGTTTTACTCTATAGTAACAAGTACCTGTAACAAGTAAATCTGTAAGTAATTCTGCCATTTTACGTTTTAAATCGATGTTTCTTGATTGTCTTAAATAATCAAGAATATTTTGTGCAGCAATTTCATATTCAGAAACAAAAGATTGATCAATATCTTGTTGAATTGAGTTGATTTCTTTTTCAATAAAAGGATCATTTACAATTTCTTTATTTTCAATAATAGCTGCAATAATGTTATTCTTTAAATACTGTTGCAAATAATTAAATACTTCTGCACTAATTTTAAGTTGCTTTTCTCTCATTATATTTGAAACAGTCTTTTCATCTTTGCAAGATACTTTTAAATCTTGATTTAAACCTAGATATTCTCCAACTAATACATCAATATGTTTCTTAATTAATGGTGTAAAACTAACTGATGTAGGAGTCCCAATTCCGTAATTTTCTTCTAGGTGTTTGAATTGATCTGCATCTCTACGACAATGATAATATCCATAAGCTTTTCTTATAGCAACTTTATCATATACAAGATTACCTATCGCATCATTAATCTTCTTTACTTCATTCTCTATCACCATATTCTAATACTATATATTGATTTCCTTCACCTGGAGTAGTCATTTCTCCAGAATAATATTTTGTTCTATCTAGTTGTCTGTTTCTAAGTTCTTTTTCAAGAAATTCGAAAAAACCTTCTTCATCACCTTCATAGACTAAAACTAATGGAGCTTTTCATTGATTCAAATCTAAACTTAATTTCCATTGATTACCATCTATAGTTAATGTAAAGTCTCCAGTGTAATATGCACACATAGCCTTTTCAATTATTTCATATACTTTATCAACGAGTTCCATTCTTTTGCGGTATTACTCCATATTCTTTATAGCCTTTTTCATTAGTGAACCATCCAATATTTTCTCATTCTTTTGCTAATTTATCTTGAGCAGCAGGTCGTATATTCATTAATTCTTCATCTGCAATTTCCGCCATTTCCATAGCTGCAATAATATCGAACTTTCGTTTATTTTCTCAAGAATATTTTAGCAATTGTTCAAGCATTTCATCAATATCAATTGAATAACAATAATCATTAACGAAGTTATTAATTAATTCAAGACCATGCTTAATAATAGCTTCTGTAGCTGGTACACCAATCATTTGTGAGTTGCCTCTTTTCATATCTCCAAGAGTTGAAGCAGGACGTTTCATAAATAGACTATCTTTCTTTTTTTCTTTAAAATATGTAACAATACTAATCTTAGTATGTTCTAGTAGTGCTTTACAATTATATCATACTAATAATTTCATTGCTACATCATATGCTTCTCGAATATCTCGAGGACGATCTTTATAAATCGCAACATATTTCGCTTCTTGTAATCCATATATCCGTTTCTTAATAACTATGCAAAAATCAGATACATCTGTTGAGGTAGAAGAATCTCCAGAACCTTGGTCAATAGAGTCTATTCCTGCAACATATAGATTTTTTAATACAAGACCATCTTCATCACGAAGTGGCCTTTCATATATAGCAATTTTACTATTTGGATTACTTATAACTTTTACTTTTGTTAAATCAGGAGTATCCCCAGAACGATCTCATAATAATGACACATACTCTGGTTTTAATCCTGCTTTAAATATTCTAATTTGGGTTAATCTATCTGCAATTGCGATTGAATCAAAGATATTTTCTCCCTGTTTATATAATGCTTCATTTGGAATAAAACAGTGCTCTGCACAATAATCAAGTAGATCTTTGCCACTTAATTTTTTACGTTCTTCCTCATAAAACTTTTTAAATTCTTCAGATTGTGTAACTCCTCTTGTATCTAAAAATTCTTCTCGTAAACTAAACTTATGAGCTGGAATAAAGAAAGCTGTTAATTGTGGCTTTCTATCTTCTGTATCATAATTTTTATATGGAAGTACATTATACCCTTCTGGTTTTGCAAAAATGTTTGATAAACCTTCAAGTGCCATATCATCACCACCTGTACCTAAAGCAATACGTGTTCCAAAATGATAACCACCAAGCTCAACAAGGGCATTACCTTGAATCCAACTTTTAGTTAAATATTTATTAGATCCTGCTTCTTCATAGATTAATCTATCGACACGATCACCACGAATCTTATCAGATGTATCAGCAATTACTGAATCAATTTCTGACATTCAACCATATTCAACTCCATCAGGAGTAACTTGAGATGCACGTTTAGTATCTGCATTATTAACTTTTTGCCGTAAATGGCGCATACCTCCATTAGTATTCATGTCTAATCAGTTTAACTGCTTTCAACATTTAGTTTTTAAAGGAGTAAGTTTACCTTCTGCAGCACAAGTTAATAAAGAACGATAACCTCTATTAGTTATATAAGGTCTTACTGCTAAACAAGCAACAATCTCAGATAGTCCAATACCACGAGCTTTTAATATAGCTACATCTTTATGTAGTCTTTCAGCCATTTCAACATAATGAAAGAATTCATATTGTTTAGCTAGAAATGTAGGAAACTTTTCATTACGACCAGCTCCACCTCTAGCTCCTTCAGAAATAACTTCCATTCTATAGAAATTTAAAAAGAAATAATGATCTCCTGTAATTCTATATTTACCAACTGTATAACCTTCAGTACAACGTTTATATTGTTCTCTTCAGAAATCATTATAAGGCTTTGAATCTGCAGGATATTCAGTATATGATCCAGTTCTATCATAAATTTGAGCTAGTTCATTAAAAGGAGTAGGATCAAAATCTAAACCTTGAGTTTCATTAATTGGGCGGTATCCAGTTAATTCATATGATAATTCTGGATCAAAGTAAAGTACGTCTTCGGTGACCGCCACATCTCACAAACCATCTCTCTTTTTATAAAAATCAGTTGCAGTATACTCAAATTGTTCTGTAGTATCTTCTTTCTGATCTCCAAGCATTTCTTGTAATTGCTTTTTTAATTCTTCTTCAAATTTATCTGAAAAAGATTGAGGAGTTGGTTCAGGACCTTTTATTGATTCTCTAAGCTCTTTATATTTCTCTTTAGTTGTTTTCTTTCTTTTGACTTCTGATTCTTCTTTATTTTTTATCTGTTCAAGCATTTTTTTACGTGCTTGAGACATTGAAGATTTAATTGTCTTTACCATACTTAACTATCCATAAATCCAGGTTTTACATCACCTCTATTTTTAGCATTGGATTGCATTTGATCTTTTTTATAATTAAGCTCAAGTTCTTTTAATTTATCTGCCATAACTCCAATACTAGCAATATCAGCTAATACATCTTTTGCCTTAAAGATAGGTTTACTATTATTATCTCTCTCTTCAAGGTCTATATTATCTAAAGATACTCTCATTTTTTCAAGAGTTCGATACGCTGTTTTTATAAGGCTAAGTATTCTAGAAGAATCTTTGATTTCCATGTATTTTCTAACTGCTGCATGGAAGACTGGATCGTCTCATTCTTCTTGAGTTAATCCAGAATCTTCCATAGCTGCATCATGCTTTTGTCTCTCTAAGTATTGTTGATATGGACTTTTCCAGTCACAAAACAACCATATATATTTAAATTCTCTTCAAGCTCTTAACCTCTTTGTTCCTTTTGGATCTTCCTTACATTTATTTCTTTCTATATCTCACAGCGCTGCAAACTCCTTTACTAATAGTATTTCGTATTCGTTAATCTTTAGATTACATGTTACATTATCATAAAGGAATAAATCTAGCATTATTTTTTATTTAATTTTTCTTTTTCCTCTTTTGTAGGTTGGTAATTATTGTCTTGAACTCTCTGAAGTGCATTTCCTGAAGGAGTATATATTCCAGAAGTACGATAATACAATGTATCTCCAGGTATTGCTTGAGTTCCTAAATATGGATTTTCAAAAGTTGGGGCAATTACATGTCTACGAACAGAATCAATTAACTGATTATTTGTTCCTGGAATCATACCCGTAATAATCATTTCCTTATCAATTACACCTCTATCTGTTAGATTACCTACATTATTAACAACAGTGTCTCGTTTTATTTCAGGAAATGCATCTCCTCTTGCAAATTTTTGAGTTCCAAACTTTGATTGGAGTTCTTTATATCTATTACTTACAGGAGACGACCGTCTCAATCCTAAAAATCCAAGAATTCCAGAATCATCAATATTACTATCTACTCTACCTCCAACCCCATTATGTATATAAAGAGTATCTTGTTTATTTGGAGATACTAATTCTGATGTTGTAATATTATTTCTAGTAATTTGTCTTAAACCAACTCCATTAGGCAATACTGTTTGATTAACTCCAGGTTTTAAACTTCTGGCAACTTGTGCTCCATTATGTACTCATTTATTAGGTCCATATTCAAATAAATCTACTCCATGAAACTCCTTACGAGTTTTATCAGATTTTCTTTGAGAAGTTTTACCTCCTTCTTGGAAAAATGAACCAAGGTTTCTTGGATTGATGCGGTGTTCAACAGGAATAGATCCTAAAGTAGCATTATTTCCATAATTGACCGACATACTTCTAGGTCCTACATATCTACTATCAAACCTATTAGGATTACCTAAATTAGATGCCACTATGTAATCACTATATGAAGGATTAGTTATAACTAATTCTTCATTCATATTTGTAGGTCTAATTCCTTTAGCTGCAGACATTCCAGCTTCTTCTGCTCCAGAAATATTTCTTGATCCAAGATTAGATTGTGGAAGTTTTGGTTTCTTAGGAGCAGGTCTTGTTGGAGCTAATTGAGTTCCATATAATTTTCCATTTCAAGTAAAGCTAGTAAGTCCTGCACTTCTAGCTGCTGCAAAAGCTTGATTGAAATTACCTTGGGATAAATCAGGAGTAACATTAGTTTGTACATTTACTTTAGGAGTAATTCCAGTTTTCATAGATACTCCAAAAGATAAAGGTTGAGAAATAACTGAACCTTCAGTTTTTGTTACTTTAGGTTTAGAATTATCTCCTACAATATTTTTCATTGCAGCTGCTTTGACTTCTCTTCTACTTAATCCAAGATCTTGATCCTTAATAGCAGATTTCATATTTCTATATGCAGTACGATTGAATTTAGAAGATTTCTTACCTTCTTTTACAACCTTCTTATTTTCTTTACGTTCATTCTTTGCAGATCCTCCATCCTTAAATTTATTAACAAGATAAGCAAGTTTACCTCCTTGTTTAAACATTCCTGCAGATTGTTCTTGTTTAAATTGATTAATCAATCCAGAAATAGTATTCATACCATCTTCTGTTTGTGCTAACTCATTTAATTTTCCTACAATTTCTTCAGGTGTTTTATTTTGGAATTCTTCTACTTTAGATGGAAGTCATTGAACAAATTGCATTAATTCTTCTTGTTCCATGATGATATTGTTTTATTATTAATATCTGTTGTAGAGCAAGTAATTTCAAATTTATTATATTTAGGATCTAAAGGTTGTGAAGGATAAAACCAAATAGGAGTAGTATTTGGAGTAGTTGTAATTGTATAATTCTGTCCTTCCAAAAACTCTTTAATTTCAGCTACAGTGCCTTCTATTGTTATACCATTGTTTAAATAAGCTTTCATAATTACTTGTTTTTATAAAATTTTAAATCTTTTGTTGAGAATACTGCTTCACGTAAAACCATATTCTTATCAAATCATCTACATTTAATACCTTTAAAGATATTAGTTATTTCATTACCATGTTTGTATGATTGTGTAATTTTTTCTACTACATACATAACAGGAGATGTAAGATCACTATGTTTTAAAGTGACTACATCTCCTGGGTTAAAAAACGTTTTTTCAATTTCGTTTATCATATTATTCTTTGTCCTTTTCAATTACTCGACATATAATGTTTTGTTCACTGATAGCGTAATAACCCATATTATTAAATGGAATAGGAACTACTGAATTCCTGTAATACACATCCTCTCCAGGTTTTACGTATTTACATTCTGGTCCTGCAGAAATAACAGTACCACACGCAATGAATTGTTCGGCTCTCTCCATCTCGCCAGTATCATCAGACTTATATGTATCTGCAAAAAGATCTCCTGCAGATAAAATTAAACCTGAAGCACTTGTTTTAATTTCTCTATAAGGATTTTTTTCAAACGGTTTTATAATAACAGTATATCCAGTTGCAGCTACTTTCATTTTAGATGCGTCTTTAGCGCCTTTGTTTAATTCAAGTAATCTATTTGCTGTTAAAAGCTGTTCTTCTTCCATTTTTTTATTGTGAGCAGCAATTTCCTCAGGAGTTAACTCCTTCGTTTCATGTTTAATATTTGCTCCCATAAGATGAACTCCCATTTCTTGCATGTGTGCATTTCCTAAAAGATTTTTTCCCATAATCATTTACATTTTTAAATTTAACTTATTATCATTTATTTACTAAGCATCTTGCATGTGCAAGTCTTGTTTTTGCAGATAATCTACATCCGCATCCTTTTCTATATCCAATTTTTGGTCTATCTGAATAGTCTGTTTTATTATTTTCATTAATATATAATCTAGGATTACATATCGGACCCATTGGTGTTTCTTTGTATAATGGACATTCTTTACAAATTGCTAATCTTTTTTCAGATAAGTCTTCATTTTTATTAATTGCTTCATTAACATGTCCACTAATTATATCTATTAGTCCCATAATTAAAATACTATAGGTTTATCTAAATCTAATTCAGATTTAATCTTAACGTCTCTTTTATAATGTTTAAGCATTCTTTCAACATCTGATTTTAAATAATCACATTCATGTTCTGTAATATGATTATTATGGTCAATATGTATTAGTACTAAACGTTTAATATTAAAGTTTGGATTAATTTTCTGTAATAAATATGCATATAATGACAATTGTAATGTATAATGATAAAAATTACAGTCCATAATATTATTCATTGGGAATTTCATCATAGTTCTACTTTTAGTAGCTCTATTATAAAATGATTCTTTTTCTAATTTCTTATTAGTCTTGTAATCTGCAATTATGATATCGTTCCTATCTTTAATAAGTAAATCAAGTTGTCCTGCAATTCTTAATAAACCATCTTCTGATTTATAACTAATCATAAATTCAGGATAAACTCCTTTTTCTAAATCCAATTGATAATATCCCTTCTTACAAGTGAACTTTCCTCCAAGACCGAATTTCCTAAGATCTTGTTCTTCAGATTGATAATACATATTCTCAAATTGAGCATGTATTTTTGTTCCTCTTTCGCAAGATTTATTTCTTTCAGTTTCATATGATTGAAGGATCTCAGTACGTTTACTTTCAAATTCTTCTTTACTAATTTTTAATTTTTCAAGAAGTTTTGGATCTCATCTTTTAGTATTTAATAATGAAGTCTTTACGACTTTAAAAATTTCTGAATCAACTAAAGCTTCACAAGCTTTATAAGCAGATCAAAATGCCGAATCAAACTCATTAACATATTTATGTATTAGAGTAGTAACTGATACATAAGGCTTATTATCATATTTATCTAAGTATAGATGTTTTGCATCTGAATAAATAACATCTTCTGTTTCTTTGTCTACTTGATATCCATTAACATATTTTTCCTTTACATTACTTAATTTTGGCATTGTTTATTATATTTGATTTTATATATTGTTCTATTATTGCTCCGTATCTAATTAAATTCTCTTTAATAGTACTATCTTCATATCCTACTTCGTTTTCTTTTTCTCAAGTGAATCCTAAAATTCCTGTTGGAGTTCCAGTATCATCTTTTAGTAGAGTACATGCTAAATATTCTACATTATTTTTTCCAAATCGATCATACATTACATGATCTATTTGTTCTAAAGTAGTTAAGTTACCGATAAACTGATTATGTGTTTTTAAATAATCAGGAAGATTTAATCAACTAAGATGAAAATTATCATATTGTTCTTTGATTGAGTGTGCGTTTTCTCCACATAACTCAAATCGCATAGAACCATATAATCAATCAGAAATACCATTGTGATATTGTATTACTCATACTCTATCTGCACCTGACATATATAATAGTCTTGGAAGTAGATCTTTAACTTTCTTATCATCATCAATCCTATTTAACAATTCTTGTGAATGTTTCTGACTCATATATTCTGAATACTTATCAAATAAAAATGTTGGATCATAACATATTCTCAAAGTAATACTTAACATAAACATGATGATTAAGGCTTTAAAGATACTACATACTCCATAATCTCTAATATACTGTAGGATAGTCCCCAGTCATGAGAGTCCTGAGCTTAAATCGTGTTGTTTCTTAGCCATATCTATTTCTTTAAATTATTTGTATAATTTTATTTGGATGATGCAAATATATAATAATTTTTTTGTATATCCAAATAAATCAGTAAAATGTTTGTATTTAAATAAATAAATAACTATATTTGCACAAATAATGTGCATATTCAATTATTAATATTATAATTATGAAATATAACGATGAAATTTTAAACAAAATTGCGCAGGCATATAGTAAACCTGCAGATGAAAAAGGTAATCTAGATAATATTATGTTAGGTTATCTTGAAATGATGAAGAATGGTAGTAAAATCCATATTAAAAAGAAGAATCGAGGAAAATTTAATGCTACTAAAAAGAAGACAGGTAAAACTACTGAAGAATTAACACATAGTAAAAATCCTGTAACTAGAAAGCGTGCTATATTTGCTCAGAATGCTGCTAAGTGAAATAAGGGTAAAAAATAAAGGTATGATAAAACAATTTATCTTTCAAAACAGGGGGGGGGCAAGAAAATTAATAATGCTTGGATGTCTTATTTAGGCACTTGAGCTGGAAACTACCCTCAAGAACTTCGAAAGGCTCTTACTACAGGATTATTCCATATACACTGTGATTATGAACCTCAAAGTGTAGAAAAAACCCTTCTTTATGTAACATACACATTTAAAGTAACCCCAAAATCAGGCACCGCTAAAACAATATCTAGAACCAAAAGGCCTGTATATGTTAATGTAGACTCAATAGATGATTCATTTGTAAATGACAAACTTAAAAACAATAATATCTTCTTTACAGAAGATTTAGGATATAGTATAGATCAAATTCAAAAAGTTGAACTTATTAATTGGTCTATTATTCCACTTGAGGAAGATATTTACAAATATGTAATAAAATCCAATTCTTTTTATAAAGATAATATAGTAAGAAATACTGTCTGAAACGTTTCTTTATACTCAGATTACTCTAATCCTGGGTGGATTGGACAAGTAAAATTCTACTTACACAATTCTAGTACTGGAGATACTTTATACTCCCCTACTACATTTGGAAATGGGAAACAGGACCTTCAAGTTACAGTTTCTTATTTAAATTATACATCATCTTTTGGAGATCAATTAAAGATTAATGTTGATTTATATACTGAAAATTGGAGAGAAGCTTATACTTATGAAGGAAAACTGTTACCTTCTGCAATAACTGTAAATTCCTATAATGAAAATGGGTATATAATGACGAATCTATCAGATAATCTAGAAACATATATTCCTGCAAAAGGCAGTTGAGGATATACTGATAGAATGCCTCCGTATTTAGATGATACTGATTATGGAAGTTGTGTAACAATTAATACACAAGGCTTATGGGACCATGCGAGATAACTAATTTAGAAGTTCTAAAGCCACTGTTATATTTTGAGGATGACTGGTATGTTCGAGTCGATTTAATTACTCGTCATAAAGATGGAAATCTTCAACAAAGACGAATTTTACAAAAAGGCTTCTTTTTTGGTACATATCAATCTTTAGAAGAAGAAATAAATAATTTAGTTTCATTAGCAAATGAATACAATGCTAGAGTTTATATTGATTTAGTTTCATATCGTTTAAGTACTGGATTTCTTAGACAAACAGAATGGAAAAGAAACTATGTTTATGGGCTGAAACCAAATTTAGAAAAACAACTTGAAGTACCTGATTTTTATTCATTATATGACGCAGATGATAACTGTAAAGAGACAAATGAATTTGTAAAATCACTAATGAGTCAGCTTAATTTTAAACCTATTATTATCAAATCTTCAAAGAAAGGCGAACATTGACTACTTAAAAGATCTGAGATGGAGCAACTACTTCCACTAGTAGCTCCAAATGATAGACATAGATTTTTCTTATCCTATGCATGAGCATGCTTATATAATCCATATGCAAGCAAATAAATATTTCCAAGTAAAAGAATTAGTATCATCTAAAATATATAATCAATATGGAGATGATGCTATAAAATTTCTAGATCCAAAAGCTCTTGAAGCATTGGAGAACGTTAGAGAAATTCTAAATGTTCCTCTTATATGTAACAATTGAGCTGCAGGAGGCTCTAGAAATTATAGTGGTTATAGAGAACCTGGATGTGGTGTAGGAGTTAAAAATAGTTACCATTGTATAGATATAAATACTGAAATACTTACAAACCATGGTTGAAAAACTTATAATACAATAGATATCCAAAATGACAAAGTATATAGTTATAATATAGATAAGAATGGAATAGAAATAGTGCCAATTCAACAATATTTCTTTCAAAAATATGACGGAGAAATAATTCAAATACAAAATAAGTTAATTGATATTTTTGTAACAGATCAGCATAGACTTTTAACTAAGGCGAAGAATAATTATAAAGACCGTGAGTTTTATAGATTTGAACTAGCAAAAGATTCATTTGGCAAACGTAGAGAAATAATGAATGCTGCTAATAACTTAAGTGTTAGTGAAGATTTTGATTTAAATATTTGGCGATTAGCAATGGCAGTTATTGCTGATGGTTCAATTTCTAAAAAAAATATTAGAAAATATAATAATTTTGTATTTAAGTTGGTTAAAGAAAGAGATATTAATGAATTGGAAAACATTCTATATAATCTTAATCTATCTTATAGTAAAACTAAAGTTATTAGTTATTATTTATCAAATGGCGATCCTTATTATTGTTGGCAATATATACTTCCAGTAACGAAAGTCACAAAGTCGGTTTTAGATATAATTGGAAAGAATAAGAAAATACCTAATACTGTATTAGAACTTCCCTCTTATATATTGAAGGAATTATTAATTACATATGCTAAATTTGATGGAACAATTGATAAACGAACTAATTGTAACTGCATGACCATATACTCTACAGACGAACATAATATCGATATGCTGCAAAAAATGAGTATACTTGCAGGAATGCGATGTATTAAAAGATCGTTTACAAATCAGAAAGTAATATGTAATAATATTGAAACTACAATTCGTGAAATACATCATTTATATATCCACTTAAATAGGTCTGAAACTAGAATTAACGAAAAGGATTGATCTAAAAAACAATTTTCTGGATATATTTGATGTGTTAGTAACCGTAATGAGACTATTATAACTCGAAGAAATGGCAAAATCGCAATTATTGGAAATTGCAAAGGTCAAGCGTTTGATTTAATATCAACTAAATTAACTGCTAAAGAGATGCGAGAAATCCTCGAAAATAATCAAGATAAACTTAGGTATCCTATACGAGTAGAAAAATGAGACAATAAAGGTGAAATCTCTTGATTACACATTGATATTTCTCCAAATACACATGGGAAAAAACTATACTTTTTTAAAGCATAACATATGAAATGATATATTAAACTATTAAGATGGATCTGGGAGTTCCCACAGTGTCTCCTAGGTCTCATCTTAACCAAACTCTATAATGTAGAGTATAAAGAAACATACAAACAAATTCCAATTTATGCTGGCGACTTTCCTGGAGGTATTTCATTAGGATTATATATTCTAATGGGTGAATCTGCTAGAAAATATAATAGAAACAGCATTAAAGATCATGAATGAGGCCACACAAGACAGAGTATTAGATGAGGATGGCTTTATTTACCTGGCCCTGGTTTATGCAGTATTTGCTGAGTAGGTCTTAGAAGAATTAGTGCTAAACTTAGAGCTAAAAGTTATTATTCAGTTTGGCCAGAAAATCAAGCTGATAAGTTTGGAGGAGTTCCTAAACGGTAATAACTATGAATGATTTATTAGAAAATGCAAAAAGGAATTCCAAGATAACACTCGAAGAATTCTTTTTTGAGTTTTATAGTAAAATTCTTGAATTTGAACAAGAAACAAAAATAAAAGAAAATGAAAACATTTATATCACAAAATATAAACAAGATTAAATTAGCACCATTTCCTGAAAGTATAGTGTTAGTAGCTACCTGCACGTATCATGAGGGTAATGATGAGTTCCATGCCATATTACAATTAGCAAAACCTACAGATTTAGATTCTTCAGGAAATTATAATACATTAACTGCAGTTGCAGCACCTTATAATGTTAATGTTATAGAAGAGATTCAAAGAAGTTGAGGCATTTTTGGATATCCGATTGCTTTTAATATAACAGAATTTCCTGATTCTGAATTTAGAAATTTTCTTTTTACAGGAGACTCTGTTATACAAGAATTAGATACTCCTGTAGATTTATTTAATGGCATTAATGGCCTTAGTGGAAATCCAAAGAATTCTTCTTTAGCAGCATTTGCATCATTTACTTTTATGCAGGGAAATAAATATTCAGAAGAATGTGTTATAATGCCTGCAGATTGGGATCAATGAATAGGTGAGTCTGACCTAATGATAAGAGCAGGTTCTTCTACATGTCATTTTGTAATTAGTGATGCAAGTTCTTACACATGTATACAGAACCTTATAAATTATTCAAATGAAGGATTCTTTATGATATTTACAGAATCAGAAGATCTTGGAAATAATGCTAAACTATTTGCACAAGATATAGCTACTCTTAATGATACTACAGTATATTCTGTTGGTGCTACATTTATTGCAACAACGTAGAGATTAATTTCGAAGTATTTAGTGTAGAAATGAGAACTTAAAACAAAAGGAACCCAATTGGGTTCCTTTTTTGTTTAATCTATTGGTCCTCTTCATTTAGCAGGTTCCATAGTTGCTTTATTTAGATCTAAGGATAAGAAGATTCCTTTATTTACAATTTCTTCTCCTAATTCTGTTCCAGGATAATCTGGGTAGTAATAAATATATTGGGTACCTCCAGGATATTTTGTATCTTCCCACATTAAAGTTTGTATTTGCTTAATCGAAATCATACTTCTTGGATCCCACATAAACAGTAAAGTTTTTGTATCATCTGATAGATATTTAAGTGGGGCCATCTCATCATTTTCTGTAGTCATAGTTATATCAGGCCATCCATTCTTTGTGCTTACACCTCCCCATAATGCTGTTGCAACATCCATTCATGTTTCATATCCAAGATCATCCCTATACATTGGACAATCATCTATATTAAAACATACATAGTTTGAATACGGATTATGAGCATAAACATATGTACTATCATATGCTGGTAATGGATTAATTATTAAACATTTTGGAGATTTTCCAAATAATGCAATGGTTTTGTTCTGTAAACTCGTGGAACCTTTTGACATAGACCATGTAGCTATAGGACTGGTACCTTCTCCTTCACTATATCTTACACTTAAGCTTAAATCGGAAGCTAATGGGTATTTAGCTAACACACTAGTACTCATTGTTCAAGTTCCTGGAGTATATTTGTCATATCTAAGTGATATAATATTTGTAGGAAGTATAGTTCATATAAGTTCAATTGTTTTACATGAACCTGAATGTATTCCTGCAAAAGACAACCCGCCATTAATACTATCTGCAGTAGCGTCTCCTATATATGTTCCATCTACATATACTTTAAAATAATATTTTCTAGGCATATCTAATGCAAGTTCACTACTTACAATATGTAAAATAAAGCCTCAACCATTAGGATCATTAACATATCATGAAGGGAGTATAAGAGTATTTGTAGTTAATGCCCCAACCCATTGTTTAACTTTATATGGAGTGGTAGTACTTCCAACATAGAATTCTAATTCAGTTCCATATTTAACTGCTAAAATATTTCCTTGAAAATTAATTTTGAAGTTAACCCCCCCCCCACTCGCAATATTCTGCGTTATAAACTGTTTAATCATTTTCTTTATAATATTTTGCACTAATTATAAAAGATACTAAACTCAGTAACGCATAGATTGGAGTTACTGAGTTTAGCGTACTTAAAAAGAATAATGTCATAAACATTAATCCTAATATGTAGAATATTTTATATATTTTCATTACTTATCTTTAAAATACTTATCATAAATATTTTTTGCATACCATCCACAGGCAGCTCCTACTACAAAGCTAGTTAAAGCCAGCAAAAGACTTCCAAAGCTCATAGCTGATACGATACCACAACCTGCTAATACTAAAGCAATTACGATTGCAGCAATAATTAATTTTGTTTTTCAAGTCATTGTTTTCATAATTATTTATATGTTAAGTTACTATAAGTTGTTCCATTTCCAGAAACAATATAGTTTTGTTGTTCTTTATATAATGGTAATACTCCATCTTTCCAGCAAATAAAAGCATAAGCCTCATCATAACTAGGATGGTCTTTCATTTTATCTTCAAATTCTTCTGGAGAACGTTCTTTTGTAATTAAAACATAATAGTCTCCTAAGTCGAAATTTAATTCACTTCCATTACCTGTAATTTTTCTTAATGCAAACATGTATTTATATATTTATTAATTTAAAAGTTTATTTTAAGTATATTACAAATACTCAAGTATAAACATCATCTGGAATATCAATGAACACGTCACAAAGTGTAACATCATCTATTTCTTCATGTTCTTGTTTTAATAGTTCCATAATTGAAACTACTTCTTTCATTGGATTTAATATAGAGTTTTCACTACCATTAGATCCATTATTTAAAACTGCATAATATACTTTTGAATCTTTAATAAAAGTTACAGCTGCATTTTTATAAAAACCATAATCTTTTAATTCAATTTTTGGAGTATCTTTATCTTGCAGTTTTGTTATTACTTTATCATATAACTTATTGTCCATTATTTGAAAGATATTTATTAAGTGAAGTTGTTCGATTTAAAGTTCTTATATAATTATCTTTACCTTGACTATAATTAGAGTTAGTATCATTGTTTCCATGAAGTCTATCTACAAAATCATTTGTGCTAGTAGCGGTTAGTGCATTATATCTAGAATTTAGTAAATCTACTTTATATTGTGCATAATCATATAGATTTTCAAAGTCTATATATTTTTCTCCATCTTTATGCTTTGTTCATTCTCTATCTGTTTGGTTATTATTCCATTTTATTCCTCCAAGATTAAAACCTCTTGATCCTCTTGGATCAAGTCCGTATTGACTTTCAAGAGCAGCTTGTCTAACTAAATTATCTACCTGAGTTAATGGCAAATTTTTTTCTTTTAATACTTGTACAAATATAGGCTTAAGAATTTCTGCAAGTTCTTTAAATTTATTATCAGTTTGTCCAAACTTGTGATAGTAATCTAAATTAGGATAATTACTATTTGGAATATAATCTCCATATTCAGTATTTACGGGATAACTAAGGTTTGGTTTTCGTTCATTATCTGTTACTTGTATTGAATTTTGAAAACCTGGAAGTTTTAACCCTAACTGAGCATATAATGTGGCATCCTTCTTTTTAGTAGGCGCTTGAGCCACATTATTAAATAAATAAAGTAAGAAATCATCACTATATCTATTCAATAAATTATATGTATTCTCTTTATTATAATGTGGAGTAACTGTAGACTCTTCAGGTACAATTTTATATTCTGGATTAAAAGGTTCTGATTGAATTATCTTTCCGTTTTTATCAAATTGTGATACTGAAAAACTACCTTTACCTTCTGAACCTTTAAGTCTATTTATAAGAGTATAATGATCTAAATGTTCCTTCTTAATATTTTGTATTTCTTCTTTAGTAAATTTATGATTAGGATCTGCATTAATACTATGTCTTAGTTGCATTAATCTAGCATAAATTTCCTGAGGATTATCTAAATATTCATCGGGAGCAATTGTTTTATTATCATAAATTGTATCTCCAAAATTATCTTGATACTTCTTAATTACTTTCTCTTGTGCATCAGGTAAACTACTATGAGTTCATTCATGAATTGCAGTACTAGTTGATCCATCTGTTAAAAATATTCTTCTACCAAACGGATAATAAACTCCTGAAGCATTATCAGGGACTTTACTCGGATTTATCTTTGCTCTAGTAAGATCTAAATTTCTTTTAAGTGCATTAAATACTAAAGATTCAGTTACAGGGAGAGGAATTGGTAGAACTTGTTTAACATTTTGTTTTACTAAACCTTTACGTGATTTATATCAATCTTCAAGCCACTGTTTTCCTTCTTGAATTCCTCCTTGTTGAAATTTTAATACTCCTCCATGTTTAGCAGAAGCTATAACTTGATTTAAAATATTTGCATATCTTGGATCTGTAGCATATCCTCCTCTATGAACTCTATTTGCAAATTCTTTTATATCTCCAGAGAATGCGTTATAACGTTTATTATTTAATAGATCAATTTTAAAGTTTGCATAATCTTCAAGTGATTTGAAATTTCTAAATTGATCATTTATATAAACATCCTTACCATTAATAACTTCTCTAGTTCGTTTAGTTGTTCCCTTTCCTTTAATACCTCCAAAATTATATGATCCTGCAGGTTTAGAACCTCAAGCTGATTCTAATCCGTCTTGTGCTACTAATGATTTAGCAAATGCAGGATTTAAACCTTTTGATTTTAATAATCTTTCATAAATAGGAAGCATTGTATCTTTGAAATCCTTTTTAGAATTGAATTTATGAACTGTAGTTTCTTGAACTATTGGTTCTGGATTTCTTATCTCTTCTACTTGAGATTGTACTTCTGTCTCTGTATCATCTTCCAAAGGTTGAGAATATCTGGGTTTATATACAGGTATTTCAAGATTTGGAATTTGAATATTAATATCTCCTAAAGCACTATCTCGTATGAATGGTCTGTATGTGATATCGTTCATAATAATTGTTTTATATTATTTTGCAAATATATACATTATTTTTATAAATCACAAATTACAGCACCTATTTCTGGATCTAATTTACAACGATTTGGATTCTCTAATTCAGAAATTCTAGATGTTAAATTATCTACTTTATTTTCTAATTCAGAAACTTTAGATAATAAATAACTTGTTACGCTTTCTAAAGCTGCGATTCTTTGTTCTAATTCATTTTTTAGATTAGTTACTGTAGTACCTACTGAGTTTGCCATAGCACTCGCTACCCCTATAGTACTTGCCATACCTATATATGGATTAGGTGTTGTATTAATTATACTTCCAGGAAATGAAATAGTACCCGACAAATCTGCTGTAGTCTTATCTGCTGTAGTCTTATCTGTTATAGTCATATTTGTTGTGTCCATATTATGCAAAATTAAAATCAGAATTAGTATTTAATCTACTTAGAAGTTTTTCGTTTTCTTGTTTTAATTTCATAATTTCCTTACGTAGATTTTTAATATCTTCTGAATGTTTTTCAATCTGTTCTGAATGTTGATCTACTTTTTGATTTACAAATAATATTGCTTGACATACTAAAGATAAATCAATAAGTTTAGCAGATTTACGTAATCCTGATATTTTATCTAAAGCAGATGTTCTACTTGTAATTAAAATACCTTTATCTTCTAATTGTCTAAATACTCTAGTTAATACTTTAGTACTTATGTCCATTTTTGCTGCAAGTTCTTTATTAGTTTTAGTTGTAATAGCAAATTGTCCATCATTTGTACTAGTGTATTGTTGCATTGCTAATAGAACTCCTTTTTCTTCAGGAGTAGTATTCTCAGCATCCATAAACTCGTAAGTAAATCTTTCAAAATATCTTCCCGATTTTTGAATCTCATAAATATTACTCCTACCTTTTTTCTTTTCTAGAATTTTAATTTCACCTGCTGCATTTAGTTTTTTAATACTACTTTGCACTGTATTAATAGATACTCTTGCTAATTCTGCAAGAGTTCTTAGTGAAACAAAAGTTTGGAATGTATCTTTATCCATATTTTTTCTCATATAACCATAAATGAGATAATCAGTAGGATTCATTTTAATTTCTTTTGCAACCCCCAAATCATGAGGGACTTGAATGTGTTGTACTTTATTATCCATAAATTAATATTTTTAATATTACAAAGATATAACATTTATTTAATATTACCAAATATTTATACCAATATTTATTTAAAGTGTATAAGAATTTGATATAGTACATTCAATTTAAAAATAGCCCTGGGAGATACACTAAGGTGTCGTTTTTGATACACCTATTTTAAAAAAGTACCCTGGGAGATACACTTATATGCCCTGGGAGATACCTATCTATATATGTTCTCGCTTCGCGGAGGCGCTCGAACAGATCTATATACCTGTTGGGTTGTTTAAACAACCCCCCCCATTGAGTTTAGAAAAAGAGATTTGTGTATGGATATCATGTATACATACGAATATTGTATATATTGTATACACATATGGATACTCTATTAAAACTCCCCCTGGGGGTTTCAGATGGAAAATCGAAATTTTTTCGAGTAAAATATTTCTGACAAAAGTTCTATTTTTAGAAACCAAAGCATCTGAACTGTCTATATGTTAAACTTTTTCATCTAATACCATTATGAAAAACATCGCACTTATCAAATCGATCGTCGCTACTTCCATTTCGTCGGCAAACCCTGCTGAGCTCACTGAGCACATAGCAGCTCTCATTCAGGCTCATCCTGAAGAGACTCGAGAGAACGCGCTTGCCATCCTCACTGGCACTGCAGAACTCACGGTTCGTCCTGTAGACCAGGTTGAACTGACCTGCAACAGCAGCAACTACACCAACCTCTCGTTCATGGGCGAGCCTACCGTAAATCTGCTCGAAGGAACGGTTTGTTGCTCTATCAACTACACACGAACCGAAACTCGCTGGTACAAGACCGAGGAAGACGCCAACGCTGGAAGGAACGGCAGCTATCAGCATGACG
>UMCZ01024646.1_pt1 | contig 56155 bp, 53 predicted proteins | sample 1964371 | NCBI WGS metagenome assembly UMCZ01 (sample SAMEA4835982, study PRJEB28245) | human gut metagenome | biome: gut microbiome; material: fecal sample | place: Denmark | collected 2008
AGAACTATTTATCCACTTTTACGGGACAGTAGTGAAATAGAATAAAAATTCATTGCGTATGAATTATCTACTACACTTCATATGTTATTGCAATTCACAAATTACGACTTATAATATTAAACACTAATTTTGATTTTATAATTATGAAAAAAGATGTTTTTATAAGCTATTCAACTAAAGATAGACCATTGGCAGAATCTTTAGTAAACTTTCTAGAAGGACATGGATTTAGCTGTTTTATATCCTCAAGAGACATTCCTTTAGGCGCAACATGGGCACCCTATATAATAGATGCATTAGAAGAAATAAAAGTAATGGTAATACTTTTTACCGAGAATTATAACAAATCAGTCCAAGTAGATAGAGAAATAACCGTCTGCTGCGATTTAGAAAAGAAACCCGTCATCCCATTGAAATTATCGGAAGAGCCTTTAACTGGAATAAAAAAGTTTTACCTCAGTAATATAAACTGGATAGATTTCAAAGGAGAAAAAGAACAATATGATATTCTTTTAAAAAGTATTATAATCAATATTGGGAAAGAAGCTGAACCGAACGATGAGACTAAACTAATATTAGATGAATCGACATATAAAGTTCATTGCGGAAAAGAGATAACCCCCCAAATGATATTTGAAGCAGTAGAAATAGATAAATTGGTATACAATGATTCTTATATAGGGAATTATGATAATTGCGTAAAATGGTGGAAAAAAACAAGTACATTTATGTAATGTTAGAGGATATAAAAACCAAGAAAATTATAGGGTATATCAATGCTATGCCCATTAACAATACCCTTTACGAAATTATTAAAAAGGGAGAAATCATAGATGTAACCATAAATGATGAAAATATAGAGACTTACGATTTACCTGATACATATAATCTATATATAAGTTCTGTAGCCCTGCATCCTAAATATCATAATTCTGGTGCTTTTAAACTCTTATACGATGCATTAATACTACTCATTATAGAACTGTTTAAAAGAGAAATATATTTCTCCAAAGTTATAGCAGATGCAGTATCTCCTATTGGTGAAAAATTATGTAAATATATAGGAATGGTAAAATGTGAAGACTCTAAACATCAATCAAAAATTTTTGAAGGCAGTTTATTACCCATCAATATAAGATACACAACACGACTTAGCAAAAAGCTATTTGATTTATATAAGACACTCAATCTATGAAAGCATGAATGATACAGTCCTTAACACTGTCCAAAATTTTGTGTAAATGGAAACAGGATTCAGTTGTAAGTCTCTTCTTATCTCTGAATTCTGTTTTTATTTATAGAAGTTTCTTTCATTATTGTTATTCAATACACATGAAAAAAGTATAACGTTCCCTCCGTTTTTATACGTTTTATAATTCAAGTACAAGTTCAGGCTGTAACTCCCCGCTCCTCGCGGGAAAGCTACAGCCTGAGTACTATATCAACAAGCCGTTAAGGCTTACAAGCTTTCTTCAATCACAGCCTGCGCCGCAGCCAGCCTTGCGATAGGCACGCGGAACGGTGAGCAGCTCACGTAATCCAGACCTACCTTGTGGCAGAACTTCACGGACATCGGTTCACCACCGTGTTCACCGCAGATACCGCATTTCAGTTCCGGACGTACGGAACGGCCTTTGGCTACTGCCATCTTGATAAGCTGGCCCACACCGTTCTGGTCGAGTACCTGGAACGGGTCTACCTTCAGGATCTTCTTTTCCAGGTAAACCGGCAAGAAGGAAGCGATATCGTCACGAGAGTAACCGAAGGTCATCTGAGTCAGGTCGTTCGTACCGAATGAGAAGTATTCGGCATGTGAAGCAATGCGGTCGGCAGTCAGGGCGGCACGCGGCACTTCAATCATGGTTCCCACCTTGAACGGAATTTCCACACCTTCTTCCTTGAACAGTTTGGCAGCAGTTTCACGGATCACCTTTTCCTGTGCTTCGAATTCATACAAGATACCAATCAGCGGCACCATGATTTCAGGATGCGGGTTGTAACCTTCCTTCTTCAGTTCGCAGGCAGCACCCAGGATGGCGCGAGTCTGCATTTCAGTAATTTCCGGATACGTATTTCCCAGACGGCAACCACGGTGACCCAGCATCGGGTTGTGTTCGCACAGACTTTCCACGCGCTGGCGGATGTATTCTACGGTCACACCCATGGCCTGTGCCATTTCTTCCTGACCTTTCAAATCGTGCGGTACGAATTCATGCAACGGCGGGTCGAGCAGACGTACGTTGACAGGCAGTCCGTCCATGGTCTTGAAGATTTCCTTGAAGTCGGCTTTCTGGTAAGGCAACAGTTTGTCGAGGGCTTTCTTGCGGCCTTCCACGTCCTTGGCCAGAATCATTTCACGCATAGCTACAATCTTTTCGTCGTCGAAGAACATGTGTTCCGTACGGCACAGACCGATACCTACGGCACCGAATCCACGGGCATCCTGTGCGTTGCGCGGCGTGTCGGCATTGGTGCGAACTTTCAGGCGGGCATATTTGTCGCAGAGTTCCATCAGTTCGGCAAAGTTGCCCGACAGTTTGGCCGGCTGAGTCGGAATTTCTCCGGCATATACATATCCGTTGGTTCCATTGATGGAGATGTAGTCACCTTCTTTCAGTACGACTCCGTCAATTTCCACCGTACGGGTCTTGTAGTCTACGTTGATGGCTCCGGCTCCTGATACACAGCACTTACCCATTCCGCGGGCTACTACGGCTGCGTGCGAGGTCATACCTCCACGGGCGGTCAGGATACCTTCGGCAGCCTGCATACCAGCCAGGTCTTCCGGAGAAGTTTCAATACGAACCAGTACCACGCGATGGCCGTTGGTATGCCATTCAGCAGCATCTTCGGCGAAGAAGACGATACGTCCGCAGGCAGCACCCGGAGAAGCTGGCAAACCACGTGTCAGCACGCGGGCACGTGACAGTTCTTCCTTGTCGAATACCGGATGCAGCAGTTCGTCCAGCTTATTAGGTTCGCAGCGCATCAAAGCGGTCTTTTCGTCAATCATGCCCTGATGCAGCATTTCCATGGCGATGCGCACCATAGCGGCACCTGTACGCTTACCGTTACGGGTCTGGAGGAACCAGAGTTTGCCTTCCTGCACGGTAAATTCCATGTCCTGCATATCGTGGTAGTGATTTTCCAGTTTGGTCTGGAGTTCATCGAGTTCCTTGTAGATTTCCGGCATGGCTTCTTCCATAGAAGGATATTTGGCCACACGTTCTGCTTCCGAGATACCCTGCAGTTCGGCCCAGCGCTGAGAACCGATTTTGGTAATCTGCTGCGGAGTACGGATACCGGCTACTACGTCTTCACCCTGCGCATTGATCAGGTATTCACCGTTGAACAGGTCTTCACCGGTAGCGGCATCGCGTGAGAAGCATACACCCGTAGCCGAAGTCTCACCCATGTTACCGAATACCATGGCCTGTACGTTCACGGCTGTTCCCCACTCTGCCGGAATACCTTCCATCTTACGGTAAAGGATGGCGCGTTCGTTCATCCATGAATCGAATACGGCACAGATGGCGCCCCACAACTGTTCGTAGGCACATGACGGGAATTCCTGTCCGGTCTGTTTCTTCACAGCTTCCTTGAAGCGGACTACCAGTGTCTTCAGGTCGTCCACGTCGAGTTCGTTGTCCAGACGTACGCCCTTGGCCTTCTTCACGTCTTCAATAATGGCTTCAAACGGGTCGATGTCTTCCTTGTTCACGGGTTTCATGCCCAGCACCACGTCGCCGTACATCTGTACGAAGCGACGGTAAGAGTCCCACGCAAAGCGAGGGTTGTTAGTCTTGCGAGCCAGTCCTTCTACTACATCATCGTTCAGACCCAGGTTCAGAATGGTGTCCATCATCCCCGGCATGGACGCTCTGGCACCCGAACGTACGGAAACGAGCAACGGATTTTCCACATCGCCGAACTTCGACTTCATCAGAGCTTCTACTCCCTTGATGGATTTTTCCACGTCGTCTTTCAGCAGCGCAACCACTGCTTCTTTTCCTTTTTCAAAATATTCGTTGCAGACTTCGGTTGTTATGGTGAATCCGGGAGGTACAGGCACCCCGATCAGGTTCATCTCGGCCAGGTTTGCGCCCTTGCCACCCAGAAGATTTCTCATGTCAGCTTTTCCTTCAGCTTGTCCGTTTCCAAAAGTATAGACTCTTTTCTTTTCCATGTTTTCTTATATTTGATAAGGTTCAATAATGTTTTTCGTTGGTCAACCGCTGGCAAATCTATACATATTTTATTGAATCCCAAATTTTGTGAAGATATTTTTCGATATATTTTGCAACATAGAGTTTGCAAAATGAACTTCTTCGAAAAACATGGAAGAATATCAGGAAAAATGTATAAATTTGCTCCCAAATTGGTTTTATTGAAAAGAACGTGGCAAGAAAGAAAAAAGAACTGCCTTTACTGGAGAAGGTAACGATAACAGACGTAGCCGCAGAAGGAAAAGCCGTGGCTAAAGTGAACGAGTTGGTAATATTTGTCCCGTATGTAGTGCCGGGCGACGTAGTCGATTTACAGGTGAAGCGCAAGAAGAACCATTACGCCGAAGCGGTGGCGGTAAAGTTCCATGAGAAATCACCCCTGCGCACGGAGCCGTTCTGCAGTCACTTCGGAGTGTGCGGAGGATGCAAATGGCAATGTCTTTCTTACGAGGAACAGCTCAAGTACAAGCAGAAACAAGTGTTCGACAACCTCACCCGCATCGGGAAGGTGGAACTGCCGGAATTCCGTCCTATCTTAGGCTCGGAAAAGACCCGCTTTTACCGTAACAAGCTGGAGTTTACATTCTCCAATAAGCGCTGGCTTACGGAAGAGGAGGTGAAGCAGGATGTGAAATACGACCAGATGAATGCCGTGGGATTCCATATTCCGGGGGCGTTCGACAAGGTGCTGGCCATCGACAAGTGCTGGTTGCAGGACGACATTTCCAACCAAATCCGCAATGCCGTACGCGACTATGCCTACGCGCACAACTTCCCGTTCTTCGACTTGCGCACGCAGGAAGGACTTCTTCGTAACATCATGATCCGTACCTCGTCTACGGGCGAACTGATGGTGGTGCTGCAGTGCAAGGTGACCGACGACGAAGGCCGCCGCAAGATGGAAGAGATTCTGCAGTTCATGGCCGACAGCTTCCCGCAGATTACTTCGCTGATGTATGTCATCAACAACAAGTGCAACGATACCATCGGCGACCTCGACGTGGAGGTGTTCAAGGGCAACGACCACATCTTCGAAGAGATGGAGGGACTGCGCTTCAAGGTGGGACCGAAATCGTTCTACCAGACGAACTCTGAACAGGCCTATAATTTATATAAGGTGGCACGCGAGTTTGCCGGACTTACGGGCAATGAGCTGGTGTACGACCTCTACACGGGTACGGGTACCATCGCCAACTTCGTGGCACGCCAGGCACGTAAGGTGGTGGGCATCGAATATGTGCCCGAAGCCATCGAGGATGCCAAGGTGAACTCGGCCCTGAACGGCATCGACAACACGCTATTCTATGCGGGCGACATGAAGGATATCCTTACCAACGACTTCATTGCGGAACACGGACGTCCGGATGTCATCATCACCGACCCTCCCCGCGCTGGTATGCACAATGACGTAATCGACGTGATTCTGGCTGCCGAGCCGAAACGCATCGTCTACGTGAGCTGCAACCCGGCCACACAGGCACGCGACCTCCAGCTGCTCGACGGCAAGTACAAGGTGACTGCCGTACAGCCTGTCGACATGTTCCCCCACACGCATCACGTGGAAAATGTCGTGCAACTGGAAAGACGCTAAACACTCTTCCCTATCTTCTAACTTTTAACTGACGCAACAAAGTGGCAAGAAATAACTCTGGCAACAACGGCCGACGCCCTATCCCGCGTGCCGCAGCCAAATATACAATCTATCCGGTCAATGAACCGGCGGAACTGATGGAGTTCCTTATGAAGAAGATGGACGGCATCAGCCGCACGCGCGTAAAAGCCTTGCTGGCCAACCGCGTGGTGCTGGTGGACAACAACATCCAGACGCAGTACAACTTCCCTCTGAAACCGGGCATGAAGGTGCAGGTGAGCCGTGAAAAGAACAAGCACGAGTTCCGCCACCCCATGCTGAAGATTCTCTACGAGGATGCCTATCTCATCGTGGTGGAGAAGAAGGAAGGACTGCTGTCCGTGGCTACCGACCATCAGAAGGAACGTACCGCACAGCACATTCTGAATGAGTACGTGAAGCGCACGCACCGCAACAACCGCATCTTCGTGGTGCACCGTCTGGACCGCGAAACCTCGGGCATCATGATGTATGCCAAGGATGAGAAGACGCAGCACACGCTCCGCGACAACTGGCACGACATCGTGTACGACCGCCGCTACGTGTCCATCGTCATGGGTGACATGGAAAAAGACCAGGGCACCGTACGCTCCTGGCTCACCGACCGCAAGCTGTACGTCAGCTCCTCGCCGGTAGACGACGGAGGCAAGCTCTCCATCACGCACTACCGCACCATCAAGCGGGCCAACGGCTATTCGCTCATGGAGCTGCAACTGGAAACGGGACGCAAGAACCAGATTCGCGTGCACATGCAGTCGCTCGGCCATCCGGTGGTGGGCGATGCACGTTACGGCTGCGAAACCGACCCGCTCGGACGTCTGGCACTCCACGCCTTCAAGCTGTGCTTCTACCACCCGCTTACGGGCGAACGGATGGAATTTGAGACTCCCTATCCTGCCCCGTTCAAGAACCTGATGCTGAGAAAATAAAAACAATATATGATAAAAAACCTGATTTTTGATTTCGGAGGGGTCATCGCCCCTATCAGCCGCGAACAGGCGGTGGAAGCGTTCCGCCAGTTAGGAGTGGCTGATGCCGACCAGCGCCTGGACAAATATCACCAGACGGGGATTTTCCAGGAACTGGAAGAAGGAAAAATTACGCCCGATGAGTTCCAGGTGAAGCTGGGACAGTTGTGCGGCGGACGCACACCCAGCTGGGAGGAGACACGCCAGGCATGGCTGGGCTACTTCACCGGACTGGACGAACGTCTGCTCGACTGCCTGAAGGAGCTGCGCAAGCGCTACAAGCTCTTCGTGCTGAGCAACACCAATCCTTACGTGATGGACTGGGCCTGCAGTCCGGCATTCTCGTCAAAGGGGAAACCGCTCAGCGACTATTTTGACAAGCTGTACCTCTCCTACCAGATTGGAGTGACCAAGCCCGACCGGCAGATTTTTGACTTCCTGATAGCCGATGCCGACATTCTTCCGTCAGAATCGCTCTTCATTGACGACGGGGCCGGCAACGTACAGGCAGCCCGCCAGCTGGGTTTCCAGACCTACTGCCCGCATAACGGTGAAGACTGGCGCGATGCACTGACGGTACTTCTCCAGAAATCCTGAAAAAACGTCCTTGCGTTTCATTCATAACGTAAAGAAATTTTCCATACAACGTCCTTGTGTTTCAATCCGAACGCAAGGACGTTTTGCATTAAATGCACCGGCATTCCCGTCCAGCCACAAAGGCGATACACCATCTGCCACCCCGCAGGCCGATGCATTTCCCTACCCTCGATAGGGAAATTCCCCCACAAGAATAGGAAAAATCATTCGTTTGTATGATTTTTTCCGGATACCTTTGTCACATAGAGGAAAACAAACACACAAAGAGTTATGAGAACAAGGGTAAAAAAATTCATGTATATGGCGATGCTGGTCGCACTGACACTCGCCTTCCCGTCGTGTAACGTGGAAATGGAATTAGGGAACAACACCCTGGAATATCGTGAACGCACAGCGTATCTCTGCAGCTACGACTGGCAGGACGACTGGTACGACGACTACGGACTGCACCACTTTCAGGTGCTGCGTTTTTATACCAACGGAACCGGTGAAGACTTTATCCGCATTCAGGATGCCCGCGGACGTTGGGAGGAATATACCTACACCTTTACGTGGGACTGGTACGACGCTTTCTACACCAGCATCCGGTTGAACTACGGCCGGGGCGACTACTCCTACATGGACAATATCCGCCTGGGAGAAGGACGAATGGAATGCCTGCTCGACGGTGCGGCTGTATGCTTTTATAGTTATTAAAAAATCAGTAAAGAAAAACCGACAGATAAAGCGAACAAAACACGAAATCAGTTTGTTATAGAAATAAATCACCAAAGAATTTCATGTTTTCTTTTTTAAGATAATTAATTTTTTAGTTTATTCGTTCAAAAAAAACGTATCCTGCCGTGAGACAGCGATACGTTTTTTTATGCAATGAACACAAGAGTTCCGCCCGTGGGGTCAGCTCATGCTGCCGCCCACGATGTCCAGCAACTCGTTGGTAATCGCCTGCTGGCGGCTCTTGTTGTAAATCAAGGTCAGTTCCTGAATCAGGTCGTTTGCATTGTCCGTGGCAATCTGCATAGCCATGGTGCGCGCGGCATGTTCCGAAGCCGTAGAGTCAAGCAGCACGGTGTACATCTTCATGCGGAGCACCTTGGGCAGCAACTCCTCCATCACCTGTTCCGGCGACGGTTCGATGAGGTAATCGGCCTGCATGGCTTCCTGCTCCTCTCCCTTCTCGTCCGTATGACCGGCACTCAGGTCGAGCGGCAGATAAGTCTCCCGCGTCAATACCTGCGTAGAGGTCGACTTGAAGTGGTTGTAGAGCAGTTCCACCTGCTGAATCTCACCGCTGGCAAACCGCGTCATCAGCTCGGCAGCCAGATCGGCCGCCTCCTGATAGTTCGGTTTTCCGCTCATGTGCTGATAATCGCCGGCCGCCGTCAGTCCCTCCATCTTCTTCACCGCATCGGCCACCTTACGGCCCACCGGATAAATCAGGATGTTCTCACGGCCCACCTTCGGCTCATACTCTGCCACCACCTCGTTCAGGTGACGGATAACGTTGGCATTGAATCCGCCGCACAGACTGCTGTTGGAGGCAAACACCACCACGGCCACTTTCTTCACTTCACGTTTCACTGCAAAAGGCGATTCCACGCTCAGCTCCGCGCCCAGGAAATTACTGAGCATGCGGTGCAACCGGCGTTCGTAGGGAAGCATATTTTCAATGGCCTCCTGCGCCTTGTGCAGCTTGGAAGACGCCACCATCTTCATCGCCGAAGTAATCTTCAGCGTGCCGTGGATTGAGTTGATTCTTCCTTTAACTTCTTTCAGTGATGCCATGGGATTTATGCTTTAAATTGTTCGGCTGCGTCCGCGGCCAGTTTTTCAATGAGCGACGTAATTTCGTCGGTAATCTTTCCGGAAGCCAGCACGTCGAGCACATCCTTCTGATGGTTGGCACGCAGGTAAGTCAAGAACGCATCCTGGAAGGCACGTACCTTCGAGATAGGAATGTCGCGCATCAGTCCGTGCGTACCACAGTACAGAATGGCCACCTGTTCGCCTACCGGCATCGGTGAGTACTGAGGCTGAATCAGCAGCTGGTTGTTCTTACGTCCACGGTCGATGGCCATGGCAGTCACAGAGTCCATGTCGCTGCTGAACTTCGAGAAGGCCTCCAGTTCACGATACTGTGCCTGGTCAATCTTCAGCGTACCGGCCACTTTCTTCATACTCTTTATCTGGGCGCTACCACCTACACGCGATACAGAGATACCCACGTTGATAGCCGGACGGAAGCCCTGGTTGAACAAGTCGGTTTCCAGGAAGATCTGACCGTCGGTAATGGAAATCACGTTGGTCGGAATGTAGGCAGACACGTCGCCGGCCTGTGTTTCGATAATCGGCAGGGCGGTCAGTGAACCTCCGGCCTTTACCTTACCCTTCAGGCTGGCTGGCAGGTCGTTCATCTGTTCGGCCACTTCCTGCTGGTTGATAATCTTCGCCGCACGTTCCAGCAGACGAGAGTGCAGGTAGAAGATATCACCCGGATAAGCCTCACGTCCTGACGGACGACGCAGAATCAGTGATACCTCACGGTAGGCCACAGCCTGTTTTGACAAGTCATCGTACACCACCAGTGCATGACGGCCGGTATCACGGAAGTACTCGCCGATGGCAGCTCCGGCAAACGGAGCGAAATACTGCATGGCAGCCGGGTCGGAAGCCGTAGCAGCCACCACGATGGTATAGTCCATCGCACCCTTCTCACGCAGCGCATTCACGATGCTGGCCACGGTAGAACCTTTCTGACCGATGGCCACGTAGATACAGTACACCGGATTTCCTGCCTCGTAGTTGGCACGCTGGTTGATGATGGTATCGATGGCAATGGCCGTCTTACCTGTCTGACGGTCGCCGATAATCAACTCACGCTGTCCGCGGCCGATAGAAATCATGGCATCGATAGCCTTCAGTCCCGTCTGCAGCGGTTCCGTTACCGGCTGACGGAAGATAACCCCCGGTGCCTTACGCTCCAGCGGCATCTCGCACAGCTCTCCGCCAATTTCGCCGCGCCCGTCCAAGGGCACACCCAGAGGGTCGATTACACGTCCCAGCATCGATTCTCCCACGTTGATGGAAGCAATGTGCTTGGTACGCTTCACAATCATCCCCTCCTTAATCTGGTCGGTCGGACCCAGAAGCACCGCTCCCACGTTGTCCTCCTCCAGATTCATCACCGTTCCCATGATACCGTTTTCAAACTGCAGCAACTCGTTGGCTTCCGCATTACGCAAACCGTAAATACGGGCCACACCGTCGCTCACCTGAAGCACGGTACCCACTTCGTCGAATTTCAGCGAGCTGTCAATCCCCTTCAACTGTTGGAGCAACACCTCTGAAACTTCGCTGGGTTTTATTGTATTTTCTGGCATAGCAATCTTTAATTAATAATTAAAAGTTAATAGTTAAAAACGAGAGACGAGAGCAAGTGTAGCTAAAAGTTAGCTTTTTACCTTTTAACTTTTACTTTTTAACTCCTTACACTATTCTCCTGTTTTTCGCGATAAACTGCTGTTTCACGCGCTTCAACTGGTTCGCCACACTGGAGTCCAGGCGGAAGCCACCCAGTTCGATGATGTATCCTCCGATCAGGCCTTTGTCCACCTTCTCTTCCAGGATTACCTCACCGTGCGTCTTCTCGGAAGCCAGTTTCTGCAAGTGTGCCACGAGCTTGGGCGAACTGACGGCAGTGGTAAGCTTTCCGATGAGGATGTGCTTGTCTTCCTGATACAGGTCGATGTACGACCACATCATGAACTGCAAGAACTTCTCCCTTCTGTCTTCCAGCACCAGGCTGAGAAAACGCGTCATCACCTGGCTTACGTCCTTTCCACCCGAAGCCTCGCAAAGCAGCTCCAGCTTCTTGCTTCTCTCCAGCACCGGATTTTCCACGGCACGCCGCAGGCCGGGCACTTCGGCAAAGTGTGCAGCCAGTGTCTTCACCTCCTTGTACACCTTGTCTTCCAGCCCTTCACCCTTCGCGTATGCCAGCAGTGCCTTCGCGAAACGTCTTGAAACGACTCCTGTATTCATGACACGTTATTTTTTAGAAGTTTCAATCATTTCATCCAGCAGACGGTCAATCAGCGCAGCCTGTTCCTTTTCATCGGCCAGCTTGTTGCGCATAATCTTCTCTGCAATGCCCACTGACAACACGGCTACCTGGCGGCGGATGTCACGGATGGCACTTTCCTTTTCCGTTTCAATCTGCTTCTTCATCTCCTCCATCAGGCGGTTGCCTTCGGCGAAGGCCTTCTCCTGAGCGTCCTTGATGATGCGGTCGCGCGTAGCAGCAGCCTCACTCAGAATGCGGTGCTGTTCTTCGCGTGCCTGTGCCAGGATTTTCTCACCCTCCACCTTCACGTTGGCCAGCTGTTCGTTGGCCTCACGCGCCGCCTTGAGCGAATTGTCAATGTATGCTTTCCGGTCCTCCACCGTCTTCAGAATCACCGGGAAGCCGTATTTCGCCAAGATGAAGAACACGAATCCGAAGGTGATGACCATCCAGAACAGCAGCCCCGGATCCGGAGTTAATAATCCCATAACTTATTGTTTTATTTTTTACAAGAACAAAGTCAACAAACAAACCACGATGGCAATCAGTGCCACACCTTCTACCAGAGCGGCAGCGATAATCATGTTCATACGCAAGTCGCCTGAAGCTTCCGGCTGGCGTGCGATACCTTCCATGGCCGAGCTACCAATTTTACCGATACCGATACCGGCACCCAAAACTGCAATACCTGCACCAATAGCGGCGCCCAACTTACTAATACCTACACCTGCAGCTGCCTGCAATAAAACTGACAATAACATAATTTTCTTGTTTTAAAAGGTTATACTTTAATTTTCTTTGAATCAATTATTTTTCGGCATGTTCCTTCACCTGCGACAGACCGATAAACACGGCCGACAGCATCGTGAAGACGTATGCCTGGATGAATGCCACCAGAATTTCCAGCGCATTCATGAAAATGCTGAATGCCACCGACACCACCGTCATCGAGCCGTTGATAACCGGACCCGACTTCACCGTGATGAAGATAATGGCCACCAGACTGAGCACGGCCGCATGTCCTGCCATGATGTTGGCAAACAAACGGATCATCAGTGCAAACGGTTTGGTAAAGATACCGAAGAATTCAATCAGCGGCATCATCGGAATCGGCGCCTTCAACCACGTAGGCACGTCGGGCCAGAAGATTTCCTTCCAGTAAGCCTTCGTACCATACACGTTGGTCAGCACGAACGTACACAAAGCCAGCACCAGCGTAATGGCGATGTTACCCGTCACGTTCGCACCTCCGGGGAAGATAGGAATCAGCCCCATCAGGTTGTTCACCAGCACGAAGAAGAACGCCGTAAGCAGATAAGGCGCGTAGCGGCGGTAATTCTCGCCGATGCAGCCCTTAATCACGTCGTTGTAGATAGAAAGCACCGTGGCCTCAATCATGCCGACGCCCCCCTTGGGTGCCCCGTCTTCCAGCGGATGTTTCTTGTACCAGCGCACGCAGCTCATCATGATGACCAGCAGCACCGCACTGTTGATAAACAAGCCCAGCACATTCTTCGTGATGGAGATGTCCAGCGGACGCACCTCCTCGCCGGCCGCATTGCGTTCCACGATTTTGCCGTCGTAGGCACCACCCTCGGCCACGTACAGCCCCTCGTAAGGACCTTCCTCCAGCCGGGCAGACGAGAACACATGCCAGCCCGTACTGCTTTTCACGATCACCGGCAGCGGAATGCTTACCTCCGTATCGCCGAACTTCGCAATGTGCCACTGGTAGGCATCGCCAATGTGTCCGAACACCAGTTCGTTCACGTCGATGTCACCCTCAGCGGCCTGTGCCTTCGTCAGCGCAGCCGGAACCGCCATCAGCAGTAACAGCGTGATGATTATGTACCGTATTTTTTTCATCATTAGCTTTTTTTCTTAGTTTGAGTTTCGCTTCAAAAAGAAGGAAAAAACGGGTTTCGAATATCAGAAACGCAAAGTAGAAGAAGATGAAGGTCAGCATGAACGCCAGCACTTCATGTCCTATCACAAATCCGTAGAACATCAGCAGCATGGCACTGACAATGAATTTCAGCACCTTGCACACCAGATACGTCATCGCAATCCGTTCCAGCCCCACGCGATAGTTGAACGCGAACATTTCTATGTAAAACAGGCCGAAAAGATAGAAGAATATCGGAATGGCCGGAAACCACAGGAAATACCTGTCGGGAATGAACAGATGATATACCACGGCGACGAGCGTCGTCAGCACGATTCCAATCACGGTCAGTTCTTTTATAAATTTCTTCTTAACGGTCAACAAAAACATAGTATCGTGCGGTTTTTCATCCGAAAAGCCGCCAAAAACATATTCGGTTCATCGCCTGCTTCGCTCCTCTCAGAGTTCCACACAGACTGAAATCTGATTCTCCTTGACTTCCACGAATCCCCCCTTGATTTGCAGGGATTGCGTTTCCTGTCCGGCCACGTATTTCACTTCCCCGGCCGAGAGCGTGGAAATAATCGGGGCATGGTCGGCCATGACCTGAAATTTTCCTGCGCTTCCCGGAAAGGTAGCCTGGCTCACTTTTCCTTCGTAAACCAGCTTTTCGGGTGAAACGATAACCAGATGAAGTTCTTTCATATTAAGCTATCAGCTTTTAACTTTTAACTTTTACTTATTAACTCTTAGCCGCTTCCATCAGCTTCTTACCCTTCTCGATGGCGTCCTCAATGGTACCCACGTTCAGGAAAGCCTGTTCAGGCAGATAGTCTACCTCGCCGTCCAGAATCATCTTGAATCCCTTGATGGTGTCTTCTATGGAAACCATCACGCCCGGCACGCCCGTAAACTGCTCGGCCACGGCAAACGGCTGCGAAAGGAATCGCTGCACGCGGCGGGCACGGTTCACCGTCAGACGGTCTTCATCCGAAAGTTCATCCATACCTAAGATAGAGATAATATCCTGAAGCTCCTTGTTGCGCTGCAGAATCTGTTTCACGCGCTGAGCCGTTTCGTAGTGCTCCTTGCCCACAATCAGCGGGTCGAGGATACGCGACGTAGAGTCCAGCGGGTCTACAGCCGGATAGATACCCAGCTCGGTAATCTTACGGCTCAACACCGTAGTGGCATCCAGGTGGGTAAAGGTAGTAGCCGGAGCAGGGTCGGTCAAGTCATCGGCCGGCACGTACACCGCCTGCACGGAAGTAATGGAGCCGTTCTTCGTAGAAGTGATACGTTCCTGCATCTGTCCCATTTCCGTAGCCAGTGTCGGCTGGTAACCTACTGCCGAAGGCATACGTCCCAACAAGGCTGAAACCTCAGAACCTGCCTGCGTAAAACGGAAGATGTTGTCGATAAAGAACAGGATATCGCGCGGACCGTTGTCGCCCGTCTGGCGGTCACGGAACGATTCGGCCAGTGTCAGACCCGACAAGGCTACTGACTGACGGGCACCGGGAGGCTCGTTCATCTGTCCGAACACCATGGCTACCTGCGATTTTTCCACTTCGTTGTAATCCACCTTCGAAAGGTCCCAGTTTCCTTCCTCCATGCTCTTGAGGAATTCGTCACCGTAGCGGATTACGCCTGATTCAATCATTTCTCTCAGCAGGTCGTTACCTTCACGGGTACGCTCACCCACTCCTGCAAACACGGAGAAACCATTGTGTTTCTTGGCAATGTTATTGATTAACTCTTTGATGAGCACGGTTTTTCCAACACCCGCCCCACCAAACAGACCGATTTTACCACCCTTCAGGTAAGGTTCCAGCAGGTCGATGACCTTGATACCGGTAAACAATACTTCCTGGGTAGTAGCCAGATCTTCGAATTTCGGAGGTTCACGGTGAATAGGAAATCCGTCCGTCTTGTCCAGTTCTTTCATACCGTCAATGGTATCACCTACCACATTCATCACACGGCCCTTGATCTGGTTTCCGATAGGCATCGAAATCGGATGCCCCGTAGGAACGACTTCCATTCCGCGCTTCAACCCGTCCGTACTGTCCATGGCCACGCAGCGTACCGTGTCTTCACCGATATGCTGCTGCACTTCAATCACCAGCGTACGCCCGTCGTTACGGGCAATCGTCATGGCATCGTGGATTTTCGGCAAGGCGTGTTCCACGTCTTGTCCTTCTTCAAACTTGAAGTACACATCGACCACCGGACCGATTACCTGCGAAATGTGTCCAACGATTTTTGACATAAGCAATTATTTTAATTTAAAAAGAATGAATCATCCATGGTTCTTACCTCTTAAACAAACGTCCCGGGTATTTGTTTAAAGTTTGACCATTTCTGTAACGCAAATTTACTGAATAAACTCTCATATATGTAACTCCATGTAACATTTTTTAGACTGATTCCCCTAATAATAGACATAAATCAAGAGATATCGGACAAATGGTTTTACACTTGTTTACACAGAGACGAAATATCTAAACAAATATTTACAGGATATTGTACGTGTGTGCGGCCACACATACTATTTTAGACAAAGAACATGACGTGCTATATGGGTGTATCTTTTTTATTTTAGACAGAAGAACATAAAGACAGATTTTGTAAATGCAATCTTTCTTTTGTACTTATATGCTTATGTCCGAAAAATAATAACTGCTATAGGATGTTGCCTTTTTGCTTTAGACAGAAGAAAATAAGAACAGATTTTCTGTGTAAATATAAACTTATGTACTTTATGTTCTTATGTCCAAAAACATTCAAGAAATATCTTTCTATGCTTACATCATAAAAAATTATGAGCGTTTATACTCTCTGTACTTCCTTTTTATTTCTATACGGTCACCACCAAAATTAATGAGTAATCCATGGTCTTTATGAGTTGCCGTCAAATAATTCACCAGCTGAGTCTCGTGTATGGAAAGAAGATGTTGCACCGCTTTTAGTTCGATAATTATCTCTCCCTCTACGATAATGTCTGCTCTAAACTCTCCTACAATCTCATCTTTATAATATACATTTATAGGGGTTTCAGAATCCGCATGAATACCTTTTTCCCTTAACTCTATCAACAATGCCTTTTGATATACCGACTCTAAAAAACCGGCTGCCAGATGCGTTCTTACATTGTATGCGCATTGAATAATTACCTTAATAAGGTCTTCTGTTTTCATATCCACAATATTACACAGTTAAAAATTCTTTTGTCTTTATGTTCTTATGTCTAAAAACATTCGTCTTTATGTCTTACAAAAAAAGCCACATTACTGTGGCTCTTCTTTATATTAATATGTCTCGTTACACGCGCTTGAAGGTGTAGTTACCTTCCTCGGTATACATTTCCGACTCAAAGGTACAGTCGTACGAGGCTTGAATCTCCTCCTCCGTATACGACAGAATCACCACCCGTATACTGCGACCACGGTTATCCGATAGAATCAATACCCCTTTGTTAAGTGTCCAGTTGAACGACTCGCCACGAAACGAAGCCGTACCGTCACTCCTTACCGAGAGCGTCTGTCCCACATGGTCATTCCGATTCGACTCTTCCTCCGAGTTAGTCCAGTCATTCGCCGTCACTTTCCACGTACCGATAATGTCATCTCTCGACACTTCCACACCCGTCGGGTCATCCGTGCTACAACTTGCCATTCCGGCCACCATCAGAATAAAGCTCAAAAAGAGCCATACGTTCTTTAGTTTCTTCATTTTCATTTGGTTTTACAGATAATATATAATGCTTATACTATTTCTTTCTCCAGATAGATTCCACTTTCCGCCGTACGGCCAACACATTCAGCACCGATACCAGCAGGAAAAGTCCTCCGGCCGTCAGCAGCGTCGGCAGCAGACTGCCTGCCTGAAAATCGGGCACCATCCGCTGCAGCATGTCCAGATACGCATCACGTGCCATCCACACCAGCAGCACGCCCATGGCTGCCACCGCTGCATTCAGTCCCACCGTGAGTGCCTGATACGGACGCGCCACCGCCGCCGGACTGAACCCAATCATCAGCAGATTCTCCAGCTTCTTCGTGTTCTTCTGCAACAGCAGGTAGATGCTCAGCATCAGCAGGTAGAACGACAGCACACTGATAATCAGTCCCACCGTGAGCACGATGCCCACCACCATCTTCAGGAACCACGTCGTCTTTCCCGCATCCAGCTTGTCGCCTTCCGTCTCATAGCCTTTCTGCTTGAAATACTTCGCGATGCGGTCGTCCGCCGGATTGTCCACCTCCACAATCAGTCGTGAGGGAGCCGTTTGCCCGCCGTCACCCAATGTGGCGTTGGCCCATTCCATGAACGCCTGCGGCACCAGAATCGTATTCAGCCGGTTGGAGAAACCCACAATACGCCCCTTCATGCGCTCCGTCCGTCCCCGTCCGCTCAGCCGCACGTCCAGCGTCATCATTCCCATCACGCCCTCCGAGAGCTGCGGCAGGTTGCGACTCTGTGCAAAGCCGAAGTTATACAGGTTCAAGTAGTTGCGCGGGATGATGATAGGGATTTCCGCCTGCCCCTCGCGATACGTCCAGCCCTCCAGCCGCACGTCTACAAACTCGTCGGGCACCGACTCAAAGAACATCGCCGTAGAGAGCTGCATGCCCGCCATGCCCATGCCGGCCGACACCTGAAACTGTGCCGGAGTGAACGCTCCCGTCCGCTTGGCAAACGGCTGCGACTCCATGTCGGCTATGTCGGCACGCGAGAACGTACCTCCCTTGCCCACCAGGCTGCCCAGCGTGCTCACCTGCTTGCTCACAATCACGTAGTCCTTCTTCATGAAACTGTCGCCCTGCGTAAACACCGGCAACACGTCCTTGTAAAACTGTATGCCCAACAGCACAATCACCATACCGCACAGGTTGGCAAGGAAGAATCCCGCCAACTGCGCCACACTGATGTGCTGCCTCAATAATTTCCAGATCATATCCGTCTTCGTGTTAATCCCTTACAAACTCAGCACCCTGTCATACTCCAGCGGCAGGTGCTTGCCGATGGACGTCACAATCACTCCCGCACCCTGACGAGCCGCTTCCTCCTTCAGGATACGCGCCATAATCTGCCCGTTGCCGTCGTCCAGGTGGCTCACCGGCTCATCCAGGAAGAAAAAGTCGGCCGGCTGACACAGCATCCGCACGAAAGCCACGCGCTGCTGCTGCCCGTACGACATCCTGGCCGCCTTCACATCCCACTTGTCGGCGATGCCCAGCTGCTCAAACCAGTCCTTCACCTGCTGCTTGCGGCAGAAGCCCGTCAGCCCGTTCTTCAGCTGCACGTTCTCCCATGCCGTCAGTTCCCCGAACAGGCGGAGTTCCTGAAACAGCATGCCCAGCGAGCGCTTGCGGATGTCGGTCCACTGCTTCACCGTGAGCTTCCGCACGTTCTCCCCGTCGAAGGTGATAATCCCCTGGTAGTCCGTACGGTACCCGTAAATAAAACTGCAAAGCGACGACTTGCCCGTGCCCGACGCCGCTTCAATCAGATACATCTTTCCCTTCTGGAAAGCCACCTGCCGGTGCCACACGTCGGACACGATTCCGTCGCGTCCGGCGAATACCTCCGGCAGAGTTTGCTGTAATTCTATTGTGTTCATTTCATTCAATGAATAATTAATAATGAACAATGAAAAACGAGTGAATGCTCTTCGTTATTCATTATTCATTATTCACTATTAATTATTAACTATCTGTACCAGCTGCTTCAGCGCATTCTCCTTGCGGTTCTTCAGCTGCAACACCATGCGCGCCTTGGTCGGTTCATCCGATTCCACGCTCAGGTAGTCCAGCATGCTCACGTATGGCACCTGCGGAAGCACGGCAGCCAGAGCCTGGAAGTTTACGTTCAGGTAGAAATGCTTGTCCTTCACGTCCTTGGCCCAGTCACAGTCTTTCAGCGACAGTCCCTTCACCTCACGACCAATCAGGTCTTCCTGATTCGTCAGGTAGAAGCGGTCATCCTTCACGCCCAGCCAGAAAGACACCGGTCCGCGACCCATGCCCAGCATCGCACCGTTGGCAACCACAAACTGATAGGCATTTTCACCCTTGTCCAGCAGCCGCATCTGACCGTTGGTCATGGCCAGCATCGGTTTCAAGTCCTCAAACGTACGCATGAAGCCACCGTTTTTCACGTCGGCATACAGGATGAAGCCCGGCTTCAACGACATCTCCGGCATGGCCACTGCCACGTCACCCTTCACCGCCTTGAAGATAGCCTCAAAGTCGAGCGGCATCATCGAGTTGTCCAGCTCCTGACGCACGGTCGGATTCTCACGCAACAGCTCATACGCCTTTTCACCGTTCACGTTGGCAGCCATCCAGAGCACCGTATTGGCAGGGAACACCTTCAGATACGTGCCGTCCAGTTCGCCACTCACCTCCGCCTGCTTCTTCAGCAAGTCCTTGAACTTGCCCTCCAGCAGCGTCTCCACTTCCATCACGGCCCTTCCCGCCTGGAAATCGAGCGTAGAAAATATCTTTAAATCATTCAGGTTCAAGTCAGCCGGCAGCCCCATCGTCACCGGGCCCAGGTAACTCTTCGGCATGGCATTCAGCGAAGTCACCATGGCCACGTCCTCGTCGGCATCCTCTAATTTCTTGAATTCCGGAGTGCCCGAATAGCCCTCCCCTTCTTTCTGGCGCAGCCACATCGAAGCCTGATGCTGCAAGTCCTTCGGGTTACCGTTGCCCGCCAGCATCAGAAACGCGTCGTCCGTCCAGGCCATCAGTCCGCCGCCACCCACGGTCCAGCGGCAACCGTCACCGTCGGCAGGAGCCTCACACGCCTTCTGCTCCTGAAGCATGGCCATCAAATCTTCCAGTTTTCCCTTGTCGGCCATGCGCACCAGCACGCCGCCCATTTCCATCTGCGAAGCGGCAAAGAAATACACCCGGTCGGTCAGTCTCAACCCGCTCTCTTCCGGATTCTCCATCAGCTTGTCCACCAGGGCATCCGCACTGCCCTTCAGACTCGATTTCATCATCTGCCCCATCGACTGCTTCACCTGGTCGTTCAGGTCACACTTCTGTGCCATCTCCATCAGGTCGAACGAGAACACTGCAGCCGCATCCTTTGGCAACGCATTGGTGTACGCATTGTCTTCCCCGCAGGCAGACAACAGGAAAGCCATACCCAAAGCCAGGCTTCCCATCCATTTCCATGTCTTTTTCATAATGATTCTATTTAAAAGTTACATATCAGCTTATTCCGCGTGCGTCAGGTTCATCAGGTGTACGGCCACCAGTGCCGCCGTTTCCGTACGCAGGCGCGACTTGCCCAGACTCACTGCCTGAAAGCCCTTTTCTGCAGCCAGCGCCACTTCCTCAGGACTGAAATCCCCTTCCGGACCAATCAGCACCACGGCGTCCTCGTCCTTGCGGAGCACGTCGCGCAACAGAGGCTTTTCCCCCTCATAGCAGTGGGCGATAAACTTCTGTCCCGTAAACTCCCGCTCCATAAAGCGGCGGAAGTCCGTCATCTCGTTCACCACCGGCTTGCGTGCCTTGAGTGACTGTTTCACGGCCGACACCACGATTTTCTCCATCCGTTCCGTCTTGATGACCTTCCGTTCCGAGAAACGGCAGTTCAGGAACGTCAGCTCGTCGAAACCGATTTCCGTGGCCTTCTCTGCCAGCCATTCCATGCGGTCCATGTTCTTCGTAGGCGCCAGAGCCAGGTGCAGGTGCCCCTTCCAGAAAGGCTCCTGCTCCGTTTTCTCCACCACCTTCACCACACAGCGTTTCTGCGTAGCTGCCGAAATGACCGCCCGGTAAAAGCATCCCTTACCGTCGGTCAGCATAATCTCCTCGCCCACTCCCAGGCGCAGCACCCGCAGGCAGTGGCCCGCTTCTTCTTCCGGCAGCTCCAGCGTCTGCGCAATATCCGGTGTATAAAACACGTGCATAATTACAATTCCTTTTCTAAATCCTCCAAATCTTCGTAATCTTCCTCTTCTTCTTTGTTGCGGGTCGCCATTTCCTGCTTAATCAGCTCCGCATACTCATAGTCCTCGCGGCGGATGGCATCCTCCATCTCCCGCTCCAGCCCTTTCAGCGGCATCAACCGCAGCAGCAGCGCCTTCGTGTTAGGCACAGACTTGGTAAAGCCCGAACGGGGGTCTTCCAGGAACTTCGCGTTCACATAGAACGGAACACCGGCTATCAGACTCACCACCAGCGCGTCGAACAGTGTCAGCTGCATCTCCATCACCGAGCCGTCTTCCTTGCGCAGAGTCACAATCGCACGGTGCAGCAACTTCACCTTGTCCTTTACCACCACCTTTTCCACGGTAACACCCAGCTCCTTCAGAATATGCACCGTCTGATAAGGCAGCGTGGCATCCGTGCCTTCCGGGTCGTTAACAGCCGCGTACAGCAAGTCCGCCTCGTCGGGGTTGATAATCCCCAGCATCATCCGGTGCGGTTCGTTCACCTCCTCCAGCAGCAGCTTGAAGTTCTGCCCGTCCAGCATCATAATATCCATCTTCTCCTCATCGTCCATCACCTGATCAAATGTCAGGTGCCCGATCAGTTCATCCACCTTCATGGCCTCGTCAATGGTACGGACCCGCATTTCTACAAATTCGTCATTCTTTTCCATTTTCAAATTCTAATTAATTTTATGTTTGTATTTAAATACCAGTGCAAAAGTCACCGCCACTACCAGCGCGTAGGCCGCAAACACGAACCACGCCCGGCTCCAGCCTTCCACCTGCGGTGCCTGCGAATTGAAGTCCACGAAGCAGTTCACCACCGCCTGCGCACTCAGCGTACCCACCGTGGCTCCGATACCGTTCGTCATGATGATGAACAGTCCCTGCGCACTCGAACGGATAGACAGGTCCGTCTCCTTGTCGACAAACAGCGAGCCCGACACGTTGAAGAAGTCGAAAGCCACGCCATACACAATCATCGACAGCACGAACATCCACACCCCGCTGCCCGGGTCACCCAGGCCGAAAAGTCCGAAGCGCAGCACCCACGCCACCATGGCAATCAGCATCACCTTCTTGATGCCGAAGCGTCCCAGGAAGAACGGAATCAGCAGGATACAGCACGTCTCACTGATCTGCGAGAGCGAAATCAGCAGGTTGGCATGCTGCACGCCGAAGGTATTGGCATATTCCGGAATGGCGCTGAAGCTCGTGATAAATGGATTGGCAAAGCCGTTGGTAATCTGCAAGGACACGCCCAGCAGCATCGAGAAGATGAAGAACACCGCCATCTTGCGGTTCTTGAAGAGCAGAAACGCCCTCAGTCCCAATGCCTCTACCAGCGACTTCTGTCCGCCCTGCGCGCGGCTCACCGGACATTCCGGCAGCGTCTGGGCATATACGGCCAGCACCACGCCCCATGCCGCACAGGTAAAGAACTGCATGTAGTTCGACTGGAATCCCAGTAAATCTACCAGCCACATGGAACAAATGAAACCGATGGTCCCGAACGTACGTATCGGCGGAAACGCCTTGATGGTATCCAGCCCCGCCTTGTCCAGCGCCGTATAAGCCACCGAATTCGACAGAGCCAGCGTAGGCATGTAGAACGCCACACTCACAGAGTAGAACGAGAACAGCGGTGCAAATTCCACCTGCGGTCCCGTAGTCATGGCATAATAGCCTGCTCCACCCATAAACAGGGCAGCCAACAGATGGCTCAGCCCCAGCAACCGTTGCGCCGGAATCCAGCGGTCAGCCACAATACCCAACACAGCCGGCATGAACAGGGACACAATCCCCTGTATGGCGTAAAAAATTCCGATATGTCCGCCTAATCCCACATCCGCCAGGTACGTACCCATTGAGGTAAGATACGCTCCCCACACGGCAAACTGCAGGAAGTTCATGACAATCAGTCTCATTTTCATGTTCATATACTCATAGATTTAAAGGTTATTTCATCATCGTAGCCAGTGAAGCCAGCATCGTAGCCAGTGAAGCAAACGAAGTCGCATTCGATACTATGTTCGCAAAGTTGAACTTCTTCGTCTTGTTCGGCACCACGATTTCGCAGCCCGGCTCAATCTGTTTCTTGCCGCTGCCCTTCACTTCGGCCACCTGTCCGTTCATATAAATAATGAACTTCTGGCTCTTCTTGGCGTTGGCAGAGTAACCGCCCGCCTGGCTCAGGTAATACTTCACGCTCTTGCCTGCCGCATACGATACCGTGTTCGGCATCATCACCGCTCCGTTCACCTTCACCGTATTGTTATATTCCGGCACGGTCAGCACATCGCCCTCACGCAACACCAGGTCAGCGTCTCCGCCCGGGTTCGCCAGCGCCGCTTCCAGGTCGATACCTACCGTAAACGTACTGTCCACCTTCAGTCCCAGCGTGTTGGCCATGGCATCACCGATTTCACGGCGCATCATCTTCACCACATCCTCCATGCGGCGCAGCTCCTCCTCGTTGGCCACACGGCACAACTTCGCTCCACGCACATACGCATAGCGGCTCACTCCGCCGGCACGCTGAATCAGGCTGCTCAGACGCTCGCTCTTCGTGTTCAGCGTATAGTCACCGCGGAACAGCACCTCACCGTCCACCGTCACGTTCACCTGCTCGTTGTAGCTCGGGCTGCGGCGCACAAACACCTGGTCGTACGGCTGCAGTTCAAATCCCGCTTCACCGTCCACCACGAAACCATCCTTCAGTCCGAACGAGAAATTCTGTCCGATTACGTCCGGTTCCGTTGTCCCTCTCGGGTCACGGATGCGTCGTGACACGTCCACACGCACCAGCGAAGCCGATTCCTTCAAACCGCCCGCTGTAATCACCAGGTCCTCCAGGCTCATGTGGTCGGCATACGTATAGCTGCCCGGCTTGTTCACCTCACCGCTGATGGTCACCTTCCCCATGTCCTGCAAGTCGTGGATGCTCGGGATATACAAAATGTCATTCTTCTGCAAGGCAATGTCGGGCGACGTACCGTTCAGAATACCCTGAATGTCAACCGGCAGCACCTCCTTCGTCAGGTTCTCCCGTTCGCGATACAACACCGCACGTCCTGTAAAGGCATCCCCCAGCAAACCGTCGGCCTTCTCCACCAGCTGGCGTACCGTGTTCAGCGAACCGCTCAACTCGAATACTCCCGGGTGATACACAGCCCCTTTCACTTCCAGACGGTTGTTGAAGCGGTTCAGAATCGAATCCACCGAAATCACATCACCGTCTAATAATTTAAACGCAGAATAGTCTATATCGTTCACCGTTTTCACGGAAAATTCTTTTCCATCTTTTCGTAACACTCTGATACTCTTCTTGTAAGCATCCGAAGCAAAACCGCCGGCATACTTCAGCAAAGTGGCAGCCGATTCCCCGTTCTTCATTTCGTAGAACATCGGGCGCTTCACCTTACCCGTAATCTTCACCAGCTCGTCGTAGGTAGGCACAATCACCACGTCGCCGTCCTGCAGGCGGATGTCGTCCTGAATCTGCCCCTTCATGATGTACTCATACACGTCCAGACGGGCAAACGTCTTGCCGCCGCGAGCCACCTGCACGTTACGCAAGCTACCGATGTCGCTCACACCGCCTGCCACGTACAGCGCATGAAATACCGTCGAGAGCGATGACAGCGAATACGTACCCGGCGCCATCACTTCCCCCATCACGTTCACCTGGATGGTACGGATATTTCCCAATGTCACCTGGATGTTATTGCCCGAATCCGCATAAATCTTTCCCAGTTCCTGCTTCAGCAGCTGGCGTGCATCCTGAATCGTCATGTTGTTCAGGTACACCGGACCCAGGTTGATGATGTTCACATAGCCGTCGGGCGAAATCTCCAGCCGCATGGTATTCTGGCTAGCGCCCCACACGTCGATAATCACCTCGTCACCCGGTCCCAGGCGGTAGTTTTCCGGCGTAGCCATGCTCAGGTTAGGCTGGAAAGTCAGCTGTTCAATGTTGAAGATATTCCGTCCGAACACATCGTTCTCGCTGGTAACCACCGTCGTCAGGTTGCGGCGTTTCTTCATGGTCTTCTGCATGTCTTCCGACCACATACTCTTGTCCACGTTTGTCGAACTTGTCTCCAGGAATTCCGAAGCATCCTCTTCCGTACCGGTCGCAGTAGTTTTCCGGGCCCGTGAACCAGAGCCCAGCAGCGAGCTGTCTTCCCCCGTCAGAGAACCGCTGCCCGATGTCGACGCGCCCGTCGAACCCGAATACATGGACTTCAATCGCAGCAACTGCTCCTGAGTGGCCCCCTTGGCCAGCAGCTCCATCGCAATGGTTTGCTGGTCCTTGCCCTGTTGAAGCGCCTGTTGCACATATTCTATCACCTGGTTGTCGGTCATTCCGCTCTGGGCATACGCAACGGATCCCCCCAGCAGGAACAGACACAATGCCAATCTTACAAACTGTCTTCTCATTCTGTCTTTCATTTTAGTTTTAAGGACAAAGATACATTATTGAAAACGAATCACCAAGCTCTTAGCCCCGGAATCTCCATTCCAAGCAGAAAAAACCGGTGTAAAAATTCCGCGTCCCTGCTTTAAAACATAAAAATAGTTAATTCAATGCAGATTTTCGCCCCAATTATATGTTTCATAACATAAAATCCTTACCTTTGCATCGTGTTTTTCATGGTATTAGATTTAAGGTTAATGAAGATTGGGAGTCTGGGAAGATTCCCTTTTTTTATGTCTATTTTTTATGTCTTTTTTTAGACAAAAGAACAGAAGAACATATTGAGTTAAAAGTGAAAAGTTAAAAAGTAAAAGCGGTGAGCGTATCACGTTTTCACTTTTCATTCTTCATCATTATTAAAATTATGTCTTTTTGTTCTTATGTCATAATAAAAAAAACGGAAGAGTCACCCCTCCCGTTCTTCATTATTCATTATTCATTCTTCATTATTCACTCTTCATTCTATGACAAGAATAAGCTGTCATGCTTACCTGCTTCCACGTCTGACAAAATTTGCTTTACACAAACAACCAGTTCAGGAAGATACTTTTTGATTATACCAAATATCTGAATGGGGTCTACATTCCCATATTCATGCGAAATAATATTTCGACATCCGAATACGCCTCGCCAATAGACTTGCGGATAATGCGCAAACAACAGAGACGATGTACGATCATCTATCTTCTTAGCCGTTTCACCTACTACCTGTATCAGCATACATGCTGCATCAAATTTTTCCATTCTGTCCGGCGATGTAAGAAAATCCTGTGCACACGCAATCGACTGATTTCTGTTTATCACGAGAGTAGCTTTTTCCAGAATCAGCTCCAATAAATCAATCAATATTTCTTTAGATATAGATCGCATCTTTAAGGATATTCTTTTTTAACGTTGGACGAAGTGACTCTCTAAAGTTCACTAAATCAATAGAAGAATGGAGCAAAACTTCAAGTTCTTCTTTAATCTGCTCCATCACGAAAAAGTCCGGTTCCTGCAGACAGATAAAAACATCCACATCACTTTTTTCATCTTGCTGCTGGCGCGCATAGGAGCCAAACAACCCCATGAACTTTATTTTATATTTCGAAGCCGATTGTGCTTTGAATATTTTCAGTCTGTCGATGATGTCTGTTGTACTAACCATAGCTTGCAGAGATGAAGTTTACACAAAGAAACATAAAAACTTTCATCTTTCCAACTTAATCGCATAAGTTTTTCAAACGATACGCCTCACAGAAACATGTTGTTTCTTTAGACAAAAGAACAGAAGAAGGTATTGAGTTAAAAGTGAAAAGTTAAAAAGTAAAAGCGGCGAGCGTATTGCATTTTCACTTTTCATTCTTCACCATTATTGAAATTATGTCTTTTTGTTCTTATGTCATAACAAAAAAAAGAACGGAAGAGTCACCCCTCCCGTCCTTCACTATATTAATTCTTCATTCTTAATTCTTCACTCTTCATTCTTCATTATTCAACGCACTCACATCAACATCAGGAATGATAACGTCTGCAAGTTTGTCGTTTACAAGAAATCCCATGTATAGTGGAATAGTAAGAATATCCCCATCACGGCCTACGTTATATTGCCCTAACTTGATTGCATTCTTAACATGATACACGTCCTTATTTTTAAGAACCGTAGTCATGCTTTTTGCTTTACCAGACTTTGCCTTAATTTCAAGGAGAACACATTCGCCTTTGAACCTTACCAGGAAGTCCAGTTCAAGCCCGCTGTCCTTATGGAAATAGTACAGTTTCTGACCGGACTTACACAGAAAATCCGCCATGAGGTTCTCGAAAATAGCTCCCTTGTATCCAAGAAGATTTCCCTTTAAAATATCCGCCTGAGTACCATAGTCGAGCATTGCCACAAGAATACCTATATCAGTTGTGTACACTTTGAAACAGTCTTTAATAGCATTCCCCTCTAACGGCAATTCCGTAGTCTGTGTGTTATAGCATCTACGGATAATCCCTGCATCTTCCAGCCACTGAATACTGCCGATGTATTGAGCAGACCTTCCTCCCTTTTTCACAACTGAATACTGGAATTTCTTGTTCTCTTTAGCCAGTTGCTTCGGAATAGAGTCAAAACATTCCCGGATATTGGGCTTGTCCGCATCCTCTGCATATTTAACCATATCTTCTTCGTATCCGGCAATAAGATTTCGCTGCAACTTATAGATAAGTTCGATATTCCTGGTTTTAAGGAAGCAATTCACCACTTCCGGCAGCCCTCCGACAATCACATATCTGTACAGCATCTCCATCATGACCTTATGAATCCCGTCAGGAACAGCCTTTTCGTTCTCAAAGCATGATTTTACAGAATCAATAACTGTCTGACCGATTCCGTTTGCCCATAGAAACTCTTCAAAATCCAATGGATACATGTCAATCACGGTTTCGTATCCGACCGGAACAGAATCTTGCCCTACATCCTCCTTCTTTTTCTTACTTTGACCATAACCTTTTACCCCCAAAAGCGAACCTGTGGCAATGACATCGAAACGCCCGTCTATATGAAATGACTTCAAGGCAGTCCTTGCTTCCCTACACTCTTGAATCTCGTCAAGAATAATACAAGTCTTCCCTTCAATGAAACGACTGCCCTGAATCAAAGCAGAGAGGTTGAGAATGATGGTATCCACATCTATATTGCCGGTAAAGGCAGACTTGTTGTCAGGCTCAAGAATGAAATTCATATAGACCACACTTTCATAATTCTCCCTTGCGAATTTCTGAACAATGTATGTCTTTCCACACTGGCGGATACCTTTTATTACAAGAGGCTTTCTGTCCTCAGACCGTTTCCAGTCGGCTAAATATGTTTCTATCTTCCTTTTAAGCATGGTGTAATCTTATTTCCCAACGACGAAATTACACTTTTTCCAGCGAATAAACCAACATTCGACACATTTTTTCAAACGAATAACATTCATTACAGCACATTTTCTCAAACGAGTTATACAGATATCGAGCTTCTTTAGACAGAAAAAGGTATAAGGTATATAGTTAAAAGGTAAAAGGTAAAAGTTAAAAAGTAAAAGCGGCAAGTGTATTGCGTTTTCGCTTTTCATTTTTCATCATTATTGAAATTATGTCTTTTTGTTCTTATGTCATAACAAAAAAGAACGGAAGAGTCACCCCTCCCGTTCTTCATTATTCATTATTCATTCTCAATTCTTCATTCTTAATTCTTCATTATTCTCCATTCTTCATTTTCCGGTTAATCACATAGTCAAACCAGAGGTTCAGCAGCGTCCATACCACCACGTCAATCACGAACACCAGCGTGTTATTCATATAAAGAATTGCCACGATGGTAAACGCACAGAAGCAGGCCGACATCAGCTGAATCGTTACCAGCGCCCTCCGCGGTGAGAACCCCATAGCCAGGAACTTGTGGTGGATGTGCGTCTTGTCGGGCATGAACAGCGCCCGCTTGTTACGCGCACGCCGCAGCACCACGCGAATCACATCCAGACACGGCACCATCAGCACACTGAACGACACCAGCACCGGACTCGTCTTCATCGTGAGCAGCATATCCGGCTCATACATACAGTACTTGATGACAAAGAAGCTCAGAATATACCCCAGCGTCAAGCTGCCGGTATCCCCCATGAAAATCTTCCTTCCCAAATCCGCACTGCCGAACACGTTGTACGAAAAGAACGGGATAATCACCCCCACCGTCACGAAAGCCAGCATGGCATAGCTCCACATGCGGAAATGCACGAACAGCACCCCGAACACCAGCAGCGCCACCATACTCAGCCCCGACGCCAGTCCGTCGATACCGTCAATCAGGTTGATGGCATTGGTGATGAACACCACCAGCAGCATGGTCAGCGGAATACCTACCTCTGCAGGAATCAGGTAAATGCCAAAGAGACCATAGAAATTGTTGATATACAAGCCCGACAGCGGAAACATCGCCGCCGAGATAATCTGCACCAGGAACTTCTTCCGGTAGCGCACCCCAATCAAGTCGTCGGCAATGCCCACGATATACAGCAGGGTCAGCCCTCCCGTCAGGAAAAGAAACTCGCACACCAGGTCCGTTGTCGATGTCTCGGCAGGTCCGTGGCCCGTCATCAGCCGCACGGCCGTAAACACACACAAGGAAAAAAGAATTACCGGGAAAAAGGTCACCCCCCCGAGGCGAGGTATCGGACGTTTGTGTACTCTCCGTTCATCAGGCACGTCAAACAAGCGTTTGCGCAATGAAATAATCAGAATATTCGGGATAATGATTCTCCCCAGTATCACTGCCGATACAAATGCAGAAATGATAATATACAGATTCGCCATGTCCGTTTGGATTTTGAGTAGTGCAAAGGTAGGATTTTATTTCGAATCCTGAAAACTTTTCAGGCGCCGGACACCTTCTTTTTACGATTTAGAAAACTTTTGTTCCGCTACAGCTCCTTTTTCACGTCAAAACAGGGGCAGGCCTTGGTCCATTCCTCCGGTTCCACCGTTCCGTCGCCGTCCAGATCCGGGCTCAGGTCGCGATGCCCCACCACCTGCGTGATGGCCGGGAAATCCGACTTCAGCACCCTCACCAGAATCCGGAGCGAACGCTTCTGCAGTTCCGTACGCGTATCCGCCGGCTGTCCCTGCGCATCCAGTCCCCCTTCGTACGCAATGCCGATGCTGTGCTCGTTATACCCCTTGGCATGCGCCCCGGCCCGTTCCACCGGTCGCATTGTACAAATTTCACCATCCGTGCGGACAAAATAGTGATATCCGCAACACTTGAACCCCCGTTTCCGGTGCATCTTCGTCAGTTCGGCAGGCGAGAGCGGGCGGTCCGCTCTCGTTGCCGTACAGTGAATCACAATCATGTCAATTTTTCTCATCACAATCCGGTTTTCTTCCGGTCAGGAGACAGAGAATACACTTCAGCACCCTGACCACAATCCATTTTACTTTCGTCATCTTCTCACGCCTTAGTTCCGATTACACCCCAGCACCGTCGTCCTCTTCCTCTTTCTTATATTTCACCGGCACCCGTTCGAAAGCCAGGTTGTTGATAGCCTCCTGCATCACCGTACCCGGGCGGAACAGCACGCGCACCTTTTCAATCATACTGTCGGTATACGTATCTTCCGTAGCGGCTCCTTCCCCGCTCAGGCTCAGCTGCAGCGAACCCAGCTCACCCAGGCGTACGATTTCGCCGCCCTGCAAGCCTTCCGACACGATGTCTTCCAGTCCCGTCAACACCGCCATCACGTCGGCACGGGTCACGGTACACATTTGGTGAATACGTTCCGCTATTTCACGGATACCCATCTCGCCGCGAGCCTGCGACTGTGCATAATACTTCACTTCACCGCTTTCACGATCGGCCGGGTTCACACGCCCTACAACCGAATAAGTCACTGTTTTCTTCATAGGTCTTTCAAATTAAAAATTAATAATAAAATTAAGAATTAAGAATGATGAATCTTGAATCTTGAATGAAGAATTAAGAATGATGAATGATGAATCCAGGAAACGCGCGCACATTCTTCATTATTCACTCTTCATTATCAATTGCCAATTCTTCATTATTCACTCTTCATTCTTCATTGTTACATAGGCAAAGTTACACTCCCCGTTTCCGCCCATGTAGACATTTGAGGACATACGAAGACTTACGAAGACATTCGAGGAAATTTGAAGACTTTTGAAGACATTAGAAAAAGGAAACGCCGTCGCTCACGGCTCTCCAAGGAACCTCACAATCAGTTCCACCTCCGATTTCAGGAAAAACTTGCGGTTTTTCTGGTAGCCCGACCGCTCGAGCTCCCTTTCCAGTTCCGCACACTGCTTGATCCATCGCCCCAGCCCCTGCAGGGCACCTTTCTTACCTGCCTGCGGAAAATACAAGCCTGCCAACTCACTTTTCCGGTAAGCCTTCAGGCAGAACCCCTCCCGTTCCTCCCCGGAAACAGCTCCCGGTCCCGTTTTCAATTGCATGTAGTTCATTGTTCCGTTTTATTTTAGTTACCTATAAATATACACAATTCCGGCCGGATACACAAGTTTTTCCACCCGTTTTTTCCGGTATTTTCCCTTCTTCGGAACACAAAAAGCCACATGAAAATCAAAACGTTATCACCATCCGGCGACCGGGCGATGAAGACTACTCTTCAGCCGGCGCCTCGGTGAATCGCCCCATGGCACGACGGTTACGGTTCACCTCTTCGATGGTATACATCACCACCCGATACCCCCTCTTTCCCGCCACGCGAACCTGCTCGAATCCCGCCTTCCGCAAGGCAAGCCCCACCTTGACGGCACTGAGGGGATTCTTCATGCCCCCGTTGATGTGCTGCAAAATCTCGCCCACCGTCAGGAACATACATTCCTCGCCGGGCATCGGCACGCGGAAAAAAGCCAGCAACAAGTCCGTTTCCAGGCTGGCCGTCTCAAACCGCTCGTTGCGTGCGTTCACCTGCGCGATTTCCTCCTCGTCGAACCAGTAGCGGAACCCCTTCTTCCACAGCATCAGGGCCTGCCCGTACACCCCCGCATAGTCCACGGGATGCGTGTAGGGGTCGTCAATGTGCACCACCGTAAAGGGCAGCCAGCGCCGGCTTCCCGTGGGGTCGTTCAGAAATTCCGGCTGGTTGGTCGTGCCGCAGAAACTCGCGATGTGCGGACGGTTCTCCTTGTAGTGCCCGTACGCCCTCCGCTCGTTCACCGCCGGCATAGTCACCATCGCCTTGAGCTGGTTGATGTCGCCCAGGCGCAGCTCGTCAATCTCCTCCAGGCAAATCAGCGCAAATTCCGACAGCGCCAGGTTATCGTCCTTCGTCAGCCGTCCGCTGTTGGAGCGCACGCAGAAATACCGCTGCAGTTCAGGCGGCAGCAGACGCGCCAGCCAGGTCGTCTTGTAGCAGCCCTGCCGCCCCACCAGCACCAGAATCTGGTGGTTCGTCACCTCCTTCACCATCAGCGACACCACCGCAGCCACCAGCCACTTGCGGAAACAATCATCAAACAGTTTCGCGTCACCCTCCACGTGCACCGTGGCCGCCAGCCGCCCGATGTGGTCGGTCACCCCGTCCCACGGAGGCAGCGAGCGGAAATACTCCGTAAAAGGGTTGAACTCCGGCACGAACTCCGACTCCAGCACCGAACGCACGTCGCACAGGCGCACCGTGTGCCCCTCCTTGGTCATGCGGCTCCACAGCGAGTTCACCAGGCGGTCGGTCAGCTCCACAAACTCCCCGGCCTCGGGATGCCGCATCTCCTCCTTCCCGGTAATCACGTTCTTCCGGAATTCCGCCTGCGTGGCGAGAAACTGCTCTATCTCCTGGGGCGTGGCCAGCTGGGAACGTCCTTCCCCCTTCTTCTCCCTCTTCGCACGAAACAGTTCCGCCTCCCGCCGTCCGTGCGCCTCCGTATCGGCATAGCACGAGCGGAAAATGGCCGCCACGTCGCCGTCGTATTCCGGAAAGCGTCCGTCCGCCCAGCCGATGGCCTGCTCCAGCGGCAGCCCGAACTCGTTCATCAGATAGCCCATGCGCATGATGTACTCGTTGTGATGATGCGGGGCATACACCACACCCTGCTCCTCCAGCTCCCTGCGGATACGGGCCACCACACGCTCCACCCGTCCCCTGCGCGGCTCATCCGCCTTCTTCATGCGCGAAAGGTCGAAGCGGAAAGGTTCCGCCCCGCCGTGGTAATGCACCTGCGCGTCATGCGCCAGTCCGCTCAGTCGCGTGGCATTCTTGCAGGCAGTGTCGAAAGCACACTTCGTCAGCTTCTGGTAATACTCGTTTACCCTGTTGAACACCTGGGCGTACAGCGTCAGACGGTCATTGTCAGGCACCTCCCCGTCCAGGCAGTAACGGCACACCACCCTCACCCCCTGCCCGCTGATGGTGGTATAAGCCAGCACAGTATGCGGGTCGGCACACACTTTTTCGAACACCTCCTCCGCCTGTCCTTCGGGCAGATGGTCAAAGTCCACCATCGAGAGACCCGTCCAGCCACTGATGTCGGCCTTCCGTTTCCCGTTCTCAAAACGCACCGCCACGGCAAAGCAGGGGCAGGCCGCCTTTTCCCGGTCGGCGGCCGTCTTCTGCCCCTGCGAGCGATAGTAACGGTACTTTTCGGTGTGGTCGGCCAACACCTTGTCCTCCCGAATCAGACGGACCACTTCATCAAGACTCGCCGCCACGGGCATCGTGTCGGCATAACCCTTAAAAATACTTAACATCATCTTGTTCATTTTCTCGTGTTTTATTTTATAATTTATTAAATTTGCAATCCTTTTAGTTTTAATTTTTGTGTTTTCTTTTCAAAACAGCGAAACGAATGTAACACAAGTTTACAGAAAGTACAAACCCACATTGCACACATGTGTGCAATATTTTAACTAACAATTTACTATAATTTTATTTTTTAAACAAAAATGCGTATGAAACAAGCGAAATTGATTGAACTGGGACAGATGCTGGAAGCGTGGCGCCACCAGGTGCGGTCGCACGGCCGTACCCTCACCGTACAAGAGTTGTGCCGACTGGCGCCGATGAGCGCACACACGTTTCAAAAAGTTAAAAAGGGCTCCTGACGGATCTGACATTCCTCGGCCGCATCCTTGCCGTGTACCACCGACTGCTTGCCGCCGATCCGCAGAAGCAGGACGAGCTGCTCCGCGACTTTTTCCGTTCACTCACCACTGATTTAGAGCGAATTAAATCAAGCCAAGGCATCCAAGCCCCTCGCACAAAAGATACAGAACGGTAGTGAAGAACCGGTCTTCCCCGGGCCACCGCTTGACGGGTTGTCGGGGTTGGCACCGGTTTTGCAAACTCTCTATATACAGGTGTGGAACAAGTATGACACACTTGTTCCACACCCCGCGTATATACATTTTATAAAAATGCCTGCCAACCCCGACAACCCGTCATGATTCCCTTTCCGGAACTCCCCGAAAACGCCCTTGCGTTTCGAATCAAACGCCCTTGCGTTTGAAGTAAAACGTACTTGCGTTTTATCACAAATGCACTTGCGTTTCAGGTAAAACGCCCTTGCGTTTTTCTCACGCCCCGCTCTGTACCCCATACATTGTTCCAGAATTGTTACAAAATCCGCCGATATGCCCACTTTTTCATTGATTTCCACCCTTTTCACCGACAAAAACCTCTTTTTATGTTGAATAAATCAAAAATAAGGCTTAATTTTGCGGCTGATTATCGGCCGCTGTGTTTACCGCCCCCAATCCATAGCTGGGAGTGGTAACGGCGAAGCACGCCCAGTGCGCAGGGGAATTCCTTTAGAAAAATCATAACAAAACCATAAGAAAAGATGAAGATACGCAAAGTAGTCTGTATGCTGACGTTGTCCACCCTGCTGGTGAGCGGGTGTACGTCTTACCAGAAAGTTCCGTATTTACAAAATCCGGAAGTAGTAAACAATTATGGGAAAGAAATTCCTTTGTATGATGCCAAAATCATGCCCAAGGATATTCTAAATATCACGGTGAACACCACCGACCCTGCAGCTGCCGCTCCTTTCAACCTGACTGTACAAGACCCTATAAATTCAACGAACGGCAGTTTACGCACTACTACCCAACCAAGTTTACAGCAATACTTAGTAAACAACGACGGCGAAATTGACTTTCCTGTATTAGGCCGCCTCAGAATCAGCGGACTCACCAAAAACGAATGCGAAGCTTTAATTCGCCAAAAGTTAATTCCCTATTTGAAAGAAACTCCAGTAGTCACCGTGCGCATGATTAACTACAAAATCTCTGTTTTGGGCGAAGTAAACAAGCCTGGCACCTTTACCGTCACCAATGAAAAAGTAAACGTACTCGAGGCTTTAGCCATGGCGGGCGACATGACCGTATATGGCGTACGCGAAAATGTGAAACTGGTACGTGAAGATGCCAATGGTAAACGTCTCATTCAAACGCTTAACTTAAACGATGCAGACCTTGTGCTTTCCCCATATTTTTACCTCCAACAGAACGATATTCTCTATGTGACTCCCAACAAGACTAAAGCGCGTAACTCAGATATTGGCAATAGCACAACCATCTGGATTAGTGCCACTTCCATTCTGGTATCAATTGCCAGTTTGTTAGTAACAGTATTCAAATAAAAATTCAATCAAAACTACTTATTCGTTTATTATGAGTGACGAAAGATACGAAAACGGCTTCCAGCCGGAAGATGAAAAGCCCGTAGATTACAAGGCACTGTTTTTTGAATACCTGATGTATTGGCCCTGGATTTTGGGCTGCGTCATCGTGATGGGCATCGCCATGTATGCCTATCTGCGTTATCAGGCCCCCGTGTACAATGTCAATGCCACCGTATTGATTAAACAGGGTGACCAGACCAAAAACCCGTCTGCCTCCCCCATGCAGGCCATGCAGGATTTGGGCATGCTCAGTATGGCCAGCAATTTCGACAACGAAGTGGAGATTCTGCGTTCCCGCACCCTTGTCAAGAAGGTTGTCAATAAACTGAACCTCTATATCAACTACAAAGAAGCACAGACCTTCCGCTATCCGGCTGACCTGTACAAAACCTCTCCGGTGCAGGTATGGACCACTCCCGAAGAAGCCGACCGCCTCTTTGGCCCGGTGACTTTGGAAATGACCTGTACCCCCGACGGAAAAGTGGATGTAGAAGGCAGCTATTACCCCAGTCGGAATGCCGACAAAGTGACCCTTCGCAAACACTTCGACCAACTTCCGGGCGTATTGACTACTCCTGTGGGCGTCTTTACCCTTTCTGCGAACAGCGACTCTACTTTGGCCAAAATAGACCAAACGCGTACCATCACGGCTACCGTAGTCTCTCCTACCGCTGTAGCTTCCGGTTATACGGCCAGCTTGAGCAGCGAACCCACCTCCAAAACGACTACCATCGTTGCCCTTAACCTCCAGAACAGCAATCCACGCCGCGGCATCGATTTTATCAATATGTTGGTGGCCCTATACAACGAAGATGCCAACAACGACAAAAACGAAGTAGCTGCCAAAACCGCCCAATTTATAGACGACCGTATCGGCATCATCAACCAGGAATTGGGAACCACGGAAAGCCAGCTGGCCAGTTTCAAGCAGCGGGCCGGGTTAACCGATTTAAGTTCTGATGCTCAATTAGCTTTGCAAGAAAATTCCGCCTATCAACAAAAACAAGCGGAAAATGCCACCCAGCTCCGATTGGTCGCCTTCCTGAAAAGCTATATCAATGACCCGAAAAATGAAATGGAAGTCATCCCAGCCAATGTAGGATTAGCAGATAAAGGTCTAAGTGAATTAATCATTAAATACAACGACTTGTTAATTGAGCGCAAGCGTCTGCTCCGCACTTCCAATGAAAGTAACCCTGCCGTCGTCCAATTGGATGCCGGTATCCGTGCTACTCGCACCAATGTGCAGACGACCGTAGACAATGTAGAAAAAGGACTGCTTATCACCCAATCCGATTTAGATCGCGAAGGCAAGAAGTATGCTACCCGTATCAGCAATGCACCAACTCAGGAAAAAGAACTGATGAGCATCACCCGCCAACAGGAAATTAAGGCTAGCCTGTATTTGCTGTTGCTGCAAAAACGGGAAGAAAATGCCATCACCTTGGCTTCCACCGCTACCAACGGACGTATCATTGAGGAAGCCATGGCTGGAAATACTCCCGTATCCCCCAACAAAAAAATATTCTATCTGATTGCATTGGTATTGGGAATCGGAATCCCCATAGGAGTTATTTATTTGCGCAACCTGCTTCGTTTCAAAATTGAAGGCCGTGCCGATGTCGAAAAAATTACCGATGTGCCGGTAGTAGGTGATGTGCCCATGGTAGATACAAAAGGTAATCCGATTGTCATACACGAAAATCACAACGATTTGATGGAAGAAGTATTTCGTTCCGTACGTACCAATATCCAATACATGTTGCAGGAAGGACAAAAGGTGATTCTCTTCACTTCCACCAGTTCCAGTGAAGGAAAGAGCTTTACTGCCGGCAACCTAGCTTGCAGCTTTGCCTTCATGGGCAAAAAGACGGTAATTGTAGGACTTGACATCCGCAAACCCGGCCTGAATAAAGTGTTCCAGATTTCCCATAAAGAAAAGGGCATCACCCAATATTTGGCTAATCCGGAACACACCGACTTACTCTCCTTGTGCCAACCCTCTACCGTATCATCCAACTTGTATATCCTTCCGGGTGGCACCGTTCCTCCGAATCCCACCGAACTGGTTGCCCGTAAGACACTTGACAAGGCCATTGATATTCTGAAAGCAAATTTCGACTATGTGATTCTGGATACGGCCCCCATTGGCATGGTAACCGATACCCAGTTGATTGCCCGTGTAGCCGACTTGAGTGTGTATGTCTGCCGCGCTGGCTACACCCACAAAAGCCATTACGAACTGATTAACGAACTGAAGAAAGACCATAAACTCCCGAATCTTTGTACACTGATCAACTGCATCGACATGAACCAGCGTAAAAATGGCTATTACTACGGTTACGGGAAATACGGCAAATATGGCAAATATGGTTATGGGAAAAAATATGGATATGGATATGGTTATGGTAGCAAATAACACAAGAATTTAAATCATAACCTAATTCTACGGACCATTAAGAATAACTTTAAGTAGCAAAAACATTATTACAAATCAAATAGTTAATGAATATATTTAAAATAATAAATAACAAAATTACATCAGGAAATTCTCGCTCTGTAACTATTAAAAAGAACATACTGCTATCCTTATTTATAAAAGGAATAAGCATTATAGTAAGCCTATTATTAGTGCCTTTAACGTTAGGTTATGTAAATTCAGAGTTATATGGTATTTGGCTAACTTTATCTTCTGTTATCACCTGGCTACACTTTCTTGACATAGGTTTCACTAATGGCTTAAAGAATAGACTCGGAGAAGCCATAGCTCTTAATGATTTAGAAAAAGGAAAACGTTTAGTTTCCACTACATATGGTGTAATGATTCTAATATTTCTCCCATTAGCAATAATATTATCATTATGCATTCCATATATAAATTGGGCTTGGTGTCTTAATATAAATCCTAAATATAATGTAGACATATGTAATGCCATGTACATTTTAGTCATCTGTTTTTGCCTACAAATGATATTAAATGTTCTAACTGCAGTAATCTCAGCATATCAAAAAGTAGCATTATCATCTTCTTTTATTGTTATTGGTAATGCACTATCATTAATCGTCATTTATATTCTGACCAAAGTCTATCCTCCCTCACTTTTAGCATTGGCAATGGCCATAGCATCCATGCCCATCATTGTACTTTTAATAGCTTCATTTTTTTTCTATAACAAAGACTTTAAGAAAATATCTCCTTCAATTAAATTTTACGATAAAAAATACGTTAAAGATCTTTTTAATTTAGGATCTAAATTTTTTCTAATACAAATTCAAATGCTAGTGCTGTATCAAAGTACTAATGTATTAATCTCCAATGTCTCAGGTCCACAAGATGTTACATCATATAACCTAGCATATAAATATATAGGTATTGCCATGATGGTTTATACAATATTATTACAACCTTTATGGCCTGCTTTTACAGATGCTTATACACGCAAGGACTTTCAATGGATGAAAAATATATACAATAAAATGAAAAAGGTATTCATTATTTGTATCTTTATTATTATTGCAATGACTATCTTATCGCCTATCGCATATAATCTATGGATAGGAAAACAGGCACATGTTCCCTTCATGATGACTTCCATGGTTGCTATTTACGTACTAGTTAATTCTTGGAGTTCACTTCAGGTTAACATGATAAATGGAATAGGAACAATAAAAATACAGACATACACAACCTTATTAGGCCTTATTGTCCATATACCTTTATCTTTATTCTTCTCACAATTTTTAGGTGCAATGGGAGTTGTATTATCAATGATATGTGTTACATCATTATATTCTATTGTATTCACAATCCAGATTAAAAAACTATTAAACCAAAAAGCTAAAGGTATATGGGCAGCATAAAAGATAAAATCAAAGTCCTCAAAGAAATTTCAGGATGCATAAAAGAAGTGATTTTTTGGAGTATACGTTCTTTTCCTTCTAAGAAGTCCTTTGGGAAAATAGGGAAACATAGCATACTAAGTCGACCATGCAATATTGCCAGACCCCAAAATGTATATATTTCAGATCAAGTAAACATAAGATATGGAATAAATATTATAAACACAGAATATGAAAAAGTTATTATAAAAAAATATTCAGTCATTGCACCTTTGTGTACAATTATCACAAATAGTCATAGAGCGAAAATCGGTATTCCACAATTTGTTCTTGTTGAATCACATATCAATGACAAAACAGGAGATGTAATTATAGAGGAAGATGTTTGGATTGGAGCACGTTGTACGATCTTAGCTGGAGTTAAAATTGGTCGTGGCGCAACTGTTGGTGCGTGCGCATTAGTAACAAAGGATGTACCTCCATATGCATTAGTAATAGGTAGCCCAGCTAAAATTGCAGGAGTAAAATTTTCGAAAAAAGGAATTTTAAATCATGAAAAGGCACTTTACGCACAAGAAGACAGATTAAGCCCATTAGAACTAGATGCTTTATTCGAAAAATATTACCATGGAATAAAAATATTTGGGAACGAAGAAGAGTTGAACCAAAAACAACAGGATATAATTAAAAAGATAAAATATAGACATACATTATAAACACAAATAAACGATGTCCATAGTTAAAGGTACAACCATAAAAAGATGGTCATTTGAATATTGGTATATGATAATTATGATTATTTATATGGGCCAAATGACACCAGAAACAAGTAGAATGGTTAATACATTAAGTGGGAATCCGATACCTTTTTTAATTCCCATTTTATTCACGTTTTTTTTAATAAAACGGAATCCAATAAAATGGGACAATCCCAATTTATTAAAAATCTTAATTATCTTTTCCGTATGGTCATTTGCAGTAATCATTAAATTTGCAGATTTAAGCACACAATTCTTTTCCTATTTATTTTTTATATTCTATTCACTTATAATATCATTTATCCATATAAAGGTTTTTAAAAAAAATATTTTTGGATTATACGAAGACATTGTTGTTCTATTTTCAAAGGTTTCATTATTCCTATGGATTGTCTCAATATTATTACCGAATTTAGCTATAAATTTCTTCCATCTATTTCCAGAAACAGCTTTTGGGAATAATTTTATATATATATATAATTGGATGGATCCAGAAAAAGGACAATACTATGGAGAACTAGCGCGTAATGCAGGATTTTCATGGGAACCAGGTCGATATGCTATCATATTATGTTTAGCTATATTTATCAATCTCTTAAGGAATGGTATAAGATTTAAATTAAATAACAATATCATATACCTGTTATTATCTTTAATAACAACACAATCAACAACAGGTTATATGATTACTATTTTATTATATTTAATATTTTATATAAACAAGAAAAAATCACCAACAACAATTCTAAAAATAATATTTATTATTGTTCCTATCATAATAGGAATTATGCAACTAGATTTTATGCTAGAAAAAATTAAAGATCGCGCCGATATAAATTCGGCAAACGAATCATTTCTTGAAATAGAATCATATTACAGCAAAAACCAAGATTTGGAGAAGCATATATCTTTAGACAGATTTCAATCAATTTACTTTGAATGGAAAAATTTTTTAAATGATCCCATTTTAGGATATTCAACAGATTTTACTAAATCATTATTTGCTAAAACATATATATCAAATTATAGTCTAACCGGAGGGGTTATAAAGATATTTTCACAATTTGGCCTATTTATGGGGTTATTTCTTTATTATCTCCTTTTCCGTTCTTCAAGTATTATTTCTAAACAATTTAAATCGAATAAGAGTATGACATTTGCAATTTGTATAATAGCATCATCTATTTCATATCCTATTTTTGGTATTCCGATTTATACTACATTTTGGTTATATAATTTTTTCTACAAATAATATGATGAAAACATTCAATTTAAACCTCATAAGTAAATATCGTAATCAGCTAATGGGGCTTGCAGCTATCATGATTATATTATGTCATATTCCACAATATGGAGTAAAAATACCTAATATATTCTCGAAGATATTAATCTATGGTAATATTGGCGTAGATATATTCTTATTTCTTTCAGGATTAGGTTGCTCGTACTCTTTATCTAAAAATCCGCTATTAAGAAAATGGTATTTCAAAAGATTTATTAGAATCTTCATTCCATACGCATTGGTACAAATTCCTTTCTGGCTTTATAGCTATTTTACAGACTCATTTGACTATAAACATGCACTTTATATCTTTTCGACAGTAGCTTTTTGGACTGAACATACAGGAGCGTGGTATGTAGCTTTATTATTACCGCTTTACATTATAACCCCAATTCTTTATTATTGTTTACGCAATGAAAACAACAAATATATAACGATTATATTTATTGCTATATTAATATTCATTTGCAATTTTAAAATAGATAACGCAAACGGAGTTTATTTAGAAATTCTTAAGAATCTGCAATGGGCTTCTGTTCGCGTTACCAGTTTTATCATCGGAATGTCTATAGCTCCATACGTTAAGAAAAATATAAATATCAATCCCTTCCTAATAATCCTTTTTTCTATATGTATTTATTTTTTTACTCACCATTTTATTGATGAAAATTTATTTATGTGGTGGATTTTAGTACTACCAATTGTAATTATATATATATATATATATATATTAGAATTATTAAATAAACAACATAGAATCTATTCATTCATATCATGGATGGGAAGTATATCATTAGAATCATATCTCACAAATATATACTTATGTAAGTATATAAAGGAAATAGTTATAAAATATAATAACGAAACTATTTTTACTGGCCATTATTTAGATTATATTGCCATTATATTATTAGGTTTATTCTTAGCGTATATTGTAAATATAACTTCTCACAAAATAACATCAAATATTAAATATTCTTTCTAATAACAATATTGATTACAATTATAAAATGGTAATACATTTTTTCATTGACACATCATTCCCGTATGGAATGGCGGCTGCAAAACGAAGATTATGCTATGCAAAAGGATTAATAGCAGCAGGAGACCAAGTAAAAGTACATATCTGTCACAAGTGTTTTAATAAAAATGAAAATGACGGATTTCCCGCTAAAGGAATTTATGAAAATATCTACTACACATACATTAATGGAAAATATAAACGAAATAATAAAATTTTAAGAGGACTAGATTGGATTATATTAGACTATATACATAGCTTCTTTTATTCATTACGAGAAATAAAACAAGGAGAAGCTATTTATGTTTATATGTATCCTAATTTTATTCAAATACTACTCCTTATTGCCGCACACATTAAAAAAGTAAAAATAGTCAAAGAGACTTGCGAACATCCTATGGCTTTAGGAAATTCAAACTCAAAATGGCATAAAATATGTAAATGGTTTGAATTTAAATTTATTATGCCATGGTATGATGGATTTATTCCAATATCTAGATCTTTGAACAACTTTGTCAATAAATACAAAAAGGAAACAGCACAATCAATTATCGTACCAATATTAGTAGACGAAGAAAATATCAATATCGATTTTAAGAATTTATCTTCTCCGTATAACGTACCTTACATTCTTCATACAGGGACTATGCTCGAACAAAAAGATAGCATATCTAAAATAATAAAGATCTTTGCTAAATATAAAAAGAGATACAAATCAAATCTTAAATTAGTATTTACAGGACCACAAGCAAATGAAAAATGCCAATATATACCACTAATGAAACGTTTGGAAGTCAGAGATGATATAGAACTATTAGGATTAGTAAGTGTCGAAAAAATAGCTATTTTACAACATTTCGCATCCATGTCCATCATCTATAAAAGTGATAATTTACAAACAAGAAATTGTTTTCCTACAAAACTCGGAGAAATGCTTATCAATGGAATACCAATCATCACGACATCAATAGGTGATACAAACTTATATTTAAAAGATGGTGTTAATGCTATTATCATCAACCCAAATGATGATGAAAAATTTATTGAAGCAATTCATTCATTATTAATAAATGAAGTTATGTCACATAAATTAGGAAGCGAAGGTAAACTTGTCGCCCAAAAATACTTTAACCCAATCTATCAAGGTAAAAGATTATCTAAATTCTTTCATCAATTATATTAATCAATATGTTTATTAATAGATTCTTAAAAAGGTTTGTTTCACCAGAAAAATATGCTCGCCTCATAGGTGTTAATATGGGAAAAATAACTTCATCGCAGATAAAAATATATGGTCAGCAGCGGAACCATACTTAATTACAATTGGAGATAACTGCCAAATAACTTATAGAGTTAGAATTTTTACTCATGGAGGAGGACAAGTTGTTAGAAGGCAAATACCTGATTTTGATGCTTTCGGACGTGTAATAATTGGTAATTTTGTATATATAGGTAGCAATTCATTAATTATGCCTGGTGTCAAAATTAAAGATGGTGCTTTAATTGCTGCAGGAAGTGTAGTAAATAAATCAGTTCCACCTAAAATTGTTGTAGGAGTAAATCCTGCTAAAATCATTTGTACAATAGATGAATATATCCAACGTAACTAAAATACACATTCTAAAGGATTAAACTATGATAAAAAAGGAGCTACTAGAGCAACTCCCTAATAATTTATTTATAACAAAAGGTTATATGAAATAATAACAATGAAACGACATATGAGAATAGCAATATTAATAGATGTTTTCGCAGGTGGAGGAAAAGAGCGAAGATGCCTCCAAATGCTAAAAGGTTTAAAACGTCGAGGCATAACAGATTTGCATATCATTCTTATTGATAACATCATAGACTATCCTGATATATACAATGAAGCTAAAGTTCATATTATTGGAAGAAAAAATAAATATGATATCGGCGTATTCTATAGAATCTACAAATTATTAAAAGATTTAAAACCCGATTTTATCATGACATGGACACTTATGAAATTTTCTTTATACATATGTGTTATTAAACCCTTTATAAAATGCAAATACATTAGTGCAATTGTTACAGCAGCTCAACCAATAAAGAAATACTCCTTGAGCAATCTTGTCAAATACATATCTTTTAAACAAGCTGATGTGATTGTAGGAAATTCCAAAGCAGGCATTACTGCATATAAATCTCCTCAAAAAAAATCACAAGTCATCTACAACGGATTTGACTATGACCGACTTCAAAATATAATTCCTAAATCAATAATATTAAAACAATTAAATATAACCACAAAATATGTTATTTCTATGGCTGCAAGGATAAATAGGCACAAAGATTTTCAAACGTATATAGATGCAGCTAAAATGATTCTAACAGAAAGACAAGATATCACTTTTTTATGCATAGGGAAAGGAGAATTAATAGAATTTTATCAAAAGCAGCTATCCGAATTTGAAAAAAAATACATCTTATTTCTAGGCTTCAGAAAAGATGTAGATTCTATACTCAGTGCTTCCGATATTTCAGTGTTATGTACAAATAACAAGATTCATAAAGAAGGGGTCTCTAATACAATTCTTGAATCCATGGCCTATGGAGTTCCTGTAATTGCTACAACTGGAGGAGGAACTGATGAAATCGTTCTAGATAATGAAACTGGTTTTATAATACCTCCATTTTCCCCGAACACCCTTAAAATGAAAATAGAAGCAATTTTAAATGATTCAATTCTATTCTTAAAAATGAAAGAAAAGTCACAAGCAAGAATAAAAAAGAATTTCTCCTTAGATCTTATGGTTGAAAATTACATTAAACTATTTTCTGAAAATGCTTAAATTAATACATAATCAAATCATATATTATTACAATAACTGCCAACAATGCGGTGTTTGTAAAAGTTTATGTCCTCAAAACGCAATCAGTTTTAATCTTCTTAACAACGGATTAAAAGAAGTTGTAATAAATCATGAACAATGCATTCTTTGTAAGAAATGTATTAACAACTGTCCAGCAAATCAAGAAGATGACTTCAATGAATATTTTAGAACTTATCCAGAGAAAAGTTATTTCCTTGGATATAACTCCAACAATAACATAAGACATAATTCCTCATCTGGTGGTGTGTGTAAAACCTTAATAATAGAAAATCTTAAATCAGGATATGTTGACGGTGTATATTCATTAAAAAAAATAACGAATTACCCCTATGCAGAAGGAGAATTCTATACCCGCCAAAACATCCCGCAATATGATGATATACCAAATTCCATATATCATTCAGTTATGGCTGCAACAAATATTCACAAGATTCAAAAATGCAACAGACTAATGATTATAGGAACTGCTTGTCAATTAAAAGCAATGAATAAAACAGCCCAACAGAAATGTAAAGAGCTGATAAAGGTATGCATTTTCTGCAAACAACAAAAGACATTAGATTCTACACGATTTTTAGCTAAAATAATAGGTGAGAAAGTAGATTTAAACCACCCATGTAAAATTCAATATAGAGGAAATGGATGGCCTGGAACAGTATATATAAAAAATTCAAAACTTGCATGGAATAGGGCTGCACAACTACCTTTTGGTCGTAGATTATGGACTGTCCCAGGATGTGATATCTGTGGTGATGCTTTTGGTTCGGAAGCTAAAGCTGATATTTCTTTAATGGATCCTTGGAATATCAGAAAAGAAAACGAATTAGGAGAAACTTTAATCATTATTCATTCAGCTCTTGGTCTTGACCTATTAACACACACACCAAATCTAAATTTTGAAGAAAAAAATTTTGAAGAAATAGAACCTGCATTATCATTAAAAGATGTATGGAGAAAACAGCAAACCATACCATTTTTCAGAGGAAAAGTTCATGATAGTATAATTCAAAAAGCTGGTAGAGCAGAAATTAAGCAGAGAAAAATCCTATCTACCATTGCTGAAGTAATGCCTCGTATGCCAATTCTATTTTATCGCATTCTTTGTAAATTTCCTGATTTAAGAAATAAAATTCTAAAATAATGAACATAAAAGTAATTACAAGACATGCTCCGTCTAATTACGGATCATTGTTACAATCCATTGCTACAATTAAAATAATCGAGAAGCTTGGGCATAAATGTGAAATTATTGATTATATCCGAAAAGATGAAAGAGGGCTAAGAGCAATTACAACTCCTCTAAAAAGAAAAGAAAAATGGAACCATAACATCATAAAAAAGTGTATCTATATACTTCTCAGATATCCTGAAGAATGGAATGCCGAAAGAAAATTCAAATCAATGCGTTCAAAATACTTAAAGTTAACAAAACGCTATACGAATTTAAAAGATTTAAAAGAGCTAAAAGCCGATATCTTTGTAACAGGAAGTGATCAAGTATGGGGACCAACTCTTAATGGGAAATACGATAAAGCATATTTTTTGTCTTTTGTCACAAATGGGAAAAAAATTTCATACGCTGCCAGCTTTGGTAAGACAAAATTTGACAATGAAACAATTAACGCTTACCAAAAATTATTATCAAACTATGATTCCATAACTGTAAGAGAAGATTCTGCAGTAAAAATGCTTAACAATATGGGCGTTAAATGTATTGGACAAGTTTTAGATCCAACATTACTATTAACCCAAGACGAGTGGAAAGAATATATCAAAACAAAAAATAAAATAAAAGGTAAGTATGTATTAATATACCAACTACATAACAACCCTATTCTAAGCGAGTATGCAATAAAATTTGCAAAATCCATTAATCTTCCATTATATAGAGTCTCACCTACTTTTCATCAAGTAAAACGAGGAGGAAAGTTTCTTTACTTACCAGAATTAAGCGATTTTCTTTCCTACATAAAAAATTGTTCATATCTTATAACCGATTCATTCCACGGTACTGCATTCGCGTTAAATTTCAACAAGCAATTTATAGAGATTCTACCTAACAATGAAACTGGAAGTAGAAATTTAAGTATATTAAGACTTACCAATCTCGAAGATAGGATTGTTACAGACTATAATGATTTTTCTATCGGCAAAAAAGAAATTAATTATAAACGTGTCAATCAAATCTTAGACAAAGAAAGAGAAAATTCTATAAAGATACTCCATAAACTGTGTTCCTCAATAACCCAAAACAAATGAAAATTATCATCATCACGTATCCTGTATCTCCATTCCGAGGGTCTGAATATTCTGTTTCATGGAACTACATTACAGAAATGTCAAAATATCACGAACTATTTGTACTATATGGTACATCTGGTAATGGACTAGGAAATGTAAGTGAACTACAAGAATGGCTAAAAAATAATGAGCTAAAGAATGTACATTTTATTAATGTACAAATGCCTAAAAATAAATTATCATATTTTCTTGCATTCTGTAGAAAGTTAAACTATACATATGGTTCTTTCATTCAATATAAATATTGGCATAAATTTGTTTATCAAAAAGCAAAAGAAATAATAACAACCAATAACATACAAATTATTCACTATTTAAACCCAATTGGCTTTAAAGAACCAAGTGAATGCTGGAGAATAAAAGATATTCCATATATATGGGGGCCAATGAAAGCAACCAGCAATACCCCTTTCAAATTATACAAAGCATTAAGTTTAAAGGGGAAAGTTAGTTTCTTCATGAAGAGAATACTACATAACATAGCCTTTATAACATTTCCTAAAGTTCGAAAAGCTATCAAAAGAGCCGATTTCATATTTTCTGCAACACCGGAAACAGTAATTATGTTAAAAAAATGGCATCATAAGGAAAGCCTATATCTACCAGAAAATGGCATAAAAAAAATGGAAAGAAATCTTCCAATTAAATATGATCCAACAAATACCCCTTTAAATATTGTTTGGATTGGTAGGCTTGATGAGAATAAAGCCCTAATTATTCTTCTTGACGCACTAAAAAAAGTGAAATCCCAACAATGGCATTTACATGTTATAGGATCAGGTGAATTAGAAGATAAATTGAAAAGGCATTCAATGGGATTTTCGTCCTTCATCACATGGTATGGTAATATTCCAAGAACCAAAGTTCTACAGTTATTATCCACAATGCACCTTCATGTTATAACCTCACTTAGTGAAGCTACTTCTACAGTTTTATTAGAAGCTATGTCTTTTGCCATACCAACAATAACTTTGGATCATTGCGGTATGTCTGCTGTTGTATGCCCTAAATGTGGTATTAAAATATCCATTCAATCATACAAACAAATCACTGAAGATATAGCATACAATATTGACTTAATTATAAAAAAGCCACAAATAATACAATCATTATCTGAAGGAGTTTTAGAATGCTCTAAAAAATTTATGTGGAGCAATCGCATAAAAATATTTAATGATATCTATAACCAAATCGTAAAAAGATAAAACATGAAAATTCTATTATCGAATAAATTTTACTATCGACGTGGGGGAGACTGTATCTACATGCTTAACTTAGAACAATTACTTAAATCCCATGGACATCAAGTAGCCATATTCGCAATGGATTATCCTAAAAATGAAAAAACAGAATGGAGAAAATACTTTCCTTCAAACATGAATAAACTCATGGCTTTTACTCGTCCATTCGGGTCTAACGAGGTAAAAAGTAAATTTAAATCCTTATTAAAAGATTTTCAGCCAGATGTAGTACATCTAAACAATATTCATACTCAATTATCTCCCATTTTGGCAGAAATAGCACATAAAAATGGAATAAAAGTAGTATGGACCTTGCATGATTATAAACTATTATGTCCAAGATATGACTGTTTAAAAAATGGGAATGAAATTTGCGAACTGTGTTTCAATGGAAACAAAACACCATGTAAAACTTATAAATGTATAAAAGGTTCAACCTTAGCATCATTTATCGGTTTTCAAGAGGCTATCAAATGGAATCGTAAACGCCTAGAGAACGATACAGATTTATTTATCTGCCCTAGTAAGTTTATGGCAAACAAGATGAGGCAAGGTGGATTCTCCAAAGAAAAAATATATACACTCTACAATTTCATTGATATAGAAAAATGTAAAAGAGATAACTTTAACAAAGAAAACTATTACTGTTTTATTGGACGACTTTCCCATGAAAAAGGAATTAAGACACTGATTGAAGCTGCAAACCAGCTACCATACCAACTTATAATTATTGGAGGAGGCCCTTTGGAAACAGAAATGAAACAATTAGCAAAAAAAAATATTAAATTTGTTGGTTTTAAACAATGGAATGAAATAAAAGAAATTGCTGGGAAAGCACGTTTCAGCGTAATTCCATCAGAATGGTATGAAAACAATCCATTATCTGTTATTGAAGCACAGTGTATAGGAACTCCTGTCTTAGGAGCTCGTATTGGTGGAATTCCTGAACTTATAGAGGACAATATATCTGGTATGACTTTTGAAAGCAGAAACGTGGACGATTTAAAAAAGAAAATTGAAGAAATGTTTAATTTTCCATTTAACTATCATGATATAGCCCAAAAAGCACAAGAAAAATATAACGCAGAAACATATTATAAAGAAATTTTAAACTTATACAAATAACTATGGTAAATAAAAACGTACCCCAACCCACAGATGCGAGCATTATTCTTACATATCGCTGTCCAATGAAATGTAAAATGTGTAATATTTGGTTCAATCCAACCAAAAAAAGTGAAGAAATTAAAGCTTCTGATTTAAGGACTCTTCCCCATCTAAAATTTATAAACCTCACAGGTGGAGAACCATTTATTCGGGAAGATTTGGCAGAAATTGTTGAAGAATGTTACAAACATACAGATCGAATCGTTATTTCAACCTCTGGCTGGTTTGAAGATAAAGTCGTTGCTTTAGCTAAAAAATTTCCTAATATTGGTATTCGAATATCTATTGAGGGACTAAGCCAAAAAAATGATGAATTACGTGGTCACGCAGGAGGCTTCGATAAAGGATTACGTACTTTACTAACATTAAAACAAATGGGATTAAAAGATATCGGTTTCGGCTGTACTGTATCGAATAATAATTCTGCAGATATGCTTTCTCTATATCAACTATCTCTATCTTTAGGTATGGAATTTGCAACCGCAGCATTTCACAACTCCTACTACTTCCATAAAGAGGATAATGTAATTACCAACAAAGATGAAGTTTGCAAAAACTTTGAACAATTAATCGAATGGCAATTAAAAGAAAAACATCCTAAAAGTTGGTTTCGTGCATGGTTCAATATGGGATTAATCAATTATATTGAAGGAGGACGACGTATGCTACCTTGTGAAGCTGGTTCAGCGAACTTTTTTATTGATCCATTTGGTGATGTATATCCGTGTAATGGACTTGAAGAAAAATACTGGAAAAAATCAATGGGCAACATACATGAAACCCCTAATTTTATGGATATATGGGAAAGTGACCGTGCACAAGAAGTTCGTGCAATGGTTCGTAAATGTCCTAAGAATTGCTGGATGGTAGGAACGGCTAGTCCTGTTATGCACAAATACATCAAATATCCTTTAAAATGGGCCATCAAAAATAAGATTCGTAGCTTGCAAGGTAAACCAGCATGCCTTGATAAAAAATGGTGTGATGTGGGACAAGACCCTTGCCAAGGTGATTTAAGAGAGAAATTTTAAATCTAGCAAAATGAAAATTGTAGTAACTGGGACTCGTGGTATCCCTAATATTATGGGAGGAGTAGAAACTCATTGTGAAGAATTATTTCCACGTATAGCAGCGAAAGGATATGATATCACCGTTATCCGCAGAAAGAGTTATGTAAAAGATTCACTGAAAGAATACAAGGGAGTAAAATTAATCGACCTTGAAACTCCTAAGAAAAAATCATTTGAAGCAATTATTCATACCTTCAAAGCGATTATAAAAGCAAAATCCCTACACGCGGATATTGTCCACATTCATGCCATAGGACCAGCCTTACTTACTCCAGTAGCACGATTACTTGGAATGAAAGTTGTATTTACACATCATGGACCTGATTATGACCGAGACAAATGGGGTAAAACTGCTAAGGTTATGCTAAAATTGGGAGAACGAATGGGTACTACATTTGCTAATGAAGTCATAGTAATATCTAATGTAATCAATAATATCTTAATACAAAAATATAACCGAAGGGATTGTCATCTAATTTATAATGGGGTTCCTAAGCCAGATTTTTGTGAATTTCCTGAATATTTCCAAGAATTAGGAATAGAAAAAGGAAAATATATCTTAGGTATGTGTAGATTCGTACCAGAAAAGAACCTTCATCACCTTGTAGAAGCATTTTCTAAAATTAATACATATGACTATAAACTTGTATTAGCAGGTGATACAGATTTCGAAGATGATTATTCTCGAAAGTTGAAAGAACTAGCAAAAAAACATGGTGTAGTACTTACTGGTTTTATTAAAGGAACAAAACTACATTCCCTGCTAACTCATACACGCTGTTTTGTTCTCCCCTCTTCCCATGAAGGACTCCCTATCGCTCTATTAGAAGCAATGAGTTATAATCTACCTGTAATTGTCAGTGACATTCCTGCAAATTTAGAAATTGGTTTAAACCCAGAAAACTATTTTAAGGTAGGAAATGTAGATGAATTAGCAGAAAAGCTTCAATATAATCTACAAAATCCGTTACAAAGAGTTGAATATAATATGCAACAATACAATTGGGATAATATTGCTGAACAAGTACAACATATATATAATTCTATATTGAATAACTCTAAAAAATAAAGATATGTTAGAAGCAAACATTATTTTAAAAGACAAAACTGTGTTCATCACAGGTGTAGCTGGATTTATCGGGAGTTATTTAGCTCTCGAACTCTTAAAAAGATATCCTACCATACAAATTGTAGGTATTGATTCCATTACAAATTATTATGATATCTCATTAAAAGAAGAAAGATTACAAAAACTAAAAAAAAATAAACATTTCATATTCATAAAAGGAAACATTGCTGATAAATTACTCATCAATAAAATTTTCACTGAATACAAACCTAATATTGTTGTTAATTTAGCTGCCCAAGCAGGAGTACGCTATAGTATCACTAATCCTGATTCATACATAGAAAGTAATTTAATTGGCTTTTACAATATTCTAGAAGCGTGTCGACATGCAAACCCCGAAATAGAACACTTAATTTATGCATCATCTTCAAGCGTATACGGAAGTAACAAAAAAGTACCATATAGTACAGATGATAAAGTAGATAATCCCGTCAGTTTATACGCAGCTACAAAAAAAAGTAATGAATTAATGGCTCACGCTTATTCTAAACTGTATAATATACCATCAACTGGATTAAGATTTTTTACCGTATATGGACCTGCAGGAAGACCTGATATGGCTTATTTTGGGTTTACCAATAAACTAAGAGAGGGAAAGAATATTCAAATCTTTAATTACGGAAATTGTAAACGCGATTTCACTTACATAGACGATATCGTAGAAGGAATCATCCGTGTTATGCAACATGCCCCAGAACGTAAAAACGGCGAAGATAATTTACCAATACCACCTTACAAAGTATACAATATAGGAAATAATCAGCCTGAAAATTTACTAGATTTCGTCACTATCTTACAAGAAGAATTAATCAGAGCAAATGTTTTACCTTCCAATTATAATTTCGAAGCTCATAAAGAACTTGTTCCTATGCAACCTGGAGATGTACCAATGACATATGCAGATACAACTCCGCTAGAAAATGACTTTGGATTTAAACCATCTACATCTTTAAGAAATGGATTAAGAGCTTTTGCTGAATGGTATGCCCAATATTATAAATGTAATAAGTAAAAATATGAAAGATTATAAAATAGCAGTAGCCGGAACGGGCTACGTCGGACTTTCAATTGCCACGTTATTGTCACAACATCATCAAGTTACTGCAGTGGATGTCATCCCTGAAAAGGTAGAGAAAATCAACAAACGTATCAGCCCGATTCAAGACGAATACATCGAGAAATATCTGGCAGAAAAGGAACTGAGTCTGACTGCCACACTGGACGGGGCTTCAGCTTATAAAAATGCAGATTTTGTAGTCATTGCAGCCCCCACCAACTATGACCCGGTGAAGAATTACTTCGACACGAGTCACGTAGAAGAAGTAATTAATTTGGTACTGGAAGTAAACCCGGACGCGGTAATGGTAATCAAAAGTACCATTCCAGTAGGATATTGCCGCAGTCTGTATGTGAAATATGTAGAGAAATTCCGCACCACTCCTACCCTCGCCGGAAAGAAATTCAACCTACTGTTCTCACCAGAGTTCCTGCGTGAAAGCAAGGCTCTATATGATAACCTCTACCCTAGCCGTATCATTGTAGGCTTCCCCAAAATAATTGATGGACGGGATGCAGAAAATGAAGCCATCCGTGCCATTGCAGGAGAAAACCTGGAAGAAAAGGCACATGAATTTGCGGCACTCTTGCAGGAAGGCGCCATCAAAGAAAACATTGATACATTGTTCATGGGCATGAAAGAAGCAGAAGCAGTGAAGCTGTTCGCCAATACTTATCTAGCCCTGCGTGTATCTTACTTTAACGAGTTGGATACCTACGCCGAAGTAAAAGGACTGGATACACAAGCTATTATTCAGGGTATTTGTTTGGACCCGCGTATTGGTACTCATTACAACAATCCTTCATTTGGCTACGGAGGTTACTGTTTGCCAAAGGATACCAAACAACTATTGGCTAACTATCAAGATGTACCGGAGAATCTGATTCAAGCTATTGTAGAAAGTAATCGCACACGTAAAGATTTTATTGCAGAACAAGTGTTAAACAATGCTGGTTACTATTCAACCAACTCACAATGGAATATATCCAAAGAACATAATGTAACCATTGGAGTATATCGCTTGACCATGAAATCAAACAGCGACAATTTCCGCCAAAGCAGTATTCAGGGAGTCATGAAACGTATCAAGGCGAAAGGAGCTACGGTCATTATCTATGAACCCACACTGGAAGACGGAAGCACCTTCTTCGGTTCCAAGATAGTAAACAATCTAAAAGAATTCAAAAAACAGAGCCAAGCCATCCTTGCCAATCGCTATGACAGTTGTTTGGATGACGTGAAAGACAAAGTCTATACACGAGATATTTTCAGAAGAGATTGATTTAATAAAAAAATTAAGAAAAGTTATAGTTAAAAGCTAAACAGCTACCAAAACAAGCTTAAATAACATGGAAAGAAAAGTAGCATTAATCACAGGTATAACAGGTCAGGACGGTTCGTTCCTGGCCGAATTTTTATTAGAAAAAGGTTATGACGTGCACGGCACCATCCGCCGCTCGTCTGTGGATTTCCGCGAACGTATCGCACACCTGGAAGGAAAACCGAACTTCCACTTGCACTATGCGGACCTGACGGACTCCATGAGTATGTTGCAGGTAGTGAGCAAGGTGCGCCCCACGGAAATCTACAACCTGGCCGCACAGAGCCACGTGCAAGTGAGCTTCGACTCGCCGGAATTTACGGCCAACGTGGATGCTACAGGGGTACTCCGTGTATTGGAAGCCGTACGTCTGTGTGGACTGACAGAGACTTGCCGCATCTATCAGGCATCTACTTCGGAACTGTATGGAAAGGTGGAAGAAGTGCCGCAGAACGAGAACACTCCGTTCCATCCTTACAGCCCGTATGCAGTGGCTAAGCTGTATGGCTTCTGGATTGTGAAGGAATACCGCGAGGCTTATAATATGTATTGCTGCTCGGGTATCTTGTTCAACCACGAATCAGAACGCCGCGGAGAAACGTTTGTCACACGTAAGATTACGCTGGCTGCGGCCCGTATCGCACAAGGCAAGCAGGAAAAGCTGTACCTGGGTAACCTCGACTCGCTGCGCGACTGGGGATATGCCAAGGATTACGTGGAATGTATGTGGCTGATTCTGCAGCATGAAACGCCGGAAGATTTCGTCATCGCTACGGGTGTGCAGCACAGTGTACGTGAATTCTGTTACCTGGCATTCAAGTATGCAGGCATCGAACTGGAATTCAAGGGTGAAGGTATCAACGAAAAGGGTTACGACAAGGCTACCGGCAAGTGCCTGGTAGAGGTAAGCGAGGATTTCTACCGCCCGACAGATGTAGTGAACCTCTGGGGTGACCCGACAAAGGCGAAGGCTAAGTTAGGCTGGAACCCGTCGAAGACAACCTTTGAGGAGCTGGTAAAAATCATGGTGGATGCGGATATGGCAAAAGTGGCCGTAGAAAAGGCGGGAGAACAGATTCGCACGAACCTGGCAGAGTACCTGGAGAAGGGAATCGTGAAATAATGAAGAATGAGGAATGA
>UMCZ01037311.1_pt1 | contig 54550 bp, 45 predicted proteins | sample 1964371 | NCBI WGS metagenome assembly UMCZ01 (sample SAMEA4835982, study PRJEB28245) | human gut metagenome | biome: gut microbiome; material: fecal sample | place: Denmark | collected 2008
GCGGTGATACGGATGGAAGCAGCGGTGGCGGAGGGGAAAATCCCGATCCGGATCCTGACCCTGATCCGGGTGATGATTGCCCGCCGAACAGCCACTTGCAAGACGGTATCTGTATCTGCGACAGCGGTTACGGAAACTACGGAGATATGCCAAACTGCCATGCGACGGTAGCTAATTGCAGCGTGCAGGAGGCAGACCAATGCAAAACATGTAACGGCGGATATATACTGGAAAATAATGTTTGTTACGCGCAGATTGATCATTGTATTGCTCAAAGTGGTAAAACATGTTCTCAGTGCGAAACCGGATTTGGAATTCATGGTGGAGACGGAACCAAATGCTATCCGGACATAGAACACTGCAAAAACCAGTATATGGATATTTGTCAGGAATGTGAGGCAGGCTACGGTACTTATTCAGATGACAGCCGGTGCTATAAAACGGTTGAAAACTGCTTACATCAGGTTCAGGATGTCTGTAAACAGTGTATGCCCGGCTATGACACTTTTGGTGATCCCTATAGATGTTATGACAAAAATCCGTGTGCCGCGTACCCGAATTCTGTGCCGGCGGAAGGTGGAACCACCTGTGTTTGTAATGCTGACAAGGGCTATACCGGAGACCCCTATGGCGAGGGGTGTTCCCAGACGACCGGAGGCGATTATAACGAAGGTGATGAAGATAACGAAGAATGGAATAATTACAACGAGTTGTATTGCAATTCCCACGGAAAATATGACACGGATACAAAAAGGTGTCTCTGCTATACGGGATACACCGGAGACAGCTGCTCCGAATGCAGTGCGAATTATCTGAATTTCGGCGGTATGTGTTTCCGTGATTTGGAATGCCCGCAGAAAGGGAATCATTTGGTTCAGGAAAACGATACCTGTGTCTGCGATATCGAAAACGGATATATCCCCTATTATGATGAAGGCGGAAGAATGACCTGCATGGCGCAGATAACCTGTGATTTGCACCATGAACAAATTGGGCCGGATGAATGTGTCTGCAAACCTGATTTTGACGAAAATTGCGAAAATTGTAAAGAAGGGTTTGAATATGACAGCACGTCGGACAGCTGTCTGCGTACGGAATATATCTGTGAAGAAGAATGGACAGGGGATCAATGCGACATTTGCCCTGTACAATTCAAGATAACGGTAGACAGCAGCGGCCGCCACTGCGGTTTGGAATGCGCAGATAACCGTGCGCCGATTGCCGAAAACCCGACTTGCGAAACCTGTGCTCCGGGCTATGAGTTCAGCAGTATCGACAACACCTGTATTACAACCGAGTGTACGACCGGACAGGAGGGGTACATAAAAGATGAAGAAACCGGGGCTTGCCGATGCGATACCGAAAACGGCTGGAGAATGAGTGCGGCAGGTGTTTGCGAGAAGATGGAAGGAGATTTGATAGGATCGTCAGATTCTAATATTAATAATGCCAAGATTACGGTGGCCAACGACGGCGTATTGCGCGACGTTTACGGGATGAAACCGGTATTGAGCGAAGATGATGAAGGCAATATCACCTATTATGACAGTGTCTATAATGCGCTGACATCATCCGGAACAAATCAGGGAACTATTGATATAACCAACAGCAATACCGGCGGTAATTTTGTTTATGGCATATATTCTCAGTCCGATATATATAACAGCGCCGTAATTAGCAATACGGCCGAAGAATGCGACGGATGCAACAATAGGGCAACCGGCACCATAAGCATTAAAGACGACAATACGTCTTCTGAAATTTACGGGATGTATAATTCCTCCGAAAACAACATATATAATAGTTTTTCTTTTGGAACGGGACAGGGAGCTACAAAAAATGGTTCGGACGGCTCGATAATTATCACTAAATCAGAAACGAGCAGCGGTAACATTATTGGTATGCAGGGCGGTAAAAATCTCTATAACGCTTACGCCAATACCAGTGACGGTGTAAATACCAATGTTAGAGCAGTGGGAAAAATCAATATTACCCATAATGGATATGGCGACGTTATCGGTATCAGGGGAACAAACAGCGCCGGCAAGATAAACAATGCGCTGGCATACCTGAATTCGGCCGTCTCGGATGCTGTGGCGGAAGGTTCAATCGTATTGTCAGGAAAAGGCAACGTTTACGGAATATACGGCAACGGGACGATAGCCAACAGCGAAACCCAGTTTAATAAAAACTATAATATGCTTAAGGATTTCAGTTCCCACGGCGTAATTGACGTAACCACGCGGTCCGATACGGCAGCGGCTTATGGTATTTATGCAGCGGGTGCCAAGGATACCAAAACAAGTGTATATAATGCGATGGGATACAACAGTACCGGCGATATTAAAGTTCGCAATACATCTGGCGGCAGTGCGTTTGGCATATATTCCGCGGCGCAGACCTATACCGGTGATGATGATGTCGTCTATTACAATAATACATATAATGCTTTCCGTTCGTCAGCTATCTATGGTGATAGCGTCGCTACCGGAAATATTGACATGACAATAGAGGGATACAGTTCTCTTGGTCAGCAGGTTGCAGGGATTTATGCCGCAGGCAATGCTTTTAACTCTTATGCTAATTCCGGTTCTGACGTTATGTTGGAAACGATAGGCAATATAACCATAAACGATAAAAGCGAAACCGGAAATATGAACCTTCGCGGTATTGAAAGCAACGGGGCAACGATAGCCAATGCATACAGTACGGGGCAAAATCAGAATACGGCAACAAAAGTAACCGGCAACATAAACGTAAATATTCTTGCCACCAAAAACGGCTTGTCAACGGCTTCGGGAATTTTCAGCGATTCGATAAATCCGCAGGGAACAAAGATTTATAATGCGGCTTTGGTTAATGATAAAAATAACGTTGAAGGAAACATCACTGTAAATGCTTCCAGCGGACGGGCGCCGAACCGTATGTACGGCATTTACGCGACAAGTTACAAAACCGGAGAAAACGCCGAAGATGCACAGCCCAAGACTGTATATAATGCCTATTATGAAAACGGAAGCGATGTTGCAGAAGGGAAAGTGCGCGGAAATATAAACGTCATTGCAAAAAACGCGACTACAAATTCAATGGGTGAGTATTACGGCATCTATGTACAGGACGGTGCTGCTTATAATGCATACAGCTCAAACGCCAATGCCGATGTAATCGGAACTATTACGGTCGATGTTGTCGGCGGAGCTAACGGCGGCATTGCGGCAGGTATGTACGGCAGCAATGCGACATTGAACAATTCCGGTGCCGGTTCGTCCATAAATGTAACCTCAAAAGGCAAGGCCATTGCCTATGGCATGAAAGGCGATAATGCTCATATCACAAACAATGCGGAAATCAATGTCAAAAGCACCAGTGGTGCCGATGCATACGGAATATATGTCAATAAAGGGTCTGCAATTAATGATGTCAGCGGGGTAATTAACGTTACCGGAGATGGCAATAACTATGGTATCTATGCAATATCCGACGGTACGGCTTCGGGCAAGGCGACCGTTATAAACCGCGGTACGATTAATTTAACCGGGAACGGGAATAATACCGGTATTTATGCCGCCGGCGAAACGGCAACCGTCAGCAATACCGGAACAATAAATATAAACGGCGAGGGCTGCAGCGGCGGCGATTGCAACAATGGCTCGTCAATCGTTTTGGAAAATGGCGCAACGTTTGACAACAGTGGTACGACCTCCAGTACCGGCAGCATGGATTTTAACGAATGGGGCGGCAATGTCGTATTGAGCCAGGGCGGAAAATTTGAAGCCGAAGACAGTATCAGCGGCGATTTGAAAGTATCCTCAAATGTCGTAACCGATACTTTTAAAACGACATCAATGGTGGAAGACGCTCTCACGGCTGATGATGTCAGCGGTGTTAACCTGAGTTCAAAATCCTATCTCTACAATGCCGGAGTTAAAGAAAACGACAAAGGCAGCTATGATGTTGTCATGGAAATGAAAGATTTTAATGAAGTTACAAATGACGATATGGCGGCGTATCTGGAACAAAATTATGCAAATGAAAAGAACAGTGAGCTTTTCAATGCGTTGAAATCGGCCTCGACAGCCCGCGAATACCGGCAGACGGAAGCCGATGTTACCGGAACGTCGACATTGCCGAATATGGCACAGGAAAATCTGAAAGTTCAGCGCAGTCTGGACCGTACAATGATGGCACAGTTGTTTAAAGACGGCGAAGACGTCCGAAGAATGGTCGGAGCCGACGGATTGTATATCGGACGCGATGACCACGGAACACTCAGCGGATATGATATAACATCGCAGAGTATGTATGCCTTGTACGATAAAAAAATGGACAACAGCTATCGTCTCGGTCTTGGTATGAGCTTTACGCATACCGATACGGATTATAATAACGATTCGACCAGAAAGAGCTTTATGGTTCAGGGGTATGTTCCGTTAACCTATACGAACGGTAAAGGGTTGACGGCAGTTTCGATGGCTCGTCTGGGCTTTGCTGATGGCGATTATAAACGGCGGGGATACAAACATACCTATGAAGCCGATACGACCGAAATTACCTATGGCTGGCTGAACGAATTGCGCTATACGATGAATCTCGGAGTCGTAAATCTGACGCCGTTTGTCGGGTTGAATGCAGTCGGGTGGTATCAGGACGATATAGATGAGGGAAATGATGCGTTGGCATTGCAGATTGCGTCATCCCATGTCTTTTCTCTTGAAAGCGCTCTGGGACTGTATATAGACAAGGATGTGGAATTTGCACCGGATAATAAGCTGAATGTAGCATTGGGTATAGGATATTATCATGAGTTTGCCGACCCATACCGCGGTTTGGATGCACAAATTAATGATACCATCGGCTCATATAAGCTTCGTGATGTAGAACATCTTAATTCGCGTGATCGCGGCATTTTGTCGGCAAAAGTTAATTATGATTATAAAGATTTTTCAATTTACGGCGAACTGATGCAGTATCTGGAAAAGGAATATCCGATAAAAGTTGACGTTGGTCTTAAATATAAATTTTAAATAAAACGCCTTTTGTCAGGTATTTGTGCAAAAAAAATATGAATATGGATAAAAAAAGCTTTATTTTAAAATTTTTTATGTTATAAAGTTGATATAATCTTTCATAAAAACTTGAAAGTGGGGTCGAAAGCCCCGCTTTTTTGTTACTTCGGACAAGGAGAATATAATGCAGAGGCATTATTTGGCAGATATAATAGAACCGGTTGTTGACGGGGAAGGGTTTGAAACGGTCAGGATTCTGACAATGGGTGAAACCAATCAGACATTGCAGATTATGATTGAACATAAAGACCATGATAAAGAACTGACGGTAGATGACTGTGCCAAGGTCAGCCGCGCTGTTTCGGCGGCGTTGGACGAGGCGGATCCGATAGAAAACCGCTATACGCTGGAAGTCAGTTCTCCGGGGCTTGACCGTCCGTTGACCAAAGCTGAACATTTCCGCCGTTTTACAGGATACGTTGTCAAACTGGAAACTGTTGAACCGGTAGAAAAGAGAAAGCGTTTTAAAGGAATTGTAAAGGCCGTATCCTCAGACAACGTTATAACGCTTGAAATGGACGGTGCGGATTTTGATATTGCCTTTGACAATGTAGCCAAGGCAAAAATCGTATTAACCGACGAACTGTGGGAGCAGTATCTGAAATCCCGCAAATCGTCAGATGCTTGATTGTTTAACCTAACCAGAGATGGATTAACCATTAATTTATTTAACCCACATAAAAAGAGGACACTATGGAAAATATTGTTAATATGCCCAGACCGGAAATTCTTATGGTAGCCGATACCGTTGCCAGAGAAAAGAATATTGACCGTGAAGATGTTTTTAAGGCTATGGAAGAAGCTATCCAGAAGGCCGGCCGTTCCAAATACGGGTTTGAACATGATATACGGGTAAATATTAACCGCAAGACCGGTGCTATCACATTAGCTCGTTACCGTGCTGTCGTTGACGTGATAGAAAACGAAACGACGGAGCTGACACTGGCAGAAGCTCAGCGGATAAACCCGGACATAAAAGTCGGAGAATATATCATAGACCCTCTGCCGCCGATTGATTTCGGCCGTATTGCGGCTCAGACTGCCAAGCAGGTCATTATGCAAAAGGTTCGTGAGGCCGAGCGCAACAAACAATATGAAGAATATAAGGAAAAGATTGGTACGATTATCAATGGTACGGTTAAACGGGTTGAATTCGGTAATGTAATCATTGATATGGGTAAAACCGAGGCTGTTTTGCGCCGTGATGAAATCATTCCCCGGGAAAATTTCAAAAACGGCGACCGCGTTCGTGCTTATGTGCTGGATGTCCGTCGCGAAACTCGCGGACCGCAGATTTTCCTTTCTCGCACTTGTCCGGAATTTATGGCCAAGCTGTTTACGTCCGAAGTGCCGGAAATTTATGACGGTCTGGTAGAAATTATGGGTGTGGCGCGTGATCCGGGCTCAAAAGCGAAAATTGCCGTTCGCGCCAAGGATTCGTCTATTGACCCGGTAGGTGCTTGCGTAGGCTTGCGCGGCATTCGTGTTCAGGCGGTTGTAACCGAACTTCAGGGTGAAAAAATTGATATTGTGCCGTATTCTGCCGATAAGGCACAGTTTATCGTCAGCGCCTTGTCTCCGGCAGAGGTAAGCAAGGTGGTACTTGACGAAGAAAATAACCGGATTGAGGTTGTTGTTGCCGAAGACCAGTTTTCCATTGCTATCGGCCGCCGCGGCCAGAATGTCAAACTTGCGTCTCAGCTGGTCGGCTCTGATATTGACATTTTGACGGAAGAGCAGGAGCGCGAACGCCGTGCCAATGAAAACCGGATTCGCTCTGAGCGTTTCGTCTCGGCGCTTGATGTCGATGAAATGATTGCTCACGTTTTGATTTCTGAAGGCTTTTCAACGGTTGACGAGATTGCGATGGTTGATTTGTCCGAGCTTTCTTCAATTGACGGTTTTGATGAAGATTTGGCGACCGAACTGCAAAATCGCGCCAAAGCTTTTGTTCAGAAACGTAACGAGGAATTTGCCGAAAAGAGCAAGTCGCTTGGGGTTGATGACAGCCTGAAAACGATTTCCGGACTTGACCAGGATATGATTTTAAGCTTGGCCGAACACGGCGTTAAAACGCTTGATGATTTGGCAGACCTTGCTGCCGATGAACTTATTGAGATTCTCGGCGACGGCGTTATTACCGAAGTTGAAGCCAACCGAGTTATAATGGCCGCCCGAGAGCATTGGTTTGCCGACGAGGAAAAGAACTAAGCGGAGGTTCGGATGTCAAGAGAGCTGATTGAGCGCAAATGTATTGTGGAAGGAACCGTAAAGCCGGTAGCGGAGTTGCTGCGCTTTGTGGAACTGAACAATGCCCTTTTGCCGGACTTTAATAAAAAGCTTCCGGGGAAAGGAATGTATGTTACCGGCAATCGGCTCTCTCTGACGAAAGCATTGGAGAAAAAGTTCTTTAATAAGGCAAGCCGCCATAATCTGAAAATCGCCGAAGGGTTTGCCGAAATGGTTGAGGATTTAATAAAACAAAAGGCATTGGACAGTCTGAACCTGGCCCGGAAAGCCGGTGCATTGGTTACAGGTTTTGAAAAAGTGAAAGAGGCAGTCAAAAAAAACAAAGTAGATTTTATCGTGGAAGCGGCGGATGCCGGCGACGACGGGAAAGAAAAAGTGGCATTCTTTGCTAAAAGTATTGAAATATTTAATTTATTTAGTATAGATGAATTAGATATGGCTTTAAATAAAGAAAATACGGTACATCTGGCTGTTTTAAAAAGCGATATGTCCCGTATGGTTTATAATAATTTAAAAAAGTATCAAAACTTTTTATCGTAAACGGAGAAAATAACGAATGACAGAAGATAATGGCAAAAAACTAACATTATCCGGAAAATCCACCCTCACTTTGAAAAAAACGAATATGACTCTGAAACCCGAGGGCAAAAAGGTTGTTCAGGTAGAAGTCAGAAAGAAAAGGTTTGTAAATCCGCAGACGCAGTCCAAGCCGGCGGTTGAAATTGATGAAACTCTGGCACAAAAGCTGGAGCTTTTGGCTAAAGCAAAAGAACACGAAGCTAAAAGAAAACAGGAAGAAGAAGAAAAAGCTTTGCTGCGCCAGAAGCAAAAGGAAGAAGCTTTAAAAAAGCAACAGGAAGAAGCTGAGAAAGAAGCTCGTGAAAAAGCTGCGGCAGAAAAGGCTGCAGCCGAGCGTAATGAAAAAAATGCCGCTTCAGCCGTTAATTTTTCCGAAAGTGATAACAAATCCTATAATTCCAAGCATAAAAAAGATGATTATGATGAGGATGACGAGGATGATGACTACTACGCCAAAAAAGGCAAAAAGTCTTCGCCGGCAGAAAGCGGAAAACCGATAAGCCGCGAAGAGGCATTTGAACAGGAACGCAAAAAAATTCAGAAACGCAGTTTTGAAACGCCGAAACGCAATACGAAAATCAGCGTTAACTCGTATATGTTTAATGATGATGACGACGATGATTACGGTTATGGGGCACCTCGCCGTCGTTTTAAGAAAAAGGCGCCGAAACCGCAAAGCCAGCCGCAGGCTCCTCAGGAAAAAATAATCAAAGAAGTCATAATCCCTGAAATTATCACTGTGCAGGATTTGGCAAACCGTATGGCGGAAAAAAGCTCTGATGTTATCAAAAAGCTGATGTCCTTGGGCGTTATGGCGACGATTAACCAGGCGATTGATGCCGATACGGCGCAGATTGTCGTTGAAGAAATGGGACATAAATTTAAACGCGTGGCCGAAAGCGATGTTGAGGAAGGCCTGACCGGTCCGGCTGATACCGAGGCCGATTTGCTGCCTCGTCCGCCGGTAGTAACTGTTATGGGACACGTTGACCACGGTAAAACGTCCTTGCTGGATGCGCTGCGTGAAACGAATGTTGCTGCACGTGAAGCAGGCGGCATCACGCAGCACATCGGCGCTTATCAGATTACGCTGGATAATGGCCAGAAAATTACGTTCATTGATACGCCGGGACACGAAGCATTTTCTGAAATGCGTGCCCGCGGAGCCAAGGTAACCGATATTGTCGTTTTGGTTGTTGCCGCCAATGACGGGATTAAACCGCAGACTGTTGAAGCTATCCGCCATGCTCAGGCGGCAAATGTTCCGATTGTGGTTGCGATTAATAAGATAGACTTGCCCGGTGCAGACCCGATGAAAGTCAAAACCGAGTTGTTGCAGCATGGTATTGCCGTAGAAGAAATGGGCGGCGAAAGCCTGTGCGCGGAGGTTTCGGCCAAAAAACGCATCAATATTGACAAACTTGTTGAGGCAATTTTGCTGCAGGCGGAAATTTTGGACTTAAAAGCTAATCCGAACCGTGCCGCCGAAGGTGCCGTTATTGAAGCCAAAATGGAAAAAGGGCGCGGAAATGTTGCGACGGTTCTGGTACAAAACGGAACTTTAAAAGTCGGTGAAGTATGCATTGCCGGCAAAGAGTGGGGACATGTCCGTGCCATGTTTAATGAAAACGGTAAAAAGGTGTTTGAAGCAGCACCGGCAACGCCGGTTGAGGTTTTGGGGCTGCAGGGGACGCCTTCTGCCGGTGATGATTTTATCATCGTTAAAGATGAAAACCAGGCGCGCGAAGTAACCGCTTACCGTATTCGTAAAGAACGTGAAGCCAAATTGGTCAAAAGCGCAAAATCGGCGATGGAACAAATGCTGGATAAAATTAAATCCGGTGAATCCAAGCAATTGGCCGTTATCATCAAGGCTGACGTTCAGGGTTCTATTGAAGCAATTGAAGGCACAATCAATAAATTGTCCACTGATGAAGTTTCCGTGCATATTCTGCATTCGGCAGTCGGTCCGATTTCTGAATCTGACGTAACCTTAGCCAAAGCATCAAATGCATTTATTATCGGCTTTAACGTCCGTGCCATTCCGCAGGCTAGGGACATGGCTCGCCGCGATGGAATTGATATCCGCTACTATTCCATCATTTATGATGTTGCCGATGATGTGAAAAAAGGTCTTGAAGGTTTGTTGTCGCCGGAATTGAGAGAAAAATTCCTCGGCTATGCCGAAATCCGCAATGTATTTAATATTACCGGTGTCGGCAAGGTGGGTGGCTGTATGGTTACTGAAGGTATGGTAAAGCGCGGTGCAAAAGTGCGCCTGCTTCGTGATAACGTTGTTATTCATGATGGAAATCTGGCTCAGCTGAAACGCTTTAAAGAAGACGTCAAGGAAGTTAAAGAAGGCTACGAATGCGGGATGAGTTTCGAAAATTATAATGACATTCAGGTTGGTGATTATATTGAATGTTATGAAATAGAAACAATTGCGGCAAAACTTTAAAGGGGAAAAGCCTATGATAAGCAGAAACAGCAAAGAGCCGTCACAGCGTCAGCTCCGTATTGCTCAGGAGATAAGGAAAATTATTGCCGGCGCTCTGGAAAAAGGAGAAGTCCGCAATCCTTTAATCTTAGACAATCTGGTAACGATAACGGACGTTGACATTTCGCCGGATTTAAAATACTGCACTGTCTATTTTATGACTTTGAACGGGAAAAATCTGGGGCAGATTGAAGATGATTTGAATGCCGAAGTCTGGGGAATGAAAAAACTGATAGCTTCCAAATTAAAACTTCGCTATACGCCGGATTTGAACTTTCGGATGGATACTTCTTTTGCCGAAGTCGACAGGATTGAAAAACTGTTGCGCGACCCCAAAGTTGAGCAAGACTTGAAAAAAGAATAATGGTTTCATCAAAGATGAGGTTCTCCGAAAGATGAGGCAAAGAATAAATTTATTCCATATGAAAAATCCCTTTAAGCGCTTTGGCTTAAAGGGATTTCTTTTAGAAGAGTTTGCCTTCGGTAACCTTTGGGCAAACAAAGTCGGGATAAATTTGTTGGGTTTCAATCAGCGACATCACAGTTTTGTCGTTAACGTCTTTCCCCTGCTGCAGAATAGTATATTCCGTTACGCCGCCTTCAACAACAAGACAGGATTTTATACCAGCCCGGTTGGCTCCGAGAATGTCTGTTTGCAGAGTGTCGCCGACCATCAGAATTTGTTCTTTCGAAACATTTTCAAATCCTCTTAATGCCCGGTCAAAAATCTTAGGATCCGGCTTGCCGTAAATGACGGTTTTGCCCCCCATCTGCCGAAAAGCCTGACAAATAAGACCTTGCCGGACGACAAATTTACCACCTTCGTTAGCACGCAAGTCCGGATTGGCACAGACCATTTCCAAATTACGTTTGCGGATTTTTTCCAGTTCCGGAATAAAGTCATCAATATCCATTCTGTCCTCACCGTGAATCTGTGGTACGCCGCAATAGGCAAAATCAGCTTTTTCCATATCTTCTGTAACCGAATAGACCGAATCTTTAAATAAATCCGGCAGCTTGTCTTCTGGACGTTTAAAATTTGCTGTCCCAAAAACATACATTGTTGTTCCCGGAACAGGAACATCGCCGCGTTGAATGGCTTCGTATCCGAACTGGCCGGAAGTAACGACATCATCATAATGTACGCCTTTGAACATGCCTTTCTTGGCATATTTGCTGACAGCATCGGCAGAACCGAAAGAAGCATTTGACAATATGATAACTATCTTTCCGTCTTCTCTCAGTGTTTTCAAAGTTTGCAAAACGGTCGGGCTAACGCCGGAACCAAAGTTGATTACCCCGTACATATCAAAGATGACGACTTTCATCTCTTTGACAATTGTTAAAAATTTTTCCATAAGAATAAAATTAATGACATAAAAATTATATTTGTCTAAAATGTATCATCATTAGCCTGTTAAGTCAATATAAAATAATGGCAAAATAAAATTTTTGTATTATAATCAACCCGAAAAGAAAATTTACGATAGGAAAAAAACATGAAAAGTTTTATTGACGAATTTAAGAAATTTGCCATGCGCGGCAATGTTATTGATATGGCTGTCGGTATTATTATTGGTGCCGCATTTGGCAAAATAGTCGATTCTCTGGTAAAAGACATTATGATGCCGCCAATAGGCCTGCTATTGGGAAAAGTTGATTTTTCCGATTTGAAGCTTTATCTGACCCACGGTGAGAATCCGGTAACCGTAAACTATGGATTGTTTATCAATGCGTTAATTAGTTTTCTGATTGTAGCCTTTGCCGTATTTATTCTGATTAAGGCTATTAATAAGCTTCAGGAAAGAATGGTCAAAGAAGAAGCAGCAGCAGCTCCGGCAGAGCTGGCGACAAAAATCTGTCCGTATTGCTGTTCGGAAATCTCTGCCCAAGCCTGCCGTTGTCCACACTGCACATCTGAATTGAAATAGAAAAACAGCTTGCTTCCTGTATCAACTGCAAAAATTTAAAGAGCAATTCTGGCAATGCGGCGCAACGTCAAAATTTTTGATACGGCAGAAATTTCAAGTTGATATAAGAGGTAAAGGTACGAAAGAAAACGGGCGCATCTGTTTTGACGGTAAAGTTGATGCGATTATCTTCCTTGATAAAAAGCTCTGGATATATCTGCCGGTGTTAAAATTTTGGTTTCGTTTTCTTCCTTTTGGGCTCTTTCCTTGCCTTTAGTTTGGTCATTGGCAAAATCGGAACGTTCATCCATACGGCTCAGAGCGTATGTCGTTTTTCCCAAATCGTTGGATACGGTCTGAATACCGCCTTGGTTTCTGACTTGCAGTTTGTCAGTGTAATAAATCATATTATTATCTTTGTTGCAACAGGCAAGCATAAGCTCTTTCAATTTCAGATCGGCGTCGTCAGAGCGATTGACAATATTGGCAAATTGCGTTTTCAGATATTGGTCTTTATCTTTGTCGTTTTTTAAACCGCGCTCTTCAAGATAGCGGTCAATAGCCAAAAGTCCGTCGGTACTGGGCGAAAAGGAATTGGCGGATGCTGTTATTTGTTGGATAATTTCTTTTTTAGGCATCATCAAAGCGACACAGTCATCGGGAATGTCAATCTTTGTTCCGTAACCGATATCCAGATTTTTTGTCATATCCTTTAATATTTGCTGCTGCTCTCTTGCCGCTATGATACTGTTGACGATATTTGAGGAAGTACCTGACCTCGCCACATCGGAAAACTGTTCGGAACTGTAACCGGGGAGGTATTCTTTATCCCAATGTTCTGACGCCAGTCTTGCAATTCTGCCGATATCTTCGGGGAAAGCGGGGTTAAAACCATTTTTTTCAACAGAGTCTCTTAACCCGGGAACGATATCCATAATCTCGCCGATAGGTCTTTTCTCTCCGTTTAACTCTATTGTTTCCATTCCGGAAGCTTTGCAGTTTCTCCAAATATTGGCCAAGGTAAGACATTGCACCGTGTAAGCAGTTTTTTCCGTAACATAGTCTTTCTCAACTTTCATATCTGCTGTTTGGTACAAACGGGAATCTTCATCAATCTGTCCGCGCGCATCATGAACAAAATGCGTATTTTCATGACGTTCGGCAGCAATCTCCGCCGTCGGATTATTCGACATTAAGTGCAAATCCCAACTGTTTGGTATACGTTCGTTCAAAATATCCAATATCTCTTTGGATACGTTCCACTTGGGCATATGGATTTTTTTATCGCTTGAATCATAAAATGCCATATTGTCATAGTTATAATCTTCCTTGGTCTGAACGTTTCGTGTTTCCCGTTCTATTTCGTTTTTGGGTGATTTGAAATTCGATTTGTATTTTTTATAATCCGTATCCAATTCCTCTTCAATAACAAATCCCGGAAAAGAACCGATGGCCGTTTCCGTTTCTGCAATTTTTTTATTGTCATCGGCAACCGGCATCTGTAATTGCTGTACTAATCGGTTGCCTTGGTCTTCCTTAACCTTGAGATATGTTTCCGGATTTTCGCGGATAAAATCGGCTCTTTTGGCGTCTTGCTTCATTTCTAAACGTACAGCCTCTTTTTCCGGCATATTCGGGTGGGCTTCTTGAGCCTGCATTGCGGGAGTGCTTCCCAGCGCAATAACCATGGCAGCTGTTTTTGCTTTCTCTTTTATCTCATCAAATGTCGCCATTGTAAAGCTCCGATATAACAATAATTCCCGCTGTCTGTTTCCATAATAGCAGAAAAAAGATGTAAAGTAAAGGAAAAAGGCGATTCGCTAACGCTTCTCAGCAGCAGGAGAAGCCTCTGCCTCGACAGGAGTATCGTCTTCTTTTCTGAAAGACTCATACAGCAGTAACACAATACCCGATAAAACCAGCGGCAGCAGATAATAAATAATGCGGTAAGCAATCAACGCGCCGAATAAAATCGCTTGGTTGTCCTGTCCGGGAAGAATATTGGAGAAAACGAGTTCAAAAACGCCAAGCCCTCCGGGAACCTGGCTGTATACGCCAAGAACCTGAGCTATGATGAATGCTCCCATAAACGTAACAAAGTCAATCTCGACAAAACAGATTAAAACGGAGTAAAGCACCAGCGATGCCATCACGATATCAATACTGCCGATAAAAACCTGCTCAAGCGCCAGTTTAAAATTCGGCATCCGGAAATCCACTCCTTTAATAACCAAATCCTTTTTATAATAAATGCTAGCCCACAAATAAACAGCAAGACCGATAACCGACAGTATCATAGTTATAAAAGTCGACATTTTGGTGGAATCATTTCCGCCGAAAGCATGATCCGGCGTCAAAACATAACCGATAATAATCAGAAAGAAACAGGCTACAAGATAAGTAAAGCCGGAAAACGTTACCATTTTGACAATATCTCCGGGGCTTATTCCCCATCTGGAATAAAAGCGGTAGCGAACCGTACCGCCGGAAACGATGGCATGACCGGCATTGTTGCTGATGGAAAAGCCGACAAATCCGGTCAGAATCCATTTCCATGCAGCCAGTTTTCGTTGAATGTATTTTAGTGCCAGATAATCGTATGTAGATAAGGCAACATAGCCGGTAAACGAAGCGCAGAGGGCATAGAGAAGATTGTCCAGCGGAATGCTCAGCAGCGCATTTTTAAGCTCTTCCATGGAATATTTCGACAACTGCCTGTATATCATATATGCAGCCAGAACAAAGAAAAATAGTCCAAGCCAGGAAACGATTTTATTTAGTGCTGATGAAGCTTTCACCTTATTATTCTCCCGTAATTCTTAGTTAACCGTTTGCGTTGCCAAATCAGAATCCAAATTTGTATCAATGTAGACTTTCAGGCTGTTACCGAATGTCTGACGTATGAAAGAGGTAAGCTGGGAAGGGGCAGGTTTGTAGTTTTCCGCCTCAGATTGCACGGCCAGCAAATCTTCTATCCTCAAACTTTTTTCTATGTCGTCGCGCTTTTCTGCAGCTTCGCTCATACCCATAACCGAAGCGACATTATACAGGACATGGGCGTTTTTTATATTGCGCGTGTAAACCTTTCCTTCGGCCAGAATATCCGCCAGCCGCATAATGGCTTCCGGATTGCCCTGCGCAACCGACATACGCAGGTATTGTACGGCTCTGTTATAATTCTTCGGAGTTCCCCAGCCGTTGATATAAAAATCCGAAAGTACGTATTGAGCCTCGTCATACTGCGCGTCTGCTGCGGCCTTAATCAGCAGAAAAGCCTTTTTATAGTCGGGGCTGACCAAAAAGCCTTTATAGTAGGCATAACCCAGCAGAAATTTTGCCGTATTGTTTGTCGTCTGAGCCTGTTCCAGAAGCTTATATATTTTTTCAAAGTCAGCTTTGCTTTTTGTCTGCGGATCCGACCCCAGATAAATAATTGCCAGATTGACGGCCGCATCATTGCTGCCCAGTTTTGCTGCTTCGTCAAAATATTTTATGGCTGTCGGATAATCGACTTTGGTTCCGAGGCCGTTGAAATACAGGCTGCCCAGATTGTTAAGAGCGACGGCGTTCTTTTTTTCGGCCGCCTGTTCGTAATAGGCAAGAGCTTGTTTATAGTCAGCCTTAACGCCGTTGACGCCGTACAGGTACATATAGCCGAGGTCAAGCTGCGCTTCAATATCCCCGGCAGCAGCTTTCTGTTTCATTTCTTCAAGGCTGACTGTCTTTTTTTCTTTGGATTTGTCTTCGCCTCCAAACAAATCAAGCGTGTCGCCGATTGTCGAAGTAACTTTGTCTGTTTTGGTACGGGCCTGCTTTTTCTGTCCGAAATCCAGTTTTTCTTCTTTAACCGCTGCGCCGGCAATGTCTTCTACCCCCAATTCCAGCTGTGCGCTCTGGGCACAGACGTCCGCCGCTGCGCAGACTGCCAGTCCGAACAAAATAAAACCGGTATTTTTCATATGATTCCGCCCCTGTTTTGAAAATATCACCAAAAAACAGCATATCGCAAAAATATATTGCTTTCAAGCCAAAATAAAGTATAAAAAACAGATTGTAAATTTTAAACCGCAAGATATCCTAACTAATCAGCAGGATAAACTGATAAAACTATAAAAAAATGATAAATGAAGCACCTGTATATACCTTAAAAGACATCAGCCTGACATTTGGCGTCCGGCCGTTGTTTACGTCTGTCAGCCTGAATATCTGCCGCGGGGACAAGATATGCCTTGTCGGTCGTAACGGCAGCGGAAAATCGACACTGCTTAAAATTATTTCCGGCGTTATGGAACCGGACGGGGGCGAGGTGTTTGTCCAGCCGGGGCTTAAAATTGCGTATATGGAACAGGCGGCTGATTTTTCAAAATACGAAACGCTTCAGGACGTCATTCTGTCGGGGCTGGATGCAGAAACAAAAGAGAGCCAGGCATACCGTGCCGATATATTGGCCGGGCAGCTTGACATAAAAAGAGAAATCAGCCCGAAAACGGCATCCGGCGGCGAACTTAAAAAGGCAGCGCTGGCCAGAGCGCTGATTGGAGAGCCGGATATCCTGCTTCTTGATGAACCGACGAACCATCTGGATATAACTACGATAGAAAAGCTTGAAGAAATCGTCAGACAGTTTTCCGGCGCCGTCGTCGTCATCAGCCATGACCGTTCTTTCTTAAACCATGTATCCAATCGTACGCTGTGGCTGGATCGGGGAATTGTCCATTCCGGCAACCGCGGATTTGCTTTTTTTGAAGAATGGCAGGATGAAATAATCAATCAGGAAATTATTAAAGAAAAACACCTGAATAAAAAGATTGAAGAGGAAACAGAGTGGCTTCACAAGGGAGTAACGGCTCGCCGCCGTCGCAATCAGGGACGTTTGCGCCGGTTGCAGCAGCTGCGTCAGGAGCGCCGCGAACAGGTAAAGCGGATGGGGGCGGTTGATTTGGAAATAAAAGAAGCTGCCGTTCGTTCCAAACTGGTAATGGAGGCCAAACATATCTGTAAGAAGTTTGGCGAAAGGGAAATAGTCAAAGATTTTTCCCTGCGTGTGCTGAAAGGGAACCGCATTGGCATAGTCGGCCCCAATGGTTCGGGAAAGACCACGCTGGTAAAGCTTCTGACACAGCATTTGGCGCCTGACAGCGGATTTGTCCGGTTGGGGAAAAATCTGGAAATGGCATATTTTGACCAAAACCGGGAGATGCTTGCCCCGGATAAAACGCTTTGGCGGACATTGTGCGGAGAGGGGGATCATATTTATGTCCGCGGGCATTATCGCCATGTTATCGCTTATCTGAAAGATTTTCTGTTTACGCCGGATCAGGCGCAAAGTCCGGTTTCCTGTCTGTCCGGCGGTGAGAAAAACCGGCTGATGCTGGCGTTGTCGCTGGCTCGGGAGTCGAATTTCCTTGTTTTGGATGAACCGACCAATGATTTGGATATGGATACGCTGGACTTGCTGCAGGAGGTTTTGGATGAGTATGAAGGAACAATCCTGCTGGTAAGCCATGACCGCGACTTTTTAAATAAAATTACGACATCAATGCTGTATATGCGGGGAGATGGCAGCGTCATTGAGCACATCGGCAGTTATGAAGAGCTTTATGACAAATATATCGCTCGGGACGGCAGTTTTGGCAGAAAAGCGCCGGCAGAAACAAAACGCCAGCCGTATGCGGTTCCGAAATCCGGACGCTCTGTTTCTGAATCTGTACAGTCAGATTCGGCAATCGTATCTGAAAATAGCTCTCAGGCGAAAACAGTCCGCCTCAGTTACAAAGATCAGCGGCTGTATGAAATTTTGCCTGGTGAAATAGCCTCTATTGAGCAGAAAATAGCCGGTTTGGAAAAAGAATTGTCCGACCCCGGGCTTTATGCTGCGGATGAAAAAAAGTTTTACGCTTTGAGCGGGCAATTGCAACAGCTGCAAAAAGAAAAGGACGAAAAAGAAACCCAATGGCTCGAAATTGAGTTGCTAAAAAGCTCATTATAAATATATCAATAACTTAGCCCCTGCTTTAAACTGTCATGCGAGTTAAGCAGTATCGCCCTTTTAGCAAAGGAATGTAAAATGGCTAAAAAGAAAGATGTTCAATTGGCAAGTTCCGAAACAGGTCTGGCCGATATTAAATATACAAATCGTCTGTTTTTAGATTTATTATATAACTTAAGCAAATATCCCCATGCCAAAAAGTCCAAGCGCCTTGTGCGCGAAGGGCTTTTTGACTTTGAGGAAAACAATGTATTCAGAGCATCAAAAGCAAAAAAATAAACTTTGTTAATTAAGAAAAATTAACACTTTGGATTAACTCCGGGCGGACTGCCTAACTCACATTGTCGCTGGTTGTTTTCACCGAAAGTCAACGGTCTGCCCGCCCTCAGGAAATTTCTTTCAGCTCGCCCAGACTTAAAGCAGATAGTACAGAAAAGATAAATAATTTATACGTTTACCATATAGCAAAGCAGCCCGAGAAGCACAATCGATGCGAAAATTCCGGCAAAGACGTCATCAAGCATAACGCCGTAAGCGTTTTTGATTTTTGTATCGGCATATTTGACCGGTCCCATTTTCAAAATGTCAAAAAAGCGGAAAAAGATAAATCCGGCTGCATAATAGAGCAGGCTGGACATTCCGGTCAGATATTCCGGCGCCATATAGGCCACAAAGGAAAAAGAAAGCAGCTGCCCGACCGTTTCGTCAATGACAACTTTGGAAGGATCGCTGTCCCCGCTTTCTTCAATAACGGCTTCCGTAGCTTTCACGCCCAGTACAAACAATACCGCTGCCGCAGCCATCAAGGCCCAGAAGCCGCCGAAATAAATCAAAGCGTATGCAAGGGGAAGCGTCCCCAGAGAACCCATGGTTCCGGGCGCAATTTTGGACAGACCCAATCCGAAATATGTGGCGATAATGCGTGCTGATTTTTGGTTCATGGCTGTTATTCCTGTGCTGTGGTTATTTATTCCGGTCAAACCCCGTTATGGCAGAAATTCTACATTGTAACAAACATTCTCCACAACAAAGCGGTTTTACTGCAAAACGAATATATAATTTCAATTGTGTTTTACAATCGGAAAAGATTTTATCCACGAATAATTAATAAATTAGTGCTATAAAAAAACAAAAGGAGAAAATAATGTCCAAAAAAGTTTTTTACGGCATCTTTTTTTTATTGCTGGTATCCATAGCCGGCGTTGTCGGATTAATGTTGTCTTCTGCCGATATGGATTCGCCATTTAAAGCGCCGCTTCCCAAAGTTATTGCTTCGGCGCGCCTGCCGCATCCGGAGAAAATCCGTATTCAAAAAAACAAATGTCCAGCTGCTCCGGGAAAAGTAAATATCGTGCTGGTAACCGATTCCCGCTATGTAACGCCGACGGCGGTTTCCATGTATTCCGCCATAAAAAACAAATGTCCGCAAAGTACTTATAATTTTTATGTCGTCGCTGAAGAGATTACCCGCCGGGATGAAAATATGTTGCTTAATCTGCAAAAGTTGGCGCCGGGAACGGTCCATGTCAAAATTATTCCGCAGCAGGAACTGGATTTGCCTTATGAAAATATGCAGCGCTTTATGCAGTATAAAGTCGGTATGCATAAAATTTTTCTCCCGGATACCCTGAAAGAACTGGACAAAGTGATTTATATGGACGGGGACACTTTGGTTTTAAAAGATTTGCGGGAACTGTTTGATATAGATGTTTCAACGGTTTATGCCGCGGTAGCCAAAGACGGGATATTCTATCGCTTTCCTAAAGAGATGGCGGAGATAGGGCTTGATAAACGCGGATTTTATTTTAACAGCGGCGTAATGCTGTATAATCTGAAACTGCAGCGGCAGGACAATGTTGTGGCAAAGCTGGTGGAATACGTCAAAACCCATGAAGATTTCTTTGGGGATCAGGATGTTCTTAATGTCGTGTTTGGCAGTAAATTGAAACTGATGTCATACCGCTATAATTGTATCAGTACTTTTTTTGAAGAAGATGACCTTGTTTTTCTCAGCCGTTATTTTGGCGAGGAACTGCCCCGCGATACGTTTTACATATATGAAAATGCAACAGTTATCCATTATGCCGGTGACAAACCGTGGCAGGATAACTATAAGCCGGAATTTCTTAAAGAACTCTGGTTTCGCTATTTTAATGAAGTTGTGAGGTTGTGATGCCGAAAACCGCAAAATATGTTTTGCTTTTTGCTGCCGTCTTACTGGCCTCGGCCGTGTGTATCGTCCTGATGTTTCGTCCAAGAGCCGTCAATATCGTTTATATGGCAGACGCACGATACCTGCCGTATGTGATGGTTTCGTTGGAATCTGCAATTGCCAGCAAAAACAAAGGGACACAATATCATGTTCATATCATAGCCAAAGATTTTGCGCCGGAAGATACCGCCAAAATCCGGAAAATGGCTCAGGACGACGTGACGATAGAGCTGTATCCCGCCCGAGAGCCGAAACTTGATTATGCGCGGCTGGGAAGGTTTTCCTCATTTAAAATTTCGCTGCAGAAGCTGTTTATTGCCGATTATTTGCCAAGCTTGGGAAAAGTTTTGTATTTGGATGCGGATACGCTGGTACAGGCAGATTTGTCCGAAATGTATGAAACGGATTTGCGCGGAAAATATGCCGCGGCGGTCAAAGACGGGCTGATGTATCAGTTTCCCGGGCATGTCGCCGGCATGGATTTGGGCGGCAGGGAATTTTATTTTAACAGCGGCGTAATGCTGCTAAATTTGGCTCAAATCCGTAAAGATGATATTATGCCGCGCGCGGTAATCTATTTTAATACGCATAATGAGGTTTTTGGCGATCAGGATGTTTTGAATGTCGTTTTTGGCAGCAAAGTTGTACCGCTGTCATACCGCTACAACTGCAACAGTACTTTTTTTGAAGAAAAGGATGCAGCGTTTCTGAGTAAATTTTTTAATGAAACCGTTCCGCAAAATCCGCGAGAAGTCTACGATTCTGCCGCAATTCTCCATTTTGCCGGGCATAAGCCGTGGACGCCGTGGTTCTCCCATTCGTATCTGAAGCCATTATGGTATCGTTACGCTGCCACAGTTGCCGAAAAATATCAGATGACATTTTAAATTAGCTTGCACAAATTTGATTTACCCGTTATTATCCGTTGCAAATACGCAAGGATAATAAAAATGGTAAAAGTTGTTTCGTTCGGCTGCCGCATTAACAGCTATGAAAGTGAAATTTTTAAAGAAAAACTGCAAAAATATGATAATTTGGTCGTAGTAAATACCTGCGCCGTAACGGCTGAGGCCGAAAGGCAGTGCCGGCAGGCAATCCGTCGGCTGAAAAAAGAAAATCCGGCCGCTAAGATTGTTGTTACCGGCTGCGCTGCACAAGTCAGTACGGAACGCTTTGCCGAAATGCCGGAAGTGGATATTGTGCTGGGAAATAAGGAAAAGACTGAAATTGAAAAATATCTTGTGTCAGACCGCAAAACGGTAGTCGGAGATATCTTTTCCTTCTCTGGATATGACGCTTATATGATTACCGGTTTTGAAGGGCGCGAGAGAGCTTTTGTTGAAATCCAGCAGGGCTGCAACCATCGTTGTACTTATTGCATCGTGCCGTATGCGCGCGGAGCTAACCGGTCAGTTCCCGAAGAAAAAATTATGGCGCAGATAGCCCTGCTTTTGCAGCAGGGGTTCAAAGAAATATGCCTGACCGGTATTGATGCCTGTTCGTATGAGCCGAGTTTCAGCGGACTTGTTGCTGCGGTGCTGAAACGTTTTCCTAATCTGCCGTCGCTGCAGTTCGGCTCTCTTGACCCGGCTGCAATAAATGATGAATTCATAGAACTCGTTCGTAATTATCCGAACATTTATCCGCATTTTCATTTTTCGGTTCAGTCGGGGGATAATCTCATTTTGAAGCGGATGGGCCGCCGCCATAGCCGTGAAGATGTCATCAGTCTGTGCGGCCGCTTGCGCGAAGTCCGTCCGGAGTGTACGTTTGGTGCCGATTTTATTTGCGGTTTTCCGACGGAAACCGATGAAAATTTTGCCAATACGCTTAAATTGATTGAAGAGGCAGGAATAGACAAACTGCACGTTTTCCCGTATTCTGAACGTCCGGGGACACCGGCGGCGCGTATGCCCCAGGTGCCTGTTCATATCCGGCGGGAACGTGCGGAAAAACTCAGAAATCTGAGAAAGGAGGACAAATGAGCAGCTTTTTTCAAAAACTCGGATTCGGGCTTAAGAAAACGTCGCTGAATTTAAGCCGCGGGATTACAGATATATTTACCAAAGAGAGCCTGTCGGAAGACGTCATAACCGATTTGGAAGAGTTATTATATACGGCGGATGTCGGGGTTAAGGCGTCTTCGGAAATTATCGGCAGGTTCAGCGCGCGCCGGTTCGAAAAAGGCAGTGATATAACACAGATAAAACAAGAGTTGTGCCGTGATATTGTCGATATCCTCAAAGTTTCCGAACAGGAATTTATTGTTGACAGATCCGGCAAACCGTTTGTAATCTTGATGGTCGGTGTCAACGGTGCCGGAAAAACGACCACCATCGGCAAATTAGGCAAAAAATTTTCCGGGCAAGGATACCAGGTGTCGTTTATCGCTGCCGATACATTCCGTGCCGCCGCGGTGGAGCAGTTGGCGGTGTGGGGGGCGCGCAATAACCTGCGCGTATATTCGGGGGAACCCGGTTGCGACAGTGCCGGATTGTGCTATGACGGGTTGAAAGAAGCGCAAAAGCGTGGCGACGATATTGTATTTATAGATACGGCCGGGCGGCTGCAAAATAAAAAAGGGCTGATGGACGAACTGCAGAAAATCGTACGCGTTGTCAAAAAAGTCATCCCCGAAGCACCGCACAAAATATTGATAACGATTGATGCGTCAACCGGGCAGAACGGGCTGGATCAGGTAAAGACGTTTAAGGAGCTTGTTGACGTCAACGGTGTAGTGGTTACCAAACTGGACGGTTCTTCCAAAGGGGGAATTCTGATTGCCGTTGCGGCAGAAACCGGCATTCCCGTCTACTTTGTCGGAGTTGGCGAACAGGCTGAGGATATGGATACGTTTAAGGCGGAAGAATTTGCTAAAGGATTGCTGGATTTATGATGGATTTAGCCTTTAATTTTGAGGAAGAAAAAACAATGCCGGCTGAAGCGGCAGCTGAAGGGCCGCAGCCTAAAACCGTTACGGAACTGTCAAACGAAATCAAACGCTTTGTTGAAGGAAATTTTGGCAGGGTGCTGGTGCGTGGTGAAATTTTCGGAGCCAAACGTGCCGATTCGGGGCATTGGTATCTGTCGTTAAAAGACGAAAACGCCGTCTTGTCGGCGGTTTGCTGGCGTGGCGTGGCTTCCGGTCTGAAAGTTAAAATTGAAGACGGTTTGGAAGTTATCGCTTCGGGAAAAATAACCACCTTTTCGGGGAAATCTTCATACCAGCTGGTGATAGAGAGCCTTGAGCCGGCAGGGCAGGGGGCTTTGTTGAAACTGTTGGAAGAGCGCAAGCAACAGTTTATTAAAGAGGGATTGTTTGATACGGCACACAAAAAGCCGATTCCCTTTCTGCCCCGGACTATCGGTGTCGTTTCCAGTGCGTCCGGTGCGGTTATCCGCGATATTATCCACCGTATCCGCGACCGTTTTCCGAGCCATATCGTTTTGTGGCCGACACCGGTGCAGGGCGAAGGAGCGGCAGAAAAAGTGGCTGCGGCGATTCGCGGTTTTAACGCTTTAGACGGAAACGATTCCGTCAGACGTCCGGATGTAATTATTGTTGCCCGCGGCGGCGGCAGTCTGGAAGATTTGTGGCCGTTTAACGAAGAAGTCGTTATCCGCGCCGTTTATGATTCAGAAATTCCCCTTATCTCCGCCGTAGGGCATGAAACCGATACGATGCTGATAGACTATGCCGCCGATAAGAGAGCACCGACGCCGACCGGTGCTGCCGAATTTGCCGTTCCGGTAAAAGACGAGCTTGTTTCGGGGCTGAATATTTTGGATAACCGCATGCGCAGTTCAATCCGGCGGTGTCTGGAAGAATATAAAAGCCGCATAGAGGGGCTGGGGCGGGGGATTCCGAACCTGCAGCAGATACTTGAGGAAAATGTCCAGAAATTGGATTACCGTCTTGAGCGTCTGCATATTGCCATAAAGAACGTCCTGATACAGAAAAAAAGTGCTCTCGCTTTGGCCGAGATTAAACCTGTGTATGTCAAAAATCTGATTGAGCGCAGCGATGAACGTTTGCAGGGATTGGCGCACCGGCTGGAAGGCGTTTCCGTGGAGTCTGTTCTGAGGCGCGGCTTCGCCTGGGTAAGGGGAAGTGAAAATCAGACGATATATAATGTAACCGAGGCAAAAAAACAAACCGGCTTGACAATCAGGTTTGCTGATGGGGAAATATCAGCGGCAATGCCGCCGCAGTCCGCCGTTCCGACACCGGCAACCCCGCGTTCGCGTTCCGGAAAATCAAAAAAAACTTCTTCAGAACAGGGAACATTATTTGAATTTTAACGACTTGCCTTTATACTTTTCTGGAAAAATGTGAAGTGAACAACGGTTTAGAGGGTAGGCAATGATTGATATGCATGTATTTTGGCTGGCTTTAATCCAGGGATTGACGGAATTTCTGCCGGTAAGCTCCTCAGGGCATCTGATTTTATTTGCCAAATATACTTCTTTTGCCGATCAGGGGCAGACTATTGATATTGCACTTCATATCGGCTCGTTGATAGCCGTTGTTCTCTATTTTTGGCAAACCGTAAAAAATATGTTGGTTCAGCTTTGGGAACATAAGTTTTTGCCTGATTTTAAGGTGGAAGGCGTAAGGCTTGCGTATTTTCTTTTGTTTGCAACCGTCCCGGCAATAGTCATTGGCGGCACGCTTAAATACGTCGGGATGGACTGGACACGCAGCACAAAACTTATCGGCTGGATGCTGATTGTATATTCTGCTGTCTTATGGGTGGCCGACACTAAATTTAGTACCCGAAAAACATTAAAAGACATCACCCTTTTCGACGCTTTGTGCATAGGTTTTGCCCAGTGCCTGGCATTTCTTCCCGGTACCAGCCGGTCAGGGGTAACCATTACAATGGGACGTTTTCTGGGATACAATCGTAGCGAAATAGCTAAATTTTCTATGCTTCTGTCTGTTCCGGCGATATTTGCTGCCGGCATATTGGCGCTTTATGAAATATATACCGGCGGCGAATTGGCTCAGGTTATAATGGCGTATCAGGCGGTTATCTGGTCCTTTGCGTTTTCGTTTCTTGCCATATTTTTGATGATGCAGTGGCTGCGGCATGCAACGTATCTGCCGTTTGTAATCTATAGGATAATATTGGGAATATGCCTTCTGCTTGACGCTTATGGGGTAATTTGACAAGAATATTCTGGTAAAAATTATTTTTATAAAAGGCTAAAAAAACTATTGACTAATGAAAAAAAAGCCGCTATTAAAATACCCGTTGCTCTGGTGGCGAAATTGGTAGACGCGCATGCTTCAGGTGCATGTTGCCTCAGGCAGTGGAAGTTCGAGTCTTCTCCAGAGCACCAATCTTTACAGCCTCCTAAATTTGATAGGAGGCTGAAGTTTTTTCTCATTGATATTTCAGGATTTTTTCCATCCATCAAAAAGTTCGCAAAAACGATATTTAAAATACGCCTTTTTTCTTCAATTTGCGAACTTTTGAAAATTGCAAAAGAATTTTGACTAAAATTCAATACCTTATCAATAACTCTTTCCACAGAGGTATCTGGGGTCTGCAATTTCTCAATCTTGACTTGGAGCTCAATTTTTGCTGTTTCATATTCAGCATTCTTGCTGCGATAAACATCGGCAGGAACAGTTCCAGCAATCAACAAATCCAAAAGTTTCTTCTGATTTTCTTCAACATCAGCCAGTTCATTCCGATTCTTTTCCAACTGGTAATAAGTATTACCGTGAGTTGCTTCATATTGTTTTTTCAAACGAATTGCCAAAGCACTCTTCAAATCGTCATCAAAATGAATTGATGAAAGATGTTTCTCAACATCTTTCAATAGAACTTTTTCACTGACATTGTTGCAGTGTTCGCAGTTTTTCAGGTCGGTGTGTCGCAAATAAACATACTTATCCTTCTTGGTGTATGGCGAAAGCAAACATCCGCAGTGTTTGCAGCGAACCAATCCTCTGAAAATGTAGGGTTCTTTGGTATGTTTTGAAGTTCGTTTGAATTTTCCAGTCCGCACTTCTGTGCATTTGTCAAACAGTTCCTTGGAGATAAGTTTTTCATAACAATGGGGATGATACTCTTTGTTATAATACATTACCCCATAGTAAAATGGATTCTGCAAAATATTCGCAAACTGGGATTTGGAAATAGGATTACCACTCTTACGGTTTCTTAACCCCCAACCTTTGGATTTTTTAACCAGCTCATCCATTGAGAACAGCCCTGTTGCATATTCTTCAAATAATTTTTTAATCAATGGACCACGGTCAGGGTCAATGATTACAGTCTTTTTTCCACTTTCATCTTTGGTATTTAAATAACCAATCGGAGCAGGACCAGGTAAAAGTCCCTCTTTGAGCATTAATTCTTCGGATTTTTTAACGTGGTCACGAGTGGCATTGACAAACATATTGGCAGCCATAATCTGTATCTGCCACATTGCCAAATCAGAACTTTTGAAATTCTTATCAATTACTAGTCCCTCTTTGAAGAAATGAAGAGCTAATTTTTCTCTTTTAACAAGTTCCAAAAGCATCGGAAATTCGTTAAAGGTTCTCTGTACCCTATCAACAGTATCAACCACAAGAGCAGTCAGTTTGCTTTGCCGTTTGATGTAATTAACTACTTCATAAAACTTGGTTCTCTTGCCGTGGAAAGAACTTTCAACAACGGTAAATTCTTTTGCTATTTCAAGACCTTTTATTGAGCAATAGTTTCTCAGCCTATCCAGTTGAGCATCAAGAGAAAAACCATCTTGCTGCATCTCCGTTGAAACTCTTGCTAATATAACCGCTTTCATACCCATACTCCTAATTTACCTGTTTTTGTAATTCAATTTCTAACAACAAAAACAACAACTGGAAAATATCTTCACCAGATTCAACTGCTTTTTTTGTTTCTTTATTTTGATTTTGGTAATTTGTGCAAACCATAGTTACCCCATATGGAAGTTGAAACTATATTTGCAATTCTGAATATAAATATGGATATGTATTTTAAGAAAAAGAGGATAATGACACCTCATTGAATGAAATAGATATTACATTAAAAGTTTTTAAAAGTCAAATTTCTGCGAACTTTTTTTATTAAATAAAATCAGCATATTAGTAGGAAACATCAAAAAAAATAAATTTTTGAGTATTTTGATAAATAAGTTTATCAAAAATATTTTTGCATTCATAAAACCAGATGTGATATTATTTTTTATCAGCAAAAGGTAGTGATGACTTCAAACTTCATCATCACTATTGAAGTTTGAACAGGTATGGAATTCCCCTGTTTTTGCTGATATAGACAAGCAATAGAAAAGCATTAGACGAGCATTAAAAATGGGAAAGAATGTTAAATAACTACTTTCCCCAATATTTATATCACAATTCAGAGAAATACCAAAATGGCTAAAAGTTAGCCATAAATCTAACTATATTTAAATTACTATGAGGACAAAAATGACTGAAATAATATTTAAAAACCGAATAACACAAGAAGCACCCAATATCATTAAACAATTAAAATCCCTTTGGATAGATATGAATTTGGATAAAAAACAAACACAAAATACTCCCAATGGATTATTTGCACTTACATTAAACCCAAATAATTTTGTAGATATAGTAAAATTGGAAAAAGATTTCAAATCAATTTTATCTCATTATTATCATTGGCGGTATGGTTCAAAATGGAAAAAATTAAAACATATTCAAGTCCCATTTCAAGGGATTATAGAAAAACAATCTAATGGCATTAATCATATTCATATTACTATATACCAATATAATATAGAAGAATTGGCTTTGTTTGTGGGGTATATTATAAGAATGTTTAAATCTCTGTATATCAGAGCATCATACAAGATAAAGAAGGTCTATGATATTGATGGCTGGCATAATTATACTTCTCCATTTCCAACCAATAAAGATAAATTCATCAGCAAACAAAGGATTGAAACTCCTACTTATATCTGTTCGGAGTTATTTGATTCAACAATACCTGCATAAAATTGATAAATATCTATATCAGAAATCAAGGAGATTTGATGAATAACAATAAGAAAAATCAATATTTGGAGATGTTTTTAAGTATTGCAGATGAATTATTGGAAAATCAATACATAAAAAGCCGAAGAGATTTCAGCAGCCGATATTTAAATAAATGCTCCAACTATATTGGCTCTTTGGTTTATCAGGACAAAAAGCCAAGTATAGCATCAGGATGGGCTTTGTTTGTGAATTTGAACAGAAATAAACAACTTCCCCATTGGCAGGAAAAATTATCACAAACACTCTATAATATGGCAGTAAAGGATTAAAATGAGAGAAGATATAAATTTTGAAGAACTAATAGATAAAATAGATTTCATACTAAATTCCTCTAAACCTCTGCCTCATTATATGAGAGAGGAACGAGAATTGGCTGAATTGGTGAAACATTTGAAAGAAATTCCCAAATATGAAACCTTAAAACAGTTTGAACTGCTTTTTGATGTAGAGCCATTTTTGATGCATTTTTTGGCGGGAACAGATTTTACAGAGTTACTTAAAATTATTGATAGAACGACGATGAAGTATAAGCATCTTGATGGATATACACCTTTAATGATGATTGTTGTAAATCCTAATATAACTAATTTTGAAAAGACTGTTGTTATTGATAGATTAATAGAAATGGGGTGTGATGTTAACAGACCAAATGATTTTGGGGAAACAGCTTTGATGATGGCTGTGAAGAGAAACAATCGTAAGATGATGGAGTATTTGTTGGAAAATGGTGCAAATCCCAATATTTCCGATAATTTGGGAGTTACACCATTGATGATTGCGACTTTCAATTCACAGCTCTATAATATGGCAGTTCTTCATTTTTTCAATGCCCAACTGGGAGCAACCTGTTCATCTTATGAATTTGATGTTTTTGATATTGCCGAAATAACAAAAATATCAAATACAATAGAAGTCTTAAAAGATTTCCAACGACATTAATTTAACATATATGTGATAAAACCAGAGTCCTACTCTGGTTTTAGTTTGTGCTCCTGAATATACCTATGTAGTGTCGTCCAAGTGCAACCCATCAGGCGAGCGATTTCTGCCTTACTGATACCTTTTTCCAATAATTCAACAATCTTGTTATGTTTCTTTTTAAGCTTTTTGTAAGTAAAGCCGTATGGTCTGCCGAGGTGCTTGCCCTCATTTTTCAACCTTTTTAAGCATTCTTTGGTTCGTTGGGAGATGAGTTGTCTCTCAATTTCTGCTACCATAGAAAAGCAAAATAACATAATCTTACTGTTCAGGTCATTACCAAGTTTATAACTTTCTTTCACTGTGATGATAGTGCATTCTTTTTCCAAACATTGTTGAAGAATGCTCATAACTTCAAGCATATTTCTGCCAAGACGAGAAATTTCAGTTGTTATGATAACATCATTTTTATTAAGTTTATCTAATAATTTACCTAATTTTCTATCTTTTAATGGCTTTCTTGATGAGATTGTTTCTTCAACATATTCATTGATTTTTATATTGTGTTTAGCAGTATAGCATTCCAACTCAAATCGCTGATTGGCACAATTTTGTTGGTCAGAACTGACCCTGATATATCCATAAATCATTATATAATCCTTTGATAAATATTGTATTTATTTATCAAAGATATATAAAATAGACGCCCTTTTAGATTACATAGCAAAATCATAAGAGCTAAATCTTAAAATTTAAATAAAAATAGACTCTAAACCCACAGAATTATTGGAAATTGTGGACTTTATATAAAATGATATGAATGTGGCGAATTAAACTCTCCATAAAAGGGCATTTATGGAGAGTTTAATGACAACACCAATATTATCATTCAGTGATGTATTAAAAAAGTTTAGAAGAGAAGCATTCTCTGAAAGAGATAAAGGTGCAAGATTTGAGTTCTTAATGAAGAAGTATATGTTGTCAGAACCAACATATGAAGGAAGATTTAAGCAAATATGGCTATGGAATGAGTTCCCATATAGAAAAGATTTCAGTGGAAAAGATACTGGAATTGATTTGGTTGCACAGACAGTTGAAGGTGATTATTGGGCAGTTCAATGTAAATGCTATGAGGAAAATGCTTATATTGATAAAGCAGGTGTTGATAGTTTCTTATCCACATCAAGCAAGAGTTTTTACAATGAGAATATGGAAACTATTCAATTTAGCCAAAGATTATGGATTTCCACAACCAATCATTGGAATAGCGAAGCTGAAAATACAATAAAAAATCAAAATCCACCACTTATCAGAATAAGTTTAACAGATTTGGAAAACTCTAATGTTGATTGGGATAAGTTGGTAAATGGAGAAGATGGAAAATCAGCAAGAAAGCAGAAAAAAACACCAAGAGAGCACCAAAATAAAGCAATTTCCAATGTAAATGAGCATTTTAAGAATAATGACAGAGGCAAGTTAATAATGGCTTGTGGCTGTGGTAAAACATATACATCATTAAAAATTGCCGAGAAAGAGACCAATAACAAGGGTTTAGTGCTGTTTTTAGTTCCTTCAATAGCACTATTAGGACAGACATTGAGAGAATGGTGTGCAGAATCAGAAAAGCCAATATATCCTATTTGTATTTGTTCAGACCCTGCAATTACCAAGAAAACAGATAATGATGATATGAGTGTGGTTGATTTGGCACTACCTGCATCAACCAATGTTCCTAATATTATTCACCAATATGAGTTAGCCAAGCAACAACATAAAGATGGAATGATTGTTGTGTTTTCCACATATCAGTCAATTGATGTGATTTCCAAAGCCCAAGAAACCATCAATAAAAGACAAAAGGATTCTTGCATATTTGATTTGGTAATTTGTGATGAAGCCCATAGAACAACTGGTGTTATATTAAAAGATAAAGAGGAAGCAGCATTTACAAAAGTACATGATAATGACTGTATTATTGCTAAAAAAAGAATGTATATGACTGCAACCCCAAGATTATATACAGATGCTAGCAAACAAAAGGCGCAAGCCAATGATGCAATATTATGTTCAATGGATGATGAAAGCATCTATGGACAAGAAATGTATAGGATTGGATTTGGTGAAGCGGTATCAAAAAATCTATTAGCAGATTATAAGGTATTGATTTTAACCTTAAAAGAAGAACAAATACCAACTGCTCTACAAAATGTTATTTCAGACAAGAGCAATGAAATCAATACAGATGATATTAGTAAGCTGATTGGTTGCATAAATGCTTTATCCAAAAGGGTTTTATCTACGGATGAAGCGTTTAATGATGATAAAACACCTATGACAAAAGCAGTTGCATTCTGCCAAAATATTAAGGTTTCACAAAAAATAAGTGGAATGTTTAATAACCATAAAGATGCTTATTATGATAGTTTAACCCAAGAAGAAAGAAGCCAATTAGTTGGTGTTGAAGCCAAGCATATTGATGGAACAATGGGAGCAAGCCAAAGAGATGAGTTATTATCGTGGTTAAAAAATACTCTAAAAGACAGCAATGAATGTCATATATTGACCAATGTTAAGTGTTTATCCGAAGGTGTGGATGTTCCATCGCTTGATGCGGTTATGTTCTTATCTGCCAAAAATAGCCAAGTTGATGTAGTGCAATCAGTTGGCAGAGTTATGAGAACAGCTCCTAATAAAAAATATGGTTATATAATTATTCCTATTGTTGTTCCATCAGGTGTAAAGCCAGAAGAAGCATTAGATGATAATGAGAGATATAAGGTTGTATGGACTGTTCTTAATGCTTTAAGAGCACACGATGATAGATTTAATGCTGAAATCAATAAGATTGATTTAAATAAAAAGAAGAACAACAAGATTATTGTTGGTGGAATTGGTAGCAAAGTAACAGATTCTGATGACGATACAAGAAGTTCAACCACAGAAGAAACACAATTATCTTTACCATTACCAGAGATAGACCAGTTGCAAAATGCCATTTATGCCAAAATGGTGCAAAAGGTCGGCAACAAGAGATATTGGGTGCAATGGGCACAAGATGTTGCACAGATAGCACAAAGATATATTGAACGCATTAACCTGCTTATAGCAACAGATGGTAAGCATAAAAAAGCATTTGAGAGCTTATTGAAGGGTTTGCAAAAGAATATTAACCCATCTGTGTCAAAAGAAGAGGTTATACAGATGTTAGCACAACATCTGATAACCCAACCTGTATTTGAAGCATTATTTGAGAATTATTCATTTGTGCAGAACAACGCTGTGTCTAAATCATTACAGAAAATGATTGATTTGCTTGAAGAACAAGCAATGGATAAAGATGCCGAAACCTTAAATAAGTTCTATGAATCAGTAAAAGAACGAGTTGAAGGGATTGATAATGCAGAAGGTAAGCAAAAGATTATAGTTGAGTTATATGATAAGTTCTTCAAAACAGCATTTCCAAAGGTTGTAGAACAGTTAGGTATTGTTTATACACCTGTTGAAGTGGTTGATTTTATTAACAATTCAGTGGCACAAGTATTGAAAAAAGAGTTTAACAGAAGTTTATCTGATGAAAATGTCCATATTTTAGACCCATTTACTGGCACAGGAACATTTATTACAAGAATGATTCAGCAGGGGCTTATTGATAAAAAGGCATTGCCACATAAGTATGCAAAAGAATTGCATGCCAATGAAATTGTATTGCTGGCATATTACATTGCATCTATTAACATTGAAAATGCTTATCATGATGCAATTGGTATGGAAAATGGTTATCAATCTTTTAATGGTATTTGCTTAACAGATACCTTCCAATTAGGTGAAACAGATGAGGCAGATGAATTATTTTCTGATATGTTGCCACAAAACTCTGAAAGAGTTATTGAGCAAAAGAAAGCACCAGTAAGGATAATTATCGGCAATCCACCTTATTCGGTAGGTCAGAAAAATGCTAATGATAATGCACAGAATCAGAAGTATCCTAAATTAGATAGTAGGATTGAAAGAACATATGCTCAAAATGGAACAGCCACTAATAAAAATGCTTTATATGATAGTTATATAAAGGCATTCAGGTGGTCATCTGATAGGTTAGATAACCAAAATGGTGGTATAGTTGCTTTTATTACTAATGGTGGATGGCTTGAATCTAACTCTATGGACGGGTTTAGACAATGTTTAGAACAAGAGTTTAGTTCTATTCATATATTTAATTTGCGTGGAGCAATTCGTGGTAAATCCAAAGATGCTGTTCAAAAAGAAGGACAAAATATATTTGATATTATGACAGGTGTTGCTATTACAATTCTTGTTAAGAAACCTAATAAAAATCCAGATGAAAAAGCAGTAATTTATTATCATGATATAGGTGATTATCTTAAAAGAACTGATAAATTAGAGATATTAAAACATTTTAAGGGTATCAATAATTCTAAAATAGAATGGAAAGTATTAAGACCTAATGAACATAATGATTGGTTAAATCAGAGAAGTGATTTATTTAGCTCATTTATTCCTCTTGGAGATAAAGATGATAAAAGCAATACTAAAACTGTATTTGCACCATTTTATTCAAGAGGATTAGCTACAACAAGAGATGCTTGGTGTTATAATTCATCAAAAAGAGATTTAGAAAACAATATAAAGACCATTATTGATTTTTATAATGAACAAAAGGGTCTATATTCACAATATGGTAAAGATGTAAAAAAATATGTCTCTATGGATTCTACAAAAATAAGTTGGTCAGATGGATTGTTTGATAAATTGAAAAGAGGAGATAATATAATATTCAATCAAAAATCTATTGTGGAGAGTGTTTATAGACCATTTTTAAAACAATATCTGTATTTTAATAGAGATTTAAATGAAAGAATATATCAGCAACCAAAGGCTTATCCAACATCAGAACATAAAAATGTGTGTATTGCAGTATCTGGAATTGGTTCAGGAAAGGATTTTTCAACTTTAATAGTAAATCAAGTTCCTTGTCTAGATATGGTTGAAAAGGGACAATGTTTCCCATTATATTACTATGAGGAAAATAAGGGAAATATAGGAACTTTATTTGACCAAGGTAAAGAAAATTATATCAGAAGAGATGGTATTACAGATTTTATATTAGAGCAATGCAGAACAAGATATGGTCATAAGGTCATTAAAGAAGATATATTCTATTATGTTTATGGTTTATTGCATTCCAAAGGCTATCGTGAGCAATTTGCTGCTGATTTGAAAAAAATGTTGCCAAGAATACCTCTTGTTGATGTTCCTGCTGATTTTTGGGCTTTCAGCAAGGCTGGTCGTGATTTGGCAGAATTGCATTTGAACTATGAAACTGTACCTGCTTATCCTGATGTAAAGGTCATTGGAGAAGATAGTGAAAAATATTATGTTGAGAAACTATCATTTGGCAAAAATGGTAAAGAAGTTGATAAATCAACCATAATTTACAATTCATATATCAGAATAGAGAATATTCCATTAGAAGCCTATGATTATGTTATCAATGGTAAATCTGCAATTGAATGGATTATGGATAGATACCAAATCAGTATTGATAAAGCATCTAGTATCAAAAATGACCCAAATGACTGGGGATTGGAACATAATAACCCAAGATATATCCTTGACTTGATTTTATCCATTATAACAGTTAGTATGGCAACTAATGAAATTGTTAAAAGACTGCCTAAACTGGATTTGAAGTAATATGGATGTATGCAAGTTTTTATCTAATTTATTAGGTAAAGAGTTTAAGGAAAAAGAACCTATTGCCAATACAGCAATAGAACAAGTATCTAAACCTTTACCACCAATAGACTATAAATTAGATGAAAGCCAACAAGAGTTATTTGACCTAATAGAGAACACAACCCAAAATATCTTTATTCAGGGTCAGGCAGGAACAGGCAAATCAACATTTATTAACTATTTGAAAGCATATTCAAGCAAAAGAATCAGAGTTGTATGTCCAACAGCAGTTGCTGCCATAAACATTGGTGGTTCAACCATACATTCATTATTTAATCTTCCTTTATCAGATTTTTTTATATTTGATGAGTTAATTAAAACTCCAAGAAAGAAACTAAAATCAATTTTATTAAAGACAGATTTACTAATTATTGATGAAGTATCTATGGTTAGACCAGATATGTTGGATGCTATAGACCTATTATCAAAACAATTAAGAGAAAAAGATGCTCCATTTGGTGGATTACAATTGTTATTGGTCGGAGATTTATGCCAATTGCCACCAGTAATAAAATCTAATACATATGATGTATTCAAAAGGACATATGGTTATAGAATGCCATATTTTTTTGATTCCAATGCTTATAAAAATGGTAATTTTAAGAAAATAGAACTTACAAAAGTATATAGACAAGAAGATACAGAATTATTAGAAAACCTAATAAACATCAGGAAAAATATCAATATTGAGGATTCTATTGCTTATTTTAATACTTGTAAAATAACTGATAAGAACATTTTAAATACAGCAATAACAATTACCCCATATAGAAATATAGCAGAAAATATAAATCAAAAGAGATTGGGAGATTTGCCATCAGAGGTTCATACTTATGTATGTCAGACCAAGGATTCATTTGATGATGCCAAAGATGCACCAGCACCAAGGGTATTAACCTTAAAAGTTGGAGCATTGGTTATATTTAATAAAAATAATAATCCAATATGGATAAATGGAACAAGTGGTATTGTTGAAGAATTGGAAGAAGATGTTATTAAGGTTAGAATCCTAAATAATGACACAGTTGTTCCTGTTAAAAGAGAAGAATGGAAAAATTATGCTTATGATTATGATAGAGATACAGGAGCCGTTGTAGAAAAAGAAATTGGGTCATTTATTCAGTTCCCATTGCAATTGGGTTATGCTCTAACTATTCATAAAGCACAAGGTAAGACATTGGACAAAGTTATTATAGAAATGAGTAAAGGAGCATTTGCCTCTGGGCAGTTATATGTTGCATTAAGTAGAACAAGGCATAAAGCCGATATTCATATACCTAAAAGAATTGATGAAGCAGATATTATAATAGATGACAGAATTGTTGAGTTTTTAGGATAAGAAAAAGCACGGAAATGGAAGTTCTGTGCTTTTTGTGTGATTTTTCTTAAAATTTAATTTTTCAAATAACTATACACTGTCGGACGGGTTATTCCAAACTGTTTGGCTATACGAGCTATCGGCATACCTTGTTTATGAAGAGTATTTAATTCTGCTACTTGCTCATTGGTAAGTTTATTTTTCCCACCTTTATATTTTCCTTTAATTTTAGCCAATGCGATACCTTCTCTTTGTCTTTCAAGAAGGATTCCCCTTTCAAGCTCTGCAACTGCTCCCAACATCGTCATCATCATTTTCTGATACGGGTCTTGTTTTTCATTTCCTTTAAATGTCAAGTTTTCTTTATGAAAAATAATTGTTGCTCCTTTGGCGGTAATTTCTTCAACAAGATTTAACAAATCACGAGTATTGCGAGCTAAACGGCTCATTTCGTGAATATTAATGATATCACCAGAGCGGATATTTGACAGCATCGCCTGCAATTGGGGGCGGTTGGTATCCTTACCACTAACCTTTTCTTCATACACCCTATCGCAAACGACATCCCTCAACTGCCGTTCGGTATTCTGTTCAATCGTGGAAACTCTTATGTAATTAAAAATCATTGCTAAACCTCAAAATGTAAAATCTATATTTAAGAATATATTTTACAAGCGTAAAATTGTCAAGTAAAATGATTTAGATTTTACACTTTTGAAGCTGTAAAACTAGGGTATAGTTGGATTTGATATAAACTAATTCCGAAATTATGAACTAATGAAGTACTTTCTCCAAATTATTAAAAAGTTTTTCTTCAAAGTTATCAAATCGTTTTCTAATTTTTGCTGCTTCATTTGGATTGTCATCTATATATTCATAATATTCAATAATATTATGAGTAGAACCATAATCACTTGCTAAACGACCTTTATCAGAAAATGCGTTATATTCAAATTTTGATAATAATCTATCAAAACCTAACACATCAGCTTCTGAAATACCTTCAATTTTCGCAATATGATATTTATAAATTAGGTTAAAAGCTCCGAGATATTTGACTAAATGATATTTTAACAAATTATATACAAAATTTGAGGCACCATTTATCGCATCATCAAGCGACATTGCTCGCTTCTTAACATTATATTCTACCAAACCATTAAATCCTTTATCTAAATATGCAGCAACAACATATGTAAGAAGAGAATGCTTCCAGTCCCCATCTTTTCCTTTATATTCAATCATATGTCTTAAATCTTTTGATTTGACGATTGATAATATTATATCCAACACAATTTGAAAGCCATCATAGTTTATAGAATTTGCTTGTGTTTTAAGTATACACTTTTTTATTTCTGCTAATGCAAAGAAATCAAAATTAAGCCTTTTCAATGAAGCAAATATTTTAATTTTATCTTCACAATTAATCACTTTAAAGCATTCAAAAATATAATCAGGCAATTCAGATTGTTTAATTTTCTGTTCTAAATCTTCTTTTTTTATTTTATCTTTATCAGATAGAAAATCCTTCTCTGTATAAAACAAATCTATATCATCTTTTTCTGACTGAATATCATAATTCCTGTGTTTTATCGCTTCTTCTTCATCTTCAAGAATTGAGTTAAAAGCCTTGTCACTAACAAATACTCGTCCTGTATAATGTTGCAAAAACCGTCCAGCTCGCCCAGCAATATTCTTTGCATCAAATTTACGTAAAGACTTATTTCCTTTCTTTGCAAGAGTCACTATAAGGTTTTTTGCTGACGTATTAACGCCCTCTGTTATAGTTGTTGTACTAATTAAAACATCAATATAACCATCGTTAAAAAGTTTAATAATTTCCTTTTGAAGATATTTAGGAATTAATCCGTGATGTACTCCAATACCTAACGATAGAGCTTTATACAGAATCCAATCTTTGCCATAGTGATTATCAATATGTTCTAAAAAATCTTTATAAGGCAAACAATCATATTTACAATCTAATTTCTCTATAAGTTCTCTTGCATACTTATGAACAGAAGCTCTTGATGCACAATATATAATACAGTTTTCCTTATGTTGTCTTAAATCACAAACTAACTGTACCGTCCTTGCTACTTTACTTTTTTCTTTAAAGTTAATAATCCAATTATCGTCAATTTCTACGGATTTATACCCCTCTATGGTTTTATATACTTTATTTACAATTTCATAATCATTGTAATTTAATAGCTTTATATTGTTCCGTTCCAAAAAACAATAAAATGAATTTCTTTTTTGGGAAAGTTCAATATATGGACCAGCTAACAAGATATCTATATTTTTTTGTAAAGCATAGAATGCTGCAAGCCGATAAGCAACATCTCTTTCATTTTCTTTTGCAATATTATCAATTATATACTCATTGTCTATTTTATAAATTTCATCAATAAACGCAAAATCAAATGATTTTAAAAGATTTTCTTTTTCCATATAAGATAAAAAACGTTCAGGAGTAAAAATAAAAATATTTTTGTCTCCATATTCTCTAATATCACTTAAAGTATGAACTTTATACTTACTAAAATCATATAAATCATTAGAAATAATTTTTTCATAATTTTCAGAAAGTAAAGCTATTGTTGGAAAAATTAGAAGTACATTATTATATCTCATCTTGTTTATAATTTCGTAGACCAAATGTGTCTTACCGAAAGAAGTACTTGCAGAAAGAAAATATCTATTAATTTGCCCAATTTTAAAATCATCAAAGATTTCTTTTTGAAATTTATGCAACTTCGTCTTTGGAGAAGTATAAAGCGTATCTTCATAAAGAAGACAAGCTACCGTGTTCAAATCTATATCTTCAATTGATAATTGAGGATTAAAAGTCTTTAAAAGGTCATAAAATTGAGGAACACCTATAATAGATGCGATATATTTCAAAAATTTTAAATCACTTTCAGATAATGTTTCATTTTTGAAATCATCAAAATAATCACAAACATCCTTAATTAGCTCATAATCTTTTAAGCTTCCATCACGATACTTATTTATCTTTTTTATTAAATTACAGGCTTTTTGCTCTTTATGCATTGAATAACCTCATCTTTAATAGTGTTTACACTTTTTATCGGAATTATCATAAAAAAGATTTTATAATCAATTGATAGTGAGATTTTAGGAGAAATTTCATTATATTTCGTCACTAAATAATTAAGCATTTTTTTAATATTATTATCATAATTATCATTGCCGTCATAAACTATTAATACAGGATAAACTAATGATACATTATATTCCTGCAATTTATCAGCAATCACAATTTTAGGATTTTCCCTAAAATCATCTAATATTTTTTCAATTACACTACCTTGTAAATTTAAATTTCTTTTGTGATTTTCAAATGCTAATATATTACTTCTTAAATAATCATCGGAGATAGTTAAAGACAATTTCTTAATGATTTCACATATAGATTGATGGTATTTAGTCCTAAATTTAGCTTCTCCAAACCAAAGCTGAACTTTATCACCATATTGTATTAAATGATACGAATCAAACCCAGTAACTTCACTTTTAGAAGTTGGACAATAAAAATATCCTCTTGCAATTAACACATCTGTTTTAAAAAGTGCACATAAAATACTATGAAGCAGTACTTCACCAAAAAAACCGTGAGACTTATTAGGATTCTCCCTTATTTTAGTCTGCAAAGCAATATCCATTGATTTATTATAATCATTTTTATCAATATCAAATTCATTCAAAGAGTATTCAATAATTGAATTATAAATTATATCAATCAGACTATCATCACTAACGACATTATAGCATTTATCTTTATGAGTAGATAATGGTGTTTTCTCTAACCCCTTTTCTTGACAAGGAAGCTCATATTCTAAAATAATTATATTTTTAACTAATTCTTTTAATATATCTCTCATAGCTTGCTTTCTGGTTACTAATTATCAGCCCAAAATCTCCTTAATCACCTGATGCATATTGGTATAAGGACAACCATTTTCTTCTAATGCCAAGCTATCCGCATTAGCTATTGCGGCATCTAAATTGTCTTTCAAATCATTAAAAATATCTGTTTTTGCCTTCAATTGCTTAACTGTATACTGGGTTTGAAACTTCTTATTATATTCGGATTGGAATGTTTCACAGCATTCTCTGGCATCTCTAAACGGCTGGTTAGTTCTTTTAAAATGCAATAAAAGCCAATATTCATAACAAGGAACCGAAACAGCATCTACAAAACCTGCTTTTCTACATTGCTGAACAACTTTCTTAAATTTTTCATCCTCACAATCATCTTTATCAAAAAGACAATAAATCTGCACAAATCCCTTATCTGTAAAAGAATTTAATTTCTCTTTTGCACTTCTTAAAACATTTTCAGGGCTTGTCCCATCTGCTTCTTCGGCTTTAATATTAATACCTTTGGCTCTTCCCAATCCCTGCATATAGTATTTTGAAGATTTGCTGTCCTCACAAATAAACAGATGTAAGGGGCGTAATTGTTTATTCCTTTGTGTCCTGGCCATCGTTTAGTCTCCATTGATGTTGGGAATAGCCCCAAAGATGCCATACATATATTCATTGTAAAAAGCACCTTTTTTTCTTTTGATTTGTTTGAAATCACTCAAAGAATATAAATCGCTGGAATAACCATTTTCCTTGGATACAAACCAAATTTGGTCTCTAGTCAGATGCTCTCCATCCATCAAATAGTGAGCGTGAGAAGTGAAGATAAGCTGTGCTCCTTTCGGATTCGTTTCTGGATTATTAAACAGTTCAACCAAATATTTAACCAAATGAGGGTGTAAAGCTGTGTCTAATTCATCAACAAACAAAACTTTTCCATTTGTCAAAGCATCATCAACGAATCTTGATACAGCAATGAGAGTTTTGGTTCCTAACGAAGTTTCCTTACTGAAATCAAAAAGAACATCATTATTATTTTCATCTTTCTGAATAGCATAGGTTTTACCATCTTTGATAACAAAATTGACAATATCAATATCTGCTTTATTTAAAAATTTAGAAACTCTATTTATATTAGTTTCATCAATATTGGCAGTATATGCCATAATAGAAATATTAAACAAAGTTAATAAATCTTCTGCAAACCAATTATAAATAGCTGATACAAATTTATCCTGATAATTTTTATTATTAATCAAATCACCAATTAATAATCTTGTATTAATTGTTTGCATTGCAAGATTCTTATCAATACCATAAGGACTATTAAAATCTTTGCCTGTTCTTCTAAACAGGCATTTTTCTCTCCCCTCGCCAGAGGTTTCATTATAATATGCTTCTTCTTTAACGATAGAATCGTTATTTAATTCAACAAAATATTTATACACATAACCATTTTTTAAAAATTCTACTTCAAAAGTAGTATTTTCTTTATTTGCCGCTAATTTATATATGGGTATATTAAATTTAGATGTGGTTGAATTTCTATAAGTCCTAATAACTAGCATTCTAAAAAAAAGCATTGCTTCAATAAAATTAGACTTACCAGAAGCATTAGCTCCAAAAATTGCTGATGTTCTATAAACACAAGGTGCTTTTTTATAGCCAGTTTCAATAGCATTGCTAATGGAACCATTATTAGTTAATGGCTCCATTGAAAATTCAGCCTCGTCTTTAAAACTTTTGAAATTACTAAACTTGAAGTTTATTAGCATACCATCACCATTCTTTGCTTAAAATTTACACAGATTTATTGATAATATAGGAAATACTTCAAAATAAGTCAACAAATACTTTATTTTATCGTTCAACATCTCATTTTAGAAAATACCCAATATTGGGCATTTTCTAAAATAGAAATTTACCAACCCTACATAAAAAACTGAATTATAACTGAGTAACCCTTGCTTTAATAACCTCAATAATCTTATCATAAACGGAATTATAATTTTTTTCGGCAATCGTCATTTCTTTCAGTTTTTCTACCTGCACGATTATTTCTGCTGATAATTTATCCAAAATATCATTAATAAGCTGATTCTTAATACCAAGTTCTTTCGCCATTACCATAAAATTGTTTCTGGTAATTCTGTCTGGTTCATACTCTCCGCCGACAGCCATTGACATTTCTTTGGCAAGCTGCGGATAAACTTGCGTAGATACCAAATCATACAACGGAGCTAATACATATCCATTTTCCGTGTGCAGATAGGAAAAGTTCTTTCCGTGGGCATCTGAATTGCCAATTAAGAAGTTGAAAACAACACTTTTCAGAAAATGCAATTCGTCTTTTGCCTTGTTTGCCAGATTATTATGAATAAATTGAAAACATTGTTTAACACTTGGTCCACCCTCGGTTCTCTGATATTTTTTATTAGACAACCCCAACCCCTGACAAAAATCTTCCTGCTGGATTCGCTCAATGGTATCCAATCGGTCAAACCGTTTCGTCATATAGGCAGTTACTGAACCAAAATCTTTAATTCTGCATTCAGCAACATTTAATCCGACCAGTCCTGCTAACTTCATACAAAAATATTCATTATAAATTAAATCTGGAAAGTTCTGATTCTCAGGCTTTAAAATCCAAGTAGAGATATACTTGTCTGACGGTTTGTAATACTTGTTATCATCAGGAAAAATCGTCAATGCCAGTTTTTCCTGTGCGCCAGCAAGCGACAAACGAATACCTTCACCCGTCAATAAAGGAGTTTGCGAAAGTTTGCTCAAAAGGGATGCCAGCTCATCTTCTGATATTTCTTCCAACGTATCGTTAAAAACTGGTGTCATATCTTGTGGATAGAGAGAAACAGCACCAGCACATTCCCCGCCTAATTCTTTTAACAAGGCAAAAGGATTATTAAGAGAAACCTGCTTTATCTGTGCAATTTTCTTAACTACATCACCTTCTGGCAACAAATTTGAAAAGAAGCTTCGTGTTTCCTTATCACCAAAAGCTTCTTTTTGCAACGGAAGCTGATGAGCAATCGCTTCTGTAGCATCATCCAAATATTTAAAACTCAATCGGGAATTATGCTCTTTCAAAACACCGATTTTCTTATTATGAAAATAAACATCTAACAAATTCATTGGTTATCTCCGTCAATCTTCAATTTAATTCCCAGCATATCCAAAACATATAACACCTTGCCAATCTGACAGGTTTCCTTACCAGCTTCCAAATCAACAATAAAACGCACACCGACATTGCATAAACCAGCTAACTGCGGTTGGGTTAATTTTTGCTCTTTACGTTTCTTTCTTATTATATCTGCCAAATCTTTTGTTTTCATAAATTTCCTCATCGGTAAATTTTAATCACAAAGAAAACCTTTAAAATAAAAAATTTCCCTATCGGTAAATATACACTATTAAACTACAAAATGTCAATAAAAATTTCCCTATCGGTAAAATTTATTGTTCAACCTCCATTTTTCCACCCATTTATATCAGATGTTTCATCAACGATGGAGTTCAACAATTCGTCAACTCTGGTGCACCATTAAAGACCTCCGTCAGGAGGTTTTTTTATGCCGGAAAATTATCGGCTTTTTATATTTTTCAATCTCCCGAAATCAAGATATCCGCAGGGCTTGTATGAATTGCTTTGTTGATAGGCGTCCCATCGCCCGGTTTCGTTTTTGAATAAAACAACATTGCCGCTTCCGATTCCGGTCGTATTTTTCCTTGTATCGTTTATATGGGGAATCCGGTACTGTCAAAAACACGAATTGTTAATTCATTGTTTGTACATGATAAGATTTTATCAACAATCATAGTATGGTTTTCTTTTATATAGACTGAAGTGAAGGCAATTATATCGCCTCTCATCAAATCTGCCGGATTCGTAATTCTGAGCCAATATTGCGAATTTTTTTCAGCCTGCCTGAAAAAGATGGCAAACTCTTTTGTGTAAATGCGCTTTATGTCTTCAGGGGCAATATGTTTGCTTTGAGAAACAAAGTCTTTGATTTCCTGCAGAGCCTTTAATTGTCCTATCTTTTGCAGATAGTAGCAGGCAAAGCCGGAACAGTCCATATTCAGACACGTTACGCCGTCAGTCAATGTGATTGTATTGTCATGAGAATAGCGTGAGCTGATTTTTCCTGCGTTAATATCAGATATCAGCTGATCAGGAAAATCAAAAATATTGAAAGTTTTTCTCCTTTTTGTATAATCACCAATATTTATACTGATTTTAAATGGACGATATTTAAACAGGAAAGAAATGTCAAGCGTAAAAAGTATGGACATTTATAATAAACGGCAATAACAATATTCTATGACAAACGAAAGTATGACAAATCTGCTGCTGCAGTGGTATGAAAAAAACGGCAGGGAACTTCCCTGGAGGGTAAAGGGCGGACCGCACCCTGACCCTTATGTAATTTTGGTGTCTGAATTTATGCTCCAACAGACAACGGTAAAAACGGTAATTCCTTATTTTCACCGTTTTATGGCACGCTTTCCGACTATCGGGGATTTGGCCGCTGCGGCGGAAGAGGACGTTTATCAGCTTTGGCAGGGATTGGGATACTATACTCGCGCCCGCTCGTTGCACAAAACCGCACAGATGATTGTCAATGAATTCGGTGGCAGGTTTCCTGACACCAGGGAAGGCGTCTTAAAATTAAAAGGCATCGGAGCCTATACTGTTGCAAGTTTTATGGCGCTGGCATTCAATAAGTCGGAAACGGTCATTGACGGCAACGTTATGCGGATTATTGCCCGTTTGTATCATCTGACAGCACCGCTTGATGAAATCGCCAATACGATTCGCCAAAAGGCAGCGCTTCTTACCAGTAAAGAAAATGCCGCAGATTATGCGTCTGCGATTATGGATTTGGGAGCAGTCGTATGTACTCCGAAAAATCCGCAATGCCTGTTATGCCCGTGGCAGGAATATTGCCGGTCACGCACCGCTTCAGATTTGGAACAGATACCGGTTCGCCGCAGACTGGAGAAGAAAGAAAAACAGGGTATTGTTCTTGTGACGGAAAACGGGCATGGCGAATTGTTTATCCGCAAACGGACAGAAAAGGGGCTGCTTTCGGGGCTTTATGAATTTCCTTGGAATGATAAAGGCTTGATTGGTGAAGGTGCCGTTGATACCGGTTTGTCCGTAACCCATGTTTTTACCCATTTTAAGCTGACATTGCAGATATATAAGCTTAAAAGCGATATCGCACCTATGCCCGACGGTTTCTTTGCCAAGCCTGAAGAATTGTCTGATTATCCTTTTTCAACTTTGATGAAAAAGGTTTGGCATACTTATCTAAAAAATCCCCGCCGACCATAAAAGCCGGCAGGGAAAATAGGTCTTGGGGAGCAATTATTTGCCCGGAACAAAATTCTGTTTATTCCATTTGGAAGCCTGTTGTAAAAAGATGTTGCACTTCGCAAGAGATAAATGTCCGTCTGCACCTTTAAGCTTCCCTTCGGCATCAATAAAAAAGCACTTGCCCAGAGGAACAAGCGCGCCGATTTTATTAAGCTCGTCCATTACGTTATCAGGGGAAAGACCTCCTGCATATCCCTGATAAACATCGGCAAAAACCGGTGCGGCGCGTTGCGTGGGAGTAATTCCTTCACCGAATGATGAATCGTACAACAAGGCATCAATCATAAAACCGCTTTTGTAAATATTCCGGATGAATTCTTTATTGCTGTCGTTGTAGGATAAAATGAATTTATGCTCCGGCTGATAACGCTTCATTGTTGCCAGCAGTGTATCCATATTCGGCGTTTTTTCCCGTCCGATTTTGAAATTAAGCTGTATTCTTTCAAAAACCGGTTTTCCATTGTGATGCCGGAATTTAAGAAAAGTTTCCAATTCGGTAGGAATTTTCCCGGCGCAGAAAGCTTCCGCCCAGTCTTTATTAAGATGCAATGCCAGGCGATTTTGAGACGAAACGTAAAAAGTGAGCGTATGAAGCCACCAATATCTAGCTGAGCCGAAAAAGGCCTTGTCTCCGGAAACCTGAATTCCTATTTCTGCAAGTTCATGTTTCCTGCCAAATTCTGCCAATGCACCGGCATCCGTAAACTCGTTGGCACCGGATAAAACAATTTTATTTAACCTCATAATATCAAAAATTTAATGTTAATAATAAATTTGATATAAAAAGAATATAAAGGCAGCTAAAAAATGTCAACAATAAAAAAACGGATGGAATTTTCCATCCGTTTCACGTTAAGAAAAGACTGTCAAAAATCTCTGAGAACGATGAAACGCTCCGGCTTAAGCTGAATATTCTGCCCCTGCGGTATTTTTTGCTGCAAAATTCGGGAACTTTCCGCCAGATATTCTGCCAAAGTAGGGTAAGACCAACCTCTGTGGAAAAAATGCGTAGGTCTAGCAGAAACAATTCCATCACTGATAACATAAGGCAGGGCTAAAATAAAATCGCTGAAATCCGGAGATTCGGTTTTGTAAAATAGCGTTTCAATTACCCCGCCGTCGTTAATTGATATGTGTTTTTCTCGGCTTAGATATGCGCCGTAATAATAAACGGCGTGTTTGGCCAGGTTTTCCGCCACATGGTTAACCAAAGGCCGTTTAGCTTCGGGAATATCTGCCGCAGAAATCTGCGCTATGCCGACAAGGCGGTTTTTATGGCAGTAAAGTCCACAGATACAGTCCTCAAGGCTAAAAATATCCGCGGCTTCAATTTGAAAACGTTCTCCGAGAGAAGCTGCTAACAAATTGATATTTCTGTTCAAAACATTGTCTTTGCCATTAACTAAAGCCTCCTGCGCCAGTGTGTTGGCAATGTCGACAATACAAGGCATGCGCCGTTCTGATGAACACAAAAGCTTAACGACGGCAATTTGCTTTTTTGCCGAAGCTATACCATAAACAACCGTCTTCAAAGGAAGATAAGGAAGTTTCTTCACATAATGGCTTGCACAATTCCCCAAGAGCTGTTGCAAATCAACTTCTTTATTGTTTTGGTTATCATCGGAAAAAGTCATAGCCGCATGCTGGGATAATTGGACGGCATTTTGCAGAATGCACAACGGAAGTTTGTACTCTTTTCTCAATACTCTTAAATCCATAGAACATAAAAATTAATAGTGAATAATAAATTTAACGAAAAAAAGTATAAATAATCCGTCCAAAGAGTCAAGCAAAAACCAAGAACAAACCAAAGCTAGACATAAACCAGATAGGCATCAGTCTAAAAACAATCGGTAAAAATTAAAAACAGAACAGCGACACAATATGAATAATCTTTATGTATTCTTTCCTGCACACATTATCGAACCAAAACGGTTCCTTTTATTTCTATGGCTTCCCATTCCTCGCCTAATCGGCCGATTTTAAGCCCGTTCCAAATCTCGTATTTCCCGGGACCGAAGAATTCTAAAGCTTTTTCCGTCAAAAGGTTAACCATTTCTTCTGATATATCTTTTACAGGCAGGAAGTTGAGAGAGGTGTAGAAAACCAATCTTCCTGGTTTGATATATCCTCGGGTGAGATGCTCAAACTCTTCAAAAGAGATACCGAAATCATCTTTGAGATAAACCTTGTGTTCTCTGGCATCGTTAATATTTATCGCGCATCTTCCATCACTAAGAAAAGCAAAGGCAATCCTGCTCTTGTGAAATTCATCTACAGCAGACTTTTCTTCTCTTGTTAAAATTATCTCTTTCCCATTTACAGAGGTTGCTTTATTATAGGGCATATTTTTCTCCAATGTCGCTATAAAAATAGCTTTTGTGCTGTATTGCACAAAGAAAGGGTTAATATAAGTCTATCAAACTAAAACAGATAGTTCAAATAAAAAAGCCAGCAGAGAAAAACATCTCCGCTGGCTTTTACTAAAGTTGGCTGCCCAACATTGATGTCTTTCGAAAAGATTTTAATGAAGAGTTGATAGAAATATTAAAAGAATTTGCTCCTTGACTTTAAGGCATTAAATTATATCATCAAATAATATTAAGGAGAAAAAGATGAGATATCTGTTATTGATAATAACTACAATGTTTGTATTTAGCTCAAATGTTGAAGCAAAAAGAGAGTGGGTAGATGAAGATTGGGTGGATGAAGTTAAGTTACAAGCAGAAGCTTTGAGCAAAGAGTGTCATGCGAAAACTGTGGAACCCGTATGGGATAGCTTTTTTTATAATGATGAAATAAAGAAAGGTTATAAAAAATACAATGCCTGTCAAAAAGAAATTATTATCGCAAAAATTAAAGAAAAATCCACCCCTGAAAATGCTGAAAAAATGATAAAGGCATTGGATTTAATGGAGCAAAGTATGCTAGAATTTTATGGTGTAATGTATAATCAAGTAAACACAGGGTTTTACGGTCAAGCAGTAAATGATATGGAGTTAGGACGCCGTTTTGAAGAAGTTCTATACGACGTCCTGCATTACCAGAGATACTACCCCACAGATTGATGGGATGATTTACTTCCGTAAATCTCTCAAAGCCTTTCTCCTTTCTTGCGGTAATCGATTCTTTTTGATATTTTCGCGTTGATGTTTAGGAGTGCTTACAAAGTATTTATCGACGTTATCCTTTCAAAAAATAAAGTTTAAAAACAAAAAGAGCTACGGCCGAAAAGTCATAGCTCATATAGAAAAAGCCCTCCAAAGAGGGACTTCATGGCAAAAATCTATAAACAAAATTCCACCATACAGTAACTAATATACTACTATGACACAGTTGTCAAGAAGTGGGAAGAAAGAAATAAAAACAAATTTTTAAAATAAAAAAACGACAGAAAACATACTCTCTGCCGTACATCTTTAAAGTTGGCTGCCCAACATTGATGTCTTTCGAAAAGATTTTGATGAAGAGTTGATAGAAATATTACAAGAATTTGCTCCTTGACTTTAGCTTATTAAATTATAACATAATGCTTATACAAGGAAAGATTTGCAGGAAAGGAAGCGAATGAAGAAAGCAATATTGATTTTATTTATGATAATAAGCTGTTTCAATGCAAAATGTGCATGGTCTGATATTTGTTATGAAATTAAAGAGAATGCAATAGCAAGGGCTGAAGAGATATTAAAACATCAAAAAGAAATATATCAATATTGTTCCATCTGTCAAGAAACTCAGATTCGCAAAATAACAATAAAAGATGTAAAGTCTGACTCTCCGTTGCTGATAAATAATGAGGCTGTAGATTTAGCTCATATATATTATAAAGAAGGAGACGACTTTGTGAATTTGGGTGTTGCCAGCGGGTGTATCTCTGAAAATGAACACAATATCAAAGCAAAATTAGATGACTTACCAGATATTCATTATCTAAAAGAGGGAACTACCGAAAAGGCAAAAGAAAAAGCTAAAAAAGCCTATGAGGATTGCGTTGAGCAAAACAAAAGTCTTCAAGAACATCAAACTACTGCGGAAATGGTCAGAGTAAATACGCTGATCAATAATTGTTTAACTGAAAAAATAAAACAGGAAATTGCTCAAGGTTTTGATGAGGATATGCGTCAAGGTATGTATCAAGATATAGAAAAAATACGGAAAAGTATATCAGATTTCTATGGCAAAATCTATAGTGCAAACAAATATTGTGAAGGGCGTTGTGGGACAATTTCAACACTATTACCTTATGTAGATGAAGGAAGTGTATTAATAGAAATGTTAGAGAAACTTTTTTATCTCAATATAAATAAAAATGGGTACTAGCAGTAGCCAACACCCATTTTTTATCCAGATTAGTCTATTCTGAATCTATCAAAACGAGAAGGTAATCCAACAGTATACTCTTTATAATGAGGATTTTTATTCGTTTTTTTCTCCTGTTCATAGTCAGCCTGTCGCATATCAATAATGGAATTATTGACAATCACAAGCTCTTTTGCTGATAAACTATTCAAAGCATTAATAGTTTCAGAACCAAAAACACCATCTTCAGTTACATGTAGTGAAGTATGCTGGTTAATTGATTTTTGTGCCCAGAGAGCTGGCGCAATAGGAGAATGATTGAAAAATGCATCAAACATAGTCTCTTGAAGAGCTTTATGCTTAAGTTCATTAATCCTATATTTATCAAAAAAGTCAGTTTTAGCAATAAGTTTAGCTTGCTCTAAAGATAAATCTCTAACCTTTATAGGAAGATTTGAAGACTCTTTAGGGTGAGCCTTTTTAAATCTATCTAAGGTATCTTGTCTAATGCCCGTATTTGTGGGAGCATCAATTTTATTTCTACGATCTTCGTAGCTGCCTTCTTCACCTAATGTCTTATGGAAAACACGATTGAAGATTTCGTGAGTGTTATCCTTACTATAAACAGCTAATGAATAATGATCAGATTTGGTAGAATGTTGATTATCCTCATCCTCCACCGAGCTCCTGTCATTTTTCGCATACTGTGTCCCATAATTAGAATTTTTCAACTCTTGCCCCTCGCGTAACGCACGAATAATGGTAAGTTGGTTAGCCATATCAAGTTTTTTAAGGGCATTTCGTTGCCTTTCAGAAATATCCAAGTCATCAATATTGAGTTCACTATCAATATCAAAAGGATTCTTTCTTTTCTTTTTTCTCTTAAATTCATCTTGTTCTAATGAATCTAAAGCAAAGTCACTATACATCCCCATAGAGGTACCCTTTCAAAAAATAAAGTTTAAAAACAAAAAGAGCTACGACCGAAAAGTCATAGCTCACAAAAAAAAGCCCTCAAAAGAGAGCCTATATGGCAAAAATCCATAAACAAATTTCCACCATACAGTAACTAATATACTACTATGACACAGTTGCCAAGAAGTGGGAAGAAAGAAATAAAAACAAATTTTTAAAATAAAAAAACGACAGAAAGCATACTCTCTGCCGTGCATCTTTGAAGTTGGCTGCTTCACCTGGATTCGAACCAAGATTAACGGAGTCAGAGTCCGCTGTCCTACCATTAGACGATGAAGCAATCTCAAGCAACGTCCCATTCATAATACGCTTTATTTTAAGTGTCAATACTTTTTCTTATAATTTTCCTCAAAATCTGATTGCAAAAAAGAAAAACGCCGCTTATTTTGAAAAAACATAATATACGAAGCCGCAAAATCCGCAGGGATGCCGTGGCAGCAAAAGGAGGTAACCATGTCTGATGGTGTTAGCGCATCAATGTTTAAAAAACTGAAAGATTTTTTAATCGGCAGAAAAGCCGGAGATATAACGCCGGCAGAAGCGCATAAGATTCAAAAAGCGTCGTATGCACTGGCGCATACGGAGGTAAAAAAACGCTTTTCTCCGAGTTACGAAAGCATGGTGTCCGGTTTGGACAGCGAAGAAAAGCAGATATTTGAAGGCACGGCCTGGTATCTGGCTAAAATTGCGGAAAACAAGCCCAAATACCAGCAGGCTATTGTGGAAATTCTTGAGGCCAAAATTGCCGAAAAAGGTATTAATCCCGAATTTCGTGAATATTTAAAGCTGCAGGTGCAAAATATTTTATCAAAAAACAACTTATAAATGAATATTGCCTATTGACTATAAAATTAATGGTATTATAAATATGGTTTGTCAGGAATAAAATCCTGACGGAGTAGGTGTAACTATTGAAGATAGGAGATAATATGACAACAGGAACTGTTAAATGGTTTAATTCACGTAAAGGTTATGGCTTTATTCAACCTGAAAATGGCGGCAAGGATGTATTTGTCCATATTACGAAACTGGAAGAAAAAGGTTTGCGTAAGCTGTACGAAGGACAGCGCGTCAGCTATGAAATTTATGATGACCGCGGCCGTACGGCTGCCGGCGCCATCGAAATATTGTAATCGTTGGCAAGAGCCGTTTTCAAAAAGCCGTCCTTTGCAGGGCGACTTTTTTTATATCCGTATGAAAGGCTGCGAACGTCTGATATTAGGGAGCCTTTTCGTTTTTGCCCGTTCGACGTATCGTATCGCCTGTAGCATTACCTTGCCATATTCATTTGTGGTGTTGCCCGGTCGCATCATCTGCTCGCGGGGCATTTTTTGCCGTATTGAAGCTCTGCCCGTCGGTACTTTTGCCGCATTAGCCGCCGTATTGCTTGTCGCATTTGTAATATCTGGCAGATTTCTGTTTACATCTCGTAAAAACTTTGCTAAAAATCCAAAAACTGATATCGGTTCTGCTGCATCCGGCGGCAGATAAGATATGTAGTATTGCCTGCCGGAAAGTAGGCGTCGTAAACTGGCATCGCAAGCTGGTATTGGTTTTATAAGCGGCAGGCGCAAAAATTATCTGTTAGGAAGACTTATGTTTCAAAAGCTGAAAGCAAAATTTTTAAATTTGAACCTCATTGTCAATTACCGCAAGATTTTACCGTATGTCAAACCGTATTGGGGGCGGGCGCTGACGGCCGTACTGATAACGATTCCGATTGGGTCGATGGATGCGGTGATTGCCTGGGCGCTAAAACCATATATGGATGTTGTTATGGTTGAAAAAAATACAATGGGCTCTTCAACGTTTTTGATACCGCTGTTGATAATTGTATTCAGCCTGCTCCAGAGCCTGCTGACGTACAGCGCGACATATTTAAATACCTGGGTCGGCCAGCGTATTGCCATGGATGTTAAAAAGAAGTTGTTTTACAAGCTGATGCACTACAATGCCTCTTTCTTTGATAAAAACACGTCCGGAGACATCATCTTTCGTTTTAACAATGACGTGGATGCCGCCTGCAGCGGTCTGTTGAATAATATGAAACTTTTCACGACCCGCCTTTTTTCGTCGCTGTCCTTAATAGCCGTCCTGTTTTATAATTCCTGGCAGCTGGCGATTGTGGCAACGGTTGTGCTGCTCGGAGCTCTGTTCCCGCTGACCCGCGTACGCAAAAGGATTAAGTCGCTGATGGACAAGTCTGTGTTTTCCGGTTCGGCAGTCATGACGCATTTTAATGAGACATACAGCGGCAACCGCATTATCTCCTCTTATAATTTGTATGAATATCAGAATGCCCGTTTTTGTACGACGCTGGACAGCGTGTTTAAAATCGGAATGAAAATGATTCAGCGCACCGGAATGTTGTCGCCGTTAATGCACTTTATCGTATCGTTCGGCATCGCCGCAGTTATCTGGCTCGGGTCGTACCTGATTGTAACGCACCAGATAACGGCCGGCAGTTTCGTTTCTTTTATTGCCGCGCTGATTATGCTGTATAATCCGATAAAGAGTATCGGCAACAACTTTAACAGCGTCCAAATGGCGTTGATGGCGATGGAACGCGTGTTCGGCGTTTTGGAACGGACGCCGGAAATCGTTAATTGCGAGGCTCCGAAATTGCTGCCGACCCCGAAAGACTGCATCGAATACAAAGATGTCTGCTTCTCGTATGTCAAAGGCAAAACCGTGCTCGACCACATTAACCTGAAAATAAAAATCGGCGAAACCATTGCTTTTGTCGGCAATTCCGGCGGCGGTAAAACCACGCTGGTCAATCTGTTGCCCCGATTCTATGACGTAACCGGCGGCAAGGTAATGATAGACGGCGTAGACATCCGCGAGCTGGATATCGATTCTCTGCGGGATAAAATTGCCATCGTCTTTCAGGATAATTTCCTTTTCGGCGGTACGATTCGCGATAATATCCTTCTCGGCAAAGAAGATGCTTCGGGCGAAGAGATTGCCAATGCCGTAAAATGCGCCTGCCTTGATGAGTTTATCAACACGCTGGACAAAGGTCTGGATACGGAAATCGGTGAACGCGGCGTCCTGCTTTCCGGCGGGCAGAAACAGCGGATTGCGATTGCCCGTGCTTTCATCAAAAATGCGCCGATAGTTATTTTGGACGAAGCGACTTCCGCGCTGGATAACAAGTCGGAAGCAATCGTGCAACAGGCGATAGAAAACCTTATGGCAGACCGTACGGTGTTTATCATTGCTCATCGGCTTTCGACTGTGCGTAATGCGGATAAAATCGTTGTGGTCAATTATGGAAAAATTGCAGAAATCGGCACGCATGAGGAATTGATAGACAAGCCGAACGGCATTTACGCATCGTTGTACCACACGCAGCTGCATTGATAAAAATGCAGAGTTCTGCCCCCCGATGCTGCCGCTCCGCTCTCTGCGTTTCTGCATACGCTCTCTGCGTTT
>UMCZ01033520.1_pt1 | contig 25206 bp, 10 predicted proteins | sample 1964371 | NCBI WGS metagenome assembly UMCZ01 (sample SAMEA4835982, study PRJEB28245) | human gut metagenome | biome: gut microbiome; material: fecal sample | place: Denmark | collected 2008
GATGCTTCCGGATACAAACGAGTACGGCGAATGTCATCCCAAATCTTAAATTCCAACGGCAATTCATGCAGACGTTCAGTCAAAATCGCTTGCACCAGATTGTCTCCTGTAGCAGTCTCATCCATCAGTCCTGCGCGTTTACGCACTTGGTTGAGGTAATATTTAGCGCCACCGACAGCATTATCTTCATGCCCTGTACGTGCCAGACCTTCGGCTGCAATCAGCAAGACTTCCGCAAAACGGAATACTGGCATATTATAATCGCCGTCATGACCGCTAATCAAAGCATTTTCATCAAACCATGCCCAGTTGCCTGCATTGTTCAAAGTATGAGTCCCCCCTGCAGCATCGGTATATTCCCAAAAGAAAAACTGTTTCTCATGTCCCCGAATATCAGCAGGATCATAGCTGTTAAGCAACATATCACAGGGAAGGTATGCATTATATAACACGTCTCCTCCCGGATGGAACACTCCCCACTGAAATGCATCCGCTCCGATAGAACGGCAAGCATAAGAGTTGCCTACACTATAATTGGTGTAATTGTATTCTTTAGCATAGATGATTTCAGCAGATTCTTTCGTAGTCTTGATCACATTATATGCCGAGTTCAAATCATCAGTCGTTCCATTCGGATGAATAAGTCCATGAGGACTGTCATTGATCACTTTCAAAGCCATCTGTGCAGCTTTACTATAATAGTCTGCTCCACCATTTAACGGTGCACCTGCCCATTGCAGATAAACCTGTGCCAGCAAAGTCTGCGCCATTGCCCTGGTAACATAACAGCCATTTTCATAGAACGTCTTATTAGGCAATGCATCTCCATTGACAATATCCAGCAAGTCGGCTTCAATCTTCTTATAGATCTCTTCGGCAGAAAGTCGTTCTTTGTACATACCTTCTGTAGAAGTGTAAGGTTCTGAAATATAAGGAACACCACCAAATTCTTTGACTAGCCAAAAATATCCGTATGCACGGAAGAATTTACCTTGAGCCACATAATTATTAATAGTAGCTTCATCCAGCACTCCAGTCATTGACGGAATATTGGCAATAACAAAGTTGGCACGTGAAATGCCTTTATAGAACTCATGCCAATATTTCATTGCAATATCATCAAAAGATTCAATATTGAAATTACAACCTTCGGATGCTGTAGTAAATGTTCTGTCCTTACGCTTATCGACATACAATCCGGATACGATACCACCCCACATCGTCGCTTTAGGAGTCCAACCACCGCCTACATCAGTGTTATGCAAATAAGGTACACCACCGAAATACAATGCGTTCACACCCGATTCCGCATCAGCTTTCGTCTTCCAGAACTGGTCAGATGACTTCATATCTAATGGCTCTTCTTTCAGAAAATCGTCACATGAATTCAGCAACACAGAAAGTGAACACATGCAAAATGCAGATATATATACTTTTAATAGTTTCATAATTCTTATGGTTTTTATAACGGTGAATTAAAATGCTACATTAAGACCGAACGTAAATGTTCTCGGACGCGGATAGGTAAAGAACTGGCGGTTAGCACCCCATTTGTTGTCACCTAAACGAGATGAGTTATCCGGATCATATCCGTTATAGTCTTTAGAAGTAATCAGGAATGCGTTATTCACATTCGCATACAAGCGCAACGAAGAAAGACCGATCTTCTTAACCAGTGTCGGATTGAAAGTGTATCCGAGCTGAATCATGTTACAACGCAAATAAGAACCGTTGCAAACCCAATCATCATCTGCTTGGTTATTAGCTCCCTGACCAAAGTTGTTCAGGCGGATTGCCTGTTCTTTACCCGACGGATTGAGAGTAGGATGCCATGCTTCTTTATAAAGACGGTCTATACCATTGGTCAGGAAACGGGCTACAGTAGAGTGATAATATTCTTGCATCACATCTACTCCCCATGTAAACTGGAAATCTAACGTCAAATCGAATCCTTTATAATTGAAGGTATTGATAAATGAGCCCATCCAGTCAGGTAAACCGTTACCGATAATTTCACGTTTCTTATATGTCACCTTTTCACCGATAGTGGAAGGTATGTTCATTGTCTCCGGGTCCCAGTTAGACGGGATTCCATCATAGATACCAGCACGCTTATAACCATAGAAAGAAGAAAGCTCTTCACCTTCACGAATCAACATATCGTAACCAACAAAACCATCGGTTGTAATCTGACGCTTACCGGTGACAGGATCAACAGAAGCACTTTCATCCAACTTCTCTACACGGTTCTTGTTGAAGCCCAGATTAAGAGTGGAAGTCCATTGGAAATCATGTGTTTGGATAGGATATGCTGTAACGAGAATATCCACACCGCGGTTGGAAACGGCTCCAATATTATCCATGATAGAAGAGTAACCTGTTGATTCGGGAACCGGACGGTCGAGTAACAAATCTGATGTATACTTATAATAATAGGAAATATCGAAATTCAGTCTGTTATTGAATAACCCCAGTTCAAATCCTAAGTCCCACTGTCCGGTCTTTTCCCATTTCAAGTCCGGATTAGGCATATTGTCCAAGTAAGACACAACGTGCAGAGCATCACCAATGATTGTATTCGACTGGCTCACTGTAGCCAATGATTTATAAGTACCGATTTCCGAATTACCTGTCAGACCGTAAGAAGTATGCAACTTCAGTTTGCTGATCAATGAGTTATCTTTCAAGAAGTCTTCATTAGAAATCATCCATCCCAAACCGACTGATGGGAAAAATGCATATTTATTGTTCTGTCCGAATTTGGAAGAACCGTCATAACGACCGGTTACGGTAGCCATATACTTGTTGTCATAAGAATATGCCAGACGCAAGAAATAAGAGTTCATCGCCCACTTGTCGTAATCACTGCCAACAGAAGGACGGTTCGTACCGGAACCTAAATTATAATATCCGTAGAAGTCATCGATATACTTACTGTCGGAAGCATTGAAAGAGGTATAGCGATATTCCTGCCAAGACATACCTGCCATTGCATTAAGATGATGTTTATTAAAATCTTTCACATAAGTCAGGTAAGTTTCTTCCTGCCAATACAGTGAATTGGAATTACTTGCAGAAGCTGATCCTTCAGTACTCTGATTAATCATCGGACGCGGAGTGAACGGCGTATAGTTAGCGTCGCGATTATTGTGGTAATCGATACCGAACTGGGTTTTCAGATCTAATCCTTTCATGAGATGGAAAGTCAAAGCCGCATTACCAAAGATCTGCGTACGATATTGCATAGCCTGCATTCGTTCGAGCAACTCAACAGGATTACCTACACCTTCCGGGCTGAAACCTTGTTTTCCACTATTAGGATCAGTCTGATTGTTGAGAATAGAACTTGTATTAATTATATTTGTCTGCGTATATTCGCCATCTAGCTTAACTGGCAAGAAAGGTAACTGTTCGATCATTGTACGCAATGCACCTTGTCCGTAGGGGTTATCAGAAGTTCTGTTACCCCAAGTATGGTTCACCAGCAAATTAACGGAAGTAGACAACCAATCTGTCGGTTTGTCATCATATGCCAGTTTTGCGTTGATACGTTTGAAGTAAGAGTTCAGCAAAATACCCTGTTGATCGGTATAATTGATAAATGCTCCGATAGAAGATCCTTCTCCCGTACGTTGGATACTGATCTGGTGGTTGTGAGAAATTGCCGTACGGGATGCTTCATCCTGCCAGTCGGTATTATATTTCGGAGAACCGTCGGCATTGAACAAACGTTCGTCAGTGAATATCTGAGACAGATCGGTTGTGAAGTTCTTACCTTGGAAATCATTGGCATTTTCCAATCCCTGCTTAAAGGCAGACATCCATTCGTTAGCATCCATTACATCTATTTTTTTGGCCATCTTACCGATAGACAATGAACCATCATAGGAAACATGGACTCCTTTTCCCGCACTACCGCGCTTGGTGGTCACCATGATAACACCATTAGCACCACGGGCACCGTAGATAGCGGCAGAGGAAGCATCTTTCAACACTTCGATAGATTCGATATCATTCGGATTAAGTAACTCGAAGTTTGACATTACCACTCCATCGACTACATACAGCGGTGATGCTGATGCGTTAATGGTAGAAATACCACGAATAATGACACGTGACTCTCCACCCGGCTGACCGGTATTAGAGAAGATATTCACACCGGCCACTTTACCTTTCAATCCGTCAAGCGCATTGAAAGACTGTGCTTTCAGCATGTCTTTACCTTTAGCTGTGGAAATGGAACCTGTCAAGTCGGATTTGCGCATCGTACCATAACCAACAACGACCACTTCGTCCAACGCTTTCGTATCCGACTGCAGAACTACGTTCAAAACATTGCTCTTTAGTTCCGAGACTTTAAATTCTTGTGTAATATAACCAATGTACGAAAATACCAAGGTAGCATTGGAAGGAACAGAGAGGGTGTATTTACCGTTAACGTCAGTGATTGTTCCAGTACTACCGTTTTTAACTTTTACAGTACCACTGATAACCGCCTCTCCCTGATCATCGGTTACCGTACCGGAAATTGATTTTACAGATTGAGCATTAATGCCCAAACTCAACATCATACCCATTACAAATAAGGTAAGATACTTTAGTTTTCCATTCATAATTCCTTAAATTTGATTAGTAATAAGGTTAATTCCTTTTAAAAAGATCACTGCAAATAAAGGTTATTTAAATAAAAGTCAAATGCTCTACCTTGCCAAAAAAACGGCAAAATAGAGAGACATACCTAAAGCACAGAATGGCAGATTAGAGCACAAACCAATACGCTGATAATCAATCAGATATAATCTACAAAAAGGATTTAGAGTACAAGGTAGTGACAAACAAATAAACGACAGTGTTTCCCAATCAGTCACCTATACAAAAGAATTTAGCCTGCACAATCAGCGTACATTTCGCTGTTCCCGATAATCTTTCGGTGTCATCCCGAACCGACGGGTAAATTCTTTATAAAAATAAGAACGACTGGAAATACCAACTTCCATAATAACATCTTGAATGGAAAGTTCTTCATCAAGTAACAGACGGGCTGCCTTTTCCATACGGTAACTTTTTATTAAATCACCGGGAGCTGTATTGGAAATTTCCTTGAATTTACGATAGAACTGACGTGAACTCATCGCCATACGATCAGCTATCAACGTTGATCCTAATTCTTCCTTGTCCAGGTTTTCTTCAATCACCTTTAACAACTTGCGAATAAAATCAGCCTGTTCGGTAGTTGTACAGACAATCTGGCCTGCCAAATCCCCCAGTTCCTCCATATATATCTGTTTCGCTTCCCGTTTACCATAAATAGCATTATGAACAACTTCCCGCAAGAATAATATATCATAAGGAAGTACAACATAAGAATCAGACCACAAGATCAGCTCCCGTTGAATGGCTGAACTGACTTTCCAGGTTAATAACGGAATAAAAGCTGTCCTTGAAAGCAAGGTACGATTCCGACTAACATACTCCATAAAAGTACTTTCAGCATTTGCATACATTGTCATATCCACCAGTAATAGAGCCGGAGCCGACCGACGAATTTCCTCAAAAGCAAGCTGCACACTCTTCACCTGATGAACCACATATTCATCAGCCAGAAAATTACTGATTAACCAAGTCATTTCGTCCCTGTCTTCCAGCAAAAGCACTGTTTTCTTCCCTTGTTCACCAGTCACTGGTAAGAGCGCCGGTTCAAAAACAATCGTCAACCTACTGCCACTCTCATCATGTTCATAACGAAGAACGGCATGAATCCGTTCCAAGGCTGACCGTACAAAACCTAATAGTAAATGTACGCCAAACACATAATCGGCATCTTTCTCCGCTACAGAAGAGGCTTTATCAGAAAGATATTCATACAACGCTTTCACTGTAACGTCTTTAGAAGAAAAATGCAACTGCATCTTACCATCTTGTTCTGACATGTCTACTATTACCCCATATGTACCTTTCATTTCGGCAATACGAAGGTAGCAGCAATAAAGAATACTATACAATGCGTTCTTGTAAACCGGAAACGTTATATGTTCCGGGATCGCTGATGTGATAGAAGAATGGTCAATCCCTTGTTCTTCCAACGTACGCAATACTTCTTGGGAAACTCCTTGTATACTCATACGTGCAGAAACAATAAACCGATCCGGAAAGAATTGTTTAAGTTCTTCCAAATGCAGAGTGTCAGGATTAAGAAGTGCGGTCATCACCGTTTCACGTATCAATGACACCTTTTCAAGACATTGCTCATAAGAAAGATTCTCTGCACGCAACTGGTCGCAATAATTATAAATAAGGGTAAAATCTTCAAGTACCCTACGATCTGTATAGGCAGTTTCGGATTTCCGACAACGTTCTGTCCCCATCAGTGTTTTCATCATCCGTTCCTGAAGGTAGTTTTTACGAAGCAAATATATCACGTACCCTAACAATAACAGGAAAATGATAAAATAAATAAAATAAGCCGGCGCTGAACGATACCAAGGAGAGAGAATATGCACCGGAATAGAAAAATGACGATACTCTGTATCAAACACATCTCTCTTATAACGCACCTTAAAGAGATAATCGCCTGCCGGCACTCCCGTATATGAGGCTTCATTAATACTACTGAAAGATGTCCAGTCTTTGTCGTATCCTTCCAACTGGTAAGAATATTCTATATCTTCTCCTGATAAAAAATCCGGCACAATAAAAGAAAGCGTAAACGAAACCTCCGCTCCTTTAAACTGCAACGCCTTACCATCATCCGTATAATAATTTTCCTGAACCACCTGCGTATGTCCAATCGTCAACTTACGCAATAAAATATCCGGGTAGAATTCCGGAGCAGCCTGCATCTGCTTATCCAGATAAAGCAACCCGTCAATCCCACCGAAGAAAAGTTCCCGTGTATAAGGACACATATAATAAGCGTCATCACTGAACTCGCCGATCTGGACACCTGCACTGTAGAAGTAGGCATGTGATGAGCCGTTTATCGGATTATATTTAATCAATCCCCTGTTCGTACCAAGCCACAAGAGTCCGTTTTCATCTTCGAGTACACCATGAATCATATCATTGAGCAATCCTTGTTCCCGCCCGATATAGGTAGCTTTCATCTGGCCCCTATTAGAATTCAGACATACCAATCCCGATGTTGTCCCCACATACAACACCCCTTCTTTGGTCCGATACAAGCTAAGCACATCGTCTACCGACTTATGAAGCATTTCTTTCAAAGAAATCACCTTATATTCTTCAGTCCGCTTATCAAACCGTATAAGTCCTTTCTCCCGGCTACCAAGCCACAAAATAGAATCTCCCTCGGCCAGCATTGGATAGAACATTGTAATTTCTCGCTGACCATGAAAGAAATGATAGCTTTTCTGGGATTTGAAACGAATGGTACCTGCCTGCTTCTCAAGTATTAATTTATGAAAACCGGAACCGGCTGTCACCACATAAAGTACACTATCATTTTCCTCATCAATACCATGAATTTCGGTAGGTTGTGCCGGCAAGTTTTCCACACAATGCAAAGCTTGATCAGCAAAAGAATAGTAGAAAAGTCCCGGATCACCAGAGCCTATCCAAAAGCCATCCATATAACGGCTTTGGACCAATTTATAAACGGGAAATTCTTTATTCCACCGCATATAAGACATCACATTTTGCTTGCCTTCAGGAGAATAGACTGTAACGGCGGAAGCCTCTTCACTCTCACGATAGTCCGGTATATGCAATAGTCCGTCGCCTTTCGTCCCGAACCATAGCCCGCCACGATTGTCTGTCATAACAGAACGTACCTGCCTGCTCAAGTTAGACGAAAGTTGATTAAGCATCAAATTGGTGGCAATGGAGTATTTCTTAGCATACATAATCGTTCCCTGCCCGTCCGAAGCAACCCATAGAACATTCTGATGAGGATCTCGATAAATACTGTATATACGTACATTCCGGTCGACCACTTCTTCTTTATATTTCTGAGATGTACGAAGACGGACTAATCCATTTGTCCTAAAACCAATGATAATATCTTCATAGAAAAGAGCTATTCCTGCAATTGTACCATACTTTTGCACTAATGAAGAAAGGTTACGAATATAAATTTTAGATTGTCGGGAAATATCATAAACATAGAGATCATGTTCACTATCGATAAAACAAAGAACACCATTCTGATAAAAGACATCCATAATGGGGTTCGCATGAAAATCGGTAGATGAAACAGTTGAATAAATTGATAATGTATCACAATCAAAAGCATCCTGCGAAACCTGTAACAATTCCCCTGTATGCTGGATAAAAATCCACAAGACACCATCATCCGTTACGAATGCCCGTTTATCCATATCTTCAACAGAGACTTTCAGATTATTAATCTTTACAAATCGTTTATAAGATGTATTATAGTAGAAAATTCCATCACGACTCACCACCCATGTGTTTCCTTTAGAATTGGAATGTAGATAATAATCATCTGTAAAGTCATAATAGCCGACCACTTGCCGCGAATCCAGTGAAAGACGATTTATTCCCAAATGGGTAGAAATCCACAAACAATTATTATCCGCCTGTTGAATAGAATGAATCACATTGTTACTCAAAGATTTTTGGGCTGAAAAATCAGAACGAAAAACTTCCATATTTCTGCCGTCATAGCAATTCACACCATCATATGTACCAAACCACATTAACCCTCTATTGTCTTGAAAAAGACAAAGTACAGCACTATTAGATAACCCTTGCTGATAATCTACTTTCCGGAAGATATAGGTATCTTTACCGCCATCTGCTTGACAGACCAATGAATAAATCAATAGAACAAAAGACAAAATCAAGCGTATTTTCATTGTGTTAATCATTAATATCATCTATTAAATATTAGGCAATCGCTTATATGTTTTGTTTCGCTGCGCGAAAAAAAATTGCCACTAATAATCGATGTCTTTAATTCACTTCACACAAAGATACGTTTTTATACGGAAAATGCAATCTATTTTATCAAATAGACGCATTTCCATACAAACTAATACACCCAATTAAACAAATTCCATCAATATTTCACTACAATATCCCCCATTGCATATTGGGTGTATCCCCCAACCACAATTCAAGTACACCACCTTGTTCCAACACCATATGAGGAAGTTGATAAGAATTATATTCTTTACCATTCAACCGAGCACGCTGTATATAACAATTCTTTGAAGAATTATTGTATGTCTTGATTTTGAAAGTTCTCCCCTTGTAATATGCAGTATCCAGTTGTATAGTCACTTCGTCAAAAACAGGACTAGTAATATCATACATCGGATTTTGCCGGGAACCTCCGTCAAGACTGAATAATCCCACTGCCATCAATACTCCTATGCCTCCCATCTGTCCCTGATCTTCATCGTGACCACCATAACCCTTATCCGGAGTAACAGCTCCGTAAGCTTGTTCCTTCACCCTACGCACCCAATATTGCGTCATCCACGGCTTTCCGGCATGGGAAAAAACATGGGCATTAGAACATCCCGGCTGGTTGGCATAACTGACGGTTCCACTTCCATAGCCATATACAAAATCCATAGGGGCCGATTGCTCAAAAGCATCATTCAGTAAAGAACATAAGCTGTCATTCCCTCCCATCAACTCTGCCAGTCGAGGAATGTCATGCGAAAGGCCGAAAGTGGCCTGCCATGCATTAGCTTCTATATATCCGACACCGCTCGTCAAGTCAGTATGTAACCAACTGCCGTCTTTGCGCCGCGGCAAGATTAATTTTTTTTCATTGTTAAAAGAAGCCGGCCATCCTGATGAACGTTTACGATAATAAGTATAATCCTTCTTCATTCCCATACGAGCAGCCATTTCGCTCAAAGCCCAATCTTCGAATGCCCATTGTATAGTCAGCCCCGCATTGTCCGGACAATAACCATATTGAACATAAAAGTCCAATTCTTTATTCATGTCCAACGCTAACATACCACCTTTAGCATGATTCTTTTTCATCGCTTTATAACCGGCTTTAGGCGACCATTTATGAATAATATTCCTCTGATATGCACTTGTGATAAGCGATGTGGCAGGACATCCGCTCATGATGTAAGAATATCCGCCGGCACAAGGACCGCGAGGCAACAAATCGCCATTCAAATCATATTCGATCAGGGAAGCTGCAAAATCATCCAATACAGATGGATAAGCGATCCCCCAAAGTGTATTCAGATTCCATTGAGTCAACCAAAAAGCGTCAGAATTATACATATGATGTACCGATTGTCCGTTCTTATCTTTCCGGAGCTGCTTCACAATCATTCGTGCCTGTAAAGTATGTGCTCCCTGACGCACACCTTGTGTATAATCCGGATATTCGCCGTTAAAGTCATCTATTTTGTGACGCCCTAAAAGCGTATGCCACAAATCTGTATAAAACTTCCTTTTCTGTACATCAGTTCCTCCTTTTACATCTATCCTACCTAACCATTCATTCCATTCCGTCTGTGATTCCCGACATATACGATCGAAATTCCAATGATTACAGCTTTGCTTCAGATTCTCTTTCGCATTATTTACACTGACATAAGAAATAGCCATTTTAATCTGCAACCTATCTCCTGCCTCCATTTTATATTTGGCAGAAACACCTGATGTAGACGCATCATAATAAGACCACCCTGCAGCTTGCGGTTTGCTGTCGGTAGTACCTTGTATTTCATACACATCATGCTTATAATCAGCTCCGGCCCATCCGTCCAACACATTAAATGGTCGGTCAAATTCAGCAACAAAAAATATCCTGACCACATCAGGACCTCCCCATAACCGCCCCATCGTATCAAAAGAACCGCTGATTTCATTTGGGCCGCTACGTTTTACCTGTGCATTGATCATAGTAGATGTCCCTACATATCCACCTAAATTAAGTAAGATTTCCGCTTCACAATCCTTAGTATATGTCAGCCTGTAAAAGCTAGCATAATCTGTTGCTGTTTGTTCTACCCATGTATCATATTTTTCCAGATAAAGACGATGATATCCCGGCTGAACGATCTCCCCTTCATGGCTAAACGGCGATTTCCAATGCTGCTCTCCCAATGTCGGGTCAACCTGTCCGGTTGTTGGCATGAGAGTAAGTCCCGACAACATCCAACAATGCACTTGCGGAAATCCCAATACTTCTGTGGAATTATAATTATATCCCCCACCATATTGATTTTTATTACGTGTTAAAGGTGCAGCCCCGATCATGCCAAAGGGTTGGTTACCTGTGATAAAGAAAAAATACCGTCCGCGAGCCGATTCAATGTAAGGATCCACCCAAGAAACATAGTCCTTATAATCTTCAGGAGCCGGATAAACTTCTATTTCAGACAAACCAAGATGTTCTCCGTCTCCATCGGTCACTTCAAAACGAAGCCAACGAGTTTTCCGTGCCGGAAATGTTACAACTTTAGGCCTGCCGTCATTAGCGATTTCCCAAACATTAATACGACTACCATCACTGAAGTGAAGAATGCCGCTTGCTGTATGTGTTTTCTCATCCGCTCGATCATACAATACCACCTTATCAATACATACCTCTTGTTCCCAATCCAATTGAATCCAAGGATAGTCTATTGCCCCCCAGAAAGTTTCTGTACTTTTAGAAGCCCATTCCCCCTTTCCTGCGATACGAATCAGTTGATCGGTCACATTTTCCGCTTTGTAAAATTCATCAAGTACAGAAGATGCACTTACCCGGCTTTGCGGTGCTATATTATATGGAGAAGCATACATCGCACAAACAGAGAATAATGCAATAAGAAGAGATGGTAATCGTAATATAGCCATAAATAAATATGCTTACTGATTATACATTAATAAATCTTTCACTATTATTTCCCCTGTCTGATACATGATTCCCGGAGCTGTCAGGCCGCAACAATCATGCATCAGAGACAGAAGAAACCCTCTATTCAATTTAAACTTCAAACAATATCTGATGTAACGAAATTACTTTCGTTCGCAATATACACCAAATTCGGCAATTGAAGTAGTCCCATTCGATTTCTGCACTTTCATACGGACCGCATCTCCCCATACAGTGTCAAAACGGTGAATTTTCACACGTTGAGAAGTAGGAGCCTTACCTTCAAACAGTGTTTTCCAAGTATTACCCGTACGATATTCAAGACTATATTCCTGCAAACGGTCATTATTACGATCAGTAATAACAATCATATTGAAAGGCTTCTCACGCTCAAACGTAACCGAATACCAAGGAGCATCTACAGCTTGATTACAATTCCAGCAAGAACCAAAATCATCATCATTAGCAAAATCCATGATAGCATAATCATTACTCCATGTACCTTCTGCCGGTTGATATTTAGCTATATTGGAAGAAATAATGGGACTATCCGCTTGAGGAACATCGGCAATATGTCCATCATTCTTCCAGAGTTTTCCAATCTCCTTCAATGCTTTCAGAGCATTAGCATCTATTAACCCATCTCTGTTGGGAGCCACGTTCAGGATAAAGTTACAATAAGCTTTTCCCATCGGAATAATATTATCATTTACCATTTGTGCAGGAGATTTCACCGGAGTTGTCGGGAAGCTTTCTTTCCAGAACCAATTCTGTTGCAACGGCAAACAAGACAATGCAGGCAAGCGGTTTGTATCTTTTGAGATATGCTGTCCGGCTCCTTGTTCATATGACTTGATATCAGTATAGAACAGAGCTTCAGTAGGATATTTTGCAGCATTCAAGTCCATCACCAAACAATTAGGCTGAATAGACTTAATCAAACGATAAATATCTTCAAAAGGAACATCATCGTAAGAGATGCGTGACCAAGGAGCATCCCAACCATCAATAATCACTGCTTTGATTTCACCGTAGTTTGTCAAAAGCTCGCGAAGCTGCTCTTTAATCATCTCAATATGCTTCGGCGTGATACATTTTGGACGCAAACGAGCATGCGTGTCAAGAATAGAATAGTAAAGCATCACTCCAAGCCCTTCGGCACGGAACGCATCTGCATATTCTTTCACTACATCGCGTTTGAAAGGACTGCTCATTACACTGTAATCAGTAGTTTTTGTATCCCAGATACAGAAACCACTATGGTGCTTAGTGGTCAAACAGCCATAAGTCATATTAGCTGATTTTGCAGCTTTTGCCCATTGTTTGCAATCCATTTTTTTAGGGTTGAAAAGCTCAGGAGAAGCATCCGGATCCGGCCAATCTTCATTGAAGAAAGTAGGCATGTTAAAGTGAATGAACATACCACAACGAAGATCTACAAACTCCTGTTGTAATTGGTGTAGTGATTTGGTTTGAGCATTGGTATGCAGTGCTGCAACCATACACAAATAGATAAGTACGAAAAGTTTTTTCATGACTCTCATTGTTTTTTGTAGTTATACATTAATAATTTGTTATCGGTTATTTAGCTATTTAAAAAAAATCCGGGCGTATCTCCCATTATCAGTTCGAGCGTTCCGCCCGCTACAATATCTTTAAAATCAATGTAACATTTATTATACTCCTTACCGTTCAAACGGGCACGCTGTATGTAGCAGTTCGTCTTCGAATTGTTGCGGGTCCGGACAACAAACTCTTTTCCTTTGAAGTAAGTACTATCGAGCCGGATACGCACTTCGTCGAACACGGGACTAGTGATTTCGTAGCGCGTTGTCGCCGGACAAGAGGGATGTATGCCTGTTGCTGCCAATACATACCACGCCGACATCTGTCCCACATCCTCATTGCCCACCATTCCTTCTACCGAGTTGCGGTAGGCATTCTCACAGATGTGACGTGTCCATTTCTGCGTCAACCAAGGAACATTTAAGCGGTTGAACAGGAAAGGTACGAGATGCACCGGTTCGTTGGCATGATTATAGTAATCATTCCAGCGAATACTCTCGGGAGTCTTGTCGAAAAACGCAGTCAGCTCTGCCAATGCCTTCTCCTTGCCGCCCATGAGCTGCACCATGCCATCAACGTCATGCGGAACAAACCAGCCCTGCTGATACAAGTTAGACTCTTCGCAGCCGAAACTGTAGGCTGTGCGCGCATCGTCACGCCAAGGGGCGTATGCACCGTCTTCCTGACGCGGGTAAAACCATCCCACTTCCGGATTGAACGTATTGCGATAATTCTGCCCCCGTTTTTCGTAAAATGCCGCATCTGCCTCATATCCCAAAGCCTTTGCCAACTGCGAAAGACACCAGTCAAAGTAAGCATACTCCAGCGTTTTCGACACGCTCATCACCGAGTATCCTCGCTCACCATTGCCGAAACGTTCGGCGGTGTTGCAGGCATAACGGTAGGCCTTTTCCACATCGTATTGACAGATACCTTTCAGATAGGCATCCGTCAATACAGATATCGCCGGATTGCCAATCATACAACCGCTATAAGCATTCAGAAACTCCCAACGGTCGTAATATTCATGTCCACTCTCTTCGGCCAATGACACCAACGAGTTGATTTCATCGTTCACCATGCGCGGGTTGATAATAGTCTGAAGAGGGAATTGGCTACGGAATACATCCCAACCGCTGAATATTGTACGTTTGGCAAAGCTTTTACTGCGATGTATCTTTCCATCTCCTCCCGTATAACGTCCATCTACATCAGCTATAATACGAGGATCAATCATGGTATGATAGAGGGACGTATAGAATATTGTCTTTTCATCTTCACTTCCCCCTTTCACTTCCATTCGCGAAAGCTGACGGTCCCAACTTGCCACAGCTTCTTTGCGCACTTGATTAAAGTCCTTTTGAGCTATTTCACTGCGGTAATTGCGTTCCGCACCGTCCATATCAACAAACGAAATACCTACCTTCATCGTCACTTCCTCGCCTGCCTGTGTAATAAACTCCGTAAAGAAGCCGATGTGCTTGCCTTCCATCTCACGCCCGCCTTTGGTAACGACAGCTTTCGACACTTGTGTCAGATAAGGCACGCTCACCACATCGCCGTTTCTGCGGCTCCATCCATCGGGGATGTCAGCACTCCAAAAACCGTAGTCCCGCAGCGGTTTGCTGAACACGACATAAAAGTAAACGGTGTAGTTAGCTTGTCCCCAGCCATTACCCCAACCACCTCCTTCGGGTGTACACTTCATCCATCCGCAGATGGTGTGTTCATCTTTTACCAGTACATATTGAGCCACAGAAGTACCACCCACACGCCGCGCCAAATCTATCTGTATGCGCGACTGATTATGTTCAGGATAAGTGAACCGAAGCATACCGCAATGCGGAGCGGCTGTAGTTTCCACTTTAATATTATAGTCGGTCAAAGCCACGCTGTAGTATCCAGCCGAAGCCTTTTCCGTCACTTTATCGTAAGCAGAGCGATACCCCTGTATGGAGCCGTCTTCGCGACCGGCAATGACCTGGAACCTACCAGTAGTAGGCATGGTCAGCAAATTGCCCAAGTCACCATACCAACCCACTCCGCTCATTTGCGTAAAGGCAAACCCCTCTATCGTTCGATGTTCGTCGCTATAACCCGGTGCGTGGTCGCCTCCAGTTATCGTCTGTGGACTTACCTGAACCACCCCAAAAGGGGTGGTTGCTCCCGGAAAAGTCTTTCCCAATCCATGATAACTTCCGGCCAATTCCATACTGGTACTTGCTCCGATGAACGGATTGACATAGCGAGACAAATGTTTATCGGCTGCCATTCCTACACCATTCCCGCAGAGGGCGGTAAAAACAATAAGACAAAGTATGTATTTCGTTGTTCTCACAATCTAAAAAGTAGGTTTTATTATTCTTCCTTTCTCTGCATCTTCATCCACATACCGCCGTTCTCGGTAGCACCTGTATCCGGACACAACAAGTAAATGTAGAATTTATTATCACCAGCTACATTCAAGCGGTCGTAACGAATCACAAACAGTCCTTTCTCATTGAACCAAGTATCCAACAAGGGTTTGGTGTATGCATTCATATCTTTTACTTGATTGGGGTTCATCGCTCCACCACCGCAAGTTTCACCCTCACCCGACAAATTGGTGAAATGTATCCAATCCTTATCAACATTATTCATTCGGATATTAGCTCCCGGCTCGCTACTTCTAAAAGCAAGGTTCGCAAACCACCACGACCAAATAACCAACGGACGCTGCGTGCAATCCGCATTTTTCCATCCATAGTCATATTTCATTAGGTTGATGTCCGCTATAGTGCCGCCATCTGTGAAAGAACCTTTCGTGCATTCCCAGATTTCATCACAGGCAGCACCCTTATTCTGCTCCTTACAGAATGAAAATTCTTTGCCTGCCGTCACATAATCAAAATCAGTTACAGCATCCTTGTTGGAAATGAATGTCACACCGGACATTCCTTCAACAGCCACCGTTTCGCCACTACAATCTATGGCTTTGAACGCATAAGTGTTTCCATCCAATGCCTTGATTCCTTCCACCGGAGTTTCCAATTTTAATACTTTTCCCTCTTTTACCAGCATTGATTCGTAATATTGTGTATGCCCGTTCACATCATTTCCACTCTTATTTTCAAGCGTAACAATCTTTACAGAAATATCTGAAACACCAGCCAATGCCAAACTATAATAGCCAATCAGATTGCCGGAAGCATCACAAATCACTTGATTATCCAATAGGTTCTTGGCAAATAATTCTGTAAACTCCGCTTTAGGTGCCACTTTAGTCTCTATATAACTTTTCGCCACCGTATGCAACTCCATCTTTCTGCCGGTAGCCACACCGACCAATATCAGTTTAGTGCTTTCCTCTGCTCTAGTAGCGTCTACTGCCGGAACTTCAGTGATCATAAATTTCGTATCCACATATTCCGAACTTAAGTTTTGAAAATGAACATTACATTTATCAATGGTCAACTCTACCGCTTTACCACTTGTTGCAAAAGTAGTCTTCACTTCTATTGCTTGTTCCAAGAAATCGGAATCAAGAATTACCGTTCCATCCTTGCTAAACTGAAAGAAGAATTCACGTCCCTCACATTCAGTTATCCAACAACCCTCTGACGCATTATAAAGTACTTCTTTCACATCCGATGACTTCAACCGATCACTCTCGCCATATCCTACGTCACTCAAATCAATTGTATTACATCCCCATAAGAGGAACATACACAACACACCGTATATATATGATAATTTATTCATGTTTATGTTTATTGATGATTGTTCAAGAATTTCTTTACTTCAGCTACATATTCATTCCATAAGTCTTCCATAGACATGTCAGGATAGCTTTCTTTCAGGATATATTTCACTGCATACTCCAAACTCCAGTCGTTAGTCAGTGCATCCATTTTTACAGTCCACGGCAACATGCGCACAAAGTCACCGTTATAAATTCGCAACCAGCTCATGAAAGCACCAGAGGTGTTATAATCAATCTGCCAAACATAAACCTTGTTATCCTGTGGATCTTTATACGGTTTTTCAATCGCAGCTTTATATTCATTAATCTGACCTTCCGTGGCAAGTCCGAAGAATCCGCCGTTGGAGATTTTCACTGCATCCGGCCATCCTTCCTGATATCCCTGTTTGTCGCAGTCTTCCCCCTTCTTCTCATAATGTCCTTTGTGGGGCATCCATTCTACGCAATGACCCATTTCGTGCATCACTACTGCCTGCATATCGGGCAATAACCACCAGGCATCACTTCCCATATTGCTTTCTGATGCCGGGTAAACAATACCACGTCCTTCGTTGTGGTTCGGATAATCGAAGGCATAAGCACCTCCAGTCTGTTCTTTCTTAATCATGAAAGTCAAATTTTCGTAAGGGTCACAAGCAATGTTGTGAGGCTCGAACGACATGGTAGCACAGTCCATATAATACCATTTACGGAACTCTTCCTGCGTTGCGTCTGCGCCACTATATCTGTTGTACAGCCATTCTACTGTACGTAAATCCGAGTTACTTTCAAAATGTATTTTCAGCGGATTGCTCTGACGCTCTCGAAACTCTTTCCAAGCCATATAGTCCATGTTCAGCGTCATCTCTGCATTGGCAAGGTGTTCACTCAAGCTTGTCCAGTCGCTGTATTGTTTGTTTCCTGCTTCGTCTACGTAAATAGAGCGGAAACGGCAATCACGTGCGCCATGTTTGGTAGTAACCACTACTGTACGGAAACGACTCAAGTTCAGCGTAGCATTCGGCAGTCCGTTGTCTCTCTTCACGGTCAGGTTACCGAAATCGCCTATGTTGGAAATCATCACGCGTTTCACTTTCGTTTCAGTGAGCAAGGAAGCAAACTCTACTTCGGCTCCCACATACTCGTTTTTCTTCTCCCACGCATCGTTGCCACCGTCCCAAGTGATGTAAAGTTCGTTCAGATAAGCATCATACTTTGCCTCGGAAATCGGAGCAGGTGCATAACCTACTACCGTAGCTCCATTTTTCGGGCTTTCCCAGCTTCCTTTATAAATGTCGGGAATCTGATATCCGTCTTCCTCGCCATAGCAGCCGCTCACGACCAACGACACCAAAAGACCCAATGCCATATTTTTCCAATATTTTGTATTCATTACTTCTTAAAAATGTGTTTAACAATAAAATTTACCAACCTAAGTTCTGTACCAATTCGGGAATACGACGGATGTCATCATAAGGAATCGGCATGAAGTATTGTTTCTTTGAGAAGTTAGCACGGTTTTCGAGCAAGGTACGTGCAAAGAAGTCTGGATAATCCTTATCCATATTCATACCGTACACATTGCCACCCTCGCCACCTTTGTGATATTCAGGGTAAATCCAGTGATCGGGATCATTGTTGCCTTCGGCCACTTTCCAACGGCGAACGTCGAAAAAGCGGTTCCACTCGAACACCAATTCCACAATACGTTCGCGACGGATACGATTGAGCAAGTCATTCTTTGTCTTCGGACAAAACACTTTTCCGCCCTCATTAGTGAATGAGTATTCGGGGATACCGGCACGCTCACGAATCTGGTTCAGTTGCAATAGTGCGCCTTCCAAGTCGTCACACATACAGAGTGTTTCAGCATATCCTAAAATCATATCAGCCACACGAAGCGTGGGAGAGAACATTTTAGAACCGTCATCTTCCGTAGCTTTTGCTCCTTTACGGATTAGATAGCCAGAGTCAGGACAGTCACCGGAAGCTTTCGATTTACCGCAGGTTCCGCGTGCACCATTTGTAAAGTCGGTACGATGTTCTTCGTTTTGACTACCATAGTTCAGCCAGATAGAACCGTTGTAAGTGACATTTACATAGAAACGTGCCTCACGGTCTTTCCACTGTTTCAATACATAAGAATTGTCTGCATCGAAATATTTCAATTCGGTATCATTCTCGTCATAATACTGTCCGGAAGTAAAGTTACCAGCAGAAGGTACTCCTTCGAACTTGTTATAAGAGGGATCACGGTCTATTGTCAGTCCATTCTTCGTAAAGAACATATCCACTGTTTCTTGTGTAGTATAATAGCCTCCACCACCGCTCACACTAGTGTCTTCGAAACCGGAGAACTTAGGACAGGTCCAATAAGTGTAGTCCCATTGGTCGCGTAATTTGACCATAATCAGTTCGTTGAAGATGACATCATAGTTCTTCGTGTAGAAAGCAGCAATAGCACGACAGGACTTGTAGGGGTCGAGCTTACCATCCGTATATACTTTTGTCAGCCCATAATTCTGCGAAGTAGCAAAGCTAAAGAACTCTTTATAAGCTTCGTTGGCTTTATTCCACTTAGTGAGGTCTTCCGTTTGTGGGAAAAGCTGTTTGCCATCTAAGTTTTTGACAGATGCCATATCTGTGTTTCCATTAAACAGCGGGCTTGCCCAATATAGATATAACTTAGCTTTCAAAGCCTTGCAGATCCCTACGTCCATACGTCCCAAATTGTTCTTGGAAACTCTGTTCGGCAAGTCGCCTGAATCAATAGCCTTTTGCAATTCGTTAGCGATAAACTCTACACATTCGTCTACCGAGTTGCGCACCTTAATCAGTTCTTCCTTTGAAGCATCCAAAGGTATCGGATCTTCGCCAATCAAAGGTATGGGACCGTAAATGCGAAACAACTCGAAGTAATAGTAAGCACGTAGCACACGCGCCTCTTCTTTCCAACGTCCACGTACGGAAGCACCTACTTCCTGGCATTTGTCTACGTTCTGAATGAAGGTACTTGCTTTGGCTATAGCTTGATAGTAGTCTGTGAAGTAGCGGTTAGCCTGGCTATACGAAGCAGTTGCCCCCCCCGTTGTCCATTCCGCATACGTCTTGTTCCAACGGTTGGCTCCTTCCAATGATGCTTCGGTGAAGATAGTTCCGTTCATGTTTGCGTCCACATGGAGCACATCACCCACCTCACGGATATAGCTGTATACATTATTCAGATATTGCTCTGTGCGTTGTTTCGAAGCAAACGTCTCTTCCAATCCAAACTGCTTGCCCGGAATAGACTCAAAGAAATCGCTGCATGACGACATCCCCAAGCAAATCAAAGCTGCTGCAACATATTTTCTTATTTCTGTTTTCATACTTTTCTTTTTAGACTTGGTTAAAAATTAAACTTAAGACCTATTGAATAGCTCGATACGTTAGGATAAGCCGTACCGTTAGATGTATTCAATTCCGGATCCCACAATTTGAACTTAGAGAACGTGAGCAGATTGGTTCCCATCAGATAGATCTGTGCGTTCTTAATCAGTAGCGGATCTGTCCACTTCTTAGGCAATGTATATGAAATGTTTACTTGTTTCAAACGCAAGAAACTGACATCTTTCACCCACCATGAACTTGGCTTCACGTTATTGTTGTTGCCGTCGCTACCGACTGACAAACGAGGATAGAACACGTCTTGATTGGTAGGATTGTCTGCTCTCCAACGATCGGTGATGTTAGCAAATACGTTGTCGCGTCCTTCATCGTCCCAGAACGGTTTTATAGAAATGCCGTCCAAATAGCGGTCAGCTTGTGCATTTCCCTGGAACAAAGCGCTGATAGAGAAGTTTCCAACTTGCAGATCTGCTCCGAATCCATAATAAATTCTCGGTACATCTCCACGACCAATTACCGTTTTATCGTAATCGTCAATCACACCATCGTCATTCAAGTCACGATATTTAACATCACCCACGTGAAGCGTACCGAACTGGGTAGCGTGGTCATCAATCTCATCCTGGCTAGTAAACAGTCCGTCAGCAATGTATCCCCAAATAGCGTTCACGTTTGTCCCACGGGTTTCCATCCATGGATAGTCTACAGGCGGCTGATCGTTTTCTATAATTTTATCTTTGTTGAAAGTCATATTACCACGCACGGTAAGGAAGGTGTTTTTACCAATCTTCTGCGTATAGTCCATCGCAATTTCAACACCCTTATTCTCTACAACACCCAAGTTGGCGTAAGGATTCTCAATCCATCCGGCATAGCTTGGCACAGTGCTTCTCTGTAAGAATATATTATCTCTACGTTCTTTAAAGAAGTCAATTACAAATGAAAGGTTGTCGTTTAGTAATTTCAGATCGATACCCAAATCCTGCTTACATGATTTAGACCAAGTGACATTCACACCATACTTTTCTTCGCCATAACCGCTAGCACCATTATGCGAGGTACCAAACCAAGTGCCACGTAAACCTCCAAATACACCTTGATACATAAAACGACGTCCTGTAGCTGTATCACTACCTACCCAACCATGTGTATAACGGAATTTCAAGAATGATATATATTTGCGTAACGATTCCCAAAATGGCTCATTAGAAACTGCCCACCCCAAACCGAATGCGGGAAAAGTACCGTAGCGATTACCAGGAGTGAAGTTTTCCGAACCATTAATACCTAAATTGAATTCTGCAAAGTAACGGTCATTCCAAGAATAAGTAGCACGTCCGGCAAAACCACGCTGCTTGTAAGCCATACCGCCAATGACATCGGAAGCATTTAAATCCCAGTATATTTTCTGGTTGTAAAGCAACAAAGCACTTACACGATGTGCACCGAAATCGCGTTCATAATTTAAAGAAGCCTCCGTATAAACGGTGCGGTTGCTCGAATGAGTAGGAGTGTCAAGCGTCAAGATTCCGTCTGCTTCACCCAATACATCGTACAAATATTCCCCTGTTTCTTCATCAAATAAGGTATCTTCAATCCAAAGCCCATTTTCGTCTGTAGCTCCTTTAAACTTATACATTGGTTCGCTACGGTTGTAGTTTCTGCGGCGGGAATTATAGGTATCGAATGCTATCATTGCAGAAGCAGAAAGTCCTTTGCTCCATTTCCAGAAGTCCAAATCCTGTTTTACACGTACATTTGAGTTCAACTGAGTGCTGAATTCATCATAATAACCTCCACGAGCCAACTTACCATAAGGATTGAATTTCTGTTGCGTATTGATGCCCGGAATCATTCCATTGGGCAATACCATCGGATAAATAACCGGATTGACATCCATACAAGAGGCATATAAGGATGCAGCGCTGCTTTGTGGATAGTGTCCTTGTCCCAAATAGCCGAAAAATCCTAAGTCAATAGCCGTCTTTGTTGTAGGCTTCAAATTTAAGTTTGAAGTAAAGTTGTATCGTTCATACTTCATTGACGTATTATAATTCTCCAGCTTGAAGTTACGTGTCATACCGTTTTCGCCATAATAGCTCAATGAAGCATAATAGCTTGCCTTCGGTGCACCACCACGAATATTAATGTTGGCACGGCGATTGTGTCCCCAATCGTTAAACAATTCGTTTGCCCAATCTACGGCCGGATACAGATACGGATTATACAAACGAGGATTATCATTCGGTAGCAAGCCGTTCGATTTTTTCGTAGCATCGATATACGCTTGAGAATAAGCAATGGTATTATTCTTATTCATTTGCGCTTCGTTGCGTGCTTCCATGTAAGTATAAGCATCGGCCATATCCACCTTTTTAGTCATGCGGGTGAGGCTTTCATAATAATCCACGCTAAATGTCGGTTTACTGATGCGTCCGGGTTTTGTCTTTACAATTACCACACCATTAGCACCACGCACACCATACACGGCAGTAGCAGAAGCATCTTTCAACACAGTAAATGATTCAATATCTTCCGGATCAATATTATTGAAGCTACGCTCCACACCGTCCACAAGTACCAACGGACTAGAACTTTGCCCATTTTTAACCAATGTAGAAATACCACGAATCCAGATATCCGACTCGTCATGTCCCGGTTCACCACTACGTTGCACAGCAACTACACCGGCAATACGTCCGGAAATAGCTGAAGATAATTTGGCAGCAGGCATTTTGATAGCTGAAGCGTCTAATGAAGACTGTGCGCCAACAACAGATACCTTACGCTGATTACCGTAACCTACCACTACCACCTCATCCAGCGACGATACATCTTCTACCAAAACAATATCCACCACTTTCTGTTTGCCAACTTTAACCTCCTGTGGTTTATATCCTATATAAGAGATAACCAAAATAGGATTTCCTGTTGACAATTTTAAAGTGTACTGACCATTCGTGTCGGTAATGGTACCGTTCGTCGTCCCTTTTTCCTGTACACTAACTCCAATGAGCATTTCTCCTTTTTCATCCGAAATACGTCCTGTGACCGAACTGCCCTGCGCCTGCATTGTTACACTATACGTGAACAACAATAGCAGCAACCACAAAGACCTGATGCGATGTTTTTTCATTTCAAACAAATTCATACTACTTGTTTTAAATTAATAATAAGGTTATCAAATGCAATAATTGCATGGCGGCAAAATAACAGGATTTAAAAAGAAATGAAATACTCCTGCACGCCAAATACTAAAGAAAGGAAAAAATGTCCGTTTGAAGTACATTATGTCATTCAGAGTACTAAACAAAACACTAATAATCAACGAAGTGCACAATTAATTCAGAAAAAGAGAGTACAGCCCCTAGTATCAAAAAAAACAGCATAGTTCAGCACAGGATATGCTATTACACACACCAATATGTTCAATTGCAGATATTAGTATGTTTAAACAATATCAAATTTGTTCCTCTTTATTCAGATAAGTCTCCCTGTAAACCTTCGGAGTCACACCAAACTTACGCGTAAACTCTTTATAGAAATAAGCGCGGCTGGAAATACCGACATCAGAAATAACATCCTGTATAGACAAATCTCTATTCTGCAATAAACGGGCAGCTTTTTCCATCCGGTAATCTTTAATCAAATCACTTGGAGTCATTCCGGATATTTCCTTTAATTTCCGGCAGAACTGACGGGAACTCATCAACATCTGTTCCGCGATAAAGGTAGAACCCAAATCCTCCCGATCCAAATTCCGCTCAACCACCTGCAAAAACTTCCGGACGAAATCCGCCTGCTCGGTAGTAGTGCATACAATGGAGTTCGTCCAGCCTTCCAACTCTTCCAGATACACTTGCTTAGCTTCCCGCTTACCGTAGATCACCTTCTGAATAGTCTCTTTTAAGAACGGTATGTCATAAGGAAGAACCAGATAAGAGTCTGCCCACTGGATCAACTCCCGCTGCATTGCCGTACTAACCTTCCAAGTCAACATTGGAATAAAGGCAGTCTTTGAAAGCAGCGAACGATTCTTGGCTACGTATTTCATAAACGTGCTTTCAGCATCCGTATACATCTGCATATCTACCAAAAATAAAGCAGGAGCCGAAGTATGCATCTCATCAAACGCCAGCTGTACGCTTCGCACCGGACGAACGTCATATTCATCAGAGAGCAGGGCACTGATAAGCCATACAATCTCTTCACGGTCTTCCAGCAACAAAACAGTTTTCTTCGTCTCATCCTGCGGGGCGATAGTAACCGGTTCGAAAGTGATTGCCAGCCGGCGCCCACCCGATATTTCCTCCGTCACACAACAAAGTGTACAGTTCTGCTGTCTCAACGCTGAAAACACAAAACGTTGCATCGTCCGGATGCGGAACCGGTCGTCCGAATCTTTCCCTTTCACCGGCAATGATTCCTGCTCGGTCAATATCTTATGCAGTCCCTCCACCGTATCATCCGAAGAAAAGAAAGTCAGCGTCATCCTGTTTTCTTCCTCTTTCATACTAACCGACACTTCACAGGTGTTCCTGTCCAATAGGTAGAGACCGCTGAAATAAAGGATGCAGCGCAACGCATTCTTATAAACAGGGAAAGTGAAATCCGCCGGAATATCCAAATGGATAGAGGAAATATCACGACCTTCCTTTTCAAGTACCCGGAGCACTTCTTCCGCCAACTGTGAAAGAGGCGGTCGCCC
>UMCZ01008846.1_pt1 | contig 24929 bp, 5 predicted proteins | sample 1964371 | NCBI WGS metagenome assembly UMCZ01 (sample SAMEA4835982, study PRJEB28245) | human gut metagenome | biome: gut microbiome; material: fecal sample | place: Denmark | collected 2008
GTAGATAATAGATTTACTGACCAAGTTACAGGTACTGACCCTGTTAGAATCAAGTATAAGTCTACTCCTCATGCAGTGTTAGCCTTAAACTATACTACATCAGGTGCTCAGAGGGTATTACCTACTATCAAGGATGGTGATTATAATGATACTTGGTTTGTAAATGCACAAAGCTTAGGTGCTCCAAGTGGGCAACACATGTATTGGGATAAGTCAGGAAGTACCAAGAGTGTATCACAGGACACTATTATTACTGGTGCTCCAAGAGGTCCTATATCTGCTGTATCAAGTATTCAACATGGATGGCTATGGTTAGGAGAATTATATAATGATGATGTACAGAACAGGTTTGGTGGTCAGGCAGAAGATGCTTTTGAGAATAATGTATGGCTACCTTGTGGAGACCCAATTTCTCTTATAGAGGCTGATAGCAAGGTTAAGAGCAGTATTACTATTAGGTGGGAAGAAGGTGATACCTACTATCAAAGGTATGACCATATTAAAACATATCCATTCACTCTTGAAGACCAGAATGCAGTAACTGATATTGTATCATTCATGTGTGAAACAAGGGTAAATATTGATGGTAGATATGATAGGAACAGAGGACAGACAAGTAACTTCTCAATTACTCCTGAGAATTTTAACTTGATGAATGATGTATATTCCCAGCCTAATAACTTCTTCAATTATAGGACAATCAATCCAAATAAGCTGAACTTGGATAACTTCCATAATTCAATTACTTGGACTAGGACTAAAACTGCTGGAGAGTTAATAGATACTTGGACTAACATCACTCTTGCATCTACCCTTGACCTTGATGGGGATAAGGGAAATGTAAGGGCACTGAGAAGGTTTAATAACAATATACTTGCTTTCCAAGATAGAGGTATTAGCCAAATCCTATATAATGAGAATATGCAGATTTCTTCTACTGATGGAGTCCCTATTGAGATTGCAAACAGTGGAAAGGTTAATGGTAAGAGATATATCTCTGATAGAATAGGATGTACTAATAAATGGTCCATGTGTGAAACATCTAATGGTATTTACTTTATAGATGACATCACAAAAGGTATATTCTTATTTAATGGTCAGTTGGATAATCTATCAGATAGATTAGGTTTCCACTCTTGGATTAACAGAGCCTCTGATAGTATAGATATATGGAACCCAGTAGACTTTGATGGATTTGTTACCTACTATGACAAGGTTAATGGTGATGTATTCTTTATTAGCAAGGATGAGTGTTTAGCATTCTCTGAGCCATTAGGTCAGTTCAGCTCATTCTATAGTTATGAGAAGATGCCTTACTTTACTAATCTTGAAGATAGAGGAATTGCTCTTAATGTTGAAGGTACAGGTACATTGTATAGACCTTGGTTGCATAATGAAGGAGACTATAACATATTCTTTGGAGTATATCAGCCATTCTATACTACTATAATAGCTAACCCAGATATGCCTGTAGACAAGATATTCAATAACCTTGAGTTCAGGTCAGATAGCTGGGACAAGAATGGTAATCTGCTCAATACAACATTTGATACTCTAACTGTATGGAATGAATATCAACAGGGTACTTCTACTCTAAATAATATCTTAGGAAGACCTTCTAACTTAAAGAAGAAGTTTAGAATTTGGAGAGCTGATATACCAAGGGCTAAGGCAAATGGTAGAGATAGAATGAGAAATCCTTGGTTATATATCAAGTTATCTATGGAAGGAGAAAATGTAAATAAGACTATATTGCATGATATGATTGTACATTACTTTGAGTAATAATAGGGGAAGGTAAGTTTATTACTTATCTTCCCTTTACTTTTTGGATAATATCCTTGTATAATTCGAATACTTTGTTTATCTTTGCAAACAAATTAGTATGATATGGCTAAAAGAAAAGTTATAAGAAAGTCTAACAGACCATTTACATACAACCCTCATTACTATGCTTGGGGTGGTGATTTCAAGGCTGCTATGGGTGGCACAGGAGCATTTGACTTAAAGAGTACTTTTAGTGGAGGCAATGTTGCTGGAATGCTAAAGGGAGGCTTGGCAGGTGGCATAGGTAGTGCAGTAGGTAATATTGCAGGTGGTGCTATTGGAGGAGGACTTGAGTCAGGTGCAGGTAGTGCAATTAGTAATATTGGAGGTACTATAGGTAGTGCAGTAAGTGCAGTTAATCCTGTACTTGGAGGCATTATATCTGCTGGTTCAGGTATTATTGGAGGTCTTACAAATAGGATGTTTGGCTCCAAGTTAAATAAGGAGAAGATTGCTGAAGTTGAAGGAAGCAACAAAGCTATAAATACTGTTATGGTAGATAGCAGTAGTGCTGATTCAGTTATGGACCAGTGGGCTAATCAGGACTTTGGCAAAGACTTTACTAAATCAGACATTGGTAAAGATGGTTGGTTTAGCAATAAGGCTAAAAACAAATATAAGGAACTAAAGAAGCAACAGGATATTGCAAGAAATAGAGCATTGACTTCTTATGAGAATGCAGCAGATGCAGCAGATACTCAGTCTGACCTTAATGCTATGGCAAGCTTTGCTGCCTTTGGTGGTCCTCTTGGTATATGGGGAGGATATGGAAGTGGAGCAATAGGCTATGAGTTAGCTAAAGAGAACTTAGGTATTAAGGCTCTTAATGCTGCAAATAAAGGTAAGCTGACTTCATTACCTAACTCATTTGAATCATCAGAATTGAATACTTTTGCTAAAGGAGGTGAGATACATATCAAGCCTGAGAATAGAGGTAAATTCACCAAGTATTGTGGAGGTAAAGTTACTTCAGAGTGTATTGCAAGGGGTAAAAGAAGCAGTGACCCTGCTGTAAGAAAGAGAGCTACTTTTGCTGCTAATGCAAGGAAGTGGCATCATGCCTTTGGAGGAGATTTACTTACTCATGGTGCTGAGTGGGATAATGGTCTTAGAATAATTGGTAATGGTGGAACCCATGAGGAGAATCCAATGGAAGGTGTACCTATGGGAATGGATGCAGAAGGAACTCCTAACCTTGTAGAGCAAGGAGAGGTAATCTTCAATGACTATGTATTTAGTAACAGAATGTTTGCTGATGGTGGTCTATTAGAGAGTTTCAATCTTCCAAAGTCTTATGATGGCTACTCATTTGCTGCAATAGCAGAGAAGCTGGGAGAGGAGTCTAAGGAGAGACCTAATGACCCAATAAGCAAGAGAGGACTTCTAAGTTCCATGTCCAGACTACAGCAAGCCCAAGAGACTGTAAGGCAACAGAATCAAGTAGGTCAGGAAGGAGTACAATATGCTCATGGTGGTAGAATGGGTACATTATTTGATGGTCTTGGTGATACACCTGACTTCTTAGATGGTGTAGATTATGGAGATTGGCAAGACTATGGTACTCTATTAGAGCCTATCAATGCAGAAGATTTATGGAATGAATCTATGGCAGGTGCTGATGAGGGTGATAAAGGGAATAATAATAGCAAGCTGACTTGGCTAAGATATGCTCCTGTAGTAGGTGCTGCAATAGGATTAGGTCAGAATTTATTCAGTAAACCAGATTATACAAGTGCAGATGCAATACTTGAAGCAGCCAATCAAGTAGGCAATTATACTCCAGTAGAATATACTCCAATAGGTAACTATTTGCAGTATAGACCTTTTGATAGAAACTTCTATTTGAATAAGCTTAATGCACAAGCAGGTGCTACAAGAAGGGCTATTATGAATACTACAAGTCCTTCAAGGAATGCAGCCTTACTTGCAGCAGATTATAATGCTCAAGGTAGATTAGGAGACCTTGCAAGACAGGCTGAAGAGTATAACTTAGCACAAAGACAAGCTGTTGAAACCTTTAATAGAGGCACTAACATGGCTAATGCTGAGATGGGACTCAAGGCTGCAATGGCAAATCAAGAAGCTGCATTAAAGGCAAGAAGTTCAAGACTAAGTGGTGTTGCACAAGCTATGGCAGTAAGAGATGCTATTGATGCAAGAAGAGGTGCAAGTATGAGTGCTAACCTTACTAACTTCTTTAATTCTCTTGGAGATATTGGTAGAGAAGAGTATAGTAGAAATATGATTATGAGTAATCCTGCACTATACTACTCTATTGATAACAAGGGTAATGTTACATATAAGAATGGATATGAAAATCTTAGTGAAGCAGAGAAGAAGGAAGTAAGAAATGCTGCCAATAAAGCTAAGAAAAAGAAAGCTAAGGGTGGTTATTTAACTATTAAGAAAAAGTAATATGGCTAATTATAGTTTAGTAATAAATTCACAATTCAAGCCATTCTCTTACCAAGAGATGCTGGCTCCAACCTTGATGGCTACTCAGGCTCATCAGGAGTTGGAGAACCAGTATGGAGAGCTTGCTACTAAGGCAAGTGTATGGGAGGAAATGGCTAATGAGCAGACTGACCCTTATGCCTACAAGATGTACAAGACCTATGCAAATGACCTTGAAGAGCAAGCTGGTCAGTTAGCAAGGGAAGGGCTTAATGCTGCAAGTAGAAGAGATATGCTCAATATGAGAGCAAGGTATAGCAAGGAAATAACCCCTATTGAGCAAGCCTATACAGCAAGACAGAAACAAGCAGAACAGCAGCAGCAAGCTCTACTGCAAGACCCAACATTGATGTTAAGTAGAAGAGCTTCTACTACAAGTCTTGATGACTATATAAGGAATCCTCAATTAGCCTATGAATCATATTCAGGTAAGCTAATTACTGCACAGGCTGCAAGTGCTGCATCTGCATTAGCTAAGGAAATGCAAGAGAATCCAAGGAAATGGAGAAGCATCTTGGGTAATTCATATTATGAAACTATGATGCAGAAGGGCTTTAGTTCTCAAGCAGTACTACAAGCTATACAGGATAATCCTAATGCTGCTCCTCAACTTACAAGAATTGTTGAAGATGCCATTAATTCAAGTGGTGTTAGAAACTGGGGAGACCAAGCTACTATTGCAAGGGCTATTGATTATGCTAAGCAAGGTCTATGGAGTGCAGTTGGTGAGACTCAATACCAGACTCTTGATAATTGGAGAGCTAAAATGGCTGAACAGGAAGCCATGCAGATTAGAGCAGATAAAAGAAAGGCTGAAGCTGCACAACAAGCAAAGCTCAATAGCTTGGCTATTAATCCTTTGAACATCTACAGTAGTAGAGAACTAAGTAAAGATGAGAAGAAGTACAATGATGATATGAAAAAGTACTCCAAGTACTTCTACAAAGAGAATGGTCAATGGAAGATGAACCAAGAAGGATGGAAGGCTTACAATAGCAAGAGATATATCCCAGGGACAGTATCTCCATCAACAGGTATTCCAGTAACTCAAGGTCAATATGCTGATTCTGATTTCAAGAGGTTCATTGATGGATTAGGTCCTAATCAGAGAATAAGTGTTGGAAGATTATGGGGTAGGTATGCTGATGATTCTCCAGCAGCAAGAACTGCAAGATATGATGCTACAAGGGTTACTGAATATGACTATCCTATTGCAGGTACTCAGCAAGGTGATATGAAGGATGCTATTATGACTGCTGGTAGAGGATTAAGTCTCAAGGAGGTTGATTATGATAGCAAGTCCAAGCAATTCAAGGATACAGGTGAGGAAATCACTATGGAAGACTTGAAGAGTGATAAGTACAAGGTAACTGCTACAAGATTTAGTCCTTATGGTACTACTGTAATGATACAAGATGACAAGGGCAATGTGAGAAGATTCAGAATGCCTGCTGGTATCAATACAGCTAATGAACAGAATAGAGATAGGGCAATGGCTGCTGCAAATCAATGGCAGCAAGTAGTTAATACAGGACAATATACTGATGCAAGAGGAAATGTACATCAGGCTACTCAAGATGAAATTACTTATGCACAGCAACAATATGCACAGGCTATACAGCAAGCATACTTATTCCATTCTCAATTAGGAGTACAGAATAAGACAAAAGAACAAGAGTTTAATCCTTATGGATATTAAGATATGGCAAAAGAAACTAAAGTAAAGGATATAGATATTACTAAGAGTGGTCCAATGACTTTCAGAGATTTGCAAGAAGCAAATCAAGAGCCATACACTAACCTTAGTCCTGAGTTTCAGTCATTCAGTATGAATGTAGGAGCAAATACTGCTCCTACTTCACTGTATGATGCAAGGGCACATGGTGAGCAGATGGTTGCAACTTCATTAGAAGGAACTGCTACACCTTGGGGTGAGAGCATGTTTGATGAACCCACTGCAACTGAGGCACAGTTTCAAGAGTTAGGAGATATAAGAGCTGATAACCAACCTTGGTATGCACAGATAGGAGCAGGTCTTGCTAAGGGTGCTATACTTGCAGGTACTACTTTCCTTGATGGTACTGTAGGTTTGATATTTGGAGCTGGCACTGCAATAGGTGAAGGTAGATGGTCTGGTCTTTGGGATAATGACTTCTCTAAAGCTATGCAGTCTGTTAATGAATGGTCTGAGCAAGCATTACCTAACTACTATACAAGAGCAGAACAAGAACAACCTTGGTATGAAAATATCTTCACTGCTAACTTCTTAGGTGATAAGTTTATCAAGAACTTAGGTTTTACAGTAGGTGCTTTCTACAGTGGTGGTGTTACTGCTGCTGGGTTGAAGGTAACTAAGTTACCTCAGCTTATTGGTGCTATTGCCAAGTCTTCAAAGGCTCCAGCAATAGTTAATACTGTTGTAGGTGCTACTATTTCAGCAGTAAATGAGGGTAGAATTGAAGCACTCAATAATAGTAAGGATTGGTTTGAGCTTCATAAAGCACAGCTTGATGACAGCCTAAGAGAAAGGTCAAATGCAATACAGGCTGAATATGAAGCTAATGCAGGAAAGGAACTTGTAAGAAGTGGTGTAGAGGGTAATCAATTTGTAGACCCAGCTTATGTAAAGTATCAGGATGCTATTGCAAAAGAAAGAGAGGCTTACAATGCAGCACTTGGTAAACTGAATGAAGATAGATTGAAGATGGGTAATACAGACTTGCTTATGAATATACCTATCCTTACTGCATCTAATATAATCCAGTTTGGTAAGTTATATGCCAATGGATTCAAGACTGCAAGAAAAGCTACCAATATAGTAGGTAAGGCAGGAGAATATACTGCTGGTACTACAAGGTTAGGTGCTGCTACTGCAATAACAAAGGGTGCATTATCTGAAGGTACTGAGGAAATGGCACAAGGTGCTGCAAGTAGAATAGCAGGTAACTATTACTCTACTGATGTAAATAACTTCTATAAGTCAAAGACTGACCCAGAGGCTGCACAGGAGACTCTAAGTTGGACTAAATCATTTGCTGAGGGAATCAATGAGACAGTAAATGATGGCTCTGTATGGGAAGAGTTCTTTATTGGTTCTTTGACAGGTGCATTAGGTATGCCAAGATTCAGAGGTGTAAGGAATGCACAGGGTGGCATTCAGTCTCCCATTACTATTGAAGGTGGTGCCATAAATGAGTGGAGAGACTATAATGAGAAGATAGCAAGGGAGAATGAGATTGCTAACTACATGGATAGTAGGATAAACTCTCCTGAGTTTAAGAATTACTATCAGGGTCTTATCAGACACAATAAGTATCAGAATGATATGAATAGAGCTGCTGAGGAAGGTGATGAGTTCAACTTCAAGAATGCAGAACATGCTCAATTAGTATCTGATATTGCCATGTTTGATAATGCAGGTAGAATGGAAGACCTCACTACCTTAATTAACACAGCATTTGATACATCAGATGAAAATCTTGCCTCTATTGTGGAAAACACTACAACTGCTCTTGAAGATGGCTCTAAGGTAGGTCCATTTGTTGATAAGAATGGTAATCCTATGTATGCTACCACAGAAGGCAAGCAGGAAATGATAGAGAAGTTGCAGCAGAACCATGATGAAATGACCAGCACTATCAACAATTATCTGAAGATAAAAGATGAGCTTGATATTAAGACAGGTCAGCAATTATCAGATGACCAGCTTGAAGAATTGACTTGGATGAAGTCTCAGATAGGTAACTGGTCTGAGAGAGCAACAGCCATGTCTGGAGAAGTAAAATCTGCAATAGGCAGTGTATTAGGCAACTTAGATTCATTCCTTAGGTTCAATGAGCAGATAAGAGATTTTGAAGGTCAGACTCATGCTGATTTAACTGACAGATACAGACAAGCAGATGAGAATGTAAGAGCTATTCAAGGTGCAATAAATACTCTTAATCCTGTAAGAAGTCAGGATGATAAGACATTAGCCCATACATTAGCCACTAATCCTAAGTTTGTAGATGGTCTTGTCAAGGAAATTAATGAGGTAGATGAGACTGTACTTAGTGCAGATGAGAAAGAAGATATTACAACTAAGCTAAATGATATTGTCAAGTTAGGTAATGCCTCAAAGACATATAATGCAAAGCTGAAAGAGTATCTTAAGAATCCTCAAAAGCAAGTAGAAGACCATGCAAGAGCTGATGAGCAAGCTGCACAACAAGAGACCAAGAGGAAATCTGATAACCTAAAGGTATCTTTGAATGCTGCACAGAATTTACAAGAGTTCAGGGGTATCATAGATACCCAAGATGATATAGAGAATAGGGATAGAGTTCCAAAAGAACTTGAGGATGAAGGTAGTGAGATGGCTAAGAACTACAGAGAAACTTCACAATACAATAATGAGGTAAGAAGAGTTCTTAATGAGTCAGATGCAGAACCACAGGTTAAGCAAGATGCTATGAAGCTCCTTCAAGACCAGTTCAGTAACTCTGAAAACCTTGGACAGTTGGCTAATCCTAATTCAATTTATATCAATAATGAGAATGCCTTTGATGAAGATTCTGAGGGTGATGTTGAGTTGTCTGCAACAAGATTTCAAGAGGCTCAATATGCTTTGCAGAATGCAATGTCTCAAGTAAACAATGACAATAGATTCAAGGACAGATTTTCACCTGAATATAAGAAGCCTGTAGAAAGAAGAGAGGGAACTGTGAGAGGTGATGATAGAAGAGATACTACAGGAGATAGTGGTACATCTACTACTCCTACTGTAACAAGTAGTGAGGATTTGCCTACAACAGAATTACCTGTAGGTAATATAACTGCTGAAATGGTTAATGAGGAGAATAAGAAAGCCAATGAGAGGGTAGAAACTCCACAAAGACCAAGCAGAGATACTCTTAATCAATTCTATAGACCTGCTATACCTGAACTGCATATAGAGGCAAGTAAGGAAGGGGACTTTAGACCATTTGATATTGTAGTAAGTGAGAGAGAAAAGAATGTAGACTTCTCTGGCATTTATGGTTATCTAAGAGACCAAGGAGCATTCAGATATGTAAATGAGGGTAACTTAAAGGCAGGTGATGAGCTTGGCTTTATGATTGACCCAGACTATAATGAGAATACAATCTTCATTGTAGACAAGAGAAACAACCAAGTAGTAGGTAGTTTGGATGAATCTGATTACAGTGTTTCAAGGTATGAAGGTCTGAAGGGTCTTGAAGAGAAGATAAGAGGTGAGTATGCTAACAGGCAAAATAAGACTGGCAAGTTCATTGCCACACCTGTTACAAAGGTATCTAAGGTAATGGTAGGTAGGATTCCCTATGGTAATACTGAGAGAAGTCTATCTGAGATACCTAATGTATCTTCAACTGATAGAAAGCCTATCTTTGGTATTATAAAGAATGGTGTTCTTACCACTAATGGTAAGATTGATGATAGTCTTATTATCAAGCCAGTGGATATGAGCCAAAAGGAAGGTAGATTATATCTGCTTATACCTAATGGAGCTGGTAAGTATTCTCCTGCTGCTGTAAGGGTTAGGCACTTCAACAATGAAGAGTTTAATCTGAATGATAATAACATAAGTTCTACTCCTGTTGGAGAAGATATAAAGAATGCTATTGCTAAGTTATCAACTGCTACATCACAGGATGATGTGTCTGCTGCCATGCAAGACTTGGCACAAGACCTGTATATGCAGGATATTATGGTTACTTGGTTTAGTAGTAGGGCAGGTGATGGTATTGTTATCAGTAAGAAGGTAAGAAAACCAGATGGTACTTATGAGAAGGTAATCATTAATGGAAAGGAGCAAATCAAGGAGGATAAGTATGATGTATATTTCTCTACAAGTAGTAAGAGTGCAGAGATTGGGGGTATAAACTTTGATGTAACTGCTCTTGAGGATTTGGGAGATACAAGTGCATTAGGTACTCCTAAGAATCCTGAGGATATATACAATGAGATACTTGGACACCTTATCAAGTTCAATCTTCCTTTACAGGTCAGCACAAGGAGAATAAATGAAGGTGCATACAATAATAGATTGATAAACTCTAATATCCTTACTTCAAATATTACTGAGGCTTCAGTAAGAAGTAATTGGTTTACAACTGATTACTTTGATAATGAAGGTAATCTTCATCAAGCTATAAGTCCAGCTTCTGTAGCTCCTCAACCTAAGAGGAAAGTAGAAACTCCTGTAGGAGGTACTGAGGGTGCTATTGCAGGCACAAGAATAGTATCTGTATTCTCAAATAAGCCATACTATGTAGACTTAAAGACAAACACTATCAGAGATGACCAAGGCAGGACTGTAGAAGTTACTGACAGTAATAGAATATTGTTTGACTTAGCTTGGGCACAAGATAACTTCGGGGATTCTACTAACTCTTCAATGATGGTAGATAACAAGGTTCTTACTCCTGATGGTAAGGTACTTGACAGGAGTAAGCAGACATATCTTAGTGGTCAGGATGTAAAGGATACTATTGCAGGCAGGAAGAAAGAAAGAGAGGACAGGGTTTCCAAGTCTAAGGAGGTTATCAGTGAAATATATGAGAACCAAAAGAGAATAGACAAGACAAGAACTGATGGAGAGTTTTATTATGTACTTGAAGATGATGGTGAATATCACCAATATAGTAGAGTACATAGTAGATTAGGTTCTAATTGGGTAGAATCTCCTAAGCAAACAGAGGATTTAACACAAGTAAGAACCAAGCTATCACAGTTAGTTGATACTCCTGCTCAATTTGACAATTACTTGAAGTTCCTTGAAAACAAGTATAAGATTAATCTTGATGGTTATCAAGGAAAGACTGATGCTAAGAGTAGAGATACTATTGTGAATATAGTAAGAGATAAGATGTCCGGTACTAATTCACAAAGGGCACTTGATGCTGGTTCAGCAGTAGATAGTATCATCAGACAGTACTTTACTGTAAGGGATGTATCTAAGATAGTGAAACCATCCAATATGTTGGAAAATGCTTTTATAGATTTGATTACTTCCCTTAATAGGATTAAGTCAAATATGGAGCAAATGGGAGAGAGATTCCTTGCTGATAATATTGTATTGTTCCAGAAATATCCTGATGGTACAAGAGTTGCAGGTGAGGTTGATATTCTTTCTATTGACAAGGATGGTAACTTTAGAATCTATGATGTGAAGACAAGTAGATATAGTTTCTATGACTTTACAGATAGATATGGTCACAAGGTTAATTACTTTACCACTCCATCTGCTACTCAAAGAATGAGTGCAAAGGATTACTATACTTTACAACTTTCTGCTTACAAGAACCTATTTGAATCTCAGTATGGTGTACCAGTTACTAAGTTAGCTGTAATGCCATTTGTATTGAGCTATGATAAAGAGAATGTGTCAGCAGTACAAGGTGAGAGAGGTATTTCTATTACATACAATCCTGCTGTTAATGTACCTTTAGCAAGTGCAGTCAAGGTAGATAAATCTACAGAAACTCCTGCCACTCCAGCACAGGCTCAGACAGTATTACCTATCTTTGAGACTTCATTAGAGACACAGAATCCTATTGAAGACTTGACATCTGAACACAAATCTACTGATAAAGATAAAGTAGGTTATTTTGAGTTAGATGGTAAGTTACATAAGGGATATATTACACCACTTACTGTAATTGATGGAGTTGAGGTTCATGTAACTAAAGTTCCTAACATTACAAAGGGATTTGGCAGACAGGGAGAAGCAGCCCATGTAGCTTCAAATAGTTTCTACGCAGTCTTTCCTAATGGTAAGACATTCTTATTCTTGAATAATAATCCTGTACAAGGTGGTAAAACTCAAGAAGAAGTAGAAAAAGCCATTAAAGTAGCTCTTGAGGGTAATAAACAGAGGGTTAAGGATTTATCATCAGAAAAGACTGTATTGTTTGACCCTGATGCAGTACCTAATCAAAGTGCTCAAGTTGTAGAAACTCCTGCTACTATTAACCAAAGTACTACTCAGACAGGTGCTGCCTATACTGCTCAAAAGGAACAGGCAATTAATGACCATGATGAAGAGTTTGAGGATGAATTTACTTTAAGAAGAGTAGGTGACACAGAAGTTACAGTATGGAATCAAGAAAAGGAACTTAAATGGCTAAATAAGGTCTTGCCTCAATTAAGTGAGAATGATAGAGTACAAGTAGTAAAAGGTCTTATTAAAGTAGGCAGACAAGGTGCTTTAGCTTGGGGACAATTTGATAAAGGTGTAATCACATTGTCTGACATAGCTGCTGAAGGTACTGCATACCATGAAGCATTCCATGCTGTATTTAATCTCCTTCTTGACAATAATGAGAGACAGGCATTATATGATGAAGCAAGAAAGTTATATGGTGAGAAAGATAATCTCTCTCTTGAGGAAGATATGGCAGAAGGATTCAGAGAGTATGTAATGACAAGACAGAATAGGGGCTTAGGTAAGAGAATACTTGATTTCTTCAAGGAACTCTTTGCTAAGGTTACTAACTGGAATAACTTTAGACCTTCCTTGATAGACTACTATAGAAGAATTAATGAAGGTAAGTATGCAGATAGCACATTCAAAGTTCCTACTATCAGTGAATTGAGAGGTGCTACTTCAACTACTACATCATTCAATACTTTAAGTAATTCTATGCAAGAGAATTTATTGAAGAAAGGTTGGACAGCAGAGAAGTTTGATTCAATTTCTCAAGAGGAGAGAGACCAAGCTATCAAGTGTATAGCCTTTTAATCAGTAGGCTGAAATTTTTTATAAAGGGGTCAAGAATAGCCCTATGCTGTAATTAGTATAGGAGTATTTTTGGCCCTTTCATTTTATATAAAAAAAAAATAGGAAGAGGAGTAGAATTTAATCTACTCACTCTCCCTACCTGTTATTATTGCTTAAAGAATGGAATACCTTCCTCAGGATGTAAACCTCTATAAATAGTCTTGTTCATTGGAATAAGTGGAGACTCAAAGAATAGTCTTGTTGCCTTAGACTCTCCTTTATATCTGCCTGATTGTATCAAAGCATCTTCACCAGCAAATACCTCATAATTAAATGGATTAATAAATCCAATTAAATCAAGAGTATTTTCAAGAGTATTAATGCCAGCAGCAGGAGACTTTATAATCTTCAATCCTTCTCCAACCATCTGAGGTCCAGGAATCAATGAACCTAATTCAGTGTATAATTTTCTTGCCTGATATTCTGCCATCTTAGCCAACCAAGGTCTATCCTTGTCATCTGACCAATCCATAAGACCAAGTACAAGTGCTACTGCTAAGAAGTGTCCTACTTCAGTTGCAGCTCTTTTGATGTTTGCTTTCTCAGTCTTGGAAAGTTGGTTCCAATTTGCAGCTAATGCAAACTGACCTTCTTTCAATTCCTTAGCAAGCTGCATCAAGAACCTACCTGTGGTATTATAGTAACCTTCTGTCCATGCTTGCAAGTCATAGTTATATGTGGCAGACTTAAATCTTCTATTCAAAGATGGCTTAATCCACTTTCTAAACATAACACCCATTCTACCTACAGCTAACCTTTGTACTGCACTTCTGTCAGCCTTATTGTAAATACCGTGCATTCTCTGATTTATAGCAGCAGACTTTCTACTGAATGCTATAATATCATCTCTTGTAAATGCAGACCCATCCTCCTTAGTATAACCTTGCTTTAACTGTAACTTAGCACCTGATTTCTTGTTATTCTTATCAATAGGAACCACTTCCATAGCATCCCATAGAGATACCATCTTACCATCAGGAGCTTTCATTTTATAAGCATCTGCAAGTGCTAATGAGGTTCTATTCTGCATCCAATGCTCACCAGCATTATTCATAAGGAATAAAGCAGAAGTACCAAACATTCTACTGAACCAAGTCTTTCTGTCAAAGTTTACTTCCTTAACATCAGTCTCATATTCCTGCATTACATTGAATAATTCATCCCACAAAGCAAGTTTACTTGTCTTGACTCTATTACCAATCTCTGCAAGAAATTCAGGTAATGCCTGACCATAGTTTCTATCAGCCCTTAGAGTATTAGATTCATTAAAGAACTCCCCAGAGAAAGATTCAATCCTCATCATAACTCCACCAGTAGCCACATTGGAAATACCTGATAGTACATTGACAGCTAATGTATTAAGAGAAGTCATCCTATTAACAAAGTTAGCCACCTTTCCTTTATCAATCTTAGTATTACCAAATGTGCCTTCATCAGCCATGTATCTACCATAGACCTGCATCTCAAAGAAGTCATTCAGTCTTTGCATAAATCTTGTTTCATCACCAGACTTAGTGAGAGTAGATTCTACTTTCCTACCTACAGACTTGAACTTCTCAACCAGTGGTTTACCACCTCTTGTCTGTATAATCTCCCTCTCCTTTAGCATATCTCTGCCAAGCTCAAGAACATCAATTACCTTATTCATTTCATTGAAGTCATTAGCCATAGCTGCATAAGCTGTGAGAGTAGATACTATATCAGTAGATAGGTCATTAGGGCTTTCACCTTCTTTCATCTTGGTATAGTAGATAGGAAGTACTTGCACCTCTTTACCTTCAAAGTCCTTTACTGTAGCCCTATCTCCAAACTCAGTGTCATCTGTCCTTCTGATAAATTGGTCTTTAACAGCTTCCCATACTTGTGTACTACCTGACTTTACACCATCAGATGCCTTTACTCTTTCAAGTAAATCCTTTCTGATTTTAACTGCATTAGTTAAGGTAGTGTACTTGTCAGGAAGGTATGAATCCAGCTTGGCTTTTATCTCCATAACCTTGTTGTAGTATTCTTTTTGGACAGGATTCAAATTCTGATAAGCCTTATTGCCATAGATTGATACTTTAGGTTGCTTCTTTCCATTGACTGCCTCCATATTAGCATCAAACCAAGCTTGTCTCTCCTTTCTGTACTTCTCTGCATTATCTCCTACAGGATTCTTACCATACTTCTCATTAAGAGACTTGAACATTTCTCTGACTTTCTCCTTGAATAGACCTTGGTTAATCTCAGAGATATAATTACCTGTAAGATTACCTTTGCTGTCTCTTTCAAACATCCAATCAGTGTTCTTAACTCCAGCTTGTTCTAACTTAATTGTAGCAGCTTGAAGCTCCTTCATAACATTGATGGTTTCCAACCTTGCATTTTCTTTACTCTTCTTGACAGCTTGGTCCATAACTTTCAGCATATAATCTGAAGAGTCTGCCATAGAATCAAGCCATCTATCAAAGAAAGATATGTCCTTGTCAGCTATCTTAACTAAGTCTTCAGCACTCATAGTCTTGCCCTTGAACTTGCCAAAAGGAACAGTTATACTTTCCCCTACAAAAGGTTTAATGAAATCAACAAAGAGAGGCATTGATACTTCATTGTACCTTACAAACAAGTCTCCAAGTAATGTAGTTGTATTGTCCAATACTACCCTTACTCTCTGACCATATCTATTGTCTGCATACTTCTCTTCATCAATAAGAGCCTTCCTAATATCATCAGTAATATGCTTGTAACTATACAAGTAGTTTCTGACATCTCTTAGTACTCTGGCTCTCTCATTAACATTAGTAGCAGGAGTATTCTGTAGCATAGTAAGTCTGTCACTTACCTTAGATAGTTCCTCAAGAGCATTCTCTACAAAAGTATAAATACCCTCAATCTCATTGTTATCAGCTAACTCAATATCCAATCTATCAATGAGTAATCTTTGGTTAGCACTGAATTGGCTATTAGGATTTCTCTTTTCATAAATCTTCAATCTCTTCAGCTCATTCTCAATGATTCCTTGAAGTAACTTCTTATCTCTTGCCACTCTCTCTGAGGTACTGTAAAATACCCCACTTGAAGCTATATTGCTAACATCAATAACCTCATCCATGCTGCCATTAAGTATTTGCTGTGCTAAAGAACCAAAGTTCTTGTCAGCCTCCTTCATGGCTCTTTGTATAGGACTTGCACTGATATTCTTAAAGAAACCCTTAACTGCCTGAATTACTCTTTGCAGTAGATTCTTATAAGGAGCAGATGGAATATTCTCACCTTGAAGAAGGTGCTTTGCAAGTAGTTTACCCGCAGCTTCTTTTGCCAACTTAATCTCATCACTATGATATAGAGTATCATAGGTATCATAGTCCTCACCTATAATTTCTCTTGCCAGTCCATTGGAAGATATATTGTTGATAAGTCTTGTGATAAGTGGATTATCTCCCATAGCTTCAATGGCAAAGTGTGCAAATTCCTCAGGAAGTGCTCTTTCACCTTGAATACCATTAGCAAGCCTAATCATTTCAACAAGACCATTTGCTGCATTTCTTGCAACATCAAAGTCAGTTACACCATGAATACCCATTCTCTTTTCAAGGTCAGTCAAAGCACCTGTCCCTATTCCATGAGATTCAAGAATACCTCTCAACCTATTATTAAGGTTTTCATTGTATTCCATCTTATCTGCATTAATAGAGTTAAGCCTGTTTCTTTTCTCAACCTTTACTCCAATGAATACTCTTGGAGATTCACTGTCTTGAATCTTAACTATATTAGCCACATAATCATCCCTATACTCTGAGTTCTGATTAAAGGCTATAGCCCTTTGTTTCAACTTTTGATAATTCTCATCATTGTTTACCCATAGGGCTGGTCTGTCCATTCCTTTCTTATAGTACCCAATCTCCCTATTAAGTCTCTCAAGTACCTTAGTTTCTGGAATAACCTTACTGAGATTAGTCTGCTTTAGCAAACTTCTCAATGTAGGTTCACTGTTTTCATCTAATGTTAGCCTTGGATTCCAATCCCTTACAAAAGAGTCAGCTTTTGTAATAAGATACAGTCTTGTAGCCTCACTTCTATTGTTTGAAGTGAAGGACAGCAAGTCCTTAAATAACCTGCTGTCCACTACTTGACCATTTCTATTCTTCACCTTTGGAATAATTGCACAACTTCTTGCCATATCTTATAAACTATATAATGTTGGAGCACCACAAATACTATCACCATTCTCATCCTTATACTCTGTATTAGGCTGAATAGCTGTTACATCATCAGCCTTTGGAGCAGAAGTATCAAGAGGAGTACCATATACCTGTTGGAAAGCATCAGTATCTACCTTTGGAATAGAATCCCAATACTCTTGAGGCATATCTTGATAGTCAGGCATAGAATCATAATCAACCTCAGCATCCCCAAGGTCAAATCTTGACAATGTATCTGCATAAGGGTCATAATCTTTCCTGTTCTTATCAATTACAGTTTCCATCTCTTCCACATCCTTACCATATTCATATTCAATAAAGCTGTTTCTGAAACCTAATGGTTCAATCCTTTCATAGGTTGCAACATCAGTTTGTTCAGTACCTAATGAAGTCAGTTTGTAATAGACATAGTTTCCTCTGATTCTCTTACCTATATACCTAAAGAAGTCATAAGCAGGACCATCAGGAGTATCTATCCTTTTCTTGATAACTTTCTTATCTCCAAAGGTAGCATTATCATCAATCACAAATGCAACTTCATCCTTAACTTCATTATCCTCTCCTATGAACTGGACAGAGGCTGTATCAGGGATTTCAGGAACCAACTTTCTGTTATCCAAGTGGTTATAGACATATTGGTCTACAAATTGACTATAATCATCACTTGATGACAGGAGAGTTCTCAATGTACTTATGTACTCTGGGATAGCATTTCTCACTGCCACAGGTGCCAAATGGATGAAGGTTGAAGGTCCAAATGCAAAGCCATTTCTATAATAGCTATATCTGAATAGATTAAGAGCAAGTTTCTGAGCTTCCGGGTTATTCATATATAATAGAGATGCCCAATCCCTCATATATCTTTCTCTCAAAGTAGGACTTAACTGACCTACATTCTTAAACACTACTGTGTCTACAGGATTACTGTCATTTGCCCTAATTACCTTGAGCCTCTTAATAAATTCAAGGTCAGCTATATCCTCATTATCTGTAACCACTCTCTTGAAGTATTCAGGGAAGTTATTGATGAAATCCTTTCTCTTATCAGAGGAAGTTACAATAATATCACCTACTTCTGAGTCAGGGTTTACAATCAATTCAGAACCAAAGAATCCATTCTTTGACATGATATAGGCAAGCAGGTCATTATAAATACTGTTCATAGTCTTTACATTCAACTTACCAGTCTTAGTCATGTCTCTAAGGTCATCAATTACAGTTCTGAATGATTCAGTATATTGAGGGAAATAAGACCCTAACATTTCTTCTGTCTTCTGCAAGCCAAGAGTATAGAAAGCCTGTAAGAAAGGAAGAGGAGCTGACAATAATCTTTCTCTTAGAGTGTCAGTGTCAGGACTATCTGATAATAGATCATCAAATATTACATTGGCATTCTTCAATGGGAACTTGTCATTATTCTCTATTTGGTCTAACAGGCCTTTCACTTTCTGCATCTTCAACTCTGTATCTGCAATAGTAGGACCAGCAGCACCTCCTTGGGTATCAGACCTTGTAGCCTGTACTGACTGTCCCAAAGCATCAGCAGAGTTCATAATTCTCTTGAACAAATATCCAACTGCAACTTGTTTCTGATAGAACTCAATCTTTATGAAATCAGAAGTCTGAGACCTGTCAGTAACAGCTTCCTTAGCAAGCATTATATTATCTGCAAGCTCTTCAATGTAGAAGCTATTATTCTTGTAGTTATCATAAGTCAAGTCATTATTAAGAGCAGCCTTCTCCTTATACTTATCCAATACTTCATCAATGATGGTATCTTTACCTTTACCTTCTCTACTCTCTCTAAAATAGGTCTGAGTAATCTCTTGAACTATAGGCTGCATCATCAACAGACCTATCTCAATAGGATTATAACCTAACCTTGAAAGAAGCATAGAAGCATCAGCAGTGAAAGTATTCTGATTAAGTGCTGCAAGCACAGGGTCTTTAACATTGTCCACAGAAGCAGCCAAGAATCCAGCATTATTCTTTGAGATAAATTCCTTGTCACCATTCATAATATCATGTAGAGATGTAAGTCTCTTTCCATTCAATACAAATGAGCCATTTTCTTCATCCAAAGCCAACTGAGTATGTTGCATCAAAGCATGGTTTGCATTATGGTTGGCATAAATACCAATCAACTTAGCACCAGTCATGTTCTGTTGATGCAACATTACTTGAGTTCTTGGTGATAATGGGTCCATTTTGACCTTTGTTTTCTCTGCCAACTTATCAAGAGTATCAAGGTCTAAGTCAAATAGGTATGAAGCAATAGACTTAGGATAAGATTTTCCACCTTTCTGTACAGTCTTATTAAGTTCTATACCCATATCCTTTAATGCTTGAGCCAAGTCACTCTCATAAGAATCATTGAGAATAGTCATTATTCTTGCAGACTTCTTCTGATAGTCAAAACCACCTGGGTTAAGAATCTTTGAAGCTGTATCTGCATTAGTCAAGACTCCATACATCATATCTATCAGCAAGTTATTTCTTGCCTCAAGACTGTTCTCCTGTGGAGACTTATTGAAGTCATACTTTACCTTACTTATAATAGACTTGGCAAGTCTGTACTTCTCCTTATTCTCCTTGAACCATTCCTTAAAGTCATCAGTATCTGCATTGAGAATATCTTCTGCCAACTGGCTATGAGTGAATTGTGACAATACTTGATTGAATAAGCTATTCATTCTTGCATAGTCTTCTCTTGCCTGTCTCATATCATACTTCTTAACTCTGAACTCAGGTAACATGATATACATCTTATCCACATCAAAGTCAGAACCTGATAGAGTAGTAATCTCAGCAGGAAGCATGATTGCAGAACCATTCTGTTGAGGAAGGAATCCCTTAATATACAGAGGAGCCATTGAATATTTATCCTCAGTTGGAACTCTATAGCCAATCAACTTTCTTAGGTCATCAGGAAGTTTGGTTACATCAAGCTGGTGAGTATTTGGGTCCATAAGAGGCTCATAGAACTCTCTACTATATGCAGGCATATAGCACTCAAGATACTTAATCCTCTTGTTAGCACCCTCACCTTCAAATACTACATGAAGTTCATCAGTCAAGCCATAATCAGATACCTGAATTAAAGCTCCACCTCTAATCTTCTGTTTAGTGATTCTACTCTTGATTACACTATTAAGAAGTGTCTGTACCCTTTGAGATTGTACAGGGTCAAAGAGAGGGATATTGAAGTTATTGTTCTCATCAAGAGTACAAGCCCTCATCATATCCATACCATATCTTTGATTACCTCTTATCTCTTCAAGTAAGATTTCTTCTACTTTCTTTGGGTCTTTGAATATCTTATCTACATCAGCAAATGCTTGAAGAATATTCTCAGTATTGATGGCATTATACAGGTCAAGCCACTCTTTCTTAGTCATCTTCTTACCATTAACCTCAATGATTGTGTCATCAGAGATGTCAGCAGTAATTAGCTTTCTAATCTGAGTACCTACCAACTGAACAGCATCAATAGCATGTTCAGGAGTTGCAGTCTGAATACCATAATCTTCATAAGACACCTTATGTACCACATTGGGATTCTCATTACCAAATCCAATACCTGTGGTATCTTTAAGTCTTTGAATTACATCAGCCTCTGTATTAACATCATTCAAATCTATTACACCTTGTTTTCCAACCTTAGTAGTAGATTCAAACTGAACTACATCAATCTGATTATCCTCCATAAACTTATTTATGGCTTTCAGCTTACCTGACCTTCCTAAAGGACCAGCAATTAGCTCGTGCATAGCAAGTAATAGGAACTCTGAGTTCTTATGTTGTACAGGAGTCTTAATTCCAGTATGACCTTCAATGCCACTGTTATTATTGACTTGTGTATAAACATAAGGCTTCTTAGTCTGCCAAATGATATTGAAGTCTTTAATATTCCAATCTCCATTCTTGAAGTTGTTATATGCTTGCTCCATATCATCTGTCCACTGACCTGACATACCAAGTATTGCCCTATAGGAACTCAAACTTCTATATGCCTGAGCATCTGCTACATTCACATTTCTAAACTTACTGATGATATTATCTCTGTCTATCTTGGTCATTTCATTTCTTCTAACCCTTTCATCAAGTACAGTCTTGATGTCTTCAAGTACAGAAGATACTATCTCATCATCCTTCAAGTAGATGGTTCTTTCCCAATCCCTACCAATTCTCTCACCTTTATAAGTAGCCTTAGTATTCAGTCTAAGGGCAGGAGCATGAACCTCCTTATATCTCTTCTGAAAGTCCTCAAGGTTCTTATAGAAGGCAAGGTCAGTGGTAGTAAGTTGGATAATTTGTGAAGTAGCTAACTTACTGTTCCAATAGTATTCCCTAAGTGCATCCTTAGCATTGTTCTTAACAAACAGGCTTCTTGAGATTGACTGAGCATCTTTCAATTCCATCTCACCTCTTGTTGCCTTATCTGTCAGCAAATTCTTAATCTGCTCCATCAGGTTATTGGCTTCCCTACTATCAAAAGCACTATTATTGTTATAGGCTCTAAGCATCAGTTCCATATTGGTATTCCACAATGAACCTAAGGCATCTTTAGCCTTGATAAGTGCCTTTGCAGTTATTGCATTCTGCTTGGACTGACCTTCAAAAGGAAGATACTTGTACTTACCATTAGGAAGCTCATCCAAAAGTCCTGCCCTCATCCAATCTCTATAGGTCTGTTCAAAACCATCTTCCATCATGTCATTAAGAGTAGTTCTTAGAAAGTTCCTAAGTTCAGCACCAGTACCTTTGGATTTAAGTCTGCTTAACCTATCAATGAATGTCTCTCCATTGTCATATCTTAGGCTGTTAAGTGCAGGAAGGAACTTAAATTCTGCACCTCCCATACTCTTTATACTTCCATCTTTCTTTCTGACAATATCATAGTTGGCAATAGGTTCTACACTCTTATCTCCACTCTGGTAAGCCTCATCTCTTTCCCTAACCAGCATGATTCTGTCATACTCTTGATTAACCAAGTCTACTAACTTGTCAAGAATGACATCATCATAGGTTCTCTTCTTACCATTTTCATCAAGTATATCACCTGTTGTGTACTTTCTGAATCTGATAAACTCAGCAGAGGGGCTATCTGAAAGAATGGGAACATGATACCAAGCATACTTTATACTTGACTTTGCAGAATCAGGGTCTCCCCAATATTCTGTAAGAAGAGCCAAAGTATAATCCAAATCATCCCAATTAGTATAGTCTGCCTTATCAGAGTTCAATACTACTTTATGGTTAAGACCTCTTCTCAATTCATCAGACTCTGCAAGCTGTCTTAGCCAGTCATTTCTCCAATGGCCATCCTTAAAGAACCACTCATAATCCTTGAACTCAGTCTGCATAAACTGCTCAAATCTCTCCTTGTCATTCATAACATTCTTGAGATTTTTAATAAGTTTACCTAAGTAGTTAGGAGTAACATGAGAATAGTAAGACTTATCATTTTCTCTGACACTACTTTCAATAGCATCCTCAGTTACTTCTGCCATCATACTTGCAATCATATTGTAAGCAGAGCCAAAAGTATTGATAAGGTCTCCTCTCTTCTCAGTACCATCCTCCCTTGTCTCAGATTTGGCTTCACCTTTCTTAATACCACTAAATATAACATTCAATTGTGGTAAAAGAAGCATGATTGGGTCAGTAAATGTGATACCTGGAGCTGTCTTTATATCAGTTAATGCAGTCTTTAGTACAGAAGGATTGGCATCAATACCTAACATATGAAGCAACTTCATTATGGTATTCCATACATCTTCTCTCTCCAAGAGTTGAAGTCTGGATTCTGTATCAAGGTTCTGGAACATATTGTTCAATGTCTCAGTCCATTGTAAACCTTTAGCTGCATTATCCTTGTTTATTTCCCCATTCTTCTCATATACACTATCATCATCAAGCTGTACTCCATTCTCATAGTTATCTCTCCAAGCATCAAGGAGGTAATACACACCTTCAGGCTTATTGATGGCAATAGTTTCCATCTTGAAAGTACCATCAGGTATCATCTTCTTCTTTTGAATCCAGTAAGGCATAAAATCCTTTCTGAAGTCTTGGTAGAATTGAGAGAACAAAGTCTCATTACCTTGAAGTAACTTGGTTACTTGCTTAACCCAAGGCTTGATTCTTTGCAAATCCTGCATCAAAGGAAGCATATCATCAGAGTTAATCATGTTCCTTAACTTGTCAATGAAAGTAGCATGAACATAGTCAGCATCAAGGTATCTTGTGAAACCTAAATCATCCTTTTCATACTTGCCTCTATAGTCAAGTTTAGGTACTTGTCTGATTACTTTTCTTACAGCTTGTGACAGAGACTCATGTGAACTTACTTGTCTGAAATTAGTCATCCATCCATCCTTATAAGCCTCTTCTTGTCTCCAATCCTCTGCTTCATTATCTACCTCACTGTTACCATCAGGGTCATCATCATTGAGGTTTGCATCAGCAGGTGCAATGTAGTTAGGGTCTATCCTAATACCCTCAGTCATTACAAGCAAAGTACTTGCTTCCTCAGCAAGAGCCTTATAGACATAAGGGTCATCAACTATCTTCTTATACTCCTGATTCTTATAAGCAGCTTTCTTCTTGGCAGCTTCTAATTTCTGCTCATCAGAGAACTTATCTGCACCTTTCATAGAATTGATTGCATTAAGTTCTTGCTGTATTCTGCCCTCTTCTGTATCTTGTACATAAGAATTGAAGATGTTAGCTACTCTCTTGAATATACCAGCAGGAGTGTACTTCTTTATGGCAGAGAACCTATCCAAGCTATTAAGCTCAGCCTGTAATTCTTCTTTCTCTACACCACTGGCATCATCAATTCTTCTCTTCAAAGAATCAGTCATTTCCTGCAAGGCATTATCAACTTCATTACTGAAGAATCTTGCAATAAGTGTCACTCTATCTCTTCTTGTTCTTGGGTCAAAGAGTAGGTCCACCTTTTGCTGCTCCTCAACAGAAGTAATCCTTGGAGTATTAAAAGAACTGCTAAGTGCTTCATCAAGCTGTTCAGTAGCCTCACTACTTCTCAACTCCTTAATAAAATCATTGAGTTCACTACCTAATGGAATATCCTCAATAGACTTATTATTCTTTTCCTGCCACAGTCCAACCAAGTTAAGTATTGATTGCTCTGTCTCATTAGGAAACTTCTTAGCTAATTCTCTAATTTCTGATGTTATAATTAAACAACTCATATAATTAAAAGTATTATTTGTGCAAAGGTAAGGAATTTAATTGTAATACACAAGGTATTATGGGAAAAAGTAAAGGGAAGACAAGTATTTCACTTATCCTCCCTTATAGGAATTATTCAACTATATATTTGACACCATCAAAGATTAAATATTTAATGGTGTTGATATTGACAGGTCTAACTCCAGACTCTTTATCTGTTTGTTGTATGTCCATATCAATGCAGTTATATCTGCCATCCCTTGATTCAAACTGAATCTTGTAGCCTCTAAGAACTCTATCTTCACCTTCCTCATAAGGAAGTACAGGGTTATTAACCAACTCAGTAATAAGATTCTTTGCTGCATTTGCAACACCTTTCTCTTACTCTTAGACTGTATCAATACTATTTGAGAACTGCTCTACAATAGCATCAATCTCTTCCTGTAACTTTCTCTTACTCTTAGGTTTATCCTGCTTCTTAA
>UMCZ01017597.1_pt1 | contig 22549 bp, 12 predicted proteins | sample 1964371 | NCBI WGS metagenome assembly UMCZ01 (sample SAMEA4835982, study PRJEB28245) | human gut metagenome | biome: gut microbiome; material: fecal sample | place: Denmark | collected 2008
CCGTTTTGCAGAATTGACGAATAATAAAGAATTGATGGAACTATTGAGAAATCGTTTCGAATTATTGTTTCATCTGGAAAAAGAACTTTTACCTCCGCCGATACACGTAGATCAAAATATGTTTGGTTGTTTACCTCTAAGGTTTTATAATATAACAAAAGATAAGCGTTATTTGGACCTTGGACTACCGTATGCTGACACTCAATGGGAACTTCCTGCTAATGCGAATGAAGAGGAGCGTAGATGGGATAAGAAGGGATATTCTTGGCAAACTCGTCTTTGGATTGATGATATGTATATGATCACTATTGTGCAATCAGAGGCTTATAAAGCTACTGGTGAGCCTAAATACATCAATAGGGCTGCTAAAGAAATGGTTCTGTATTTGGATGAATTGCAACATCCTAACGGCCTTTTCTATCATGCACCGGATGTACCTTATTATTGGGGACGAGGAGATGGCTGGATGGCTGTAGGTATGACGGAGCTGCTTTATAACTTACCGGAAAAGGATCCTAATCGTGCACGTATTATGAAAGGGTATTTGTTGATGATGGATAATCTGAAAAAGTATGTTAATAAAGATGGGCTTTGGAATCAATTAATTACTGAACCGGATTTCTGGACAGAAACGTCAGGATCGGCTATGTTTGCTTATGCTATGATTGTGGGCGTCAACAACGGCTGGCTAAATAAAGAGGAATACGCTCCAATTGCACGTCGTGCTTGGCTTGGTTTATGCAATTATATTGACGACAAAAACGACCTGACTGAAGTTTGTATTGGTACCGGAAAGAAAAACAGTAAGCAATATTATATGGACCGTCCCCGTATTGCTGGAGATTATCATGGACAGGCACCGATAATATGGTGTGCTTATGCATTATTGAATAACAAGTAGGATAATATGGAAATTTTATAAATAAATTAAGTAACTGCTTCATTGTAGGTATGTTATCCTTTTTGTATTAGAAACAGGATATTCAGTATACGAAACTTTGACTATAAAATAAAGGTAGTTGTTTATATCTTTTAACGGCTATTTTTAGGATTAGAATATTTACTGAAGAGACATTCATAAAATAATAAATATAAGGCAACTAATCTATTATGAGTTAGTTGCCTTTTGTGTATTTAAATATTTTCCCTAAAAATGGTTTGACGCCCGAAATAGGGATAATTCAAAATAAAAATATATGGTAGAGATACAAATAAAATCAAAGATAAAACCATTTTGGGGGCACGGAGTTCTCTATTATAGAGAAATATTGCATGTTTTGAGTGCAGTGAATTAGGCTTGCTTCATGCCCTTTTGCTGAATTAGTTTGGATAATGGGGTTGAGATCTCCTTTTACGGGTCACAAAAGTTCTTTTTTCCCGAAGGTAGGATTCTCCTAATACTCCTGTCATATACCAACTTTTCAGATGTTGCATTGATATGCCACTTAGATGACAATATACATTATCGACTGTTTTGTGGTGTTCAGATTGATTCTTTTCATCCACTGATTAATAACAAATAGTGAGTGCCATTCGCCAATAACTGATCGCGTATCTCGATATAGCTTTTTGACAGCAGGTGCTGACTGATTGCTGAAAACCTTACTTGGAAAACTTTCATGTTTGTATAGCTGATACTACATGCAAGACTTTATTTGCAGGTAAAAAGGTTTCTGATCATATAGTAAGTATTGGAGAATATTCTATCTGTTTGATTTTCAGAGGAAACTAAGTCTAAATCGTAAGGCTTAGTGTGAAGGTCAATAATATATAGATGGTATTTCCTCTATTGAACACATTTCATTCAAAACTTTCAATGATGGGATACAGTTGAAAGATTGTCAACAACTAATCCGTATTAGGGTCAAGGATGTCGCTGCCGATGTTATTTATGCCAATAATGACAACCGAAGTTCTGTATTAAATACGGTATTACCACTTCTTTTTAAGCATACGAACAAAGCAGTAAAGAGTGATAGTTTTCAGGATATTACGTTTGAAGTCCAGCCGTGGAAGCACTACTTGGCTGGAAGAAAATTTAGGAATACAGAAGCAACGTTATTCACTGGCGAAAGTCAAGACCAAAAACAAGAAAACAGAAATATTTTGGATTTTCTTTGGAATACATATGGCAAATGTTGTATGCATGATAGAAAATGTAGAAACGAAAAAATAGGCGGTTACATAATAGAAAGATAAGAAATAGAAAAAATAGACAGAGGATTGCTGGGGACTCTCCGGCTTTTTACGTCCTGATATTTATGCTTTTAATCAATGAAGAGCAAATTTCATGGGAAAGGGAAAATTGCTCTTCATTGAATTTCAAAAATCCAGAATTTACTGAATATCCTATTTTTATAGCTGAGAGTGGGGGAAGTTATAATAGAATTATTTGATATCCATTGGTCGAATAGGCCTTTTGGGCTTTAATGTTTAAAAAGGAGGAATAAATATGTTTTTTTCAGTTAAACTTGTGTTGGGATTTATAATTCTATTAAATTGATACTATTGTGAGTCTTCCTGATTTATTTGTATTAGGTAATGTTATTTCCAATAACCCCTGATGGTATATTCTATTTTTGACATTTTTCCCATTGAAAATAACCTGATAATCTTTTCCTGGATTCATACATACAAGAATTGTTCGTTGATGAGGGACTGTTGAATCATCAAAAGCTATTTCTGCCTGATACTGGGTGTAATCATTGTTGAAATGCCCGTTAGAAATCCACACTTCGAATCCGGTTGATACTTTTCCTATCCGGTAGTACGTGGCAAACCAGTTGAGTATAGGCGATGATAACCCTGAGAATTGATGCCATCCAGCTCCACGTTGAGAGGATATAATAAAGTGTTCAAAGGTGTAATAACTCTCCTTACATTCTTTCTCCCATGTATTTAGTGCTGTAGTTGCCACTTGGTGGGCTTTTTCTCCTTCTCCGAGATCCAACAAAGCTTTCCATACCATCCATTGGTGGGGAAACCAGACAGCTCCATTCCAGTAACCGTTTGTACGATAATAAGAAGCAGATTGGTCTACTGTGGAAATTCCTACTTCTGTCCACATTTCATCAGGAGAAAACAGATGGTTTATCATTCTGCTTGTTTGCTTTTTGGAAGAGATGTTTGCGATAAGCGGGCTTACTCCGTCCAATCCTTTATTATAGTTGGAACCATCTTTATATCGGTAGATGCCCTTAGGTTTACCATTGTTATCGTGCATTACATATCCGAAATAACCGGTTTCCTCATCCCATGAATAGATCTGTAATGCATTTGATAGTTGTTTGATGATTTGTTCATACTCCTTTACATCCTTTTTAAGTCCTAATTCTTTTGCGGCTAATCGCAAAATTTTTGCAGCGCGGATATAATAAGCCGATGTTACTACTGGCGTAATAGAAGCCTTGTCACGTAAAGCATGTTGAGGAGGATAATCATCCCATCCTCCTGAATTATAGAAGTAATCCCATGTTCGTAGCAAGCCGGAGCCTTTCATTCGGGTTGTGGAATAGGGATTCTTTCCTATCATGAAATCAAAGAATTGCTTCAATCGTGGATATAAAAACTGCAATGCTTCTTTTGACTGAGTATTATTCCATAAATCGTAATAGGCATACATTTGTATGGGTAATGGAGTGCCATGATGAATAAATGCAGATTCACTGCCAACAGGAGTTGTATAAGCTCGGATGCACTCAAAAGCCTTGGTAATATCCACATCTATTAACCCCATAGCAATGAAACCGGAATCCCATGTATAAAGGCTATTCCAATTTTTGCCGGGCGTAAAATGTCGAATGTATTGTCCCTGAGTATGGATAGGATAAACTATGTTGGATAATAATGCAGACTGTAATAAGCGATGTCCGAATTCATACTTCTTACCATCTGCTAATATTCTGTCTTTGGAGTTATTTAAACCCTTTTGGATTAATGAGATAAAAGTTTCCGGTGTGGAATGAAACTTCTGAATCTGCTCATTGACTTGTTGGAGGGTCCCGGTACAGACTAAGGCATATATGGTTTGTTCAGAGTGAGGTGTCAAGACAATTGGACGTAGGAAGGCATTGGAATAATGCCATTTTTTATTTCCTATTAGCTTTGACGATACATGATCATGAGTTTTTTTACGGAAGAAGGATTCTAAATTGTCATTCAGAACTTCTCGGATCTGATATTCTTGGTAATTCCATGCTATTCCGTAGTAATTATCACAATTGGGATATTTTAAGATAAAGTTTGGTCTTGTTTTTTTTAATTGAATTTCGGGAATAAAAGAAAGCTTTCTTGGTTCTATTTTGAATTGTTCCATTTCTTCTTTGTTACCTATGAAGAAACCATCTAGATCTGTACTGTGTGTTCCTTCTGAGATTAATTCTAATGTGTATTTCCCTGCTTCTTTACATGAATAAGGGATTGAAACTATATTATATTCTCCGGTGCCTTGTAATTCCAGGTGAGCATCAGTGATTCCTTTTATTTGGAAAGTACTTATTTTTCCTTTTGGAGTATTATATCTGAAGCCTATCATCCCTATTTCTTTTCCGGGAAGGATGTTTACTTCATATATTACTTTGTCTCCTTTATTTTTTCCAAATCCTTTGCCTAATACAAAGCCACTGAGTGACTGTGAAGTTCGCATTTCATTTCTTTTCTCCCCGTCATATACTAAATTATATTGTGGGGATTTATGTATCGGTTCATTTAATATATAGTCGGTTGCATTATACCATTGTAAACTTGTGTTCTCAGAGATCTTAAATTGAGGTTGCTCTCCTTCATAGTCAATATATGCCATCAGATTGAGAACTAAATTTTGGTTGGCTGTGGTATTGTTGACGCAATGCATGCCTACCAATGTTTGGTATTTATCTAATATATAGTAGGTAACATCAACAATAACTTTATCTTTCCATTCCATTTCATAACGGTATGTGATACGGTTCATGGAAGGGGTGATATCCCATGGATAATAAGATGATTCGAAAAGGACATGTGGAACCAGCTGGCGATTCCTGTAGTACCCGGGCATTACAGAAAAGTCAAAACGCATTCCTGCTTGCATATCAGGAATGTGGGAAATTCCTGCGTAACGTTTCGAATAAGGTCCCCATGCCTGCAGTGAGGTAATGTCATGACTGTCATTAAAGCATGATGGTGGGATAGTCGTTTTTCCTAATGTAGATGTTGTACTTAAAACCACAATTAGGAGTAATAATAAAGATTGTTTGGCTTTCATTTTTTATAATATAGTAAACTGTCACAAAGGTAAGTTTTTAGCTTATTAAAAGGAAAAGAAAATATTCAATAAAAGGGACAATTTATTCATAATGAAAAAAATTGGTCTCAATAGAATTTTAGATCGTTTTTTATTAGTTCTTAAAATAATGTTGGAACAGATTTTTCATTTATTGACCTATTTGTGTTGCTTATAATATAGCGAATTCTCTACTTTTGTATAAATCAATAAGATATAATATGTGAGATTTTAATGTGAGTGCATTATAAAATAAAATAAATAAGGTATAAGGATATAGGTATTTATTTGAAAAAAGAACTAAGAAGACTGTTTGAGGGATAACACGCTTTTAATTAAATCACATGTAATATTGGCTTTTATTGGGGCCACTTAAATCTTATGTAATGAATAACAAATTAATTGAAAAAAGTATTGCTATGAGTACACGCTATCACATATATATATGTATGTTGACGGGAATACTCTTATTCTTATCTTGCGGATCCGATAACAGTAATCCGACTGATGATTCAGGAAATACGACAAATTATTATTTGCAATTACAACCGAGTGGTCTGAATGCGGTCAAGGTTCCTTGCATGGAAGAGAAGCTCGTATTTCCTTTTCAAGTTAAGGTTATAGGGAATGGAATCAATCAGAATTTTAAGGCGCAGTTAGATACATGGAGTGAGGATGAGCTGAAAGCATATAATAATAAAGAGAAAAAATCTTATGTGCTTTTGCCTCCATCATTGTATACTTTAAACTCTATAGAAGTATCTTTTAAAGAAGGAGTTTCTACGATGGATGTAGAGGTTAGTTTTAATCCATCCGAAGTATTTGCAGAGTTTAGAAAGAAAGGAACTGAATATCTTATCGCTTTAAAACTTAGTAGTAATGAAATTCGTGTAAGAGACAGCCAAAGCGAAATATTGTTGGGGCTTTCTTTTGATTATCCAATAATTGGTTTTGCCACTTCTGCGAAAGAAATTAGTGTGAATAAAGATTTGCTTCCTGTGGATATTGATGTAACACTTGACTATAAAGTAAATGGAGTACCGACAGCCAATCCTTGGGATTTTTCATGTCAATTTATTGTACCGTCTAATGCCGAAGAATTGGTTGCAGAATATAACAAGACTTATAAAGCCTCTTATCAGCTTCTGCCTCGAAGTAATTACGATTTGGGGAGGGGCGTGTCTTTTAAGATTGCCGAGAACAAGGCTAGCGGAGAAATTACGATTAAACGTGATGGAATGGCTGTGGTAAATTATCTGTTGCCATTGCAACTTGGAGAATGTTCTAACGATGGAGTCTCTTGTCGCAAAGAAATATACTACCTAAAGATTGGTCGTACATATAACAATCCCATAATTTCAAATACAAGTGCTGCTGATCCAACGGTGATTCGTGCTCAAGACGGTTATTTTTATTTATATGCAACCCAAACAGATAAGCTCTGGGTACCTATTTATCGTTCGAAAGATTTAGTGAATTGGGAGTATCAGAAGACTGCATTTAGAAATGCTACAAAACCTGATATACCGGATGGAGGTGCGTTTTGGGCACCTGAGATTCGCTATATAAATAATAAGTACGTACTTTATTTTTCATGGGCTAAATGGGGTGATGGTAGCAAAAGTTATACGGCTGTTGCTACTTCTGATAGTCCTTTAGGCGATTTTCCCGATAGTAAGGCTTTAATTACAAACAACGAGTTTGGTAATAATGTAATTGACCAGTTCTATTATGAGGATGGTGGTAGAAAATATATGTTCTTTGGAAGTTTCAATGGCATTTTTGTGACAGAACTTACCGATGACGGGCTTTCTGTTAAATGGGATGTGGAAGGTAAGCCAATTTTAAAGAAGCAGGTTTGTGGAAGAGCTTTTGAGGGTACCAATATTTACAAAAAGAATGACTATTACTATTTGTTTGCTTCTATTGGCAGTTGTTGTAATGGCGTCAATAGTACTTATAAGGTTGTGGTTGGTCGTTCTAAGGACTTATTGGGGCCTTATGTGGATAAGAAAGGAAAGGGAATGCTTGACAATAGCTGGGAACTTGTGTTGGAAGGTGATGGGCAAAAATGGATAGGTCCTGGACATAACTCTATTATTGTTCAGGATGACGAAGGTACAGATTGGATGATTTATCATAGCTACATGAAAGATGTAAGTGGTGGTGTTGGTGGACGTTTGGGTATGCTTGACCGTGTGTTATGGACTGATGACGGTTGGCCATACATTAAGAACTGTGTTCCTTCTAATTCTGAATTGATACCGGTGTTTAATTCTGCTAATTAAAACCGAGATATATTTATTAACATTTAAAATCAATGTATTATGAAAATGAAAACAAAAAATCATGCTTGGTCCTTTTTGTGGGGATTGTTGGCATTGGTTAGTTTCTGTTTCGTCAGTTGTAAAGATGATGACGAAGGAGCGGAACAACCTTTTGATCCGAGCAAGCCTGTAGTTATTTCTGATTTTGCTCCAAAAGAGGGAGGCTTGGGAAGCCGTTTGGTATTATATGGAGATAATTTTGGGAACGATGTTTCTAAAGTAAAAGTTACGATTGGTGGACAAAAGGCAAGCGTGATTGGAGTCAAAAATCAAAATTTGTATTGTTTTGTTCCAGCAAGAGCTTATGATGGAGATATTGAAGTAAGTATCTTGGGTGATGAAGGTGAAGAAATTGCTTATGCGGAGGCAGAAGAAAATTTCATCTACAAGAAAAAGATGTTAGTAACCACACTTATAGGAGAAACAGACCCGGAAATAGCGGATGAGAATAAGAATTTTGATGTAAAAGATGGGCCGTGGGGCGATTGCGGAGGTCTAGAAAAAATGGAATGGATGGTTTTTGATCCTAATAATAAAGATCGATTGTATGTTTGTGGTGGGGCGAAAACACATCGTATTGTTGATTTTCAGGAAAAAACATTAGGAACCATTGCGTTTACAGGTGAGGCTGCCGGAGAGTGTAATATTTTGAGTTTTAGCAATGATGGACAGTTAATTGTTGTCCGGAATATAGCGACAGATAATAAAAATGGTATATTCTTTTTTTCTCCCGAATCAGATTTCGGAACGCAAACAAAAGCTCTTTATGCTCGGGGATGTAGAGCGGCAATTCCTCATCCTGTGAATGGGGAAATATATACATCTCGCTATGATAAAGGATGGATTGGCAGATATGATCCAGAAACGGGAGAATATAATCCAAGTCTGTTGCAAATGTATCGTGCTAGTCTTGATTTATATATTGTAATGCATCCGACAGGGAACTATATGTATATCATGGTGAGAAACAGACATACTATTTATCGAGCGGATTATAATTGGGAAACAAAAACATTTGGAACCCCTTATCTGGCTTGTGGGAAAGATGGTACATCTGGCTGCGAAGATGCAGTAGGAAGTATGGTTCGGATGAATCAACCGCAACAAGGATGTTTCGTGAAAAATCCTGATTATGCGGGGCAAACAGATGAATATGATTTTTATTTCGTAGATAAACAGAATCATTGTGTTCGAGTTATGACACCAGCAGGAAAAGTAACTTTATATGCTGGGCGTCCAAATGGGGATGGGACGAAAGGATTCAATGATGGAGATCTACGTACACAGGCTCGTTTTAATTATCCAGCGAGCATTGTCTATGATGAAGTGAGGGAATGTCTTTTAGTCGGAGACTCTAATAATCACCGCATCCGTAAGATTGCTTTAGAGGAATAATAATGATAAACACACGTAATATAATGAAACATTTTTTATTGACATGTTTGTTGTTGCTAGGATTCTCTGGTTTTGTTTTTGCTCAGGAGAATATTGTAGTAACGGGTATCGTGACTGACACGAACAAAGAACCTATGATTGGCGTGAATGTATCTGTTGCAGATATGCCTGGCTTAGGGGCCATTACAGATATAAATGGTAAATATTCATTAAAAACACCTCCATATCATAAGATTGTATTTTCCTACATCGGTTATGAAAAGTTGGAAGTATTAGTAAAAGAACAACGAGTGGTTAATGTCGTAATGAAGGAATCTAGTGCCACATCTATTGATGAAGTTGTTATTACCGGAACCGGTACGCAAAAAAAACTTACGGTGACAGGTGCTATAACGAATGTTGATGTAGAAGAACTGAAAACAACCCCTAGTACATCAATGGCAGATGCTTTGGCGGGTGTTGTGCCGGGTATTCAGGCTATGCAGAGTAATGGACGTCCGGGTACTGTTTCTGAGTTTTGGATACGTAGTATTTCTACATTTGGTGCTAATAGTTCAGCATTGGTTTTAGTAGATGGTTTTGAACGAGACTTGAATGAAGTTAATGTGGAGGATGTGGAATCTTTTAGTGTATTGAAAGATGCTTCTGCTACTGCAATTTATGGTAGTAAAGGTGCTAATGGTGTGGTTCTGATCAATACTCGTCGTGGTAAAGAGGGAAAAATTAATATTAATGCTAAAGTGGAGGGGTTTGCAGCCATGCCTACCAAACTTCCAGAGTTTGTAGATGGATATACATATGCTTCCATGGCGAATGAGGCAAAAATAGCACGTAACCAAGAGCCACTTTATCAACCGGAAGAATTAGAGGTTTTTCGTTTGGGGCTTGATCCTGATTTATATCCAAATGTAGACTGGATGGATTTAATGTTGCGTGATGTATCTTATAGTTCCCGGGTGTCGCTAAATATGACTGGTGGAGGTAAGACTGCCCGGTATTATGTAGGAGGTAGTTATCAAAATCAACAGGGTATATATAAAACAGATAAATCATTGAAAGATTATAATACCAATGCGAATTTCCGAAAATGGACTTACCGTATGAATGTGGATATAGATATAACCAAAACAACTTTATTGAAGGTTGGTGTTTCTGGATCATTACGTCAACAGAATGATCCGGGAGTAGGGACTGATGCTATATGGACTACATTGATGGGGTATAACGCTATTATGATGCCTGTGATGTATTCGGATGGAAAGGTGCCTTCTTGGAGTGCACAGGCAGATAATATAAATCCATATACTCAGGCTATGCAAACAGGTTTTAATGAGAGTTGGAAAAATAACATTCAAACGAATGTGACATTAGAACAGAAATTAGATTTTATAACTAAAGGGCTTAGGTTTATTGGAAGATTTGGATATGATACGGAAAATTCGAATTGGATAAAACGGGTGAAATGGCCGGAGTTGTGGAAGGCTCATTCATATCGAAACTCTGATGGAACATTGGAATTTGATCGTGTGTCAGAAGAGAAGAAAATGACTCAAACCTCTGGATCGGACGGTGCACGAAATGAATTTTTTGAATGGGAATTACATTATGAGCGTGGATTTAATAAACATCACACTGGGGCTGTATTGAAATATACGCAATCGTCCAAAGTCTCTAATCAAAATATTGGTACAGATTTAAAGAATGCCATTGCTCGCCGTAATCAAGGACTTGCTGGGCGTGTCAATTATAATTGGAACTATCGTTATTTTATAGACTTCAATTTTGGATACACTGGTTCGGAGAACTTTCATAAAGATCATCGCTTTGGCTTTTTCCCAGCTGTTTCCGGCGCATGGAATATAGCGGAAGAACCGTTTATGAAAGGATTAACTTGGCTCAATATGTTTAAAGTTCGCTATTCTTGGGGTAAAACAGGTAATGATATTTTACAAAAAGACCTTCGTTTTCCTTATCTATATACTATCGAGACGATGGAGACTGTTGAAAATAATAAAATTGTCCCTACGGGAGGATACCAATTTGCAGATGTTGGTTATGATAGATATTATGGTGGTATGCGTTATTCTACGTTAGCTTCGACTAATGTCTCATGGGAAATTTCTACCAAACAGGATTTGGGTCTTGATTTTTCACTTTTTAATGATAAGTTGACTGGTGAGATCGATTATTATAAAGAGAAAAGAGAAGGTATCTATATGGAACGGGCCTATTTACCTTGGATTGTTGGTTTGGAAAGTAAGCCATCTGCTAATGTTGGAGTAGTAAAAGCGGAAGGATTTGATGGTCGTTTTACTTTTAAACAAAAGATTAACAAGGTGAATCTGACGATACGCGGAAATATGACTTATGGTAAAAATGAGATTGTGGAACGCGATGAAGAAAATAGTATCTATTGGTACAAGATGCAAGAAGGACATCGTGTGAATCAGGCAATGGGATTGGTAGCATTAGGGCTGTTTAAGGACTATGAAGAAATTCGTAATTGGCCAAAACAATTCGGTGAAGTTATGCCGGGGGATATTAAGTATAAAGATATTAATGGAGATGGGGTAATTGATGATAATGATAAGGTAGCTATTGGAGCTACTACAAAGCCTAATTTTACTTATGGTTTTGGTGCATCTGCTCAATGGAAGGGGCTGGATGTGAGTGTACATTTTCAGGGTGTTGGTAAATCCTCTTACTTTATAGACGGTTCCACTGTTTATATGTTTTCCGGTGGTGATGGTTGGGGAAATGTGTTGAAGGAAATGGCAAATAGTAATCGATGGATTTTGGGAGTAAACGAAGATCCGAACGCTGATTATCCTCGTCTAACTTACGGAAATAATTCAAATAATAACCGTGCTTCTACTTTTTGGCTTAGAAACGGAGCTTATCTTCGTTTGAAAACTCTGGATGTAGGTTATTCGCTTCCAACGTCACTAGTACGTAAAGCTCATTTGAATAAGGTACGTTTCTTTTTTACCGCTACAAATCTGCTTACTTTTTCTAGTTTTAAGCTTTGGGATCCTGAAATGGGAAGTTCGAATGGAAAGAAATATCCGCTTAATAAAACTTTCTCTTTAGGAGTATCTGTTAATTTATAAAATTGAACACGTATATGAAAAAACTGATAGTAATTTTATCCTTTACAATAGGATTGATTTCTTTGGCAGGATGTTCTGATTATTTGGACTCAGATTATATCTTTGATGAGCGTATGTCTATAGACGATGTCTTTCATAATAAAGATTATACAAATAACTGGTTGGCAAGAGGTTATGCTTTTCTAGCTAATGGTTATTTGCAAGATGTTAGTAGCAAGAAAAATATTCCTTTCAATTTTGCGGATGATATGTATTATTGGGAAGATTCTGATGCTAATGGTTACAGAAAGTGGAAAAGTGGACAATATAATGAAAACGGAGTATATGGTTCGAGTTCTGGTATTTGGCAGAACGCTTATAAGGGAATTCGTCAAGTATCTATTTTTCTGAATAATATTGATAAAAATGAGCTGTTCACTCCGGAAGAAATTGCAGACTTTAAAGGGCAAGCTCATTTTCTCAGAGCATATTTTTATTGGTTGGCACTTCGGGCATTTGGACCTGTGCCGATTATCCCAGATGAGGGAATAGATTATACTCAGGAATATGATGAGATAGCGTATCCTCGTAATTCCTATGATGAATGTGTAGAGTATATTACTGGCGAACTATTGAAAGCTGCAAGTGTGTTACCTCTTCAGCGAGGAGTACAAGAAATTACTCGGCCAACTCGTGGAGCTGCTTTGGCTTTGCGTGCTAAAGTGCTTTTGTATGCTGCTAGTCCATTATTTAATGGTAAGGCTCCAGATGTTGTTTCACTGGCTTTGATAAACAAAGATGGAAAGCGTTTGCTTCCAGAAGCCTATGATGAATCTAAATGGGCGAAAGCAGCAGCTGCTGCTAAAGATGTAATGGATTTGAACTTCTATGGGTTGCATGTGGCTAATTATAATGCTAGTGAAGGAAATATTGCTTACCCTAAAACCATAGTTCCACCAGTTGATGGAGATTTTTCCGAACAAGATTGGCCAAATGGTTGGAGAAATATAGATCCGTTTCAATCGTATCGTGAATTATTTGACGGCTCTATCATAGCCAGTCAAAATGAGGAATTGATCTTTACTCGTGGAACAAATCAAGGTGGAGAAGGAATAGGTGTTATGGTAGTTCATCAGTTACCACGAAGCGGTGGTGGTGGATATGGTTCACATGGTATGACACAAAAGCAGTGTGATGCATATTATATGAATAATGGTGAGGATTGTCCTGGTATGAATGATATGTATGAGGGCTATGTCGGATATGAAGGACGCTACAATACAAGTCCAAGACCTTCAGGCTATGTGAATGCAAGTGAACTTGCACAGTATCCGGAATTGGGACCATTAGGTGAAGGTGTATCCAAACAATATGTGAACCGCGAACCTCGGTTCTATGTTTCAGTTGCTTATAATGGAAGTACATGGCATTTTTTGAATGCTGAAGATAGCAAAAATGAGGAAAAGAATATTCCGATATTCTATTATCGGGGAGGTTACAAAGGATATAACAATGGATATACAAGTGGTTATACTCTTCAGACTGGCATTGGAGTTAAAAAGTATGTGCATCCAGATGATATTAGTTATACGGAGAAAACCGCTTATGATCAGTCGCGTATAGAGAAAAAAACGGATCCGGCTATTCGTTATGCAGAAATTCTAATGATCTACGCGGAGGCTCTGAACGAGCTAGTGGGAGCTTATGAAATTCCTTCGTGGGATGGTAATAAAGTTCATTCTGTGAGTCGCGATATTAGCGAGATGAAGAAAGGAATTCGTCCGATTCGTTGTCGTGCTGGTTTACCAGATTATAGTATAGAAATATATGGTAATCAGGATAAACTCCGTACTAAATTGAAACGCGAATGGCAGATTGAGTTTTTTGCCGAAGGGCATCGTTACTGGGATTTGCGGCGTTGGATGGATGCTCCAATAGAGGAAGCTGTTCCAGTGTATGGTTGTAATATGTTAGCTACAGAAGCTATGAAAGATCAGTTCCACACTCCGACAATGTGTACGACGTTGCCTACTATTTTTGCTACTAAAATGTGGTTATGGCCAATTAACCATACAGAGCTAAAACATAATGTAAACTTAATCCAGAATCCAGGTTGGACAAATCCTGAATAACTTTTTTAAAATCTGAAAAATGAAGAATATATATTATTTATTTCTAGGTTTGGCGGCCATTATGGGATTCGCAGCCTGCAATAATGAATGGGAAGATGAACAGTATTTACTACAAGCATCTTTCAAAGCGAATGTTACTGATCAAGGTGTGACAACTACTTATGTGCGTTTTAATTCTGGTGGAGTAGTTAAATATGACCTTCCGATATTAATGAGTGGTTCAACTGTAAATGCGCAAAAACGGACTATCCATATTGGTCTGGATCCTGATACGTTGGCTGTGCTGAATGAAGAGCAGTATGGTCATCGTGAAGAACTTTATTTTCGGCAGTTACCCAGTCAATATTATAATATGCCGGAAACTGTGGAAATGCCAGCAGGGGAATCGTTGGCGCTACTTCCTATTGAGTTCACATTGGATGAGTCATTAGATCAGGCGGATAAGTGGATATTGCCCTTGCAGATACTGACAGATCCATCTTATGATTATCAGGTCAATCCTCGGAAGTATTATCGGAGAGCAATGTTGCACCTGCTTCCGTTCAATGACTATTCGGGTACGTACGATGCTAGTCAGTATAAGTGTTATTTGGAAGGAGATAAAACGGTCCCTTTGACTGTTGCATCCACACGGGCATATGTGGTAGATGATAATACGATTTTTATTTATGCAGGTACGAGAGATATTGACTATCTGGACCGTAAAAAATATAAAATTTTTATTCGATTTACGGACGAAATTGTTGATTTGCAGACTAAAAAACTTGAAGTCTGGTCGGATAATGATGAAATCGAACTGACTACTAATGGGATACAGAGTTATTCAATAAGTGAGGAGATGGATCAGTTGAAGGTTTATTTGAAGAAAATTTTCATAACTCTCAATCTGAACTATTCTTTTAAGGATATTACTCAAATTCCAGGAGCATCTATCAATTATCAAGTAGAAGGGGCATTGTCGATGTTACGCCAGCTCAATACTTTGATTCCTGATGAAGATCAACAGATTCAATGGTAAAAATAGGGAGGTATTAACTTAGCTAAATAACAATGAGGAGGATTCACTGGATAGGAGAGTTCTCCTCATAATACTATGAATAATATGCAATATGGAATATGTTTGAGGATATGGCTTGTTTTAATGTGTCTGGTGTCATGTAGCGGTGGTAATGATTCATTGGCTGATACGAGTGTAGAAAAAGAGGATGAACAGAAAACTGTAATTGTAGAACCGATTTCAGAATTTGCAGCAAAAGAAACTAATAAAGCGAACGAATTGTTATTAAAATGGCAAAATCCATCTGGTATCGCAGTTGTGGAAATACTCTATTTTCAGAAAGGGAAAGAGGAACTTACTGGAACAATGAATGTTCGGGTATATGGTGAAAAGAACAGTACTTATATTCTTAAACTATCGGAATACGGAACCTACCAGATTAGCGCTGTAGCCATTGATAATTATGGAAAACGTTCTGAAAAAGTAACTATTTCGGCTACTCCTGTCAAAGAGGATATGATTGATCCAGATATTATAGTAGAAAATAAATTGCCTATTGCTGATCCTTTTGTACTGTACTATGGTGGAAAATATTATGCATATGGTACTCGTGTTAATGGTTTTGAGGTATATATATCTGAAGATCTGAAGCTATGGAAACGAAATGTGATAAAGGCGTTGTCTCCCGAAAACTCTTGGGGGACAAGATGGTACTGGGCACCGGAAGTGTATTATGTGAAATCGAAAAATCTGTTCTATATGTTCTATTCGGTCGACGAACATATTTGTGTGGCTATCTCAACAAGTCCGGAAGGTCCATTTATACAGAGGGAAAAGAAGCCTATTGTGGCAGATGAAAAAGGTATTGATACTTCGTTCTTCATAGATGATGATGGAACGCCTTATCTTTATTATGTACGTTTCACTGATGGTAATGTAATTTGGGTAGCAGAAATGAATGACGACTTGACCAGTATAAAGAAAGAAACCTTGACTAAATGTATCAGTGTTACTGATTCATGGGAGAAAAAACAAGCAAAGGTTACTGAGGGCCCTTCATTATTGAAAAAAGGAAATACTTATTATTTGATATATTCTGCTAATCATTATGAAAGTAAAGATTATGCGGTGGGATATGCAACAGCTAATTCTCCTAAAGGACCTTGGACTAAGTATAGTGGAAATCCGATTCTCAGGTGGGATAAGGAGGCGGCTAAGTCTGTAGGGCTGGTTGGTACAGGGCATGGGGCGCCATTTGTATGTGCGGACGGAGGTTATAAATATATTTTCCATGCTCATGCAAGTGAAACGAGTGTAGGTCCGCGTACTTCTTACATCACTGATTTCAATATTTCTGATGAGGGAGTGATCAGTATCACAGGAAAGACTATTGAACCAGTAATAATAAAGTAAGCTTATAAATCAAGAATACTATGAAGAATATCAGATTTAAATTGCTATCAAGTGTTTGCTTTCTGCTTTTATTGGTATTATGGGGAGCATGTGGTGGGGGCGAATCGTTTGTTACAGATGAAAAGGAGGATAGTAAGCAGGATGGACAGGGACAAAAGATTGTATCTCCGGTTATAAATCTTGTGGTGGAAAAAACAGAGAGGGCAAATGAACTGCAAGTGAGTTGGACTAATCCTGTCGGAGCTATATCTGTGGAAATTTCTTGTTGGATGGAAGGGAAGGATCCTGTGAATGCAGTGAAGAAAAATATACGTATCGCTACAGAAAAAGTTAGTACACTATTAATTGTTGTTTCTGAACCGGGGAATTATATCATAACTGCCGTCGCAGTCGATAATTATGGGAGACGTTCTGATGAGTTGACGGTCATTGCTACTCCGCTTCGTGAAGAGGAAGTGGTGAGAACCCGTTTTCTAGAAAGAGCGGATATTCTGATGACCTCATTGATAAATCTTTACTTTGGCAAATCGGATCGTGACTGTTGGAATACAAAATATCCACTTGCTACTGGACCGTATTGGGATGGAGATGCCGTTGTTTGGGGGCAGGGAGCAGGTTTTTCAGGCTTTGTTGCTTTGCGCAAAGCTTCTTCTGGAGTGCCTGCTTACCAAAAAAAGTATGCAGATATGACTGACCGTATGTACAATAGTATCAACCGTTTCATTACAACCGACAATAATCTTAAGGCTTATGCAGTTTATCCGCAAAATGGGAATGAAAGATACTACGACGATAATGTCTGGATTGGACTGGATATGGCAGAACTATATGAACAAACAAAGGAAAAACGTTTTCTTGAGAAGGCAGAAATGGTTTGGGATTATTTGATGGTCGGAAATACCAATTCGTGTGGTGGGGGCATTCTGTGGAGAGAGAAACCTGTTTACAGTAATAAACATACTTGTTCTACTGCACCGGCAGCGGTGTTGGGATGTAAATTATATCAGATAACAAAAGAACAAAAATATTTGGATAAGGCTAAAGAACTGTACATATGGTTAATACAGTATATGCAAGATCCGGACGATTATCTTTTCTATGATAATATAACTCCTTCGCTGACTATTGGCAAGAGTAAATATAGCTATAATTCCGGTCAGCCGATGCAGGCTGCATGTTTGTTGTACAATATAACAGGAGAGCAACAATATCTGACTGATGCACAGCAGATTGCTCGGTCGGCTCATAAGAAATGGTTTACTTTATATGATTCAAAAGAATTGGAAGAAAAATTTTATCGTATCAATGGAGATCATATATGGTTCTATTCTATATTGTTTCGTGGATTTTTAGAGTTGTATAAGATTGATGGGAGGAAAGAGTATGTGACTGCATTTGAAAAGAGTATGTTGCAAGCTTGGAAATCTGAATGCCGTAATCAGAATACTAATCTGTTGAGCAATAATTATTTTGTTGGAAAAACAAATACTTCATGGGAGATCCTTCACGAGGGAGCTTTTGTAGAGATATTAGCTCGTTTGGCTATGTTGGAACTTGAAGGTAAATAATAGAAATAGTATATATGATGAAAAACAATAGCCGAGTATATTATATAGGGAAAGCATTATTTTATTTGTTCTTAATCTTGATATTAGGCAATCTTTTTTATAATTGTTCTAGTGAGGACGAAGGACCTGTACCGCTTACTACTGAAAGTTCAGGAAATGGAGAAAAAGAAAGATATACTTATGTGTATCAGTTGAAGGCGGATAATTATAATATGCCGATAGAAGGTAGTATCTCTCCTGAATATGATGACTCTCCTGAAGGAAAAGATATCGGTAATTTGGTTGATGGGGACTGGACAAGTTCTTTCTATACTCCTAATAAATCCGTCTCTATAATTTGGAAGGGAAAAGAGCCGGTTACGGTGCGCTATTATTCGATAATGGCAGCTGGAAATAAAGAAGGAAACGCACCTGGTGCATGGTCTCTTTATGGGTCGAACGATAATGTTAAATGGACAGAATTAGACAATAGAGTTCGTCAGACATTTGGAAAAGCTGAAAAGAAATTACTGGCATTGAATAATAATGAAGCATATCAGTATTATAAGTTGACCATTCATTATAATCAAGGGGGCAAAGGAGTGGAGATTTTGGAATGGATGTTGCAAACTAAGCGTACCATTAATATTCCATTACTGATAGACTTTCCTATTGGAAGTACTCCTAAAGAGATAGGTAAGCGGTTAGGACATCTTTTTGCAAAAGGTAAGCATAATGGAAAAACACTTGGTTATGCTGAGACTTTTACTTGGAATGGTGCATTGAAGTATGCAGAAGTGACTAAAGATAATGAGTTGATGTCATCTTTGAAAGCAGGATTTGAATCTTTCTTTACTATTGATAAGAACTTTTTGCCTGTCATGAATCATGTTGACCGGAATATGTTTGGCAGTCTTCCTTTGACACTATATTTGATAACCCAGGATGAACGGTACCGAGAGATGGGGATGCCCTATGCTGATACACAATGGGAAGTGCCTGAAAATGCGAAAGCTCAAGAAAAAGAATGGGATGCGAAAGGATATAGTTGGCAGACTCGTTTATGGATTGATGATATGTATATGATTACCATCATACAGATGCATGCTTACAGAGCGACAGGTGATATGAAGTATGTCGAACGTGCTGCTAAAGAAATGGCGATGTATCTGGATGAATTACAACGTTCGAACGGACTTTTCTATCATGCACCAGATGTTCCTTATTTCTGGGGGCGTGGAAACGGATGGATGGCAGCTGGTATGGCGGAGGTACTTCGTTTTTTGCCGGAATCGAGTCCATATTATTCACGTATCATACAAGGTTTTCAGAGTATAATGGCAAGCTTAAAGAATTATCAGACAGAAGAGGGGATGTGGCGGCAATTGATCGATAAACCAGATTGTTGGATAGAAACGTCAGGTTCGGCAATGTTTGCATACGCATTTATTATGGGAGTGAAATATGGTTGGTTGCCTGTAAAAGAATATGGAGAGGCTGCTCGCAGAGCTTGGTTGGCAATGATTACTTATATTAATTCAGATGGTAAAGTCAGAGAGGTTTGTGTGGGTACCAATAAAAAAAATGATATGCAATATTATTATGATCGGGCACGTAATACAGGTGATTATCACGGTCAAGCTCCATATCTTTGGTGCACAGTTGCTTTATTGGAAGAATGATTAATTTTAATAACTAAAAATATTGTTATGTGTAAGAGAATACTTTTTTTATTATGTTTTTTACCTATTCAGTTGGTAATGTCTCAAAGCGTTTTAACCAATTTTCCTCAAGGGTATACTCCAGAAGAAGTTGGAAACCGATTGGCATATCGGTTTATGGAAAAATACAAAATGAGTGATAGGAAGGGAATAGGCTATTCTGATACATTTAATTGGAGTGGTGCTCTTAAATATGCGGCTGTTGCAAAAGATGAAAGATTGTTGAAATTGTTACAGAATAAATTTGACTCTCTGTTTACTATTAAAAAGCAAATCTTACCTAAAAAGACGCATGTGGATTGGAATATGTTCGGCAGTCTTGCTTTGGAGTTTTATCGGGTAACTAAAGAAAAACGTTATTTAGAATTAGGGTTATCCTATGCTGATACGCAATGGGAACTTCCTGAAAATGCAAAGGCCAAAGAAAGGGAGTGGGATGCAAATGGATATTCTTGGCAGACTCGTTTATGGATTGATGATATGTATATGATTACCATTGTACAGACTCAGGCTTATAGAATGACCGGAGATCGAAAATATATTGAACGTGCTGCTAAAGAAATGGTTCTTTATTTGGATGAACTACAACGTCCGAATGGGCTTTTTTATCATGCACCGGATGTTCCTTACTATTGGGGACGTGGAAATGGATGGATGGCTGCTGGTATGACTGAATTGCTTCAATATCTACCTAAAGATAATAAGGATCGCCCACGTATCTTGAAAGGTTATCGGAAAATGATGAAAAGTCTGAAAAAATATCAAACATCAGATGGGATGTGGAATCAATTAATAGATCACCCCGATTGTTGGGCAGAGACCTCTGGGTCTGCGATGTTTACTTTTGCATTTATTACTGGGGTGAAGCAAGGATGGCTTAAAGTAAGCGAATATGGACCTGCAGCTCGTAAAGCATGGATGGCCTTGGTTCCATATATTAATGAAAAGAATGATGTAAGAGAAGTATGTGTGGGAACAAACAAAAAGAATAGCAAGCAGTATTATTATGATCGTCCGCGGCATATCGGCGATTATCACGGTCAAGCTCCTTATCTTTGGTGTGCAGTTGCTTTGTTGGAACAGTAGTTTTGCATTATTAATGATTTGTATTGTATTATAATGATAAGGAATATTCTATTGGAGATTGCTCTGGTTATTGTCTGTCTATTCTTTATTTGTATTGAGATGGAAGCCGATACAGGCGGGAGATTTATCCGGACAACCACATGTGTTGTATCTAAAACTCTGAAGTTAGCCACACAAAATGTATGGGGTAATTCCACTTCCGTTGTGTTGGATTACTTCAACAGAATAGATGTGGATGTGCTTTGTGCACAGGAATGCAGTAAACTTTCTGAATCTGATATAAAAGCGCAGGGGGGGTATGTGCATACTCACTCAAATAATAAGCAAGGAAAATGCAGTATCATATCGCGCTATCCTTTCTTAGGTATTACTCCAAATAAATACGGAGTCTATATTAACTTGGGCGAAGGTGTTATCGTGTTGGTGATGAATTGTCATGGTGCTTTCTATCCTTATGGTCCTTATCAGCTGAACGGTATCGAGTATCAAGGATATCCCGGTACAGACGATGTCGATGAAGTGGTGAGAGTCAATAAAGAAGCGCGTCAGGATATGGTGGATAAACTGTTGGAAGATTTCGTCTCAGCTACCACTCCATTTGTCTGTCTCTCGGGTGACTTCAACGAACCGTCATGGCTTGACTGGACGAAAGGCGTCCAGTTGGCAGGTCTTGCCCCTTACATTGTTCAGTGGCCTACTACCCGCTCCCTGTGGGAAGGTGGTATAAAAGGTGATGCCTACCGGACGATACATCCAGACCCTGTGATGTATCCGGGTTTCACGTGGACACCGCGTCCGAGTGAGAAGGACACGAAGGATCGGTTGGACCTTACTCTTTATACCTTGTCGCCCAATACGGAGGTGAAAAGTTGTCGAATAATAGGAGAGAACACTGAAACGTCGGATATCATTCTTTCCAATTGGGGACCCTTCGAAAATGTGTTCGATCACCGGGGATTACGGACAGAATTTGTCTTTACGAGATGACGGAACGGTGTACCGGAATTAGTAGTTTCCCAACTATTTATAGTTGGGAAACCAATGATTAACAAATGTCTTTTCACTTGTTGCTAAACAACCATCAGATAAGCAATGTAGGGTAGTTTGGGACTGGAATTTTATTTATTGACTTGTTTTTGGCATGCTGAAAAGAAAGAAAACGCTATTTTTGTCTTCATCCGTTTTAGACTTTTAAGATTATATAAACATATAAATTTGAACGTACAAATATGCACAACATTGCTAAATTTTTTTTCCCGATTTTATTGCTACTTTTTGCTGTAGTAGTGGCAGCACAGAATGAAAAGAATAATGCCAGAGATACTCAACGTCTTTGGCTCGATTCAGAGATTGGTCATCAGGGTGACTATCAGTGGAAAATGATCAAAGCAGGAGATGCAGCAGACCCCGGCGAGAAGATCTCGTTATCCAATTATGCAACTGCAAATTGGATGCCGGCTATCGTACCCGGAACAGTGTTGAATTCTTTGGTATATAATAAAAAATATCCGGAGCCTTATTATGGAATCAATAATAAGATTGAATCTAAATTGATACCGGATATTTCTGAAACCGGACGTGA
>UMCZ01025876.1_pt1 | contig 21583 bp, 20 predicted proteins | sample 1964371 | NCBI WGS metagenome assembly UMCZ01 (sample SAMEA4835982, study PRJEB28245) | human gut metagenome | biome: gut microbiome; material: fecal sample | place: Denmark | collected 2008
ATTTTTGACTGCTTACACGCAATACCAATTTATAAATTAATGCTCTTAATTGATTAGGAATTAAACGTACTCCAACTCTCACTATTATATTGTACAATAAAGTTATTGGGCCAATAAAATGCATTCTATAAAATCCCATTTGCGAATGAATATCTGAAATTGCATACTTTAGTCCACCTCTCCTTTTGATTACATCACGAGAAAAACGAAACCATAAAAGACTCTCTTGTATATTATAAAAATGAGCTCCATTCTGAATCATTTTTACCCAAAGACAATAATCTTCAGGAAAACCATTATATCCATTGACGCTCAATACCGAACTCTTTTTATATATAACAACAGGATGATTTATCGGAGAACGATGCTTGGCATATTTGACTATTTCCTCATGAGTTTCCGGAACCTTTTTCAGTGCCAAGATATGCTCCGGAGTGTCTTCAAATTCTTCAATCCAAGAACTACAAATATCGATTTCAGGATGTTCTTGAAAAACGGCTAACTGCCTTTGAAATCTATTTGATTTCGCAATATCATCTGTGTCCATTCTAGCCACCAACTCATAGGTACAATGCTTGAGTCCTTCATTCAGAGCATTTCCCAAACCCCGATTTTGAGGGAGTGCTATAATTTTCAAAATTGAATACTTTTGCTGATATATTTCAATTAAAGAATCTAACTCTTTAGTTAAAGGTCCATCTTTAACCAAGATAATTTCATTAGGCAATAACGTTTGAGATAAAATACTATCTAAACTCTGCTGAAGAAACTCAGGCTTTTCTTTATAATAAACAGAAAGGAGTACTGAAAACATTTACAACAATTTAATATAAATTCCAATCAAACAAAATATTATTATATGGGTAAACCCCCACAGAACCTGTAAGAAGAAGCATAAAAAACAAAGAACCCACATAACAAAGCAAAATAAAAAGAGCAGCTCCTTTAGGTTTTAGCCTATTATTATAAACATACATTGGCAAAACAATAAGCTGAACTATTGAGAAAAACATCACGACACGAGTACCTAAAGACAATCCCACCAACAAATTATTTGCAATAATTCCCAATATATAAATTTTAAACCAAGGTGTATCTTTTATATCATCATCAGAAGTGTTATATATAAAGACGCATAATGCATTCAGGAATAAAGATAAAATCAGAGGTAATAAAATAGAACTTCTAAAACCATTTTCACTACTGGACAAATATATCGCATAGGGTCCCAAAATATAACTTAACAGCCCTTCGCTTATAAAAAATAATCCCCCAAGCAAAGAAAATACTATTCCCCAATAAAGTCTTTTAGTAGTAATTTGTATTTTCAAAAAAGGTAAGACCAAAAATGTAACAATCGCAGAATAATGAAATAAAAAAGCAATTAATCCATAAAAGATAAATAAATTCCTTTTTCCTTCTACTAATTTAGAATATGCATAAAAGACAAAGGAAACCGCTATCATTTGCCTAGTTATATTCATTGAGTAAAAGATAAAATACAACGAATACAAAAGGAATAAAGAGAAAAGTATATTGGGACTATATTTTATAAGCACTTTTGAAATACAAAAAAATGTGATTAGTGAAGATACCCAAAGCAAAATATGGAAATTTCCTCCTAAAGCATAAACCAAGAAGTTTACAAGCACCCACAATGGCTCTGGATAGGTATAATCCTTATCAACTACTACTGAATTATATATTACTTCATAAGTTTGAGTATCCGGGCAAACTTCTATCCCTCTAAAGCCTACAACAATAGATAAAAAAAATACTAAACTGAAATATAATACATTGTTATTACTTTTAGTAGAACAAAGCAATAAAACCCACCATAAAAGACTAAAGCCAATCATGCGACACTGTAACGAATTAAAATAACTTTAATACAATAATTTTTCATAGATTATTTTCCAATCCTTCTACTTCTTCAACCGTCTCAAAAAGTGAACTAATTTATTGTGTCCCTTACGCCCTAAGCTATAATATAACACACAATGGATATATCTTTTTAAAATATACACAGTTCCCTTCTTCAACCATTTTCCATCAAAATGATGCACACAATAAGTTTCTTCAGATATTGCTATTTTTCCAACGTTATAATCTTTAGGAGAGAAAAAATAATAAGGCTTAATATCTATATTCTCATGCTTAATAACAGAATGTACCAAAAGAGGAACCGGACGCATATCATAAGACCCATCCTGCTTAACAAAAGGACGAACATTATAATAATCTAAGCATTTCTTCACCCATTCACATCCTTTTTCAACTCCAATCACGGCAGCTTCTATATCACCACTAGCTTCCTCTCCTATTATTTCTTTTTCACATAAAAGAGGATCGAATGTTTTTAAGACCTCTACGTCAGCATCTAAATAGATACCTCCATAATGATATAATGCATAGAATCGTATGTAGTCTGCCGCAAAAGCATATTTTCTGTTCTCAAAGCTCTGTTTTAGCCAAAGATTTGATGAAACATCAATTCTATTCGTATCCCATAGCATTATCTCATAATCCGGCAAAACTCGCTTCCAAGATTCTAAGCAATTAGCAATCAAAGGAGGATACGGTTCACCACTAAGCCAACAAAAATGAATAATTTTAGGTATCATATACAAAATACTTATTTGGTATATATTTCATTACCCACTAAATATATACCTAATTTCCCACTATAAATTACTTGAACAATACAATATCTGCAATTAAAGAAAGGCAGATCAATCTTTTTAAAACTCAAATTGAATTATATAATTTCTTTAAAAAGTTTACTGTAGTCTCTATTGAATAGCCTGCTCTTTTTATTAATTCTGCCTCATTATTTCTATTATAGTTCCTATATCTTAATATTTCATTAGCCCATTTCTTTGCACCTTTTGATAAACTCAGGAAATAAAGATTATCAGTCATTTTAGATTCATGTGAAATCGTATCAGATGCAAAGACTTTTAGACCAGCACATTGAGCTTCAATTAAAGCAAAAGGCAAACCTTCAAATAAAGATGGAAAAATAAAAACATCCATGGCTTGTAACAAATAATTAACATCGTTTCTATTCTCTAAAAAAATAACTTTATCTAATATTTCTTTATGCTTCAAATTATCAATGACATTATTCTTCAACTCCCCTGTTCCTATCAATAACAAACGCGTATTAGGTGCTTGTTTTAACAATTCATTATATACATCAACTATGAATGCATGATTCTTCACCGGTAAAAAAGACCCTACATGACCCAATACCAGATCTCCCTCAGCAATGCCTAGCTTTCGTCGATAAAGAGATCGAATTCCTTCATTATATTCAAATAAAGAAGTATCTATACCATTACGAACAACTATGCATTTCTCTTCAGCAAGAGTTGAGCCATAAAACCATTTTTTTGCAGGTATAGAGCACGCTAAATAATGGTTTGTTAATCTATAAGCAAATGGCTTAAAAGCTTTATGCAATATAAGGTTATACAATCCATCTACCCAACTAGAGCTATGAGAGTGTAATATTCTAATAGGAATGTTATATTTCTTTGCTAAATACAAAGGCAAAATAGTAGAAAGCATACAAAAATTAAAATGAATAGCGTCATATTCATTTGCATGCTCCCTGAAAAAGGAATCTAAAGACTCGTAATATTTAACAAGTCCTTTTCTTCGACTCGGAAGCCTATATATATGTGCCCCTAATCCCTCTGCCTCCTCATAATAACCATCTGTATCTTCGGTAAAAACCAAAAAATCAAACTGCATAGATTTTCTATCTATGTGTTTATATACATTCATTATGAATGTCTCTGTTCCATTTCGAGCAAGCAAGCTAGTAACTTGTAATATCTTTTTCATGCAGGATCATTGTATTTAGAGAGTTACTTAACCATAAGCTTATAAACAATTAAAAAAGGTGCATCTAGCAGTTTATATATAAAAGCATACCAAAAACCTTTCTTATTGCAATTGACACGATCTAAAAATTTCCTTATACAATAGTCATATTTTTGCATAAATGCTATGAATTTAGGGGCTTGAAAACGAATATATTTTTTGTATACTATTAAATTTGCCCCAAAAAAGCGTTTAAACAAAAAGTTTACTGTTCCATTTCCAACAGTCGAAGCACTATGCATTCTATATTTTACAGTATAATCATTTAAGTAAAAGAACGGATATCCTTGCCTTGTTATTTTCAACCACATCGGCCAATCTTCACACATAGATATTTCTTCGTCAAACCCTCCCATCTTCTTAAAAAGAGCCTTATTCATAAACACACTCGGAGCTGCAATTACATTAGATAAACAAAGAATTAAAAACTGTTTATGTGAATCTATGTTTTTTTGAAAGACTTTTGGAATATAAAAAATATTTTTCATCATATTTTCTTCTCTAAATTCATTCTTAAAAACCAATACATTAGAATGACAAATTAATGCATCCTGATGTAGAGAAACGAAATTTAGATATTTTTCAATTCCATCCAAGCACAAACAATCATCTCCTGCAATACACTTAATCCATTCTCCCTGTGCCTCTTGATATCCTCTATTACAATTAGCAGAGACTCCTGTATTATGAGATATAGTAATAAGCTTAGTTCTTATAAAACCATGTTTGTTTACATCAAGCCAATCTTGACAAAGAGCAACAGTATTATCTTTAGAACAATCATCTGTTATTATCAATTCAAGATTTTTATAAGTCTGCTGTTTGATGCTCTCTAATGTTTCTAAAATATATTTGGAAGAATTATATGTAATAACAACTACTGATACTAATGGAACTTTTTCCAACATTGCTTTATTTAAATTAATCTGTTACAAAACTGTATTCCCAATCACTGTATTTGACAGAAATTCACACTCCAATTACGCAGTTTTTCAATATCTCTTTCTTTAAAATAAATTTATTTTATATTCTAAATCACAAGATACAACATTCTAAATTATCATCTGTTCTTCAATTGAGTTAAATCAACTAAATTCCACTTTAAACATATAAAAAGATATGTTATTCCCCCTAACAAACTCCCTATAATTAACATCAGCAGATAATTAGTAACAAATATTCTAACAAATAGAACTACCAATGACATCAACAAAGTAGCTAATATAATTGGTCTAAATGCCTTAATTTGTTGCCAAGCACCATATCCTAGAATTTTACCTGGATAATAAGCATTAATAAAGAAAGCAATAAAAGTAGTTATTAAATCTCCAACAACAACAGCTGTTACTCCCATTGGTATAGTTATAACCAAAGATAATATTCCTATCGGGATCTTTATAAAATCTACTTTCATAAATAAATCAGGTCGTCCTATGGCATTAAGTACATTCATATTTATAGCAGAAAGAGGAGTCATCATTCTTGCAAAACAAAGTATTTGCAAGAATACAACACAAGATAACCATTTCTCTGTTAAAAGAACAACAATTAATGGAGTAGCTAACAATGCCATTAAAGACATTATAGGAAATATAAGTAAAGCAGTATAAAATAATGATCTTGAATAAATCTCTACCATATACTCTCTCTGCTTTTGATACTCACTTAAAATTGGAAATGTAACAGTCCCCATTATATCATTTACAGTCCAGGCTATCATTTCAGAAAACTGAGTAGCACGAGTATAATATCCTAATTCACTTGTTTTATATGATTTTCCTATAGCAATCGTAGCTATATTATTATAAATAGTACTTACCACTCCTGTCGCAAGTAGTTTTGATCCAAACCCAAATAAAGTTTTAAATGAATGTAAAGAAAATATCCATTGTGGCTTCCAATGAGAATATAAAGGGAACAAAAAAAACATAGCTAATGTAGAAGCAAGTGTTTGTCCAACTAAAGCCCACACCCCCCAATGTGTATACGCCATACTTATTCCTATTCCTCCACCAATAATAGTTGCTATAAAATTAATTTGAGCCAATGATTTAAAATCCATTGCGATCATTAATTTTGCTCGTTGAACAATATTTAAAGAACCAATGACCAAATTTAACGATAATATCTTCAGAATATCAGTTAAAGCCTTTTCATTATAAAAATGAGCAATGTAAGGAGAAGCTAAATAAATAACACAATAAATAACAACAGATACTGCTAGATTAAAGAAGAAGACCGTCGAAAAATCTTCATCTGTTCTTTCCTGTTTCTGTATCAATGCCTTTATGAATCCACCTTCAATAAAAACTGTAGATAATGATATGAAGACAGTTAACATACCTATTAATCCATAATCCGTAGGAGAAAGTATGCGAGCTAATAGAATACTAATAATAAAAGATGAACCTTTTACTGAAAATTTTTCTATGAAATTCCAAAGAACTCCCCTCAATAATCTTCTTTGTGTAGTTTGAGCCATTTTTAGCCAACAGTTTAAATTTCTACTAAATTTTGTTTATTAAAAAACAACCTCAGTATACTATCCATTGCTACAATCTCCTTCATTGTCAGATAGCGTTGAGACATATTTCCATTCAATATCGAAACTATAAACTCACGAATTTCATAACGAAGTCCATCTCCTTCATAACTATAAAAATACTTCTTGTTACAATTTCTGTCTTCATAACATAATTCAAAGAAATCTGTTTTCCACCAAGGAGATGGTACATATACATAACCTTTTGTCCCTGATATAATCATATTTCCCTCTGTTTTTATTCCTAAGCCTACTTTAAAAGATGCAGTTGCTTTTTTATATGCAATGATACACTTAGTATATATATCTACATTCCAATCAAACTTGGAGAAAAAATGAATTTGTTCATAAGTTACACCTAATATCCTAAAAATAGCCAATAAAGGAAAGTAAGAATTTTCAGTCATACTTCCACCACATTGCAACTCGCTAAATTCTCTTGAAGAAAAATCATCTAATAATGTCGAAACGGAGGCTTCAACATCAACAACATCTCCAATAACACCTGTCTTTATTAAATTTATCAAATGTGAAAAAGCTGGAAAATAGGCTGTTTTTAAGGCACACATTAATATTACTTTTCTTTTAATAGAAAGTTCAAACAATTCTTCTGTCTGCTTATTATTCATTGTAAAAGGTATCTCACAAAGAACGTGGCAACCATTACTTATTGCGCATTTTGCATAATCATAATGCGTATTATGAGGTGAAGCAATATAACAAGCATCTATATTAGAAAAAAAATCATTCACATTATCAGAATACCCTCGTAAACCCGTTTCTGTACAAAATATAGATAAATCTTCGTGTATAGGATTAAAAACAGAATCTATTATAACGGCATTTACATGTTTTGCTTCTTCTAAAAAACGTTTAGCCATACGACCAGAACCTATGATACCTATTTTTATAGTCCTTTGATTTTCGTTACGCAGCATTGTACTAGAAATTCCTTCTGTTCTTGGTAAGTACACAACCTTACAATATTCCTTTAAATAATCAAAGTGTCCTTCCCAATCAGAACCTATAGCAAAAATATCAACTTCGTATTTTTTTATATCATCAATCTTCTGACCTTGATATTCTTCTATTATTATTTGATCAGCAAGCCCTGTTTGTCTTACCGCTTCTATTCTCTCCATCAAATTATTACGAACATTTAATTTCCCTCTTTCTAAATCAAAGCTATCTGTAGTTATCCCTACAATAAGATAATCTCCTAGCTCTTTAGCTCTTTTCAAGAGATTTATATGCCCATAATGTAATAAATCATACGTCCCGTAAGTGATAACTTTTTTCATGGTCTATCTAGATTCAATTTCTTTTATAGCTAAAGCTAGTTCTAATAAATCCTCTAAACTTTGTTCACCCATATGAGATACCCTAAAAAAGCCAGGAACAGATCCAGGCATTATAAAAATATCTTTCTCTTCTATTAGTGCTCTAAATATTTTATCAGAATTCCTATTTACATAAAATCCTGTTATTGCATACGATGGACATTCTGCTGGTATATTCCAATTGTTTTCCATGCAAAGTTGGCGAAAATAAAGAGCTCTTTCTTTTACCTTATTTATTACATTGCGTACTCCACCATCTTTTCTTATCTGTAACAAACGCTTATGTAGTTGTAAAAAAATAGATGTAGCAGGACTATACGGAGTTTGACCTCTTTTCATATTTGAAAGATTTTCTTCAAAATCAAAATAATAACCTAAATGTGCAAAAGAATATCCTTTCAATTTGGGAGAAATAAAAATAATAGAAAGCCCAGGAGGAATATTTAACCCTTTTTGAGTACTAGTCAGGCAAATGTCTATTTCCAAAGTTTCCATATCTAGTTCCTCAGCCAAAAAAGAACTTATAGCATCAACAACTAATGAAATATTATATTTTTTACATAATTTCGATATTTTTTCCAAATCGAACTTTTGTCCAGATGATGTTTCATGATGCTGACATAATAGTACATCAGGCTTTTCACGACAAAGAACATTTTCCAAATCAATATAATCAATATCTTTTGCAAATGAAACTTTATAATCATAAGATTCTACTTGATAATATTCACATAAAGCATACCATCGATGACCAAATGTACCTCCATCTATAACAAACGCCTTTTTCTTTGTTTTCACATAATTAGAAACAATAGCATCCATAGCTCCCGTTCCAGAGCCTGTATAAATTATTACATTACCTTTGGGGCTTCCTATAAAATCAAGTAATAGAGCCTCTGACTCCAAATTAATGCCAGAAAATTCTTTTGTTCTCATATAAGGAATTTGACAATTCCCAATTGCCAAAATATCTTCTCTTATATTTCCAGGAAATACATAAGATTTCATCTTCTACTTTCTATTTTAAGTTGTTTACATAAATAATTATATATGTTTTCGGAAGCTAATATCCCGTTAGGAGGCATCAATTCTTCTTCAAGCAATAGAGTTCTTTTCTCTTTTAAAGGATCTACACCATTTATCACATTAAGAATAAAAGCTTCAACATCTGCCTTTTGTTGTGCTAAATAATGAATATCAAAACATTTCTTTCCAATACTATTAAAATCATTTCGAGCCTCAAAATTAGATATAATTCTTTGCACAGGCTTATTAACATAGATATATTCAATTAAAAAAGACCCACTATCATGAATCATCGCATCACTCGTTAAAAATAAATCTATATAATCAGATTCACACAACATACCATTTGACATCTTATTCCAACTCTGATAATATAAATCTGTTTTCTCTTTTCCCCAATTAGGTAATTTATATAATTTTTCTTTTAACAGTGGATGAGGTTTAAAAGCCATTTGAATATTTTTCTCATATTTAATTGCCATACATTGCATGAACTCCGCATATAAAGGAAAATTTGAATAATTCATTGGCTGATTTTCTCCAACAGTATGATGGGGAGCCCAAATAATACGTTTTATATTACGTTCTTTCTTTTTCCATGGATCAATTGGTGTATATGACTTATCAATCAATCTGTCAATTCCAGAATAGCCAGTTAATATTACATTTTTACCTTTTATATCAGACTTCTCGTAGGATAACTTAACATGAGAATTAGTCTCATAAAAATGTATCCACAATAAATTATGTAATAATTGATTATATTCAAGCTCATCTAAAATTGCAGACTCTCTAAAACAATAAGGGGCATAACAAGTCAAACAATCCAAAAAATTAGTAATATAATATCGATCATCAATTAAGCCTTTATACGGATTAGTATAGAACACTATATCTGGTCCACATGTTTTTTTGACATCCAAATAATTTTCTTCTTCCTTATTATATGATTTAATTACATTATATCCTTTTGTTTTAAACAAAATATAACAACGCTCCATTTCCTCAACCATATAGTCATATCCATAATTTATAACCGGACAAACTATAATAGTCACGTTAAACCGTTTATCTTTTACCAACAAATTATATAAATAATCATATTTCCATGTTGAAGCAAAAGTTGCAAAAAAAACAATATTAAAGCATTTTTTCTTCTGTTTTCTTTTTAAAATTATGGAATATCGATATAACTGATATTTATACACAACATTCCACTTAACTTTTCTCAACACATTAAATAATTTTTCTATCATACAACTATAATGAAAAGCCATTTATACATTCTACACATTTCATTACCTCATCCATAGTCATTACAGGACTCATTGGCAAACTTAACTCTTCATTATGTATCTGCTCAGTGATAGGAAATGAAAGATCATTCCATTCTTTATAACATTCTTGTTTGTGTGGAGGAATGGGATAATGAATAATTGTTTGAATTCCATTATCTGCCAGATATTTCTGTAACTCATCTCTGGATTTACATCGTATCGTAAATATATGAAACACATGAGCATCCCAATCCTTCACTACCGGAACTGTTATTAATGAATTCTTTATATTCTCAATATAATATTTAGCAACTGCTTTACGCAATATTACATCCTCATCCAAATGTTTCAACTTTACATCTAAAACAGCAGCTTGAATTTCATCCAAACGACTATTACGACCAATATATTTAAATACATATTTACGAGTAGAACCATAATTGGCAACAGCGCGAATAATTGACGCTAATTCTTCATCATTGGTTGTAACTGCACCCGCATCTCCAAAAGCTCCTAAATTCTTTCCCGGATAAAAGCTATGACCTGCCGCATCTCCAAGTGAACCAGTCTTTCGACCATTGTACTTACATCCATGAGCTTGTGCATTATCTTCAATTAGCTTCAAATTATATCTCTTACAAAGATCTCCTATTTTTTCAGTATACGCACATTGTCCATATAAATGCACTATTAAAATAGCCTTAGTGCGTTCTGTTATAACTGCTTCTATTTTATTTTCATCTATCTGATAAGTGGTAATATCCGGCTCTACTAATACTGGCTTCAGTCCATTTTCCGAAATTGCTAAAATCGATGCTATATAAGTATTAGCCGGTACAATTACTTCATCACCCGGTTTCATTATACCCATTTCTATATAAGCCCGAAATATCCAAATTAATGCATCCAATCCATTTGCACACCCTATTGTATATTTAGTACCTATATATGCAGAATAGTTTGCTTCAAACCGCTCATTCTCTGAACCTTGCAAATACCATCCAGAGTCTACAACACGATTCACTGCTTCATGTATTTCATCAGCATATTTAGCTGTTATCTTTTGTAAATCTAAGAATTTTATCATAATAAATCTAGTATATGTGTATTTCCTTCTTTATCTTTATAATTAATATCCAGTAAAACACCCTCTTTGGTTACATATCCTTGGTGTTTTGCCGGATTTCCAAACCACACTGTGTAAGGAGGTATATCTTTTGTTATCACACTTCCTGCTCCTATAAAAGCATATTCCCCTATAGAATGCCCCGCTATAATTGTACTATTGGCACCGATAGAAGCACCTTTTTTGATTATTGTCCGAGCAAATGATTGAGGATAAACTTTTGACCGTGGAACTAAATCATTGGTAAAAGTTACATTAGGACCAATGAAGACATTATCTTCAATCTCAACACCATCCCATATTTGCACACCTGACTTGACTGTTACATTATTTCCAATTATAACATCATTCTCAATCAACACATTAGCACAAATATTACAGTTATCCCCAATTCTGGCTTGAGGAAACACAACACAAAATTGCCATATATTTGTCTCATTACCAATATTCTGAGACATTACATCTGATAGAGGATGGATTCTTGCCATTAATCTTTTTTGTATCTTATAAATTTATCATAATCTCTAATATAATCGTTCTCATCATATTTATGTGAAGCTAAAACCAAACATACCGACCCTGACGAAAAATCATCTAATGTTCTCCAGATTCCCGGAACAATATACAAGCCTTGATATGGACGATTCAATAAAAAAGTTCGTTTAACATTACCATCATCCAATGTTACTGTAAAACTTCCACTGGCAGCAATAATGAGTTGGCTAAGTTCTTTATGAGCATGTCCTCCACGACTTTCACCCCCCGGCACATCATAAAGATAATATGTACGTTTTACTTCAAAAGGAACTGTTTTTCCATTTTCAACCACTGTTATATTCCCTTTCTCATGATGATGTTTATCCAACTCAATCATCGTACAATCATAGACACTACTTTGCTTCATTTCTTCATGCTCTTAAATTGTTCATAATCATATATATAATCAGAAGGAGTATATGGAGTGGATGATAATACAAGAGCCAAAGAATTCGTTGAAAAATTATCCATACACCGCCACAAGCCCTTGGGAACATATAATCCATAGTACGACCGATTCAATGAGAAAATCTTTTGCTCTACCCCATCATCCAGCATCACATCAAAACTACCGGATAGAGCTACAATAAACTCCTGATTTTCTTTATATGCATGTCCTCCTCTGGCTTCTCCCCCAGGTACATCGTAAATCCAATAAGCACGTTCTATTTTAAAAGGAATATGGTTATTTTCTTCTATAAAAGACAAATTACCTCTTCTATCCAAGAACTTTGGAAGATTTATAATATGTGCATCCATCATATAATTAATCAGTTGTTATATTATTAATAGTTTGTTTTCTCTCAATCACTTTATCTATATACATATGCATCCCCGTCCAAACCGCTACATCCGCAATAAATAACAGTGTATTATTGACATAGCTAACCAATAGGATATTACTTAAACTAAACAAAAAAGAAATGAACAAAATAGTTATCATCGCTTTTCTGACAGTAAATCCCATGGCAAGAAATTTATGATGAATATGCGTTTTGTCCGGCAAAAAAGGACTTTTACCATTACGCACTCTGCGGATGACAACACGAATTACATCCAGACATGGAACCAGTAATACGCTGAATGCAACCAATATGGCACCATTATAATTGAAATTCATCATTACATATTGGTTCATTGTATATTTAATTGTCAGAAAACTGAGAATAAAACCTAAAGTCAAACTGCCGGTATCTCCCATGAATATCTTTTTGCCACGCTCTGCCTGACCAAATACATTGTAATAAAAGAAAGGAAGTAACACACCGATAGTAGTAAAGGCTAAAAGACTGTATAGCCAAAGTCCATTATATATAAATAAATTACCATATACAAACAGGGCGACAATGCTAAGCCCGGAAGCCAAACCGTCTATACCATCAATTAAATTGATGGCGTTTGTAATAAATACAACTAGCAAAATAGACAAGGGTACTCCGATGTATACAGAAATGGAATAAATACCAAACATCCCATAAAAATCATTCACATATAAACCTGCCAATGGGAACATAGCTGCCGCAAAAATCTGTACCAGAAACTTCTGACGCCAGCGTACTCCTACTAAATCATCGGCAATACCGACAATGAAAAGCAGGGTCAAACCGCTACACAACAATAAAAGTTCCGGAAATTGAGTGGTACCATCCATCCAGAAAAACCATCCCGCCTTCTTGCATAATGCTACCAAAAATGTAACAGCAAAAAGTATGGTGGGGAAAAAGCAAACTCCGCCCAAGCGCGAAATGGGACGTCTATGAACCTTTCTTCCATCAGGAAGATCAAACAATCCTTTCCTTCTCGAAATGATGATAATATTGGGAATAATAATACGTGCCAAACTGATAGCCAGCACGAAGCCTATTAAGATTATTATCAAATGATCCATCATAATTCAAATTATAAAACCAAAGAATAAGTATTCTCACTACGAGATAAATCATAATTCAAGCGACAGATATGATAATACCTACCATTACCCCATCTTTGCGAAATTACGTCCATTCTTTTAGTTTTTGTGTCTAGTTATTAAGTCTTTCTATATATCCTATGGGCATCTCTACACAAGCAAATCCCAATGCTGCAATGCGAACAGCAACCTTGGTTTTCCCGTCTACAGTAACCAACTCTCCTTGTAACCCCGATAAAGGTCCTTTTATTACCCGCACTTTTTCACCGGGTATCAAAGAAGGATCGTTGAGTGAAATAGCACTGTCCGAATAATCGAGCATAAACCGAAATCGCTCCATTTGTTCATCGGGTATGACCAACGGCACACTTTCGCCACGATTCACCATATACCGATTCACCGAATATAATTCAAGCACTTTCTTCCGTTCCAAAGCATCTACATGAACAAATACAATCATAGGAATCAATACCCTGGATATTTTTTTCCGGCGGTCACTCCATTGATGAATTTCTTCTTGTATCGGAAGAAAATTTTCAATTCCCATAGTGTTTAGGCGAGCACTTGTTTTCTTCTCGTGATAAAGGCGAACGTACACAGCCAACCACTGCTTTGGGTAGGCTTCGCCGTTACCTGTCACAATAGCAGGTAAATCAAGCGCTTCTTTTTCTGAATTCATAAAACTCATAATTAGCATTTTAGTACATATCTATTATCATAAATTTAATAATAGACACATCCATTATACTAAGACAATGCAAATATAGCGTAATACTGCGTAATAAAACAGTTTTTTTTAATTATTTATCCTATTTTTTCCGCATATCAGCAATCATATTCAAAAAAATATTTTGCAAATGAATTAACATTATCTATGTTAGATAGATACTTATGTTTAACAGAATTAAATGTAAATTGTTTCGGCTGTATCCTATTATCACTGCTACCCCTCCGGATTATATCAAAAAGAAGACCGGCTAACTCATTTCAAGTTAATCGGCCTTCTGCTATTTTTTTTAAGATAAATACCATTGATACATCTTATGCACCCCTTCCTCAATATCAATCCGATGGTGCCACCCCAATGCGTGCAGTTTACTCACATCAGTCAATTTTCTCATGGTACCATCCGGCTTGGTCGAATCAAAAATCACCTTGCCCTGATACTTCGTTTCCTTCACTATCAAATCGGCCAGGGCAGCAATGGTGATTTCTTTGCCTGTGCCAATATTGATATGGCAATTCCGAACATCCTTTGTGCCTTTCTGATAAGTATCTTCAAAATTGACATGTTCCATTATGTAGACACTGGCATCCGCCATTTCCTCACTCCACAAAAATTCGCGAAGCGGTTTACCGGTTCCCCACAACACGACCGATGGTCCGGTGATACCGTATTTATGTAAAACAGACAGTATTTCACCCTCGCTTGCAGTTCCATCTACGCCCTCTACCGGTCGAAGACTCAGGTCTTTACGTATGGCTCCCCAATCAGACTCATTCAAACATTTAGCCAAATGAATTTTACGAATCATAGCAGGCAGAACATGGCTGTTTTCAAGATGGAAGTTGTCATTCGGTCCATACAAATTGGTAGGCATCACTGCGATATAATTTGTTCCATATTGAAGATTAAAACTTTCACACATTTTCAATCCGGCTATCTTGGCTATGGCGTATGGCTCATTAGTATATTCCAACGGAGAAGTCAGCAACGCATTTTCTTTCATGGGTTGTTCTGCATCGCGGGGATAAATACAGGTACTACCCAAGAAGAGCAATTTCTTCACTCCGTGACGAAAACTCTCTCCTATCACATTCTGCTGAATCTGCAGATTCTGATAGATAAAATCAGCCCGATATAGGCTGTTCGCCATAATGCCTCCCACATGAGCTGCTGCCAAAATAACATATTCGGGCTGTTCTCTGTCAAAAAAGGTTTTTACAGCAACTCCATCAAGCAAATCCAATTCTTTATGAGAACAACCTACTAAGTTAGTATATCCTTTCTTCTGTAAATTATTCCATATAGCGGAACCCACCAATCCATGATGGCCTGCCACATATATCTTGGCCGTTTTCTCCATTATTTCCCGATTTGCTCCTTCAAATACAATTTTTTCACAAATTTCATGTCATGCTGCACCATAATCTTCACCAGCTCCGGAAAAGAAGTTTTACGTGGATTCCAGCCCAGCATTGTTTTCGCTTTGGTAGGGTCGCCCAACAACTGCTCTACTTCGGCCGGACGGAAATACTTGGGATCAACAGCCACCAATTCTCTGCCTGTGTTCACATCGATTCCTTTTTCTTCCACCCCTTTTCCTTCCCAACGCAGTTCTATACCGACTTCCTTAAATGCCAATGTACAGAATTCACGCACCGTATGGTACTCTCCGGTTGCTATCACAAAATCTTCCGGTGTCTCATGCTGAAGAATCAGCCACATACATTCCACATAATCTTTGGCATATCCCCAGTCGCGCAAGGAATCGAGATTTCCCAAATACAATTTATCCTGAAAGCCTTGAGCAATACGAGAGGCTGCCAACGTTATTTTACGTGTCACGAAATTCTCTCCGCGACGTTCGCTTTCATGGTTAAACAAGATGCCGTTCACGGCAAACATTCCGTAGCTTTCACGATAGTTCTTTGTAATCCAAAAACCATACTGTTTGGCAACTCCGTATGGAGAACGTGGATAAAACGGAGTTGTCTCTTTTTGAGGCACCTCCTGCACCAGTCCGAACAATTCGGAAGTAGAAGCCTGATAAATCTTGGTCTTTTTTTCCAGCCCCAAGATACGAACTGCTTCCAGCATACGCAATGTGCCTATCGCATCAGCTTCAGCAGTATATTCGGGAACATCAAAACTTACTTTTACATGGCTTTGCGCTGCCAGATTATATATCTCATCCGGTCGGACAGCCTGAATGATTCGAATTAAAGAACTGCTGTCCGTCATATCTCCCCAATGTAAATTTATCAGACGGCTCTTCTTCATATCTCGCACCCACTCATCAAGATAAAGATGCTCAATACGCCCTGTGTTAAACGAAGAAGAACGGCGCAAAATACCGTGTACCTCATAGCCTTTGTCAATCAAAAACTCTGCCAGGAATGAGCCGTCCTGCCCTGTAATACCTGAAATCAATGCTACCTTTTTCATGCTTATAAAAATTTATTTAGTTCCTTTTCTCTAAAAAGAATAATTTAGTCATTCAGCTGAAAATTCCTTAATACGCTGTTCCTCACTCAGTCTGCAAATAAGAAGTGTATCGTCTTTTTCCGCCACGATATATCCGTCAAGCCCTTGCACCACCACCTTTTTCTCCTGCGTGGTATGGATAACACAATTCCGTGTCTCATATAATTTTATATTTTGCCCTATCTGTGTATTATTATGAGCATCTTTAGGCAAATTTCCGTGTAAGGAGCCCCATGTGCCTAAATCACTCCATCCAAAGTCGGAAGGGAAAACAAATATCTCATCCGCCTTTTCCATAATGGCATAATCGACAGAAATGTTTTCACACAGCGGAAAATTTTGATTAATCATTTCCTGTTCCTGTTCCGTATAATAGTAAGGAAGTAATCTTTCGAAAATTTTCGAAATGGCCGGTTGATACACCCGCAATGCGTTTACAACCGTACTCACATTCCATACAAAAATACCGGCATTCCAAAAGAAATTATTTTTCTTGATATATCTCTCAGCTGTCTCCAAATCGGGCTTTTCTTTAAACGAATACACTCGATACACTTCTTTGTTGGAAGTGGAAGGTATAGTTAAATCTGCCTCTATATATCCATATCCTGTTTCGGGACGGGTGGGTTTCATACCCAAAGTCAGAATTGCATCCGAATCGGCAGTGAACTTCATAGCAGCGTCTATCACCCGTTGAAATTCGGTTACATCCATCACAATATGGTCACTGGGTGTCACCACCATGTTGGCTTTGGGATTACGCGCCTTTATTTTCCAGCTCACATAAGCAATGCAGGGAGCCGTATTGCGACGGCAGGGTTCACGCAAAATATGGTCATCTGCTATTTCGGGCAATTGTTCCTTTACCGTTTCTGCATACTTCTCTGAAGTAACCACCCAAACATTTTCAGGCGGACAAATACCTTTAAAACGGTCTGCCGTTAATTGAATTAATGTACGTCCACAACCTAATACATCTATAAATTGTTTAGGATAATCGGGGGTGCTCATCGGCCAAAATCGGCTGCCTACGCCTCCTGCCATAATAACGAGGTGATTATTCTTAATATTCATACACTTTCATTTTACATTGTATAAATGCAAAGATAACCATTATTTTCAGAAAAAGACATTGTATATTAATTTATATACTCTATATTTGCATGAAATCAACAAATTTCTGTCTACGAACAATTATAAAATTTACCATAATGAAAGGAATTGTATTGGCCGGCGGTTCAGGCACGCGTCTTTACCCCATAACGAAAGGAGTTTCCAAACAACTGCTCCCTGTATTTGACAAACCAATGATATATTATCCCATATCTGTGTTAATGTTGGCAGGCATCAGAGAGATATTAATCATCTCAACCCCATATGACTTACCTAGCTTTCAACGGTTATTAGGTGACGGAAGTGATTTTGGAGTTCGTTTCGAATATGCAGAACAACCATCTCCCGACGGTTTGGCACAAGCTTTTATCATCGGTGAAAAATTTATCGGGGATGATTCAGTATGCCTTGTTTTGGGAGATAACATATTCCATGGAAACGGACTTTCTGCTTTACTGAGAGAAGCTGTACACTCAGCCGAATGTGATAAAAAAGCAACAGTATTCGGATATTGGGTAAGTGACCCTGAAAGATATGGAGTAGCAGAGTTTGATAAAGAAGGAAACTGCCTGTCCATTGAGGAAAAACCGGCTCAACCCAAATCCAATTATGCCGTGGTAGGGCTGTATTTCTACCCCAATAAGGTCGTAACAATTGCCAAAAACATCAAGCCATCGGCACGCGGAGAGCTAGAAATCACAACCGTAAATCAATGCTTTTTGCAGGAGAAAGAGTTAAAAGTACAAACACTGGGACGTGGATTTGCATGGTTGGACACAGGCACCCACGATTCTTTGGCAGAAGCAAGTACTTACATAGAAGTCATTGAAAAGCGCCAGGGCTTAAAAGTGGCTTGCTTGGAAGGTATAGCATTAAGAAAAGGCTGGATTTCGACAGAAAAGATGCGCGAACTGGCTCAACCGATGCTTAAGAACCAATATGGACAATACTTACTTAAAGTAATTAGAGAATTAGATAAATAATGGAAGTTATAAAAACAGCAATAGACGGGGTTCTTATTTTAGAGCCCCGCATTTTTAAAGATGCAAGAGGTTACTTTTTTGAAAGTTTTTCTTCTCGCGAGTTTGAAGAGAAGGTGTGTAAAACCACTTTCGTGCAAGACAATGAGAGTTTTTCCGGATATGGTGTCGTGCGAGGATTACATTTTCAGAAACCTCCTTTTACGCAAAGTAAAATAGTACGTGTCATAAAAGGTTCTGTACTGGATGTGGCAGTGGATATCCGCAAAGGTTCTCCAACATTCGGACAGCATGTGGCAGTGGAATTAACCGGAGAAAGCCATAGACAATTATTTATACCAAGAGGATTTGCTCATGGCTTTGCCGTACTTAGTGATGAGGTCTTATTCCAATATAAATGCGATAACTTTTATGCTCCGCAAAGCGAAGGAGGTATTGCATGGAATGACCCTGATTTGAATATTGACTGGCGTATTCCGAAAGATAAAATCATTTTATCAGAAAAAGATAAAATGCACCCTACTTTAAAAGAACTTTCTATTATATTTGAAACACTCCAATAATAGATTAATATAATCGTTTTATAGTTTTAGAAAATATCTAAAACTATAAAACACATTTTTATTTCAAGAATACAATTCACTTTTTATACTAGAATAAAAATCCTTTCCAAACAAGACCCACACAATAGCAATCATTATAAACAATATAACAAATCCCATTGATATTATTATCTTACTCAATCCCGCTGTATGTAAAGGCACACTTGCCGGTTCCACAACAACAAAAACAGGTTTTGCCTCCTGCACTTTAGCACGAGCTACTTGTAATTGGGTTGCAACCTGACTATATACCTGAAAAGCTAAACTCATCTCATTCTGCAAACGTTCACCTTCTGTTAATACCCTTTGCAAAATAACATTTTTATTAGCATCCATATAATTGGCATAACTCTGCTGAGCCTGATAATATTCTTGTTGCCGTTCCTTATAAAGTTGTTCCAAATAATCACAATCTTGTTGTGCTTTTGAAGCTCTATATGAGGTTATGTATTTCTGTAACTTCGTTACGACAGAATCTGCAACAATTGCGGCAGTCAAAGGATCTTGTAATGTAACAGTCACATTTGTCATTCCGGTTTTTTTATCTACATTTGCTGTTATAGATGAACGCAATTTAGAGATAGCCCCCATTTGAGTACCTGTTAAATGAAAAGCATCTATATTATCTGATTCTTTTTTTTGTTTATCTGAATATAATGATAAAATTCCATGAATAGCTTTCCCCGGCAAAGAAGGAATAACCTTCCACCAGGGAGCTTTTTCTTGTTCAATATAAGATACCAATGTCTGTTCCAAACTATCTTTGGATGTTCTTACATGTATATCAAATAATTCCAATATAAACGGAGTAGACTTTACAATGTCCGGAAAAAGAGAAACAGTCAAAGCATCTGCATTCGCTCCACCTGTCATATTACCAAGCCCTAACATCGAAGCCATACCGGAGATTTCACTGCCACCACCCTTACCAGATTCAGGAGCTAAAGTTACCTCAACTTTATACATAGGAGGAAGACTAAAAGCTATTATTAAACCTAATATAGCACTAACTCCTGCTACTTTTATCAATTGTTTTCGGGCAAGCCATAACTTCTTGACATACACCATCAAATCTATTTCCGGTGCCTTGGATATTATATCTTTCTTTTCTTCACTCATCTTATTTCAATATATTAGCAATAGACGCCGCTGTTAATCCTAATGAACCTATAGATGAAGCTATTCCCAAAATTGTTTGGAAATTCATTCTTCCGTTCTTATCTTTTACCGGTACAATAATCTCGCACCCCGGCTCAATCATATTTCGCCCCGAACCTTTGACTTTGGCAACCTGACCGTTCATATAAATGATAAATGCTCTGCTCTTACGGGCATTGTTTGCAAATCCACCGGCCTGACTAATATAGTATTTCACTGATTTATTATCTTTATAGGCTACGGTATTAGGCAACATCACCGCACCGTTTATCTTTACAGTATTACTCAACTCAGGAACAACCAACTTATCACCGGCACGAAGCACCACATCCGCACTGGAGCCCGGATTCTTCATTGCCAATTCCAAATCAATACCCACCGAATAAACACTGTCCAAATCCAACTTCAATGAGTCCATATTGGCTTGTCCCATTTCACGGCGCATCATCTTAAACACATCTTCCATACGCTTCAGCTCCTCATCATTCGCCTGACGAATCAGCTTGGCACCTTTCACATAAGCAAAAGGAGTTACACCACCGGCCTTTTTTACCAAATCAGAAAGACGTTCACTTTTATTGGTCAGCGCATAAGTACCGTCATAAAGCACCTCACCCGTAATGTCTACATTGGCCTGTTCCTGATAACCCGGACTTCTTCTGACATACACCTGATCATAAGGCTGCAACACAAAACCGGGCTCACCATCAATTACAAATCCATCCTTCAAAGAGAAAGAATACATTTTACCAATAGTAGAAGAAACATCCGTACTCTTATTGTCCTTGATACGGCGTGAGACATCCACACGAACGGTAGAAGCCGACTCTTTCAAGCCACCTGCCTGAATAATGATATCTTCCAGCGTCGTGTT
>UMCZ01017833.1_pt1 | contig 20611 bp, 20 predicted proteins | sample 1964371 | NCBI WGS metagenome assembly UMCZ01 (sample SAMEA4835982, study PRJEB28245) | human gut metagenome | biome: gut microbiome; material: fecal sample | place: Denmark | collected 2008
TGTGTCAACTTATTTAGTACACTACAGTTTCAAGTCAAACGCACTTGCGTTTTAGATTGAACGCACTTGCGTTTTTTGCCTGTGAATTTGTTTAAAAGTTCGAAATAGTTTTCGGGTTGGATTTATATGTATGGGTTACTCTCTACGTGGGGAGTATTTTAAATATAATCATCTTTAAATTCCAGTTCCAACTGAACAGGTCCGGAACTGACGTGCTCATTCATACCATTTTCTTCTTTCGGGTTGGAAACCGACAAGCCTAACAGGCGGATAGGATGCTGACTGTAGTCCACTCCTTTCAGCAGCCGTTTAGCCAGTGGAAGAATGTCGTCCAGGCGTTGGAGCGGCCGTTCCACACTCACACTGCGGGTGATTTGGGAGAAGTTGTCGAACTTCACCTTCAGCGTGAGGGTATTCCCTTTAAAATTCTTGGCTTTCAGCCGGTCGGTGAGTTCGTGTGCCACGTGATACAGTTCGATGATGAGTGACATTTCTGCCGAAAGGTCTTTTTCCAATGTATGTTCGCAGCCGATAGACTTGCGGATGCGTACAGCTTCTACCGGACGGTCGTCCATACCACGGGCAAAGTTGAAATAAATTAATCCGTTTTTCCCGAACTGCCGTTGCAGCATTTCCAACGAGCATTTACGCAGGGTCTCTCCGTTATAAATACCTAAGGTATGCATCTTTTTGGCCGTAATGGGGCCCACTCCCCAGAAAGCTTCAATAGGCAACCGGCGGATAAACTCATCGGCCTGGTCGGGGTGAATGGTGCAAAGTCCGTCAGGCTTTCGGTAATCGGAGGCGATTTTAGCTAAGAATTTATTGTAGGATATACCGGCTGAGGCCACTAAATGAAGTTCCTGGCGGATACGTTGCTTGATTTCTTTGGCTATATCTACCGCCAATGGAATTCCTTTCTTGTTTTCCGTGACATCCAGAAACGCTTCATCCAGCGAAATAGGCTCGATGAGGTCAGTATAGTCGTGAAAGATTTCATGTATCTGTGCAGACACGCTTTTGTAAACTTCCATCCGCCCCTCCACGAAAATCAGTTGCGGACACAGTTTTTTCGCTTTTTGTGAAGACATGGCCGAACGTACGCCAAATTTACGGGCTTCATAGCTGGCGGCAGCTACCACTCCTCGTTTCTCTGCATGCCCCACGGCGATGGGCTTTCCGCGTAGTTCCGGGTGGTCGCGCTGTTCGACCGACGCATAGAAAGCGTCCATATCAATGTGGATAATTTTTCGTTCGGTGTGCATGAATGAGTGGATAGCTTTTCTGCAAAAAAACAAAACATTCTTGGGAAATCCTAAAAATCATTTGTATTTTTGCTGTTTGTAAAATTGTTTTGATGACTTTTTTGACAGCAAAAAATAAAGAAATATGATGAAAGATGAGATTAAGAAAGCCTGCGAGGTATTGCAGAAGGGGGGAGTGATTCTTTACCCGACGGATACCGTGTGGGGAATAGGATGTGATGCGACGAATGAAGAGGCGGTGAAACGCGTTTTTGAAATAAAGCAGCGGGCTGACAGCAAGGCGATGCTGGTGCTGGTAGACAGTCCGGTGAAGGTGGATTTTTATGTACAGGATGTGCCTTCCGTAGCATGGGACTTGATTGAAATGACTACGAAACCTTTGACCATTATTTACGATGGAGCGAGAAATCTGGCTCCGAATCTGATTGCAGCCGACGGCAGTGTAGGTATTCGTGTCACCTCGGAGGAGTTTTCCAAACAACTTTGTTTCCGCTTCCGCAAAGCCATTGTATCTACGTCTGCCAATATCAGCGGACAGCCTGCACCGGCCGTGTTCAGTGAAATCACGGAAGAAATCAAGCAGGCGGTGGATTATGTGGTGGATTACCGTCGGGAAGAAACCGGTCACCCCAAACCGTCCAGTATTGTCAAATTAGGCAAAGGGGGCGTGGTAAAAATTATTAGAGAATAAATTTTTTCTTTCATGAAAGTTGTAGACGAGAAGAACAGCTTGCTCCAGGGCTTTCTCCGTTGGAGGGAGAGACATATAAAGGACAAGCAGTTTGTATTGATTTTAAGCTTTTTAGTGGGAATCTGCACGGCGCTGGCCGCTTGTCTGTTGAAGTTCCTGGTAGAGTATATCAAGGAGTTCCTGACAGAAAACTTTGATTCTACAGGAGTAAACTGGTTGTACTTGGTGTATCCGGTGGTAGGTATCTTCCTGACCGGACTGTTCATTCGAAAAGTGGTGCGTGACGACATCAGTCATGGTGTGACCAAAATTCTGTATGCCATTTCGCGTAAGCAAAGCCGTATCAAGCGGCATAATGTATGGTCTTCCGTTTTTGCTTCGGCCATTACCATCGGTTGTGGTGGATCGGTCGGTGCCGAAGCGCCGATTGTGCTGACCGGTTCTGCCATTGGTTCGAACTTGGGCAGTATTTTCCGTATGGACCACAAGACGCTGATGCTGCTGGTGGGATGTGGAGCAGCCGGGGCGGTTTCGGGTATCTTTAAGGCACCGATTGCCGGTGTGGTCTTTACGCTGGAGGTACTGATGATTGACCTGACCATGGCTTCTTTGCTTCCCTTGCTGATTACCAGTGTGACGGCAGCTTCTGTTTCTTATCTGCTCACAGGTACGGAAGCCATGTTCCAGTTTCACCTGGATTATCCGTTCTCTTTGGAACGTATTCCATACGCCATTGCATTGGGCATTTTCTGCGGACTGGTGGCCTGGTATTTTACCCGTTCCATGAACTGGATTGAGAATATTTTCCGCCGTTATAGTAATCCGTATGTGAAGTTCCTGATTGGAGGAGCCATGCTGAGTATATTGATTTTTCTGTTCCCGCCGTTGTATGGTGAAGGTTATGATACCATTTCCCTGTTGCTCAATGGACGGTCGAATGCCGAATGGGATACGGTAATGAATAACTCTCTTTTCTACGGGAACTCGCAGCTGTTGGTGGTGTATTTGCTGTTGATTATCTTGTTTAAGGTCTTCGCATCGAGTGCGACCAACGGTGGTGGCGGTTGCGGTGGTATTTTTGCACCGAGCTTGTTCCTGGGATGTATTGCCGGCTTTGTGTTCTCTTATGTGTGCAATGAGTTCCAGTTGGGAGGTACATACATTCCGGAAAAGAACTTTGCCCTGATGGGAATGGCGGGACTGATGTCGGGCGTCATGCATGCCCCTTTGACCGGAGTCTTCCTGATAGCCGAGCTGACCGGTGGATACGGTTTGTTCCTGCCGCTGATGATTGTGTCGGTCTGCGCGTACCTTACTATTATCGTGTTCGAGCCGCACAGTATCTATTCCATGCGTTTGGCGAAGAGTGGAGAACTGATTACGCATCATAAAGATAAGGCGGCTTTGACCATGATGAGCATGGAAACTGTCATTGAAACAGATTTCCAGGTGGTTCGTCCGGATATGGATTTGGCGGAGATGGTGAAGGCCATTTCGAAATCCGGCCGTAATCTGTTCCCGGTGGTAGATGTACGCAATGAATTGATTGGATTGGTAATACTGAACGACATTCGCAATATCATGTTCCGTCAGGAATTGTATCACAAATACCGGGTAGAGAATTTTATGGTTACCCCTAAGGCCTGCATTATTACGACAGATTCCATGGAAGACGTGATGGATAAGTTTGATAAGACGGGCTCCTGGAACTTGCCGGTGGTAGACGAAGACAACAAGTACATCGGTTTTGTATCCAAATCGCGTATACTTTCTACTTATCGTCAGGTGATGGTGGATTTTTCAGCAGAATAAACAACGAAAAGAAATATGGAGAAGAAAGATTTACGAATTGTATATATGGGCACTCCTGAATTTGCCGTGGAGAGTTTGAAGCGGCTGGTGGAAGGAGGCTATCAGGTGGTGGGAGTCATCACCATGCCCGACAAGCCGATGGGACGGCATGGCAGTGTGCTTCAGCCGAGCCCGGTGAAACAGTATGCCGTGTCGCAAGGATTGAAGGTGCTTCAACCAGAAAAGCTGAAGGATGAGAATTTCCTGGCCGAGCTGAGAGACTTGAAAGCAGATTTGCAGATTGTGGTCGCTTTCCGTATGTTGCCGGAGGTGGTATGGAATATGCCACGCTTGGGTACATTCAATCTGCATGCCTCTTTGCTTCCGCAGTATCGTGGCGCAGCTCCTATCAACTGGGCGGTAATCAATGGCGAAACAGAAACAGGTATTACCACTTTCTTCCTGAAGCATGAGATTGATACGGGCGAGATTATTGACCAGGTTCGTGTGCCCATTGCGGATACGGATAATGTGGTGATTGTGTACGACAAGCTGATGCACTTAGGGGGAGACCTGGTGGTGAAGACAGTGGATGCCATTTTGGAAGGAAATGTGAAGACCATTCCACAGGAACAGTTGGCTGCTGCTACGGAACTTCGTCCGGCTCCTAAAATCTTTAAGGAAACCTGTCGTATAGACTGGCAGGCTGGAGTGAAAAAGGTATACGATTTTGTACGTGGTCTTTCTCCATATCCTGCTGCATGGACGGAATTGCATCAGGGCGATGCCGCTCCGCTGGCATTGAAGATTTTTGAAACAGAGAAAGTCTTTGTCGCACATAATCTGAAACCTGGCAGCATTGTAACCGATAAGAAAACGTATTTCCAGATTGCTTCTACCGACGGGTTTGTCAAAGTGTTGTCTTTGCAGCTGGCGGGTAAGAAACGAATGGAGGTAGCTGACTTCCTTCGCGGGTATCGCCATGTGGAAGATTCTTTCGTAGAGTAAAAAATTTGCAATATTATTTCGTGAGGGTGACGGTAGAGCATATCGTCGCCTTTTTTTGTTAAAAACATTTTAATGAGGATTTTTATTAGGAAAAGGTGCAGTATTTTTGTGCATTCATCATTTACTAACAAAAGCACGATAGGCTGAATATGACAGAAGAAGAATTGGCGTCGAAATGCAAGCTGGCGGATAATCAGGCTCGCAAGGAGTTGTACGAGCTGTATGGCGGTTCGCTGATGGCCATTTGTCTTCGTTATATAGGAGATCGGGAGGCTGCTGAGGACGTGTTGCATGATGGGTTTGTCCGGATTTTTCAATCCATCGGACAGTTTACTTATCAGGGCGTCGGTTCTTTGAAGGCATGGCTTTCGCGTGTGATGGTGAATGAGGCGTTGGGGTATTTACGGAAGCGCAATCAATTGGCCCAGCAGGAAGTCTTGATGGAGCAGTTGCCTGATACGGAAGAGGATGATGATGGTGTGGGAGATATTCCGCAGGCAGAGCTGATGAAGATGATTGCGGAACTTCCAGATGGGTATCGTACGGTATTCAACTTATATGTGTTTGAAGATAAGAGTCATAAGGAGATAGCCCAGCTGCTGGGAATAACAGAGCATACTTCTTCTTCTCAGTTTTATCGGGCAAAGACCTTATTGGCAAAGAAAATCAATGAATATAGAAAGAAATTATAGGCAATGAAGAGCGAGAAAGAATGGATTAATAACTTACGTAACCGGATGGAGGACTATTCCGAGCCTCTTCCTGAAGGCCTTTGGGACAAGTTGTCCAAGGAGCTGGAAGAGCCGAAAACTCCAAAGGTGATTCCGATATGGAGACGGTGGCAGGTAGCAGCGGCAGTGCTGGTCTTGCTGGTGTCTTCCCTGACGTACTGGTTTTGGTCTTCTCCAGAAGCGGACTTCCGTAATCAGGAACTGGCGGTGGAGGTGAAGAATACGCCTTTGCCAGCGCAAACTTCTTCTTTAGATGAACAAGTGGCTGAAGTAAAGCATGCTGAGCCTTTCCAGAAAGAACCTGTGGCTCTTTTGGCCAATGTTTCTTCTAAGAAATCTGCCGGAGAAGTGCCGGAAGAAATAGTAGAGGTAGCTCCTGCTTCAGTAGCATTGGCTGAACAGGTAGCACCAATAGAATCGGTTAAAAAAGAAAAGGCTGTAAAGCAGCAGGAGGTTAGCCGGTCTGCCGAAAGAAGCCGGCAGGTGAAAAGGAGTCGCGCGGCCGACCGGGAACAGATGGAACGTAATGCGAGGGCATTGAAAAATAAGTCGGATAAATCTTCAGGTTTTTCTGTGGGTGTTGGTGCTGGAAATACACCTTACAGTTCTTTGAATACATTTGATGGAATGGGAAGTTTTGTAGCCCGCTCGGCTTATTATACTTCCTCAGATTTGAGTATGTCTCCGATAAATAATAATGGGCTGGCTTATAGTCAGGTGTTGCTGGAAAACGCCATACAGGCTCCTCAAACGACGGTAAAGCATCATATTCCTGTTACGGTAGGATTGACGGTAGCCTGGCAGTTTCATGAAGACTGGGCACTGGAAACAGGACTGAACTATACATTGCTTTCTTCTGATATTCATTCCGGCTCTAAATCGTATGTGGAGGAAACGCAGAAATTGCATTATATAGGTATTCCGCTTAAACTGCATCGTTCCATCTGGAAAAATAACTGGCTTTCAGTGTATGCATCGGCTGGAGGAGTAATGGAAAAATGTGTATCTGGAAATTTGGAAACTGTGACAGTAACGAATGGAGGAAATCGTACGTCTGAAAATACTTCATTAGATGTAGATCCGCTTCAATGGTCTGTTACCGCAGCAGCCGGAGCACAGGTGAACTTTACTTCACGTTTTGGTTTGTATCTGGAACCGGGAATCGCGTATTACTTTGATGACCACAGTGGCGTGGAGACAATACGAAAGGAACATCCGTTCAATTTTAATCTGCAGCTGGGTTTGCGCTTTAATGTGACCAAATAAGTTTTTATAGTTGATTTATGAGAAAAGATGCTTATCTTTGTTGAAAAGAATCTGATTAACTAAAATAAATCGATGGAAAAAATTATGGTAGCTCCTTCCTTGCTCTCTGCAAATTTTGCTGATTTGAAGAGTGACTTGGAAAAAATAAATCAAAGTGAGGCAGACTGGTTGCATCTGGACATTATGGACGGGGTGTTTGTACCCAATATTTCTTTTGGTTTTCCTGTATTAAAGTATGTGGCGGAACTTAGTGAGAAGCCGCTGGATGTACATCTGATGATTGTACAGCCGGAGAAATTCATTCAGGAGGTGAAGAAGTTAGGAGCCATGATGATGAATGTGCACTATGAGGCATGCCCTCATTTGCATCGCGTCATTCAGCAGATTAAGGAAGCGGGTATGAAGGCGGGGGTTACGCTGAATCCGGCTACACCGGTCTCCGTATTGGAGGATATTATCACAGAGGTAGATATGGTGTTGCTTATGAGTGTCAACCCGGGATTCGGTGGTCAGAAATTTATTCCTAATACATTTAAAAAGATTGAGCAACTTCGTGAAATGATAACCCGTAGTGGGGCTTCTGCTCTTATTGAAGTGGACGGAGGTGTCAATCCGGAAAATGCTCCTTTGCTGCAACGTGCCGGAGCAGATGTGCTGGTGGCCGGTAGTTCTGTTTTTAAATCGCCGGATATGATAAAAGCTATTCAGGAGTTGAAATATGTGGAGTAAGTATTGGGAGCTTTACAATCTTTGATAGCGTACCCTTTGTTCCGGTTGACTATTTGTCTGGCAACCGGAATTTTTTTATTCGACACGTTGTGGCCGGAAAATCTTTCATGGCAATATGGGGCTGCAATATGGCTGTTTTTTGCCGGTATTTGCGGAGGAGTATTCTGGCTTTCCCGTTGGCGGTGGAGATGGCTTTTCGGCGGAATGGCTGGAGGGGCTTTTTTCTTGTGGGGAGGAATATCGGTACTTCATCAGAGAGAAACAGTGCAATATAGCTGGGATGGAGCCCCCGCTATATATAAAGGTATAGTGGAAAGTGTGCCGGAAGTCAGAGGGAAGACACTTCGGGCGGAAGTGCGTGTAGAAATGCAGCGGTTGTCTGGTGGCAAATGGAAAAGGGTAGACCGGAATATCCTTTTGTCATGGATGCCAGACTCTCTGTCAAGTCCTTTAGCTTGTGGTGACAGTGTTTGTTTCTATGCAAAAGTTTCACGTCCTTTTTCTGAAAAAGAGCTGACCGGATTTGATTATGGGGATTATCTTTTACGAAAAGGTATCAGTGGAACGGCTCTGGCTTATGCCGGAAACTGGCGCTGTACGGGAAAACCTCATTCGTTGTCTTTCATGCAGCGGGCAAAGGTGTGTCAGCAAAAGGTGGTAGATGTATATCGAAGTTGGAGGTTGGAGGAAGATGTACAGGCTGTGGTGTCGGCATTGACAATCGGAGAGAAAAGTGAGTTGACTCCTGAATTGAAAGCGGTGTACAGCGCGGCAGGTGCCAGTCACGTACTGGCGTTGTCGGGGTTGCATGTGGGGATTTTTTCATGTATTCTTTTGTGGTTGTTTTATCCGTTGACTTATCTGAAGCACGGGCGCAAAATGCTGGCTCTGCTGGTTGTCTGCTTGTTGTGGGGCTTTGCCTTTATCTCCGGATTAAGCTCGTCGGTGGTGCGTGCAGTGGTGATGTATAGTCTATACACCCTTGCCTCATTCTGTCTGGAAGAACGTTTTTCGGGTATGCACTCCCTGGTATTGGCTGCTTTCCTGATGCTGGTGTATAATCCATTCTTTCTTTTTGATATAAGTTTTCAGTTGTCCTTTGTTGCCGTCTTTTCCATTCTGGCGTTTTATCCTTTGTTCTCGCGTAGCTTATGTATCAAAAATCGTGTGCTGCGTTATGTATGGAATACCCTCAGTCTGTCTATGTCGGCTCAGCTAGGTACGTTGCCTTTCATTCTGTATTACTTTGGAAGTTTCCCGACCTATTTTCTGCTGGCTAATTTGGTTGTAGTTATATTGGCTGGTGTAATATTGGTGCTGACGTTTGCTGCGTTATGCTTGGCTTCCGTCCCTATAGTGGAAAATACGGTGATTACCTTGTTGGAATGGGGTACTTTAATCTTGAATGAATCCATGCAGGGAGTACAGCAACTGGCCGGTTCTCAGATTACTTCCGTCTATTTATCATCCCCTCAAGCCTGTTTGCTGGCTGGAGTGATTATTTGCCTTTATCTTTGCTGGGCATCCGGAATACACCGCAAGGCTTCCGACTGGATTCGTTTATTGGCGGTTTGTAATCTGTTTGTGGCGGTGTCTTGTGTGGAATATGCAGGAGAAGCTCCGGAACAGTTGTATTTCTTCCGTTCGGAAATCTACACCCGTAAGAAAGACTGTGTCTCCACCCATCGTTCTGAAACGGGGTTGTTGTGTATTCGAAATATGCATATTGCAGTGTTGAATGATGCCCGCTGGAGAACGTATGAGTCTTCATCGCGTTTCCCTTTGGAATATGCATATATTTGTAAGGGATTTAAAGGGAGCCTTTTGCAGTTGGACAAACTATTTGCCATTCGGCAAGTAATTTTGGACAGCTCACTGAATGATGCTTTCCGTGAAAAGCTTATAAGGGAATGTCAATTACTTAAAATATCTTATACAGACCTTTCTGTTCAAGGTTCTTATTCCGTTGTGCTGTAGTTTATAAAAATAAATTTGTACTTTTGCTCCTTTCAAAAGTGTAAGTTTAAGAAAAAGAATATGTTGTCAAAAGTAATTCTTCAGGCCCATATTGATAAAGTTGAGACCTATTTTGACCGGGCTGATAAAGTGGTGATTGTGACCCATGTTTCTCCTGACGGAGATGCGCTGGGTTCTTCGTTGGGCTTGTATCATTTTTTGTCTGTACATGGCAAGACCGTGAATGTGATTGTACCTAATGCATTTCCTGACTTTTTGCGGTGGATGCCTGGAGCAAAAGATATTATTCGTTATGATAAATACGCTGAGTTTGCCGATAAGCTGATTGCTGAGGCAGATGTAATCTGTTGTCTTGATTTTAACGCATTGTCGCGTATTGACCGGATGGCAGATGCAGTAAGAGATGCACAGGGAAGAAAGGTGATGATTGACCACCATCTGAATCCGGAACCTTTTTGTCGGGTGACTATTTCACATCCGGAAATTTCTTCTACTTCGGAGTTAATCTTTAGATTGATATGCCGTCTGGGATGTTTTGATGACATTACTTTGGAAGGTGCAGAATGTATCTATACCGGAATGATGACGGATACGGGAGGCTTTACTTATAACTCCAATAACCGTGAGATTTATTTCATTATCAGCGAACTGCTATCTAAGGGTATTGATAAAGATGATATTTATCGTAAGGTGTTCAATACGTATTCAGAAGGACGTCTTCGCCTGATGGGGTATGTACTTTATGAAAAAATGCAGGTATATCCTCAGTTCCGTGCAGCTTTAATCTGTCTTTCAAAGGAAGAACAGGGCAAATTCCGTTATGTAAAAGGAGATACGGAAGGCTTTGTAAACATTCCTCTTCAGATGAAGGGAATTTGTTTTTCGGTATTCTTGCGTGAAGATACCGAGAAGGATATGATTAAGGTTTCGCTTCGTTCGGTAGGAGCATTCCCCTGTAATCAGGTAGCCGCTGAATTCTTCAATGGAGGTGGGCATTTGAATGCTTCCGGTGGAGAGTTTTACGGTACGATGGATGAGGCTGTAGACTTGTTTAAGCAGGCTTTGGTGAAATATGAGAGCTTGTTATTGAAAAATTAGTGAGAAATTTTTATTCTTGAACAATATTAGACATAATTGGACAAAATAGGAAGGATGTTTTTGAGACATTTTACTACATTTGCCCGTGTAAACATGCTTATTAAGATGAAAAAGAACTATTTGTTGTGGGCTGTAACTGCCCTGATAATGTTGGCACTGCAGAGTTGTAATAACGGAAAGACCTACGCTGAAATGAAAGAAGAGGAGGCAGATGCTATTAATAAGTACATTTTGGAAAATGATATAAAGGTGATTTCTGAAGCAGATTTTGCTGCGCAGGATTCCACTACGAAAGAAAATGAATATGTGCTGCTGGATGAAAGCGGAGTGTATATGCATGTGGATAATCGTGGACCAGGTGAAGAAGTGTTGGGAAATGGAACGTATGATATGGTTGCACGTTTTGTAGAAATAGCACTTCAGACACGCAGTGACTCAGGTATGACGGCAGGAGATACATTGCTGGCTAATTTTCACGTGTCCAATCCTTCGTATACGATTAAAGGAGAAGATTTTAAACTGACCATTAGTGGTGAGTCGTATTCTGCTTCATTTACCCGCAGTGATTCTTATAGCATGTATGGCATGTATGGAACAGTAGCCGTTCCTTCTGGTTGGTTGATTCCATTGCGTTACTTGAAACCAGGAAAAACGACTGATTCTGGAGAAATTGCACGTGTGAAACTGATTGTGCCGCATAGTGAAGGTACTTCTTCGGCCACTCAGTCTGTGTATCCATGTTTTTATGAACTGACTTATGTAAAACTGTGATAACCTAAAAACCTAAATAATTAAAACCTTTATTTATGACACTTATTAAATCTATTTCCGGTATTCGTGGCACTATAGGCGGCCATGCCGGCGAAGGATTGAATCCTTTGGACATCGTGAAATTCACTTCAGCGTATGCTACATTGATTCGTAAGACTACGACCAATAAATCAAATAAGATTGTAGTGGGCCGTGATGCACGTATCTCTGGTGAAATGGTGAAAAATGTGGTTTGCGGAACGTTGATGGGAATGGGATTCGATGTAGTAAATATCGGGTTGGCTTCTACTCCGACTACAGAACTTGCTGTAACTATGGAAGGAGCATGCGGTGGTATTATTTTGACTGCCAGCCATAATCCGAGACAATGGAATGCATTGAAGTTGTTGAATGAACATGGTGAATTCCTGAATGCGGCAGAAGGTAATGAGGTCTTGCGTATTGCTGCTGCAGAAGGATTTGAATTTGCAGACATCGAACATATCGGTAAGTACCGTGAAGACAATACATACAACCAGAAACATATTGACAGCGTGTTGGCGTTGAAACTGGTAGACGTAGAAGCTATCCGTAAGGCTAATTTCCGCGTGGCAATTGATTGCGTAAACTCTGTTGGTGGTGTGGTATTGCCTCAATTGTTGGAGCAGTTGGGCGTACAGCATGTGGAAAAATTGTATTGCGAACCGACTGGCGACTTCCAGCATAATCCGGAACCTTTGGAAAAGAACTTGGGTGACATCATGGGCCTGATGAAGAAAGGAACTTGTGATGTAGCCTTTGTGGTAGACCCTGACGTAGACCGTCTGGCTATTATCTGTGAGAACGGAGCTATGTATGGCGAAGAATATACACTGGTTACAGTAGCAGATTATGTATTGAAGCATACTCCGGGCAATACAGTTTCTAACCTGAGTTCAACTCGTGCACTGCGTGATGTAACTCGTAAATACGGTATGGAATACAATGCATCTGCAGTGGGTGAAGTAAATGTAGTAACCAAGATGAAAGCTACTAATGCGGTTATCGGTGGTGAAGGTAATGGTGGAGTGATTTATCCGGAATCTCACTACGGACGTGATGCATTGGTAGGTATTGCTTTGTTCTTGAGTCATCTGGCACACGAAGGTAAGAAAGTAAGCGAATTGCGTGCTACTTATCCTAATTATTTCATTGCGAAGAATCGTATTGACCTGACTCCGGAAACAGATGTAGATGCCATCTTGGCGAAGGTAAAAGAACTTTACAAGAATGAAGAAATCAATGACATCGACGGTGTGAAGATTGATTTCCCTGATAAGTGGGTTCACCTGCGTAAGAGTAACACAGAACCGATTATTCGTGTGTATTCAGAAGCTTCTACAATGGAAGCTGCTGATGAAATCGGTAAGCAGATTATGGACATTGTATACAGTCTGGCTAAATAAGAAGAGCGTTAGCACATTCTTTTGAAAATAAAATGAATTCCGGAATGAAATAAAGCGGTTAGCTGGTTTTCATTCCGGAATTTTTTTGTGAATGTGTGATAGAGAAAATGTGTGTAGGGGTTATTCCTTTTCAGATTCTTCTGAAGAAATGGGAGCTAATTCTGAATGTAATGCCGATTCTTTTTGTGGTGAACCAATAGGGGACGAGTTTTCTTCTGACGAGAAACCAGCATGGAATAATGCGTAAAAGAAGGGCAGAATAACTTTTTGAGTTTCCATAATGCGTTGTTTTTAGGGGTTTGTAATGAAAACGCCAAAATGTGAATATCCCCCTATTGAGGAAGTGTTAAATAATCTAATCGTCTACCCATAACAGGTCGCTCATGATTCCATCGGAGATGAATATCCCTTTTTCTGTGAGTTTCATGATGTGATTATCGAGTGTCAGGAATCCTTGTTTCAGATGGGGAGAAGCCATGCGCATGCAGTAATCAAATAAGGTTTCTCCAAATGTTTCTTTCAGTATATGGGTGGGGATGCCGTAAGTAGTGCGCAGGCGGGTAATGATAAAGTCATTATAGCGCGTATACAGATCAAGCTCTTCCTTTTCCTGATAAGGCGTTCCTTTTTGAATACCTTGTATATACTGAGAAAGGGAAGCTACGTTCCATTGTCTGGAAATTCCGTCGTAGGAATGGGCAGAAGGACCGCAACCCAGGTATTTTTTGCCTGTCCAGTAACTGGAGTTGTGGCGTGAATGAAATCCCGGTCGGCAGAAATTGGATATTTCATAATGTTCATATCCGTTGCTCTTGAGGGTATGTATCAACTCCTTGAATAAGGAAACGCTTAAATCTTCATCCGTTTCTTCCACTTGATGTGCTTCTTTCAAGTTCCATAAAGGAGTACCTTCTTCATAAATCAGGTGATAGGCTGAAATATGCTCCGGACGCATCTGAAGGGCTGTTTGAAGGTCTTTTTGCCAATCTTCTAATGTTTCTCCGGGCAGCCCGTACATCAAATCGATACTGATATTCTGAAAACCAGCTTCTCGGCAATGTTGGTATGCTTGTTGAGCCTGAGCAGCCGTGTGCCGGCGGTGAAGCAGACGAAGAGTATCTTCCTTGAAGGTTTGTATACCCATGCTTAACCGGTTAAACGGGAGGGTACGCAGCATGGCTATGTATTGAGGTGTCAGGTCGTCGGGATTTGCTTCAATCGTAATTTCGGCTTTTGGGTTTATGGTATATATCTTATAGATGGTTTCGAAAAGTTGGATGAAATCTTTTTCTTCTAATTGTGAAGGCGTACCTCCACCAAAGTAGATGGTGTCAATAATTTCTCCATCCAGATAGTCTTTCCGCAGCTCAAGTTCTTTGGATAGAGCCTGTACGTATGTGCTTTTTTTATCATTTTCTGTCGTAGAAAAGAAGTCACAGTAAATGCAACGTCGTTTGCAAAAAGGGATATGAAGATAGATGCCAGCCATAATTAATCTACTGTAAGAAGTTGTTTTACGGGTGTAAAGATACGGATAATTTATGGGAGGAAAGAAGGAATGCAGATTTTGTATGTCTGAAAACATAGTTTAGTAACACGAAACTTTTTATTGTTTTTCTGAATTATAATCTCTAATTTGCGCTTCGTTAAAAAATAAGAGATATGAAAAGCATATCCTTTCGTTACTAAACTAAATCTTGAAATACCATGAAAGTATATCAGACAAACGAAATCAAGAACATTGCCCTTCTCGGTAATGATGGCTCAGGTAAAACCACTCTCACAGAAGCTTTGCTCTATGAGAGTGGTATTATAAAACGTCGCGGAAGAATTACTGCCAAGAATACGGTGAGTGATTATTTCCCGGTAGAGCAGGAATACGGATATTCGGTATTTTCTACTGTATATCATGTAGAATGGAACGGAAAGAAGTTGAATATTATCGACTGTCCGGGAAGTGATGACTTCGTGGGAGCTGCCATTACCGCATTGAATGTGACTGATACAGCCATTTTGTTATTGAACGGGCAATATGGTCCGGAAGTGGGTACACAGAATCACTTCCGTTATACTGAAAAACTGGGTAAGCCGGTGATTTTCCTGGTAAACCAGTTGGATAGTGAAAAATGTGATTTTGACCATGTGCTTGAACAGTTGAAAGAGAATTATGGTTCTAAAGTTGTTCCGGTTCAGTATCCGCTTAGTACAGGACCTGACTTCAATTCGTTGATTGATGTACTTTTAATGAAGAAATATTCTTGGGGACCGGACGGCGGTGCTCCAACCATTGAAGACATTCCGGCAGAAGAAATGGAAAAAGCGCAGGAATGGCATAAGACGCTGGTGGAAGCTGCGGCTGAACACGACGAGAGCTTGATGGAAAAATTCTTTGAATCTGAATCGCTGACAGAAGATGAAATGCGTGAAGGTATTCGTAAGGGATTGGCTGCCAGAGGTATGTTCCCGGTATTCTGTGTATGTGCAGGTAAGGACATGGGCGTGCGTCGCTTGATGGAATTCTTGGGCAATGTGGTACCGTTCGTGGATGAAATGCCGGTAGTTCACAATACACGTGGTGTTCCTGTTCCTCCCGATCCGAATGGTCCTACTTCACTTTACTTCTTTAAGACAGCTGTGGAACCTCATATCGGAGATGTACAGTACTTTAAAGTAATGAGTGGTGTGGTGCATGAAGGCGATGATTTGAGCAACGCAGACAGAGGTTCGAAAGAACGTATGGCGCAGCTTTATGTATGTGCAGGTGCCAACCGTGAAAAAGTAGACGAACTGCGTGCGGGAGATATTGGCTGTACAGTAAAATTGAAAGATGTGAAGACGGGCAATACCTTGAATGGTAAGGATTGTGAGAACCGATTCAATTTCATTAAATATCCGAATCCGAAGTATACGAGAGCTATCAAGCCGGTAAATGAAGCCGACACAGAAAAGATGATGGCGGTATTGAACCGTATGCGTGAAGAAGACCCGACTTGGATTGTTGAACAGTCTAAGGAATTGCGTCAGATTCTGGTACACGGTCAGGGAGAATTCCATCTGCGTACATTGAAATGGCGTCTGGAAAACAACGAAAAGTTGCAGATTCAGTTCTATGAACCTAAGATTCCATATCGTGAAACAATTACTAAGTCGGCTCGTGCAGACTATCGTCATAAGAAACAGTCGGGTGGTGCCGGACAGTTTGGTGAAGTTCACTTGATTGTAGAGCCTTATTATGAAGGCATGCCTGCTCCGGAAGTCTACAAGTTTAACGGTCAGGAGTATAAGATGAACGTGAAGGGTACGGAAGTAATCGACTTGGAATGGGGTGGTAAGCTCGTATTTGTTAACAGTGTGGTTGGTGGAGCAATTGATGCCCGTTTCATGCCGGCTATTTTGAAAGGTATCATGAGTCGTATGGAACAAGGACCGCTGACTGGTTCATACGCACGTGATGTACGTGTTATTGTGTACGACGGTAAGATGCACCCAGTAGATTCAAATGAAATTTCCTTCATGTTGGCTGGTCGCCATGCGTTTAGTGAAGCATTTAAGAATGCAGGCCCGAAGATTTTGGAACCGATTTATGATGTGGAAGTATTCGTTCCGAGTGATAAGTTGGGTGACGTGATGAGTGACATGCAAGGTCGTCGCGGTATGATTATGGGTATGACCAGTGAAAAGGGATATGAAAAGTTGAGTGCTAAGGTTCCATTGAAAGAAATGTCGAATTACTCTACAGCTTTGAGTTCATTGACTGGAGGCCGTGCTTCATTCATTATGAAATTTGCCAGCTATGAACTGGTTCCGACGGATGTACAGACCAAGCTGATGAAGGAATTTGAAGAGCAAGAAAAGGACGAAGCATAATATTAGTTGTGATTTTTATAGATAAAAAAGCCGTGTTTCTTAAAAAGCACGGCTTTTTTTGTTTAACTTAGCTTAAACAAAACCATCTATTTATTTGTTATTAATCTAAAATTCTATTATTTTTGTATTGTACAAGTGCTGAAAATGATAGATAGTGATGATTTTATCAGGTAAAATTTGATTTATGGTTAATATACGACAAAATCTTATTTAAAGCTTGTTAATCTGTTAGCGTCGTATTTGTCAGGTTGTTAAATTTGTCCGTATGAAAAAATCGACTATTTGGATATTAGGAGTTGTAATGGGACTGTCTTTCTTGAGCTTGCTTTATTTGCAGGTAAGCTATATTGAGGAGATGGTCAAAATGCGGCGTAGTCAGTTTGAAGAGAATGTAAACCGCAGTTTGGGAAAGGCTGTGCATAACCTGGAACTGGTTGAAACGAAAAAATATCTGGAGAAAGATGTGGCAGCGCAGGAACGTGCGGCATTGTTGTCCAGACAATACCAGGAAAAGAACGATGCAGGCGAGAATGTGGTAGAACATCATCAGTATACGATTACCGCACCTGACGGTTCTACTTACTCTACTTTTGAGCTGAAGACCATTATGAATCGGCCGTCGAATGTGCCTAAGGTGGTCATATCTACGGGAAGAACTATTCCACAAACATCGCGTGCATTGCAGGAGATTCTGAAAGAACGTTATGTGTATCAGCGTGCATTGCTGGATGAGGTGGTGTATAATATTCTTTATACGGCAAGTGACAAGCCTCTGAAAGAAAGAGTCAACTTTAAACAGCTTGACCACTTCCTGAAAACAGAACTGTTTAATAATGGCATCGATATTCCTTATCATTTTTCGGTGACAGACCGGGATGGGAAAGAGGTGTACCGTTGTTCAGATTATGTGCATGACGATGAAAAAATCTATTCTCGTTTGCTCTTTGAAAAAGATCCTCCTGCTAAGATGGGTTTTGTGAATATTTTCTTCCCCACACTGGATAATTACATATTCAGTTCAGTGAAGTTTATGATTCCATCCATCATCTTTACGGTGGTTTTGTTGATTACGTTTATTTTCACGATTTACATTATTTTCCGTCAGAAACGCTTGACTGAAATTAAGAATGATTTCATCAACAACATGACGCATGAGTTTAAGACTCCGATTTCTACCATATCGTTGGCTGCCCAAATGTTGAATGATCCGGCAGTGGGTAAATCGCCTGTGATGTTTAAGCATATATCAGGAGTTATCAATGACGAAACGAAGCGTTTGCGTTTTCAGGTAGAAAAGGTGTTGCAGATGTCTATGTTTGAACGGCAGAGTGTGACACTTAAGAAAAAGGAAATTGACGCACATGAGTTGATTAATGGAGTGGTGAATACTTTCCGTTTGAAAGTAGAGAAAAACAATGGTACGCTGGAGGCGGAATTGAATGCGCAGGATCCGGTGATTTTTGTGGATGAAATGCATTTTACCAATGTGGTATTCAACTTGCTGGATAATGCAGTGAAATATAAGAGTCCGGATCGTGATATTGCCTTGAAAATCCGTACATGGAATGAAAACGGAAAGCTGTGTATTTCAGTGGAAGATAACGGTCTTGGAATCAAGAAAGAGAATTTGAAAAAAATATTCGATAAGTTCTATCGGGTTCATACTGGAAACTTGCATGATGTGAAAGGTTTTGGACTTGGGTTGGCTTATGTAAAGAAGATAATCGCAGACCATAAAGGCTCTATCCGGGCGGAAAGCGAATTGAATGTAGGAACAAAATTTATAATTACTATACCATTATTTAAAGAAGAATAAGATATGGATGACAAATTGCGTATTTTGCTGTGCGAAGATGATGAGAATCTTGGCATGCTTTTGAGAGAATATTTACAGGCAAAAGGTTACAATGCAGATCTTTTTCCAGATGGAGAAGTTGGATTCAAGGCTTTTCTGAAGAGTAAATATGATTTGGTGGTAACAGACGTAATGATGCCAAGAAAAGATGGTTTTACTTTGGCACAGGAAATCCGTCAGGCAAATGCGGAAGTTCCTATTATTTTCTTGACAGCTAAAACACTGAAAGAAGATATTCTGGAAGGATTCAAGATTGGTGCGGACGATTATATTACAAAGCCTTTCAGTATGGAAGAGCTGACATTCCGTATTGAAGCTATTTTGCGTCGTGTACGTGGAAAACGTAACCGTGAAAGTACAGTGTACAAGATTGGTCGTTTTACTTTTGATACTCAGAAACAGATTCTGTCAATTGGTGACAAGCAGACTAAGTTGACTACGAAAGAATCTGAATTGCTGGGCTTGCTTTGTGCACATGCAAATGAAATTCTTCAGAGAGACTTTGCTTTGAAAACTATCTGGATTGACGACAATTACTTCAATGCAAGAAGTATGGATGTGTATATCACAAAATTGCGTAAGCACCTGAAAGAAGATGATTCAATTGAGATTATCAATATTCACGGAAAGGGATATAAATTGATTACTCCGGAAGGTGAATAAAGACTTTTCGGAAGTGAGCAATAAAAAAGCCTGAATGTTTAATTCAGGCTTTTTTATTGCTGTTGATTGAAAAAATCAATCTGTAATTCTTTTGTTCAGGATGATATATGAAATCAATCCGGCAACAACGAGCAACAAAGAAACTCCCAATACTGCGTTGTTGTTCACATTACCTGTTGCATAGCTTGCAATGAGAATCACAGCACCGATGATAACCAATATCACTCCTAAATTCTGTAATAAGCTTTTCATGTGTGTCTTCTTTTTTATGGTTTATTTATTCATGGTTACAAATTAAAGCATAATTCTTTTATCCAAAAAATTATTTCGTGAAAAAAAACGGAAATTTGAGCATATATATAAGCCGTTTTATAAAAGCTTGACAAATGAAATGATTTTTATGCTTCTTGCTGAGGGTAACAAGTCTGAATCATTCCACTTTTTTAGTCTTTTGTGTTGGTAAATATTTTCCGAAGCACTTCCTGGCTGATTCTTAATTCCTCCAATGTAAGTCCGTGTAAGGCTTCTTTTAGTGTCTTGTTGGCGATGAAACGCGCTTTTTCTTCTAATTTCTTTCCATTTTCTGTCAGGTGAATTTTATTGGTCCGACGGTCTTTTTTGTCGGGCACTCGTATAACCAGATGTTGTCTTTCCATGTTGTCAATCAGTCGGGTCATGCTGGGCTTATCTTTAAAAGTGGCGTTGCACAACTCCTGCTGGGTAACTCCATCCTTTTCCCAAAGGTAGAGTAGCACGGTCCATTGCTCCGGTGTAATTTCCATGTCATTTAATCGGAAATTCCGGCTCAGCTTTCTGTTAATGGCAGCCGATACTTTTCCATTTAAAATGGCAAATATCAGTTGAATGTCAAAATTGAATTGTTCTATCATGTAATTATTGTTTAAACAACTTTGCAAATATACGACATTTCACCTATATATAAAGTTGAGAAAAGAGAGTTTGGAAGATAAATATCTCTTTTTTAAGAATCTTTATTGCATAAATATATGGGAAGTCTTGGTTTCTTAATTGAAAAGTCGTACCTTTGCCGCGCAAATAAAAAATCATTATTAATTAATTTAATTAACGAATAGTATGAATCAATACGAAACCGTTTTCATTTTAACTCCCGTTTTGTCTGATGTTCAGATGAAGGAAGCGGTAGAGAAGTTCAAAGCTATCCTTACTCAGGAAGGTGCGGAGATCATCAATGAAGAAAACTGGGGATTGAAAAAATTGGCTTACCCAATTCAGAAAAAATCTACAGGATTCTATCAACTGATTGAATTCAAAGCAGAACCGTCTGTAATCGAGAAGCTGGAAGTTAACTACCGTCGTGACGAACGTGTAATCCGTTTCTTGACTTTCAAGATGGATAAGTACGCTGCAGAATACGCTGCTAAGAGAAGAAATGTAAAATCAACTAAAAAGGAGGAAAACTAATCATGGCACAGCAACAATCAGAAATCAGATAT
>UMCZ01017289.1_pt1 | contig 18952 bp, 18 predicted proteins | sample 1964371 | NCBI WGS metagenome assembly UMCZ01 (sample SAMEA4835982, study PRJEB28245) | human gut metagenome | biome: gut microbiome; material: fecal sample | place: Denmark | collected 2008
GGACGACACGGCAAACAGAGAATTGAACCCTTGGAGATGTACTTTCTGTTTCCGTTCTTCCACTTCGCCTTTTCCTTTCTTGGCCGAAGCCACTTCCGAAATGTTTGTCAGTTTGTGGAAAGCAAACGACCGTCCGTTCCGTTTGGTTTTCTGATTGAAATGTTCCAGTATATACGTCACGATATGACGGATACGTTCGGGAGCCAATAAAGCCCTCTCACAGTCTATGTTGCGCACCTGTTCATCCTTGATGTTCTCCTGTTCACGCATCGTGCTGATGTAATCCACCCGGAAAGGCAGTACGTTTCCGTCGGCAATGGCATCCACAATGGTGTAGATATGCAGCCGCTTGCCGAACGCCTGTTCGGTGGTCTTCAAATCAAACTTACCACTCGTGCTGGAGTTGTTGGGGAATATCGGTGTGCCCGTAAAACCGAACAGATGGTATTTCTTGAATTTCTTCACGATAGCCGTGTGCATCTCGCCAAACTGGCTGCGGTGGCATTCATCGAAAATCAGCACCACATGCTTGCCATAGACCGCATGTGTACGGTTCTTGGATATGAACACCGACAACTTCTGTATGGTGGTGATAATGATGTGCGCATTGTCATTCTCCAGTTGTTTTTTCAGTATTGCCATGCTGGTATTGCTGTTGGCAGCACCTTTCTCAAATCGGTCGTATTCCTTCATGGTCTGGTAGTCCAAGTCCTTGCGGTCTACCACAAACAGCACCTTATCGATACCTTCCATCTTGCTGGCCAGACGGGCCGTCTTAAATGAAGTAAGCGTCTTGCCGCTTCCCGTGGTGTGCCATACGAAGCCGCCGCCTTCCACCGTGCCATACTTTTTGTAGTTGGTCGATACCCGTATCTGTTGCAGAATACTTTCTGTAGCGGCAATCTGGTAAGGCCGCATCACCAAGAGCAATTTCTCGGAAGTAAACACACAATATTTGGTCAGGATATTCAGCAGCGTATGTTTGGCAAAGAATGTAGCCGTGAAGTCCACCAAATCCGGAATAATCTGGTTATCCCTTCTGGCCCAGTAGCTGGTAAACTCAAAGCTGTTGCTGGTTTGGTTCTTGCTTTTCGACTGGTTTTTCTTCTGTTGTTCTGCAATGTGCGAAACGCGGGTGGTATTACTGTAGTACTTGGTCTGCGTACCGTTGCTGATGACAAATATCTGCACGTATTCAAACAGTCCGCATCCGGCCCAGAAACTTTCCCGGTTGTAGCGCCGTATCTGGTTAAAGGCCTCTTTTATGTCCACTCCTCTGCGTTTTAGCTCCACGTGTACCAGTGGCAGTCCGTTCACTAAGATAGTCACGTCGTAACGGTTCTCGTGGCTGCCACCTTCGGGTACATACTGGTTGATAACCTGCAAGTAGTTATTGTGTATGTCCTTTTTGTCGAGCAGATAAATGTTCTTGGTGGAACCGTCCTCACGGGTCAGCAACTGGATGTAATCATCCTGCACGATGGCTGTTTTCTCCACGATACCACTGTTCTGGTTGGCAATCTTTTCCTTAAAGAAGGCCGTCCATTCCTTGTCAGTAAAACGATAGCCGTTCAGTTTTTCCAACTGGCAGCGCAAATTCTCTATCAGTTCCTTTTCGGAAGTGATGGGCAGATAGTCATAAGCCTGTGTCTGGAGTTGTTCGATAAACTCCTTTTCCATTTCTGCCTCGCTCTGATATTGCTTGGCGTTGCGGTATCTCGGTTCATAATCCGATACTACGGTGCTCTGCGGATTTTCCGCCACCATTTTATATTGCTCTGACATATTTATTCAAATTACAATTTTTTACAAAGCCGATATAGCTGTTTGGGGCTATTAGGTACTTCTTTAATAGTTGGTTCTATATATCCATTTTCCATCAACGGTAGCAGGATTTTATTACGGAACCGTGTCCGATTTGTTTCTCCCAGTATCTCCATTAATCTCAAGATAGACTGTGGTTTCTCCCTTAGTGCATAAATAAATTCGGCTATTACGTCCGTAGTGTACTGATTAAGCTTAGGACAAGCTTGAGACAAACTTAGGACAGCTTGGGACAAACTTGGGACAACTTGGGACAAGTGTTCTTTTACAATCTCCTGATTCCTTTGTATCTCTTCCTTTCCCAGTTTCAAAATGAGCAAAACGGCATCAGGTTGAACCGTTTCTTCAATTTCTCCAAAGAAGATAATTCTGATTTCAATTTAGAAACTATCTCTTTCAAACCATCCTGAAAGAACTGTTTAGTAAATGGATATTCTTCGATGATAGACTTTGCAATCATTCTCAGTTCATTTACATAGTCTAATTTTTGCCCTAATGAGACGTAGGGAATAGTACCTTGAATAAGCATGGTCCAAAATATAGAAGTTTTATTTTTGTCCTTCACACTCGTAAGAAGAATTATAGCATAAACTATATGTGGCAATAATTCATTGTTTTCGATGTGAAATGTTTGTTCATAAACTTCACCATCAGAGGCCTGTATACTGAATGTGAAATCATGCTCATTTACGTCTCTACTTGTCAAGAAGAAATGAATGTCTTTAACTGTAGATGAAATAGTATATCCGTTCAATTCAATATCGTCAGTATTGCCTTCATGCATCAACACTAGTCTATTTTCATTGTATTGCCCATAATGAGACCAACAAGAAAGTATATATTTTGTAGCAGAGAAACGAGAAGTATCTATAAAGTCACTGCATTTATGGCCATTTTTATAAAAAGAAACCTGCCTTAGGCTTCCTAGTATTTTTTCCAAAGCAATTACATTGTTATCCATAGTATTCTTCTATTATTCTTTGAATTTTTATTTTACTAACTCTTTGATTACGGCTACAGCCGGAGAATACACATATCCAGATATGTATTCTCTCGCAGTCTTTGTCGTATAGGTTGTTTCGTTCACGTAGAAATTATACAATTCATCCAGTTTGATTTCTACGTAATTTCCGGTACTTTCCCTCTGAATCGTCAACAGATTACCTTGCACGGAGCACACCTTGTATGGCACTCTGTCTCTTACACTATAAACTACTTTTAGCGAGGCTATGCGCTCCTTAAACATCTGAAAATTCATCATGCTTTTAGCTTTTTCGTTTAAAGGTCAATAGCTTATTTCGGTAATATTCGTATTGTTCCTGTACGGCTGCAATTTCTGCTGGGAGTCCTTCAGACAAATCGTTTACCAAAGACTCGAATTTGTCGAGAATGGAAATGATGCGTTGCTGTTCGGAGAGAGGGGGATATGCAATAATGGTTTTAGATAAATTTGTATTATATAACCGTTTAATCGTACCTCCTTCTACATTCCATTCTATTATTTGATAGTAATAATACAAATATTTCTTTATTTAATACTTTAGATTCATCATTTTGAATCCAAATAATGTTGGAATCCTGAAAATATGCATCTTGACCATCGTATATAACAGTACGACCAATCGTTCCTGAAGCAGAAATTAAAATTTCCCCTTTTCTGGGAAATGAATATTTATTTTTATACTCATCATATAACTCATAAGAGATGAATGCATCAGCTTCTTTGCCAAATGTACCTATTTTAAAGAAAGGAACTTCACCAATATCGCTAGTTTGATGTTTCATGATTCTTTTGCACATACAAGTATTACCAATTTCCCCCAACTTTATCCATTTCACTCTCTCATCATTCTCATCAAAAGTGAGTAACTTATTTCGATAATACTCATATTGTTCTTTTCTTGCTTGCAGCTCCGCTTGCAGCTCCGCTTGCAGCTCCGCTGTATGCGATGTGAAGGTATCGAGAATACGGACTATTTCGTTTTGTATTTCAAGGGGAGGGAGAGGTATTTCAATCTTTTTTATATCACTTGCCGTTACAAGTGGTTGACCTCCACCTTTAGAATATCGGTTAATATTTGAATTCACTAATACATAATAAATATATATAGAATTACACGTTCCAATTACATCAACAATTAATGTATTATCTGATACGTCATATTTCCCATTAGCTATATGAATAAATCCGGCATTAGCACCCACCCTAGCAATTAATAATTGTTCTTTATCATATTGATAATTGTCACAATATGCAATAATACCTGTTGATCCATAAACAGGATATTTCCCTTGTTCCTTCTTTTGTTTATTTTTCCCTGAAAAAATTTCACACACTTCTTCCAGTTTCTTAAACTCCACCCCGTCCGGGCAAAGTTCCTTTATCAATTCCTGCAACTTGCTCATAAACTATTTCGTCTTTGTCCGTTTTACTGTATGTTTAATCTTGCCTATTATAAAATTAAGTTCAAGCGTTGACTCTATTTCTGACGTTTCAAGATCAGGCATTACAATGTCAGACAATACTTCACCAAAACGTTTCATTTTTGATTGCTGAACCTTAGGGTCAGTTTCTTTATGCAAATTAATTAACTCCCTTTTTAGCTCGCGTACGGCAGCAAAAGTCTCTATTATAGCAAATGTAGCATCTGTTGCCTTAGGACTCTTTAAAATGGTAGCTAACATATACAATCCTTTTTCTGTAAAAGCCACGGGCAAGAAGCGACTTTTTGCAGATATATTTGCGGTAACATTTTGTGACCGCAAATGTTCAACATCTTCTTTCTCAAGATGGAACATATAGTCTGACGGAAACTTATCGGCATTGCGTTTCACAGCCTGATTCACTGCTTTGGTTTCAATACCATAAAGCTTTGCGACATCTGAATCAAGAATAACCTGTTTGTTCCGTATAATAAGCATTCTACTTTTAACTTCCTCTTGCAAAGCTGACAACATCATATAATGTGTTTTATCTATTCGGTCTTGTTTTTCAATCATAATCCGTCCTCCTCCAGTTCTGCTACAATCCGGTCGATTTCTGTACGCAATTCGTTTTCACGCGCCACAATGCGGCGGATACGTTCGTTCAGTTCCTTGATGTCGGTCTGCGGACGGGTATCTTCCGCCTCTACGTAACTGCTGACAGACAGGTTATAGTCGTTCTCCGCAATGGCTGCATTGTCTACCAAGGCAGAAAAATGCTTCACTTCCTTGCGGTCGATATACTCATTCAGGATGTTATTTATATTTTCAGGCGAGAGCTTGTTCTTGTTGCCCTCGTGGATAAATTCGGCACTGGCATCGATGAATAGAGTCTTGTTCTCCTTCTTGCTCTTTTTCAGCACAATGATGCAGGTAGCAATGGATACACCGAAGAACAGGTTGGCTGGAAGCTGGATAACTGTGTCTACGTAGTTGTTATCAATCAGGTATTTGCGAATCTTTTGTTCCGCTCCGCCACGATAGAGCACACCGGGGAACTCTACGATGGCTGCCGTACCGTCGGTAGAAAGCCACGACAGCATGTGCATGGTAAAGGCAAGGTCGGCCTTGGTTTTCGGTGCCAGCACTCCGGCAGGTGCAAAACGCGGGTCGTTTATGAGTACCGGATTGGAGTCGCCCGCCCATTTGGTGGAATAAGGCGGATTGGACACAATGGCATCGAAAGGTTCGTCGTCCCAATGGTAAGGCTCGGTCAGCGTATCGCCGCAATGGATGTCGAACTTCTCGTAGTTGATGTCGTGCAGAAACATGTTGATGCGGCAGAGGTTGTAGGTGGTAATGTTGATTTCTTGTCCGAAGAAACCTGTACGCACATTCTCCTTGCCCAGCACCTTGGCAAACTGCAGCAGCAGGGAGCCCGAGCCGCAGGCAGGGTCATATACCTTGTTCACCTCTTTTTTACCCACCACAGTGATGCGGGCCAGTAGTTCACTCACTTCTTGCGGCGTGAAGAATTCACCACCCGATTTCCCGGCATTTCCAGCATACATGGTCATCAGAAACTCGTAGGCATCTCCGAAAACATCAATCTGGTTTTCCGCATAATCTCCTTTCAGGTCGAGCCCTCCGATGGTGTTCAATATTTTGCAAAGCGTTTCGTTACGTTTGGTTACGGTGTTTCCCAGCTTGTTGCTGTTCACGTCTATGTCGTCGAAGAGTCCTTTCAGGTCGTCTTCACTGTCTGTTCCTTTAGCCGATGATTCAATGTGATTGAACACCGCCTGCAGGGTTTCGTTCAGGTTAGGGTCGTTTTTCGCCCTGGCACGCACATTGCAGAACAACTCCGAAGGAAGGATAAAGAACCCTTTTTCCTGCACAATCATCTCACGTGCATTTTCAGCTTCTTCGTCAGGGAAAGAAGCATAGTCAAAATCGTCCATCCCAGCCTCACGCTGCAGTCTGTTGATATAGTTGGTAATGTTTTCCGAAATGAAGCGATAGAACAGCATGCCTAACACATACTGCTTGAAATCCCATCCGTCCACACTGTTTCGTAAGTCTTCGGCCGTAGCCCATATCGTCTTGAATAATTCTTGTTTTTGCTGTGTGCTTGTTGCCATATTTTCGTAATGATTGAAAAATCGGTTATTACGCAAAGTTATCTGTTTTGCTGATTAATATGAAAGTGATTCAGGATTTATTTGATTTGCCGGCAGAATTAATAGAAGCTCCGGGCAAGTATTTTTTGAAATCTCCTTGCATATTCTCTGTTTCACAGTGCGGGATTTGTATTTCACAGTGTGAAATATGTATCCCACACTGTGGTTTTTGTATCCCACAGTGTGAAACAGAGAATTCTTCCCTGCGTTTCAAAGAAAATACGCTGAGAAAGAGTGATTTATGTGGATAGTATGGATCTTTGTCTGAAAAATGGGTATAAAGTGGGATATAGAGACTTCCCGGAAGCTGCGGTAATGGCACAAAAAAACGGCTTTAAAGGGTATTTATAACTCCTTTAAAGCCGTATATAATGTGGTACCTTTTCTACTTAATTACTGTTCATATTCCTTCTTCCGCTTCGGATTCATCGGGAACCAGCCTTTCAGTACGCGTTCACGCTGTTCGAAGACCTCCTTGATGGTCCAGAAAGAAGAGAATGAGAAAACTCCCAACAGGGTCGACAGCAGAATCTGACTTACCAGCACGGAACCGATAAGGCCGGCGATGCCCAATAGTAGAAAAATCCACCAGCAGCGCGTTCCCCAATAATATTCCGCTTTGACTACAACCGGATGAAACAGACCGATAATCAGGAATGTGCAGATTCCGATAAGGATTCCTTCCCAATGAAGGCTGTCAATCCATTCCATTATTCGTCAGCGTCTTTACGGATGGGAATTTCTTTCTTGATGCTCTGTTCCAGTGAAATCAAGGTTTCCGTAGCGGTTACACCCGGAATTTCCTGAATCTTGGAGTTCAGCAAATCCATCAGATGCTCGTTATCGGTAGAATATAGTTTGGTCAGCATGGTGTACGGACCAGTGGTGAAATGGCATTCCACGATTTCCGGAATCTTCTTCAGTTCTGCCACTACGCTCTTGTACATAGAGCCTTTTTCCAGCTTGATTCCTACGTATGTGCAGGTGCTATATCCCAGGCTCTTGGGATTTACATGGTAACCTGAACCGATAATTACGCCAAGGTCAATCAGGCGCTGAACGCGTTGGTGAATGGCAGCACGTGACACGCCACATTCTGCTGCAACATCTTTGAACGGGATTCTGGCATTCTGTGAGATGATTTCCAGAATCTGTTTGTCAAGTTTATCAATTTTTTCCATATTACTAAATGGTTCTTATTTTTATCATATTGTAAGCAAATGTAGAAAAACTTTTTTATCTATATGCTATTTTGCCAAAAAAAACGTGATTATTTTTGGTGAAAGAACAAATTGTGGGTAAATTGTGTAAGTCGTTCGGCTCTATTTGACTATCTTTGATTCCCCGAAGATAGGATGCGGTTGGGAAGTAGAGCCGAAAAACATGTTTTTCGTTCGTACTTCTCTCACCTTTCACTATCTTTGTAAAACTTATTATTTATTAAACTCAAGAACTATGCATCCATTGGAATTGTTTAAGTTTTGTCCCGTATGTGGTTCTCCTCATTTTGAAATACATAATGAGAAGTCCAAGAAATGTGCGGACTGCGGGTTTGTGTATTATTTTAACTCAAGTGCGGCTACGGTGGCTTTTATCCTGAACGGGAAAGGGGAACTGCTGGTTTGCCGGCGGGGAAAGGAACCTGCCAAGGGCACGCTGGATTTGTCGGGCGGATTTATCGATATGTTCGAGACCGGCGAAGAAGGGGTGGCACGCGAGGTAAAAGAGGAAACGGGTCTGGTGGTGACGGAAGCGAAATATCTGTTTTCCTTGCCCAACACGTATCTGTACTCCGGTTTTCTGGTACATACACTCGACCAGTTCTTCTTGTGTCAGGTGGAAGATGACCATCTGATAAAAGCCATGGACGATGTGGCCGATGCATGGTGGATGCCGCTGGACAAAGTGAATCCGGATGATTTCGGGCTCGACTCTGTACGTAAGGGAGTCGCACGCTTTTTGGAAACCTGTCGGAACAAAAAATAAAAGGGATTATGGGTAAATATAAGAAATATATATGGATGGCGGGGCTGTGTTGTGCCTTGCCGTTGACGGTTTCCGGGCAGCAGGTGGAGCCGCTGACCGGGGCAGACCGTTTGTTCAACGAGGGACGGGAGCTGTTCTTGCGTCAGGATTATGCGGCAGCCCGACAGACCTTGGTGCGCTATACCCGTCAGGCGGGGGAAAAGGCCTGGGCCGATGAAGTGGACTATATGTTGGCTTGTACGGCCTATGAATTGAAAATGCCGGATTGCCGTGAAGTACTGTCGGATTATCTGGAAGCACATCCGGAGTCGCGTTACCGCAATCGGGTACAGGCACTGATAGGAGCCAGCTATTTTTCGGAAGAGAAATACATGGAAACCATTGCTACGCTGAAAGGTTGTGACATTTCTCTTTTATCCGATGAAGAGCGGGATGCCAGTGCCCTGCGTATGGGTACGTCGTACCTGAAAGTCGGTAAATTGCAGGATGCGGCTTTCTGGTTCGCTGTGTTGAAAGAGACGAGTAAGGACTTCCATAACGATGCGGTGTACAACTTGGCTTATATTGATTACGTACAGCAGAAATATGATACCGCCTTGCAGGGATTCCGTGAGGTGCAGGATGACCGGAAGTTCCAGAAACTGGCACCTTATTATATTGCCGACATTTACCTGATTCAGGGAAATTATGCACAGGCCCGAAAGGTGGCAGATGCTTATCTGGCTTTGTATCCGGAAGAGAAATATGCCGCTCAGATGACCCGTATCTCCGGTGAGGCGGCTTACGGACAGAAAGACTATGCGGCTGCCATCCAGTCGCTGGAACGCTACCACGAAGCGGAGGAGGTGCCCGCTCGTTTGGCCATGTATAAGTTGGGTATGAGTTATTTTAATACGGGAGTCTATTCCAAGGCGTTGTCGCGTTTGGGTGAGGCAACCGGTGCGCAGGATGCGCTGGCTCAGAATGCTTACCTGCACATGGGATTGGCCGGACTGCAGTTGAAGGAGCGCAACCAGGCACGTATGGCGTTCGAGCAGGCTTCGCGTATGGACTTCGACCGTAGCATTCAGGAACAGGCTTTGTTCAATTATGCACTTTGTATTCATGAAACGTCTTATTCTCCTTTTGCCGAGTCGGTAACGGTGTTCGAACACTTTCTGAACGAATATCCGTCGTCGGTATATGCTGAAAAGGTGAACGATTACCTGGTAGAGGTGTATATGAACACCCGCAGCTATGAAGTGGCGTTGCGTTCTATCGAGAAAATCACGCATCCGAGTGCCCGCATTCTGGAAGCGAAACAGAAACTGCTTTTCCGTATGGGAACACAGCTGTTTGCACAGGCCGACTATCGGAATGCCATTGATTATTTTACCCGTTCTTTGCAGTTGGGTCAGTATAATCAGAAAACCAAGGCCGATGCCTATTATTGGCGCGGAGAATCGAAATATCGTCTGGAACGTTATCCGGAGGCGGCCAATGACATGCGGCTGTATCTGGAGTTTGCTACCGACAAGAATTCACAGGAATACGGACTGGCTCTTTACTGTTTGGGATACAGTCTGTTCAAGCAGAAACAATATAATTCCGCACGCGACTGGTTTGTCCGCTGTGTGCAGAACGGACGTACACAGGAGGCTTCTGTAGCAGGCGATGCGTACAACCGTATCGGTGACTGCTATTTTTATGAGCGCCGTTTTGAAGAAGCCCGCCAGCAATACGCGCAGGCTGTCATCACTTCTCCTTCGCTGGGAGATTATTCGTTGTTCCAGGAGGGTATTGTGAAAGGACTGCAGCGTGATTATGCTGGAAAGATTCAGGTGCTTAACAAATTGATTACGGATTATCCGTCGTCGGCTTATCTGGACGATGCTTTGTATGAGCAGGGACGTGCCTTTGTGCAGATGGAGGATAGTGAGAATGCTATCAAGCGCTATTCGTTGCTGGTCCAGCGTTATCCGGAAAGCGAACTTTCACGTAAGGCGGCCAATGAAATAGGTCTGCTTTATTATCAGAACGACCGCTACGAGGAAGCCATTGCAGCTTACAAGCAGGTCATTACGAAGTATCCGGGTAGTGCGGAGGCGCGCTTGGCACAGCGTGACTTGAAGTCCATCTATGTGGATTTGAATAAAGTGGATGACTATATGGCGTTTGCTTCTACGGTACCTGGCGGTGCGACTTTCAACGTGAGCGAGCGCGACTCTTTGACGTATACGGCAGCCGAACGTGCTTACATGCGTGGGGATATTGCCGGAGCGAAGACCAGTCTGACCCGCTATCTTCAGTCGTTCCCGCAGGGAGCTTTCAGTGTGGATGCGTCTTATTATTTAGGTTTGATTGATTATAACCAGAAGGATTATGCGGCAGCGGCAGCCCGTCTGGAAGAAGTGTTGCGTTTTTCCGGAAGCAAGTACGAAGGAAAGGCTTTGGCGCTTTGTGCCGATATGGCTTACAACCAGAAGGAATATGCCAAGGCATTGAACCTCTACAAGCGTTTGGCCGACCGTTCGGCTGTGCAGGAAGAGCGTCTGCAGGCTGAAGTGGGTGCTCTGCGAAGCGCTTGTGCGTTGGGCGACCGGGCTGAAACTGTAACGACTGCTTCGGCACTGCTCAAGCAGAGCAAGCTGACTCCGGAGGTACGTAGCGAGGCGTTGTATTTCCGTGCCAAGGCGTTGTTGGCAGAAGGGCAGAAGAAGGCTGCACTGGCTGACTTGACCGAACTGGCTAAGGATACGCGTAATGTGTACGGGGCAGAAGCCAAATACCTGGTGGCACAGACTTACTTCGATGAGGGAGAAACTGCCAAGGCGGAGAAGGAAGTGCTGGAATACATCGAAGTCAGCACACCGCATGCGTACTGGCTGGCAAGAAGCTTTGTCCTGCTGTCGGATGTGTACGTGAAGCTGGACCGCAAGATGGAGGCTAAACAGTATTTGTTGTCTTTGCAGCAGAATTATCAGGCCGATGATGACATCGCCGGAATGATTGAAAGTCGCCTGGAAAAACTTAAAAGTGTAAAGTAAGATGAAATACATAAGTACGATATTGGTTTGCGCCGGTCTGTGGCCCGCAGCTACGGTATGTGCGCAGAATGGAGGGGAGAAAGATTCTACACTGAACCGGACGGTGGTAGTGGAAAATCAGTACAACCCCGAGGTGATGGATGCCTTTAAGGTGAATGTCATGCCCGAGGTAGAGGAGCCGGCGGCTCCGAAACAGGCCATTAATTATGCGACGGATTTACGTCCGTTGGGAGCCTGGAAAGCCACTCCTATGGAGGCGATGTCCAGAGAACTGGCTCAGAAGGGAGCCGACAGGGGCTATGTCCGTGCGGCTTACGGTACGCTGAACAATGTGGATGTGAAAGGAAGCTATCTGTGGGATATTTCTTCGAAAGACCGTCTGGGAATCATGGCTTCTTTGTACGGACTGAATGGGGATATTCCACATTTCATGGAAGGAGAGGAGTGGAAGTCGCGTTTTTACCGTACGGATGTGTCGCTGGACTACCGGCATGATTTCCGGAAGGTAGCGCTGAAATTAGGAGGTGCCTTTGCTTCGCAGGTATTTAATTATATGCCGTCTATGAATGAAGGGGTAGAGAACTGGCCTACCACACAGCGTTATACGTTGGGTGAAGGATATGTAGGAGTGGTGTCCCGCGACAAGGACTTGCCTATACAGTTTGCTTTCCAGACTGGCTTGCGTAGCTTCAGCCTGCGCTATGATAATTATTACATGGAGTATGGTTCTGAAAATATTTTCCATACCGAAGGTTTCATGGCTGGTAATATCAATGAGGAACAGCAGGTGGGCGTCGGTCTGGAGATGGACAACCTGATTCACGATGTGTCGCAGCAGGATTATACGCTGTTACAGCTGAATCCGTATTACACCTATCAGGGCGAATCCGTAAAGTTGCGGGTGGGTGCCCATGTGGATTTGCAGACGGCTTATGGCAGCGGACTGAAAGCTGCACCGGATGTCAAACTGGAATATACGTTCGCCGATACGTATGTGGCTTACCTCAATGTATTGGGCGGAACACGTCTGAATGATTTCCGTCGGTTGAATGACTTCTCACCTTACTGGACAATTGCACAGCAGATGCGTACTTCCTATACACCGCTGGATGCGAAAATCGGTTTGAAGGCTTCTCCGGTTATCGGATTAGGTTTCGAACTTTATGGAGGTTATCGTATTACCAAGAATGAACTGTTTGCCGTACCGGGAGGATTTTATACAGATAAGCAGAATGTGTTCTATACAGGTATCCTGCAGGATAAGGGAAAAGTCGGTTATGGAGGTGTTTCTGTGAGCTATGCCTACCGTGACTGGGTAGACTTTTCTGTGAGCGGTACGTATTATAGCTGGAACGTGACGGAAGGCAACGAAGGCTTGTTGCAGTTGAAGCCCGAATTGAAGGCCGATTTCAGTGTGCGTGCCAAGGTGATCAAGAATTGCCATGCCTTGTTGAACTACAACTACGAACGTCGTCAGAAGATGGGTGATTTTGGGCGTGCGGATGCCATCAATAACCTGTCTGTAGGAGCAGAGTATGAGTTGCTGAACCGCATCAACGTGTTTGGCCGCCTGAATAACCTGCTCAATAAGGTATACGCTACTGAAGCAGGTTATCCGGTGGAAGGTCTTCATTTCATGGCAGGCATCAGCTGCCGTTTCTAAATTTATTCTGCGTGGCGGCAGTGCTGAATCAGTGCGCCGTCACGGAAAAAGAAACGGCTTTCTTGTCCGTGGGGAAGGAGGGGAGCAGGGATGCCGTCGTGCAAGGTCACGCGGGCATGTTCTACAAATGCTTCGTCCCATAGCCCTTGTTCCAGAAAAGTCTGGAGCGTCTGGCTTCCGCCTTCTACCAGTAATGTTTGTATTTTTTGTTCGTAAAGCACCTGCATGATTTGCGGGAGAATATTCTGGCCGAAATCCAGTGTCACGTAAGTGAGGTTCTGGGTAGCGGCCTTTTCTTTTTCCGTAAAGACGAAGGTAGGAGTGCTGCCGTCGAACAGGTGCAGATGAGGCGGCAAAGTCAGCTGCCGGTCGATGACCAGCCGGAGCGGGTTCTGGCCGTACCATTCGCGTACCGTGAGCGACGGGTTGTCGAGCAGGGCTGTGCGTCGTCCTACGAGGATGGCTTTCTGTTCGGCCCGCATCTTGTGAACCGCCAAGGTGGAGAGAGGAGTGGAAAGGCGTACCGCGTTTCCGTCTTCACGCCGGATGTCCAGAAAACCGTCGGCCGACTGTGCCCATTTCAGGGTGATGTAAGGACGCTTTTTCAGATTGAATGTCACGAAAGCACGAATCAGTTCCCGGCATTCTTTTTCCAGTACACCGACCGTCACTTCAATACCGGCATCCCGCAACTTCTGGATTCCTCTTCCGGCTACCAAAGAAAACGGGTCCACACAGCCTACTACGACTCTCGGAATCCCTTTCCGTATGATTAAGTCGGCACAGGGAGGAGTTTTCCCATAGTGAGAACAGGGTTCTAAGCTCACATAAATGGTGGCATTCTTCAGCAGACTTTCATCTTTGACCGAGGCAATGGCATTCACTTCGGCATGGCCTTCCCCGCAGCGCACGTGATAACCTTCACCGATGATTTTTCCGTCGCGTACAATGACGGCCCCCACCATGGGGTTGGGAGCAGCATGGCAGATACCGTTTCGGGCCAGTTGTATGCAGCGCCGCATATATTTTTCGTCTATCGTCATATTCTTCGTTTTTTATCGTTACTTTTGCAACTATGCATCCGGTTTATGTATATATCAAAAAAGAGCTGAGTCCTTTTTATGCAGAAGAAGAGGCTTCAGCCATGGCAAAGTGGATATCTTCGGATATTCTGCATCTCTCTACTCTTGAACTTTATACAGGCAAAGATATGAATTTTTCCACGAAAGAGTGGGCGGAACTGGAGGATATTCTTCGGCGCTTGAAGCAGCGGGAACCCCTTCAGTATATTTTGCAGGAAGCCTCTTTTTGTGGAAGGTCTTTTCATGTGGAACAAGGGGTACTGATTCCTCGTCCGGAAACGGAAGAGCTGGTGGAATGGATTGTCTCCGATTATCGGAAGGCAGGACAGGTGCGTATTCTGGATATTGGCACCGGAAGCGGCTGCATTCCCGTATCGCTGGCGCAGCTGTTGCCGGAAGCGCAGGTTTCTTCGTGCGATGTGTCGACTGAGGCTTTGCGCATTGCAGCTATGAATGTAAAGCGTTATGGAGACAAGGTGACTTTGTTCTGTGCCGATATTCTGAAAGAGGAACTTCCTGAATGTCAGGTGGACGTGCTGGTGAGCAACCCTCCTTACATTACGGAAAGCGAACGGACGGATATGGAGGCGAATGTACTCGACTGGGAACCTGAATTGGCATTGTTTGTACCCGATTCGGATCCGTTGCGGTTTTACCGGAGGATAGCCCGGAAGGGACTTGACTGGCTTTCGGAAGAAGGAGCATTGTATTTTGAAATCAACCGTGCTTACGGGGCTGAGACTGTGCGGATGCTGGAGGAGCTTGGATACCGCCAGATTGAATTACGGAAAGACTTGTCGGGAAACGACCGGATGATAAAAGCAATCAGACCATGAAAGAATATAGTGAAGCAGAGATAAAGAGTAAGGCCGAAGTGTATTGCTCGTCGGTGGAGCGTTGCCCGTCGGACGTGGAGGAGAAAATTCGCAAGTGGGGGGCTTCGGAAGAAGTGGCGGAACGGATTATGGCCCATTTGCAGAAAGAACGCTACTTGGATGCAGCTCGTTTCTGCCGGTTTTATGTGCGCGACAAGTACCGTTTCAATCAGTGGGGGCGGATGAAGATTGCACAGATGCTCCGTATGAAACGCCTGTCGGACGAAGACATCCGTGCCGGACTGGAGGAAATCGATACCGAAGAATACGACGGAATCCTGAAGAAGATGTTGAAGCAGAAAATGAGAGGAATAAAAGCTGCCAATGATTATGAACGGAGCATGAAGCTGATTCGCTTTGCCGTAGGTCGGGGCTTTACGCTGGAAGAAGTACGTCGTTTTGTCAATCAGGTAGAACCGGATGAATATTTTGACTGACATCCGGGATTTTCTGTTTCCCCGTCTCTGCATGGCTTGCGGACGGAAGTTGCAGGTCTCCGAACAGGCACTTTGTTGTGATTGTCTGTCACAGCTCCCTCATACGCACTTAGGAAATACACCGGGCAATGAAATGGAAAAGATTTTCTGGGGCCGTTTCCCGATACAGCGGGCATCGGCTTTGTTTTATTATGCCCGTGGAGGGAAAGTTGCCCATATATTGGCCGGCATGAAATACTATGGCCGTCAGAAAGTCTGCCGGCAGATGGGAGAGATGCTGGCGCATGAACTGCTCCCGACGGGTTTCTTTGAGGGAGTAGATTATTTGTTACCGGTTCCCTTGCATCCCGACCGTCTGCGTACCAGGGGATATAACCAGAGTCGTCTGCTGGCAGAGGGCATTTCTGAGCAGACAGGCATTCCCGTGTGCGACGGGCTGCTCTGTCGGGTGCGAAACAATCAGACCCAGACCCATAAATCCGTGCTGGAACGACAGGAAAACACGGTTCATCTTTTTCATCTGGCTGGCGATACCCGTATGCTGCAAGGCAAACATGTGATGCTGGTGGATGATGTGCTGACCACAGGAGCCACGTTAGGTGCCTGTGCAGATGTATTGGCTGATATTGAGGGAATAAGCATCAGCATTGTTACACTGGCGTGGACGAAATAAAACAATCTGACGGGTTTTAGTAAAATTAATGCTCTTAAATTTTCTATTCCCGATGTATTTCTATAATTTTGCAAAAACATTTATCAGAGAATTAAAAAGTTATGAAAGCTTTGGAAAGATTATTTGCAGAAAAGTTGCTGAAGGTGAAGGCTGTGAAGATTCAGCCGGCTAACCCGTTTACTTGGGCATCAGGTTGGAAATCGCCGATTTATTGTGACAATCGTAAGACGTTGTCATATCCTGCACTTCGTAACTTCGTAAAGTTAGAAATTTGTCGTGTTATTCTTGAAAAATTCGGTGAAGTAGACGCCATCGCAGGTGTAGCTACAGGTGCGATTGCACAGGGTGCGCTGGTGGCAGAAGAGTTGAACTTGCCGTTCGTATATGTTCGTTCAAGCCCGAAAGACCATGGCTTGGAAAATTTGATTGAAGGTGAATTGCGTCCGGGTATGAAAGTGGTTGTTGTAGAAGACCTGATTTCAACCGGTGGAAGCAGTTTGAAAGCGGTAGAAGCTATCCGTCGCGACGGTTGTGAAGTAATTGGAATGATTGCTTCTTTCACTTACGGTTTCGATGTATCAGTAGAAGCCTTCAAGAAAGCAAAAGTAGAACTGGTTACACTGACCAACTACAATGCGGTGCTGGAAGTAGCTTTGAAGACCGATTATATCAATGAAGAGGATATCCCTGTGCTGCAGGCATGGAGAGAGGATCCTTCTCACTGGACTGGAAAATAATAGATTCTGTAACTGGGAAAGCAGTCTCGGATTGTAAATAGGAGATGTCATCCTGAGCGAGTCCACTCTGCTCAAGATGACATTTTTTTATGCGATGACGGGAGAATTTTCCTGAAGATTGAAAAAATATGGCTGTACAATTTGAAAGCAATGTGAAGCATGTTCCTTATAGTCAGGAACGAGTATATAACAAACTGTCCGACCTGAATAACCTGGAAGGAGTTCGGGAACGTCTGGACATGGTGAAGGACAAGCTGGACGGGAAACTGGAAGATATGTCGTTCGACCGTGATTCCATTACCTTGAAAGTACAGGGCATCAGTCTTACATTGCGCATCATTGAGCGTGAACCTTTGAAGTGCATCAAGTTTGAAGGTGACAAATCGCCCATACCTTTGAATCTGTGGATTCAGATTCTGCCTGTAACACAGGAAGAGGCTAAAATGAAAGTGACTATCCGTGCGGAAGTGAACATGTTCATGAAAGCCATGGTGTCAAAGCCCCTGCAGGAGGGAGTAGAGAAACTGGCTGACATGCTGGCCATGCTTCCTTATTAATTGAAATGACCGGCAGATGCCGGAGATAAAAACTGAAATTATGGCTCAAAAACTTTGGGAAAAAAATGTACAGGTAAATGCGGAAATTGACCGCTTTACCGTGGGACGTGACCGCGAAATGGACATGTATCTGGCAAAGTACGACGTGTTGGGTTCGATGGCGCATATTACCATGTTGGAAAGTATCGGCCTGCTGACCTCGGACGAACTGAAGATTTTGCTGGAAGAACTGAAAAATATATACGCTTCCGTAGAACGCGGGGAGTTTGTGATTGAAGACGGAATAGAGGATGTACATTCACAGGTGGAGCTGATGCTGACACGCCGCCTGGGGGATGTGGGAAAGAAAATCCACAGTGGACGTTCGCGCAATGACCAGGTGCTGGTCGACTTGAAGCTGTTTATCCGTGCTCAGTTGAAATCGGTGGCAGAAGCTGTAGAACGTTTGTTCCATGTACTTATTTCTCAGAGCAACCGTTACAAGGATGTGCTTATGCCGGGATATACCCACCTGCAGATCGCCATGCCTTCTTCTTTCGGTCTGTGGTTTGGAGCTTATGCAGAAAGCTTGGTGGACGATATGATGTTCCTTCAGGCTGCTTATAAGACTTGTAACCGTAATCCATTGGGCTCGGCAGCAGGGTATGGCTCTTCTTTCCCGTTGGACCGTGAGATGACCACTCGTCTGTTGGGATTCGATTCAATGAATTACAATGTGGTGTATGCCCAGATGGGCCGTGGCAAGGTGGAACGCAACGTATCGTTTGCGCTGGCTTCTATTGCCGGAACACTGTCGAAGATGGCGTTTGATGCCTGCATGTTCAGTTGTCAGAACTTCGGCTTCGTGAAGTTGCCCGATGAATGTACCACCGGTTCCAGCATCATGCCGCACAAGAAGAATCCCGATGTGTTTGAGCTGACCCGTGCCAAATGCAACAAGATTCAGGCTCTTCCGCAGCAGATTATGATGATTATGAATAATCTTCCTTCCGGTTATTTCCGTGACCTTCAGATTATCAAGGAAGTGTTCCTTCCTGCCTTTGAGGAACTGGAAGACTGCTTGCAGATGGCTACTTACATCATGGAGAAAATCAAAATCAACGAACATATTCTAGATGATGACAAATACCTGTATATGTTCAGTGTGGAAGAGGTGAACCGCCTGGCTTCAGAAGGAATGCCGTTCCGTGATGCATATAAGAAAGTAGGGCTGGACATTGAGGCTGGAAACTTCTCACACGATAAGACCGTACATCACACGCATGCCGGAAGTATCGGTAACTTGTGTAATGACAAGATTGAAGAACTGATGCAGCAAGTGGTAAGTGGCTTCAATTTCGAGAAAGTGGTTCAAGCTGAAAACTCACTTTTAGGAAGATAATTGCATAAAATTAAAAAGAAAACGGGTGAAAAGTTTGGAGTATATCGCAAAACTCCCTACATTTGCACCCGTAAACGCGGAAATAGCTCAGTTGGTAGAGCATAACC